>Ga0209167_10000162_pt1 | contig 64478 bp, 60 predicted proteins | sample Coa_R1_9_FD_187154 | JGI IMG/M metagenome (GOLD analysis project Ga0209167, IMG submission 187154) | Surface soil microbial communities from Centralia Pennsylvania, which are recovering from an underground coalmine fire - Coalmine... | ecosystem: Environmental > Terrestrial > Soil >... | reverse complement strand
CTGCTTTATCGTGGAACGGAAACATAGCGTTGAGAAGACTTCGGGGTGAAGCCATAGCGGGCCAAGTAGCTCTCTATGTCAGCGCGAAGTGCGATTGCCGCCGTAAAATCGGCTCGAGCCCCCTTTTCATCACCGGTCTTCTGCTTTGCTAAACCGCGCCCGAACAGTGAGGTCGGAATCTTAGGATCGACTGCGAGAGCGGCGTTAAAATCCTGAATCGCAGCGACGTTGTTCCCGGCTCGCAGGTTGGCGAAACCGATACGATCCAATGCGCTAGCTGCTTTTGGTGCCAGCTCGAGCGAGCGAGAGCAGTCCGCGAGCGCCTTGGTGACATCCTGATTTGCAAGAACGCGAACCCAACATCTATCGTTATACGCTGCAGCATCTCTGGGGTTGAGTTGGATTGCCTGATTGAGATCTTCAACGGCGGACCCGAAAGCGTCTTTATTCCCATAGGCAATGGCTCGATTGATGAGTGCGTCTTCGTACTTTGGAAAGAATGCGATGGCCGATGTGTAGTCGGAAATCGCTTGATCGTACATCAACTTCGCGGCATAAGCTTGCCCACGAAGGTCATATAGCTTCGCGCGACTCGCGTTGCCGGGTTCGAGCGAGAGGGCCTTATTTATATTTGCTATCGCGCCATCGTATTCGCCAGTTTTGTAAAGGCACGTGCCTCGCCAAAGAAAGACGAGGCCGCCATTAAATCCCAGGTCGATCGCTTTGTCAAAATCCGGCAGTGCATTTTTGCAGCTATTTGCGCTAGCGTACACGATGCCGCGGTTTACGTACGGCCAGGTGTAGGTTGGGTCTATCGCGATTGCCTGCGTGTATCTCGAGATCGCGCCGCGCTTGTCACTCTTATCGAGCAGCAGGTTGCCCGTACCGAGCTGCTCGACGGCCGCCATTGCGGGTTGCCCTGGAATTCCACGGTCAGGATAACCCGGCGACAACGCCGCGGTCGTGGCGATTGCCAGGTTATACAGCTCGAGCGCGGCGTCATAGTCCTTTTCGCCAATTATTCGGTCGGCCGCCTTCTCGTACACCCCCGCACATATTTCGTCTTTGAGGTACCGCTGAAAGCCAAAGTCAACTTCCGTTCCGCTGGTATTTGTAATTCTGCAGGCCGCGCCGTCAACGCTCACGCTCAGGCCTAAGGCAGCGCTTGTGCCCGAATTCGGTATCTGATCGTACTCGGAGTTGATCGAACTATTGACCGCCTCGGTCGCATTTAACCCTGCTACCGTCCAATAACCATCTGATGGAGAACAGGGATCTGGGAATTTCGAGCATACGTAGACGGCAAAGTACGCTCCTTGGATACCCGCGATGCAGGTACGAAAGGCTATCTCCGCTTGTTGCTTGCATGAGTTATTGCCGCTGATCGTGCAGCTCTGGTTGGTGACGACCCTTCGCTCGAGACAGTGGCTTTCCAACTCTTTCGCATCGGCAGCCAATTCGGGATTTGCCGGGAGAACGTAACCGATAAGCAGCGCTGAGCTGCCTGAAAGTGCCGTCGCGGTCGTGAGAGTCGCTACGATACAGAGCGAGAATCCAAAAGCGGTTAGGGCTAGGCGTCGCATCAGGTTTGATTACCTCCGAGTTACGCAGTCGACGAGCGGCACTAGAAGTTCATGGCCGCGACCTTGGGGTCGCCATTGGAATCCAATAGCCCCAGCACTCGCTGCCCAGTAATCAGTTGAAACACCGTGGACTTGACGTGCCGATAGACCTCAGCCTCCGCGGCTTGCGCCACCTGCGGCGGGAAAGACATCGGCGCGTTGAGTATCTGGACGCTCACGCGCGCCGTGGGATCGAAGCCGGTACGAGGCGCTACCCCGAGGATCTCGTCGATGGCGCTTTTTGCGCCTTCATACGCCATAAGGGGTCCACCGATCTGGTTCATGGCTTCCATAATCTGCCAGCCGGTCGGTAGAAGCGGTACGATGTCGCCCTTAACGACGTATATCGATATCTTGGTCCCAGTTTTTTCCTGTAGCCTATTCAAAGAATCGAAGCAGGTGATGGCGCAGTCTCCATTGAGAACGCGCAGGGAACGGACGTGGATGAACCCGCTAGCGATGAGGACTTCCGCGACTGCGCAACCATTGCTATGGCATACGAGCTCTCCAATATGTGCGCCTTTGAGTTGACTAAGCTGTTCGGCGTTACGCCCTTGGAGGCTGGTTTCGGTAAGACCATTGAGCTCGGACAGAAAATGGTCGCCCACTACGCGCGCTAGATCTGCGGTCTTGGACTCGGCGCCGAAGCCGAATACTCCGTCGAACGCTTTGCCGGTGAAGGGATCGCTCATAGAGTTGACTTGATCTTGCTTCGCGATTGCGCTCGTGTAGAAGAGGCCGCCGATAAAGACTCGGCTGTAGTTTCCAAACGCTTCCGGGGGAGGAGTTGGAACGATCATGGTATCGAGTTCGTGAGCCAACCGGTCCAGCTCGGAGTCGTGCTCTTGCATCAACCGCTGTTGTTCCGACGCGAACGCTGGAAGAAGGTTGGTCGCAACGTCGTATTTGAGATGATACCGCTCGCGAACGTTGACGCCATCCAACTGGTAAAGCTGGTCGAGAAGCCCTTGGATGGATTGAACTTGGCTCTCCTTTTGCGCCTGTATTTTCCGCAGCAGCGCTAACCGTTCGGCCGCCTCTTCCTGCTGTCGCAGATAGACTTGCCTTTCGTAATCAACGGAGGGTGTGACGTATGGCGACCAAACCGTGGAGTCGTAGTGCCCGTCGGCGTCATAGTGCCCGGTCGAAGGCGGATTGGAGTTATTCTGAGATGCGCGATAGGGAGTTGACGGCGGACGATACGTGCTGGCCCGATACGTCGATAGGGAGAATCCGGATCCTGTTCCCCGTCCGTCAAAATCCGAAGAGAAGGACACGGCCAGCGCCGGCGTCTGCAACGGTGCGACGACCAAGCCCAGAGACAAGAGGCTTCGGACGTAAAAGGCATTCATGCGCTGCGCTTGTCGACCACATGCCCTTCACCGGCCGTGGTCACGCTGAAGGCGGTGCCGCTATTGTTGGCACAGTTGCTGCCGCCGTCCTCAGTCGTCCCGTAGAGCTTTCCGCCTAAGACGGTCAAGCCCGCCGCGGGATCTGCGCCATCCTTCGGACAGCCTTTGAAGTTATATAACAACTTGTAGCTCGTCGCTCTGCGCGCGGAGGACGATTCAGAAGCCGCCGTCGTAGGCGGCGCTGGTCCGCTGCCGCCGCAAGCGGTCAGGATCAGGCTCGCGGCGACGCAGGTTGGCGCGGCAATGATACGTGCAAGAATTATCAACATCGATTTCTCCCCCGAAACGAACGCAGCGTTGAGTTCGGTCTTACCGAACAGCGATGCCTTTAGGGAATGTTAACTTTGTCTTTTTTCCGATGATCGCCTGGATCGGCGGCGTATTCCCATTCGCGTTGCTCGCATACACCAATATACTCTTATCGTCTGTAACGTACATGTTATCGGAGCTATCCAATGCCATCCCCTGCGGACTCGACAGGCCTGTGTTCGGGCCGCTAACGACTTGAATTGGCACGACGTTGCCATTTGATCCAGCGGCGAAAACGAGGAGTTCAGCTCCTGCATAATCGGCGACATAAATGTTCTTGCTGGCGCTCACGGCAATATCCCCTGGACCTGATATATCGGTGTAATTCCCCGCGATGGTTTGGCTTGGGGAAACGTTGCCCGTCGAGCCCGCAGCGTAGACCGTTATGCTTGAGTTGTCGTAATTCGAGACATAGATGTTCTGGTCAGCGTCCACCGCGATGCCATTGGGGCAGTAGAGTTCCGTATATGAGCCAACAATGACTTGAGCAGGGGGTACGTTCCCGTGCGCGCCAGCGGCGAACACTACGACGCTGCCGCAGCCGGAGGGGCAGTCGCCATAAGCGTTGTTGGTTACGTAGATGTTGGAACTAGAGTCCACGGCTATATCGTCTGGCAAATACAGCCCCGTCAGCGATCCCTCAATGATGCTGCTCGGCTTAGCATTTCCGTACGTGCCTGGGGAATAAACAGCCACGTACGGAGGGCTGCCGCTGTCGCCGCCCCCGCCCGTAACGTAAACATTGTGGCTGACATCTACCGCGATACCGCTGGGACGACCGAGCTTCGTTTTTGAGCCCATAAGCCTGTCGAGCGGCGGTGTGTCTCCCGTAGCACTCTCGGCGTAGATGTTCACGCTATTGGACTTTGCCTTATCCGTTTTGGATATGTCTGTAACGTAGATGCACGCCGAGGTCAGGCACGAAGTCGCGGGGCGCCCGTGCTCCCCCGCAATAGAAGCAGGCTGCTGAGCATAGCCAGCCGTAGGCGGCGCGGAACCGCTGCCACCGCAAGCGGCCAGGCCTAAACCCGCGGAGATCAAAGCTGCCGCGGTCGTAATACGCGTAAAACTCATCATCATAGGCCTCCTTGAAGCTCTAATATGAAAGTGGTTAAGCATCGGGCTCGATAGAGGGAAGCCGACAGCAGCGTGGACCCAATGCGACGGGTGCTTGGTAGCTAGGGGTGACTTGCGACTAAAGTCGCAACTTTCCTTCAGGCCGGCATCCGCGGCGGATGACGTCGCGCCTGCGCGGTCTTTTGCGCGGTTACGGCGCCGGTCGGCGGCCCGTCGGCGCTGTACAGTTGAACTGGGTTGAAGCCGCAATAATATTCCATGCGAAACCTGGCCCTGATCAGTCGCCCCAGCCATCCTAATAAATGTCCTTGATCGCGTAGAGATAATCGTAGCCGTTCGAAGCTGCGAGTGCGTAAATGCGCGCGCACCTTTGGTCGGCTCCGAGCGATACGATGTTCGCACCTGATGCTAAGGTTAGCGTCTTCAAAAGCATCCCATTGTTGCCTTCACGCACTTCGATGGAGTTGCGGCCGGCGCTGAGATAAATGTGATTCAGATGCGAGTTGACGCCGATGAAACCGGGACTATACGAAAGCGTCACGGTTTGTTTGATCCTTTCACTGCGCCCGTCGACGATATTCAGGCCGTCTGCGACCTGTGCGTACAGCAAGTCCGTGATACGGTCGACAGCGAGGGCGACGCCGAATGAAGTGGCGCTAGCCTTAAAGCTTACCGGATTGATTTCAAAATTACCTCCACTGTTCTTGTTGACGTAGAACTTGCCGGTTACCGGATTGACGATAGTTGGCCCCATGACGCCCGGTGTACGGATGGGGCCGGCAACGATCGCGTAGGTGTCGGCGTTGATTGCCCAAACGGGATCGTGATTGTTACCACACTGCGCCGCGACCCACGCATAGCGCCGCCTACCGTCTATCCAACTTCCGACCGGGCACGCGCCCAGCGAAACAGTCGTGACGGCGGAGTTCGTAATGCCAGAATACACCTCCACGTTTCCCCCGTAGAGTCCGGGAAGCCAGACGTTATGCGTCTTAGGGTCCACGTTGTTCGCTCCGCCGAAACCCCTGACGGTCGCAAGAATCGAGAAAGACGAGCCGTCAACCACAGTCGTGTTGCTCCCGCTTGGATTGGCGGTCCGACTGATGTAGATTCGATTGAGCACCGGGTCTACGGCCATGGTGCAGCAGGAGTTGCTCTTTATCCTTATCTGCCTAATCGTATCACGGGCTGCGGATTGCAAGGAGCTGCCAGCGTTCAAGCCGTGCGGAGACTGACCGCTATCCGGTACCGTAGATGTTCCGAGGGTGCCTCGGTCGGCGCCGAGCGCTAACGCCGAATTCGTTGGGATAAGCCCGCCGCTGGCGCCGCCGCATGCGGCCAACAGCATTGTTCCGACGAATGTGCCAGCGAGGCGGCGGAGGTGTTTCATGATTGTGCGCTCCTGAAGCTGGAAAGCGAACGGGAGGTGCTGAACGGTATATCTGCGTGAAAGCCGTAGAGCACCCTGAAGGTATTGTGCCTGGACTCACCGCCGCGGACCACAAACACTCGCACGCCTTATCCGAACAGTTTGCATGGGAACGTCCGTGGCTGTCGCGGAGGCCTGGGCTTGGCGGCGAGTCGAACGCCTAGGGTGGGCCACGAGCCGTCGGGTTCCTTCGGGCACATCCTGAGGGAACTGCGGCTTGCAGCGGGACTCTCACAAGAAACACTCGCGGAGCGCGCCCGCATGAGCGCAGGTGGAATCAGCGCGCTCGAGCGCGGGATTCATCGGACGCCCTATCGGGATACCGTTGCGCTTCTCGCCGAAGCTCTGAGTCTCTCTCCCGAAGACCGCGCGCAGCTTGAGGCTGCGGCAGTGCGGCGCCCGGAACCGCGACGTCGAGGCGTCGGGCAAGCGCCCGGACGGCACAACTTGCCTGCCGAGCTAACCAGTTTCATCGGTCGCGAAGCCGACATCGCGGAGATCGCCTCATTGTTGCGGGAGCATCGTCTCGTGACGCTTACCGGCGCGGGCGGCGTTGGCAAGACGCGCGCATCGTTGCAAATCGCGGCAAACCTGATCGGCGCCTTCAGCGATGGCGCGTGGTTTGTCGAATTGGCACCGCTAACCAATGGCGAGTACATCCCCTCAACGGTCGCGCAGGCACTCGAAATCACGCTGGCGACCAAGGGCGATCCGGTCGAGAATCTCGTTCGTGTTCTCAAAGGAAAATGCACGCTGCTGGTCTTCGACAACTGCGAGCATCTTGACGATCCGGCCGCGCGAGTGATCTCCGCCATACTGCGTGGTTGTCCGACGGTCAAGGTCCTGGCATCGAGCCGCCAAGGCTTGGGGATCACCGGGGAGGTGACCTACCGGATGCCATCGCTTCCGGCCCCGGCCGCGATTGAGCTTTTTGTCGAGCGTGCGCGCGATGTCTATACACGATTTGCCTTGACCGATGGGAACGCGCCGATCGTGGCCGATATCTGCCGGCGACTTGACGGCATTCCGTTGGCGATCGAGCTCGCCGCCGCGCGGATGAAAGCGCTGGGCCCAAAACAGCTGCTTAGGAAGCTCGACGAGCGCTTCCGCCTCCTCACGGGTGGCGATCGCAGCACGCCGCCGCGCCATCAGACCATGCGCGCGCTAATCGATTGGAGTTACAACCTACTCGATGATCCTGAGCGGGCGCTGTTCCGTCGCCTCGGGATCTTCGTCAACGGCTTCACGCTTGAGGGAGCCGCCGCGGTCGGAAGCGAGGAGGATCTCGACGAGCTCGATGTCTTCGACGTACTGGCATCGCTGATTGATAAGTCGTTGGTGGTCGCCGAGCTGGAGGGCGACGACGCGCGTTACCGATTGCTCGAATCGACGCGCGCGTATGCGTTGGAGAAGCTCGAGGATGCCGGCGAGCGCGATCTTGTTGCAAGTCGTCATCTGCGCTATCTGCGCGACCGCTTCGCAGAGCTGTGGGAGCGGCGCGAGCGAACCGGACGAGGTTCTTCCGACCTGGCATGGACGCTACAGACCGAACTCGAGGACGTGCGTTCGGCACTTAACGGTGCGACGGCCCGTTCAGAAATCGTCGACGGAGGCGAGCTGCTCGCCAACACTTATGTGAGTTGGCCGGCCATCGGACTCGATGCTGAAGGCTTGGCACGGTGCTGGCGGTACCTCGCGGCACTCCCGGCGGGCCAGTCGCGGCTGCGCGCTAGACTCTCAGCGGCGTTGTCGAACTTGCTCGGCGACTCTGGCCAATGGGCGCGCGCATTTGAGCTGGCGACAGAGGCGGTCGATCATGCGCGGGCGAGCGACGACGCCTTATTGCTTGCTAGAGCACTGCGCCAGTATGCGGACGCGGCGGCCTGCCTGCGTCGCTTTGATGATGCAGAGAGGGCACTCGCGCAAGCCGAGGCGATCCCGGAGACAGCGGCTTCTTTTACCCTTCGCATCAGCTTGCTCGAGGCACGCGCACTTCTGAGCCGGTTTCGCGGTGATCTTGAGACGGCAGCGGGTGTGTATGAGCAACTTCGCAAGCAAAACCGCTCACTCGGGAACACCTACGGAGAGCAGTTAGCGGCACTCAATCTCGCGGATCTCGAACACGCGCGAGGCCACACGCAGCGAGCGATCGCGATCGTTCGCGAGACGCTTCCGGAGGTGAGGTCGCGTGGCAATAAGGGCACGCACACCCTCCTCCTCTGCAACCTCGCGGCCTATCTCGCAGCCGTGGATGATCTCTCCGACGCGGCCAAGGCGGCTCGCGACGCAATCGGAAGCCGCGCCGCGAGCGAAAGAGACCACGTCTACGTCGCGATCGCGATCGAGCACTTGGCGCTTGTCTTCGCGCTGCGCGGCGATTGTGCCCGAGCGGCCACGCTCGAAGGCTACGCCGACGATGCGTTCCAGCGACACAAATTCGAAGGCGAGTTCACCGAAACGACGACGCACGACCGCCTCACCGCGCTCCTCCACGAGCGCCTAGTGCCCGCCGACCTCGCCCGACTAATGGCAGAGGGCGCCACACTCACTCCGGAGGCCGCAGTCGCACTTGCGCTCGAGGAGCACGAAGCGAAATAGAGTAGCGCCGGCCTCACCCACAGCGTTCACGCTCGCCATCGACCCGGCACGCTCTTAACGCGATCATCTAGGGGAGAGAAGAATGGGGAGAAAGCCGCTTAACGAGCCAGAAACCCTTGTGGCGCAAGCATCACTGCAATCAGTCTTACTGCTTCGCATACAAGGGGTCGGGGGTTCGAGTCCCCCCATCTCCACCACGGGAAACGCCTCAAAATGTAAGGGTTGGCGTTTTTCTTCCGCGGCAGCGTGAGGCGAAGGTCGGATTTAGGACAATCGCACGACAATTAGGTTCGCGCGTTGCGAAGATCCGCTCAACAGTTTAGACCGCGCGCTTTGCCGTCCGGATGCAAGCACATGTGTCTCGTAGCGCTCGAATATTGCGGGCGTCGCAGGAAATTGTCAACACTGTTGGCGCTCGGCCCGATGCAACACCCATGGGTGTCGCACTCGCGGTGGCTGCTCGAACGCTCGCCAAATATTCTCCTCATTCCCGGCACGCCGTCCATCGAGCATTTGCGCGAGAACGTAACCGGCGCTACGCTGAAGCTCCCCGACGGCGCCCTCGCCGAACTCAACAGCGTCGCTACCCGCCACGTGGCACGGCTGAGGTCCGACGCTTTTCGATTATCGTACGCGACGCCAGGACGCGCTCTGCGGCCAGTCGGGCTTTTTGCGCGGTTAGAAAACGGGGTCTGGGGTGGCGAAAAAGCCCGTAAAATAAGGGTAAATTTTGGGATGGCCGGGAGTCGAACCCGGACGCCCTTTCGGGCTGCAGATTTTCGCACCACTATGGCTTTAGCCACCGCTTGTCGCGTTTGTGGTCCGGACTGTGCCTTGACCCTATGAGATCGATCTCACGTAGGTCGCGCCCGTCCAGTCTCTACACCTTCTTCGCCCGAGCGAAGCTTGGCTCGGCGTCGTCACGTCACCATGACAGAGAGTTCGCCGACTTTGAGCGCATCCCGTAGCGGGTTTCCCACGACTACGGCTCAACGGGTCGTGTCAAGTCTGCTGTGTCTGCCTGTTCCACCACCATCCCAAACTTTTACTGCTGATAGTGCTCCACGACTTCTTCGCTGCGCACGTCGGCGACGTCAGGATCTTGTCCAGCATCGCGGCGCGCGCGCCGCTGGCGCAGAAGATCCCAGTACTGGTCGAGCCGTACGGAGATCTCATCGAGGCGTTTGCGGTCGTCTTTGGTCAATTTGGATCGATCGCCGTGCTCCAGCAGTCGATGCTCTTCGCTAACGAGACCCTCAATATGCTCGTGGATCTGGGCATCGTTCATGGTCGAAATTTCCCATGCGTCTCCGAAGCCTTGCTGTAGACGGCTTGGGGTTGCACTGGCTTCGCATCGCGCTCCTGCAGCAAGATGCCGAGCAGTAGATCCGACGTCGTCGCGACGGCTTTGTCGGAGCCGATGATCTCCATCGCGGTATCGATCGCGATAATGCCCCCCGGAAGAATATCGGCGCGTTGGGGCTTCATGCCCTCGACCTTCTTGCGTTCTTCGAGCCCCATCGCCAGCAAGCGATCCAGCGCGCGCTGCAAATCTGCCCGACTCAAATCGTAGGAGTCGATAGACGTGCGGCGGCCTCGCAGCATACCCACAATCGTCGTTGCGGTTCCACCCACCAACGCGAGCCGTTCGACGGCCGCACACTCTGCTAGGGGTTCGAGCGCTTTGCGGGCTATCGCGCGAGCGCGCTCGATGCTCTCCTCTTTGACGGCTCCGTCGCGACCGCCTAACTCCGGAACGGCTTCCGTGAGGCGCACGGCGCCGATTTCGCAGGAGACTACTTTTTCGGGTTCCGTCGAGGTGCCGGTGGCGTACTCCGTGCTGCCGCCGCCCGTATCCAGCACGCCCACTCGTTCGCCGCGCAACTCGCCAAATGCCGTCAGCGCGCCCCGATAGGATGCCGCAGCTTCTTCCTCTCCGGAAAGGATGCGCAGCGGCGTGCCCAGCAAGGCCTCGATTCGCTGCGTAAACTGCTCGGCGTTGTCCGCTCGTCGCAGCGCGCTCGTCGCCACCGCGAAGAGCCGGATATAGTGCCCTTTCACCGCCCGGTGAAACTGTCCGATCGCTTCCAGCGTTCGCTGCATCGGCTCGTCGCCCAGCCGTCCCTGCTCGCCCAAACCCTCGCCGATCCGCGTGCCGACGGAGCGAGCCGTTTCGACGCGCGGAATCGCCGGCGCGACGTCGGCCAGCAGCAGCCGAGTCGAGTTCGTGCCGATCGAAATGATGGCGAATCGCTTACTCATGGCTGCTGCTTCGCCGCAAAGTACGCCGCTCGCCGCTTCTTCTGCAAGAAATGGCGTTCGGCCGCCGGCATCGCGTCGGACGGTTCCCATCCCTGCGTGCTCTTGAGATACGAAGCGATCTGCTCTTCGAGATCGTCGTCGCGGATTTGCGGGGCGAGCGAAACCGAGCAGCGCCGGCCGTCTCGCCGGACTTCGAAGGCCAAGCGCTTGCGTCGCAAGAGCGAGCGCTGATACTGATCGCGATGCTCCGCTACGTCGGACGCGCTCGCGGTTGCGAGGTCGCCTCCTTCGAGGCGAACCGTCGCTCCGTAGGCGTTGAGGTTGATGACGACTCCTTTGATCGTGTCGCTCACGGCGACGCGGCAGGTTGGGGTGACACGAAGATTAGGGCCTCGTTTGCCCGCACGAGACGCAAGCGGTCGTGAATCTCCGGAATGGCTCCTTCCGGATCGCGAAGCCGGCGCAGCTCTCGCTGTTGTTCGCTGCGCTCCCGTTGCAGCGAGGCGATATCGGCGCGAATCGTCGAAAGCTGCCGTTCGGCCGCGAGGTCGTCTTGGATTGCGCGACCAAACTGGACGACGACGAGGACCGCGAGGAGTAGGACGACTGCCGCGGCCAGCAGGCGGCCGCCGGCGCGGAGGACGGGGCGCGCGCGTCTTAGCGCGCCGTTCGAACGGGTTCTAATCCTTCTGCTTGCCATTCTCCCAATCGACGGTATTTTCGATATCGATGGTCCAAGAGCATTTCCGGCGTCAGGGACACCAAGCGCGAGAGCGCCGCGTCGACGGCACCTAGGGTCTGCGTCACAACGTCGCGCGCATTGCGGTGGGCTCCGCCCAACGGCTCGGGGAGTATCTGGTCGACGATACCGAACCGGTGCAAATCATCAGCGGTTAACTTCAAGTGAGCTGCGGCTTCTTCCGCTTTGCTCGCATCCGACCATAAGATCGCCGCGCAGCCTTCGGGAGACGCAACCGAATAGGTGCTGTGCTCGAGCATGATCACGAAGTCGGCAATCGCGAGCGCGAGCGCGCCGCCCGAGCCGCCCTCGCCAACGACGGTCGCCACGATCGGGACCGTGGCCGTCGTGAAGGTCTGAAGGCAAATGGCAATCGCTTCCGACTGCGCGTGCTCCTCCGAACTGATGCCGGGATCGGCGCCTTTGGTATCGACGAAGGTCACGATCGGCAGCTGCAATCGTGATGCGAGCCGGGCCAGACGGGTTGCCTTGCGATAGCCTTCCGGTGCGGGCATTCCGAAGTTGCGGCGCAAATTCTCCTTCGTATCGCGCCCGCGTTGCTGGCCCAGTACCATGACGTTGCGCGATCGCAGGGTGCCGAAACCGCCGACGATCGACGGGTCGTCGCGGAAATGACGATCGCCGTGCAGCTCGTCGAACCGGTCGAAACGCGAAATATAGTCCAGCGAGGTCGGCCGGTCGGGATGGCGCGCCATATGCACCTTCTCCCAGGGCGAAAGCGTTCCGAAGAGTTCTTGTAATATCTGCCGGTACTTTTGCTCCAGCGCGGCGATCTCGCTCGACATGTCGAGCGGCTGCGCGGCCGAGGCTTCGCGCAGTTCGGCGATCCGCCGTTCCAACTCGACCAAGCTTCGCTCACGCTCGACGATCAGATTGTTACTCATGGGCGGCGTACTCCAGCAGGCGTACCAGAGTATCTTTGAGATCCGAGCGATCGACGACCATATCGATCGCGCCCTTCTCCAATAAGAACTCGGCGGTTTGAAACTGGTCGGGCAGGCGTTGGCGGATCGTCTGCTCGATCACTCGCCTCCCCGCAAAACCGATCATTGCCTTGGATTCGGCAACGATCACGTCGGCCTGAAACGCAAACGAGGCGGAGACGCCGCCGCTGGTCGGATCGGTCAGCACCACGACGTAAAAGTTGCCGTCGGCCATGAACCGCGAGACCGCGGCGGTCGTCTTCGCGAGCTGCATGAGCGCCAGCATGCCCTCCTCCATCCGCGCGCCGCCGGAGGCGGAAAAGATGATGCAGGGGACGTGATCGCGCCGCGCCGCTTCGAGCAGCAGCGTGATCCGCTCGCCGGTAACCTGCCCCATCGTCCCGCCGCGAAAATGGAAGTCCATCACGCCTAATGCAACGCGGTGGCCGCCTAGGGTGGCAAAGCCGGTGACGACCGATTCCGAGAGCCCGCTGCGTTCGCGGTCGCTCTTGAGCTTCGCCGGATAGCTCTTTCGGTCGGACCACTCCAGCGGGTCGCCGGGCAATACCTCCGCGCCCAATTCGGTGAACTCGCCGTCGGCGATCGACGCAATGCGATCGTACGCCTTCATGCGAAAGTGATAACCGCAACGCGTGCACACAAAAAGATTCGCCGCTAAATCGCGCCGGTAGAGCACCTCGCCGCACTTCGGACACTTGCTCCACAGCGCTTCATCCGAAACGCGGCTCTCTTTGGTGCGGCGGGCCGGCAACCACTCGGGCCGCGGCACTAGGCGGCCCGCTCCTTCGCGCGCTTCGGACGCAGCCAAGCGGAATAGAGTTTGCCGAGCTGCTTGAGATAGTTGAAGATCTCTCGCTCGTTGAGCTTCGATTCGCCGGCAACGCGGTCGGTAAAAACGTACGGGACCTCGATCGCCGTTCCATAGTGCGCTTTGGCAATGACTTCGAGCCCGATCTTGAACCCGATCGGATCTAATACAACGCCGTCTAAAGCCTCGCGCCGAACCAAAAAGAAACCGCTGGTTACGTCCTTGACGCTCGTTAGCGGCCGTGCCAGCCAGCACGCAACGCGGGAAGCGATGATCCGCCGCTTGGGCCAGTTGGCAATCCCGCCGCCGGGTACGTAGCGGCTGCCGATCGCCAGCCCACAGGCTCCCGATTCGAGCGCTTGCACCATCTTGGGAAGCGCGTTGACGTCGTGGCTAAAATCGGCGTCCATGGCTCCGAGCACGGTGGAGTCGCCGCGCGCGACGGCCCAACCGTCGATCACGGCGCTGGAGAGCCCCAACTTTCCACTGCGGTGCAGGCAGCGAACGGGCAGCTCTCGCGCAAGCCGTTCGACGACGTCGCCCGTGCCGTCTGGAGAGTTGTCGTCAACAACGATGACCTCTCCATCGAGTCCGTTGGCATCGAAGGTCGCCCCCAGCGCTCGGAGCAGCTTTTCGATGCCGGCGGCCTCGTTGTAGGTAGGAATGACGATTGAAAAGGGAAGTGGCATGCCGGATCAGTGTTTTTACGACGTGACGGCGCCAATCACCGCCAACAGCACCAGAGCCGCCGTATCCGTGCGTAAAACGCGCGGACCCAGCCAGAGCATTTCGGCCCCGCGGCATTGCGCGAGCTCCGCTTCCGCATGCGTGAAACCGCCCTCCGGACCGACGACGACGAGCACCCGGCCCGAGGCCGGCAACGTCTCGGCCAGGCGCCGGTGCAATGGCGCGGGCGTCGCCAGTTCCCATGCGAAGAGCACGGCGTCGTACTCGCTAAATCGCTCCAAGAGCGCTTCGTAGGGCATCGGTTCGAGGATCACGGGAACGCTCTTGCGCCCGCACTGCTGCGCGGCGCTGCGCGCTATCCGCTGCCAGCGCGCCGCTTTCTCGGCGCCGACGTCGCGACCGACGCTGCGCTCGCAATAGAACGGAAGAAACGCTTCGACGCCCAGCTCGCTGCCTTTCTCGACGACGAAGTCCATGCGGGGCCCCTTCGGTACGGCTTGCGCGACGTCAATCCATATCGCCGGCGACGGCGCGCGATCGTCGAAAACCTCTTCCTCGACGGTTGCGCGCACGACGCGTCCAAGAGCGGCGATCGCCGCCGTAAAGCTTCGGGTCGTCGAGTCGATCACGACGATACGATCGCCCGGGCTCAATCGCAAGACGTTGGCAATCTTGTGGGCGTCGGTTCCACCGATCTCGACGGATCCACCAATCTCCTTCGCGCCCTCGACGAAGAATCGGCGCGCCGCGGTCACTCCGGACGAAACGCGTCCTTCACGCGGTCGAAGAAGCTCCGGTCGTCGATCTCATCGCCGCCGGCCAGCGCGTAGGCTTCGAGCGCGTCGCGTTGGCGCTTGTTCATTTTTGCGGGAACCGCGACGTGAACGGTCACGTGATGATCGCCACGCTGGGCGCCTCGCACCGTGGGCATGCCCAACCCTCTCAGTCGCAACGTCGTGCCCGATTGCGTCCCGGGCGGAATCGTGACGTCGACTTGACCGCCTAGCGCAGGGACGTCGATCGTCGCGCCCAACGCGGCCGCCGGAAAACTCACCGGCACGTCCACGAACGTGTCGCGGCCTTCACGACGGAAGAGCGAATGCGGTAAGACGCTCAAATAAACGTAGAGGTCGCCCGTCGCTCCGCCGCGCGTCCCTCCCTCGCCGCTACCGGCGATGCGAATCCTGGAACCATCGTCGACTCCGGCCGGGACGTTGACGGTCAACCGCGTCTCGCTTTCTCGAGCGCCTCGCCCCGCGCAGGTCTCGCAGGGATGCGCGGTGACGTGCCCTTCACCCCCACAGCGCGTGCACGCGGATTGCGTGACCATCTGTCCAAGCGGGGTCTGTCGCGTCATGCGCACGGTGCCGCTGCCGTGGCAGCGCTCGCAGGGGGTAACAACCGTGCCCGGTTTGGCGCCGGTCCCTTTGCACGCTTCGCACTGCGTCAGCCGATCGAAAACGATCTCTTTGGTAGTGCCTGCGAATGCTTCTTCGAGCGTGATCTCGAGGTCGTAACGAAGGTCCGCACCGCGTTGCGGCCCCTGGCGGCCCGGCTGCGCGCCGCGCACCCCGCCGAAAAACATGTCGAAGATGTCGCCGAAGCCGCCCCCGAAGCCGAAGTCGCCCGGCCCCGCCGCCGCACCATTGCCGACGAAGCCGTAGCGGTCGTACTGCGCCCGTTTCTTTGGATCGGAGAGCACCTCGTAGGCTTCGTTGATCTCTTTGAAGCGATGCTCGGCTTTCGACTTATCTTCGGCGACGTCGGGATGATGCCGGCGCGCAAGGGCGCGATAAGCTCGCTTGATCTCGTCCCCTGAAGCGTCGCGACCAACGCCGAGGATTTCGTAATAATCCGTGACCGACACGTTACGAGCTTGGGATGTGATCCACGTCGGAGAGGCGTTGGCTCAACGTTTCGGCGGTGCCTGAAGCCAGCGCCAAGAGCCGCGCATAGGGCATCCGTCTGGGCCCCAGTATCGAGAGCATTCCGAAGGCGTGCGCTCCGAAGTGATAAGGCACCGTTACGATCGAGAGGTCGGCGAGCTCTTCGCTACCGAGCTCGTGACCGATCTTGACGCTCGCGGTATCGGCCGTCATCGCGTCCGCGACGATTTGGTAGAGCGTCTTCTGCTCTTCCACGATGCGCAAGATCGAACGAAGCTTGCGAAGGTCCTGAAACTCCGGCTGATCGAGGAGATTCTGCGCGCCGGCTGCGGCGATGTTGGGCTGATCGTTCGATCGCGCCGAGAGACAAGCGGTCACTACGGCGCCGCGAAGATCCTCCGAAACGCCCACCTCGCGTGCCGCGCGCGAGATCTCGCTCTCCGTAACCTCACGCAGCGGGCGGTTTGCGAGACGCGCGTTGAGCGCGTTCGAGAAGCGAGTCAAGTCGTCGGGCTGGACCTCCGCGCCCACCTCGAAGAGGCTCTGCGCGGCGACGCCGAGCGAGGTTACCACAATCCCGACGCCGGTATGCGGCGAGAGCCAGATCAGCTGGATATGTTTGAAGGTTTGCGTCTCTTGCTGCGGCTTGGTCACGAAAGCCAAGTTATTCGAAAGGCGCCCGAGCAAGCGCGTCGTGTGATCGATGATTTCGTCGAGCTCGCGAGTGGCGTCGCTCAACTCGTCGCGTATGCGCCGGCGATCGTCGCCGGTCAGCTCTTCGGGCTGCATCAACCGGTCGACGTAGGTCCGATAACCGGCATCGGAGGGAATCCGGCCGGCCGAGGTGTGCGGCTGCACCAAATAGCCGGCCGCTTCAAGCTCCGACATCTCATTCCGTACGGTCGCCGAGCTAATCCCGAGATTGTACTTCTGGGTCAGCGCCTGCGAACCGACGGGTTCGGCGGTCGCGATGTATTCATACACCACCGTCGCCAAAATGTAGGCCTTACGCCTGTCGAGGCCGATGCTCTCTATCACGCTCCCTACTGTAGCACTCCTGCGCCGAGAGTGCTAGCCGTCGCGTTACCTTGGGCCCGGTCGATTGCTTGGACGAGTTCTTCCCAGCTCAGCCCCCCGACGGAGACGTACGAGACGGCTCCCGCCGGATCCAGCACCAGCGTCACCGGAATCTTCGAGACCGAGTAGATGCGGAAGATGGCGCCCTGCTCGTCTTCCACGAGCGGCAGCGTGATATCCCAAGTCTGGAAATAGCTCGATGCAACCCCGGGTATTTCGTCGGAAACGGTCACCACGGCGACGCCCTTGCCGAAGACCTCTGCGGCGCGAACGAAGTCATGCATTTCGGCGGTGCAAACGTCGCACCACGTAGCCCAAAAATCCACCACCACGACTCGTCCGCGCAAATCCGAAAGATAGGTCGTCGCGCGCCCCGTCGCGATCGCGAAGTTCGGCGGCGGCGCGTCATATTGAATCGTTGCGAGTCCGGTTTGCGGCGGAACGGTCAGCGCGGCGAGGACGAGTGCGGCCAGCATTGTTTACCCTGTGTCATCCTGATCTTGTCGAAGGATTCGGCAGGCCTGTCCGCGCGGCCCCCGTAAGTCGAGACGCCTATGAGCTCCGCCATCGAGGCGCTCTTTGAGGAACGCCGCCGCTTTCCGCCCTCTCACGAGTTCGCATCTCAAGCCAACGCGACGGCCGAACTCTACGAGCAAGCCGAGCGTGACTACACCGGTTTTTGGGCCGGCTGGGCGCGCAAGCTGGAATGGAGCAAGCCCTTTACCGTAACGCTCGAGTGGAACGAACCTTTTGCGAAATGGTTCGGCGACGGAGAGCTCAACGTAGCGGTCAACTGTCTCGACCGTCACGTGCGCGCGGGAAAGGGCGAGAAAGTTGCCTACTATTTCGAAGGCGAACCGGGCGACCGCCGCACGCTGACCTATCGCGAGCTTCTCGAGGAGGTCAACCGGCTGGCAAACGGCCTGCGCAAGCTCGGGATCGGTAAGGGCGACCGCGTCGCGATCTACATGCCGATGATTCCCGAGCTGCCGGTCGCCATGCTCGCCTGCGCCCGCATCGGCGCCGCTCACTCCGTGATCTTCGGCGGCTTCTCTCCGGAATCGATCGTCGATCGCGTCAACGACGCAAGCTGCGTCGCGCTCATTACCGCGGATTTCGGATGGCGCCGCGGGAACAAAGTGCCGCTGAAACGCAACTGCGACATCGCGATGGAGCGTACGCCGACGATTGCCCACTGCATCGTTGCCCGCCGCGTGGGCGACGAAGTCTTCATGCACGAGACGCGCGACATTTGGTGGAGCGAGCTGGTCGCCGGCGAATCGACGGAGTGCCGGGCCGAAGCGATGAACGCCGAGGCCCTGCTCTTCCTTCTGTATACCAGCGGGACCACGGCCAAGCCTAAGGGCATCAAGCATACGACGGGGGGATACTTGACGCAGGCGGCGATGACGCACGAGCTGGTCTTCGATCTCAAAGCGGAGCACGATATCTATTGGTGCACCGCCGACATCGGTTGGGTGACCGGACACTCGTACATCGTGTACGGACCGTTGGCAAACGGCGCCTCCAGCGTACTCTACGAAGGTACGCCCGATTTCCCCGATAAGGACCGCTTTTGGGAGATCGTCGAACGGTACGGCGTCACGATTCTCTACACGGCGCCGACGGCGATCCGCACCTTCATGAAGTGGGGAACGGAGTACCCGGCCAGGCACGATCTCTCGTCGTTGCGGCTGCTGGGCACGGTCGGCGAGCCCATCAATCCCGAAGCCTGGATGTGGTACCGCGAATGGATTGGTGCGAACCAGACTCCGGTCGTCGATACCTGGTGGCAGACCGAGACCGGCGGCATCATGATCTCGCCGCTTCCCGGCGTCACGACGCTGCTGCCGGGCAGCGCGACGCGACCCTTACCCGGCATCGCCGCGGATATCGTGAACGATCGCGGCGAGAGCGTGCCGCTCGGTGGCGGTGGGTACGTCGTGCTCACGCAGCCTTGGCCCGGCATGCTGCGCGGCATTTGGGGCGACGACGAGCGCTACGTGCAGACCTACTGGTCGAAGGTTCCGCACCGCTACTTCGCCGGCGACGGCGCGCGCCGCGATGCCGACGGCAACTACTGGTTCATGGGTCGCATCGACGACGTGATGAACGTTAGCGGCCACCGCATCTCAACCACGGAGATCGAAAGCGCGATGGTCGATCATCCGCGCGTTGCCGAGGCGGCCGTCTGCGGTAAGCTCGACGAGATGACCGGCCAAGCCGTCTACGCATTTGTTTCGCTCAAAGGCGGTCTTGCCGGAACCCCGGAGTTTGCCGACGAGCTGCGCGATCACGTCGCCGCAAAACTCGGGAAGTTCACGCGCCCGAAGTACGTAACGTTTACTCAAGAGCTTCCCAAGACGCGCAGCGGCAAGATCATGCGCCGTTTGCTGCGCGACATTGCCGAAGGGCGCACGCTGGGCGACACGACCACGCTGGCCGATTCTTCGGTCGTCCACGAGCTCGCCGAGCGCGCCAAGGTCGAGGTCGCGCAGGAAGAGTAGTCCGGATTTCCATCCGCTTGGAAGCCTGGCGGCGTTCCTTACGGGAGCGTCGAAAATCGGGACCCTATGGCTGGGACGCCCGGGGACGAGGAGGCTTTGGCGGTAGCATTTGCGGCACACGAGCGCTGGGCGTTCACGCGCGCGTATCGGGAATACGCGTCGCTGCTGTATTCCGTCGCGTACAACGTCTTGGGTAACGGCGAAGAGGCGCAAGACTGCGTTGCCGACGCGATCGCACGATTGTGGCGCTCGCCATCGGCCTATTCGGCGCAACGGGGCTCGCTCCGCAGCTTCTTGGTCGTCTGCGTGCGCAACGAAGCGATTTCACGGCGGCGCCGGCAGAGTCGCCGGCTTCGCTTAGAGGAGCGGCTCGCCGCGATGCCGGTTGAACACCAAGAACTCGAGGTGGGCGATCCCATCGAGCGCGATCGCGTGCGCCGCGCATTCGCCAAGCTTCCCGACGACCAGCGCGCGGCGCTTGGCCTCGCCTTCTACGAAGGCAAGACGCACACGGAGATCGCCGCGGAACTCAACGCACCGCTCGGCACGATCAAGAGCCGCATCAGCCTCGGGCTGCGGAAGATCGCCGCGAGCCTCGGATCCGACGGAGGCGACCGATGAACGACGCACATGCCGGAGAGCGGGCCGCGCTCTACGCGCTGGGAGCGCTCGATGACGCCGAGTCCGCCGCGATGGAAGGTCACCTGCGGGTCTGCGCGGAGTGCGCGAAACTCGTCGGTGAGGCCGAACGAGACGTTGACACGATCGCTTCGCTGGAAACGCGCCGGCGAGCCCCGGACGAGCTGACCAAACGCGTCGAACGTCTTCTTGCGCCTGCCTCTCGGCAGCGAGCATCCTGGCCTCGCTTTGCGGCCATCGCCGCGGCGTTTGTCATCGGAGTGCTCCCGTCGGTCTACCTTTGGGAACGGAACGCCGCGATGCGGGATGCGATGCTCTCGCAGAGCGCGGCGATGGATCGTCTCGCCACAAGCGAGCATCGCACGGCGAGTTTCCGGCCAACCAGCGAGGCACTCGCGGCCAACGTGATGTACGCGCCCGACGGCTCGTGGTATGTGATCGTGGTGCGCGGAGCGTCGCACGCACTCCAAGTCGCTTGGATGCACGACGGCGCGCAGACGATGCTGGGTGTCGCCGTCCCTCACGGCCGCGTTGCAATGCTCTACTTACCCAAGAGCCATCGCATGGAGCAACTCGCCCTGATGGACGGCCCACGCGTCGTTGCGGAGGCGCAGCTACCCTAGGCAGCCTCTAGCCGGCCTCCTCGGCTGAAAAGAAGGGCGCCAAGTCGTCGAGGTGCTCGATTCGCAGCGCCGGAGGCAGCGCCGCCAGAATCGTCGCGCCGTAGCGCGTCGAGATCGCGCGGCCGTCGAGCAGTGCCATCAACCCGCGGTCGCTGCCGCTGCGAATGAGCCGCCCAAAGCCCTGCTTTAGGCGTACCGTGGCGGCGGGAACCATGTAGTGCTCGAAGCCGTCGAGACCGCGCGCTTCGAGCGCGCGGATTCGCGCCATAACCAGCGGATCGCTGGGCGAAGGAAAGGGAAGCCGGTCGATGATGACGCACGAAAGCGCGTCGCCGACGACGTCGATGCCCTCCCAGAACGTTCCCGTGGCAAACAACACCGCGCCCGGCGTTCGCCGGAACCACTCGATGAGATGCGAGCGCGGAAGCTGGCCTTGCAGCCGAACTGGAAAAGCGAGGCGATCGGCAAGCAGCGCGTACACCTCTCGGAGACGCGCGTACGACGTGAACAGCACGAAGGCCCGCCCGCGCGTCCGGTCGAGGCACTCTTCGACCAGCGGAGCGGCGCGGCGCGCAAAGTCGGGTGACTTTGGATTGAGTTGCGCCGGAGCGATAAAAAGGCGGGCTTGACGCGCGTAATCGAATGGCGACGTCGCCACGAGCTCTTGCGCGTCGTCGATTCCAAGCGTGCGCCGCACGAAGTCGAACGAGCCGTTCGTCGAGAGCGTCGCGCTGGTCAAGATGACGCTTGGCGTGCGCGCGAAGAGCGCAGTCCGCAAGAACTCCGCCACCTCGTGCGGCGCGCAATGAGCCGAATAGCGCGCATCGGAGTCGCTACGCTCCGCCCAGGCGATGGCCTCGGGGGCACCGCCCTCGATGCGATCGACGACCGTCTCGTGCGCCACGACGAGCCGCAGCATCAGGTCGCGGCGGCGCTCGGCTTCGGCGAGCGTCTCGCCCTCCGGCTTGTATTTGCGCGCCTCCGTCCAGTTGGCGAACATCCAGTTTTCCAACCGGTAGAGGCTTTCGCGCAAGAGAAACAGCGCCGGACCCGCTTCCTCGTTTGCGGCAAGCGGATAACGATCCCCCGGAACGCGCGCGAGCGACGATTCCAACCCTCGGACGGCGGCATCGAACTCGCCGTCGAAGACCGCCGGCAGCTCGTAGTTTCGGTGGATATTGCGCAGCATGCGCCCGATACTCGCTGCGGAAAGCACGGCGGTGACGGCGTCGGTCGCCCAGCGCTCGCACTGATGCGCCTCGTCGAGCACCGCGACGTCGTAAGGAGGCAAGAGTCCGCCACCGACGGCCAAGTCGAGAAAGAAGAGCGCGTGATTGACGACGACGACGTCGGCATACCTGGCCTGATCGCGTTTATTGAAGTAAAAACAGTCGCGGAAGTGAGGGCAATACTCGCCGACGCATTCGTCGGCATCGGCATCGAGCAGCTCCCATTCGCCGGGGGGCAGCACGAACGGCAACTCCGCGCGATCGCCGGTTTGCGTCCGCGCGGCCCATTCCGAGACGCGCTGCAGGCTCGGCGACGGCGCGAGCGGCCGGTCTTCGCGCATCCGCTCGAACTTCTGCCGGCAGAGATAGTGCGAGCGTCCCTTGAGCAGCGTGACGCGCACGGGGATGCCGAGAGCGGCTTCCACCAACGGAATATCTTTGTTGACCAACTGCTCCTGCAAAGCGATCGTCCCCGTGGAGAGCACGACTTTCTTGCCGCTGCGCAGGGCCGGCACGAGATATGCCAACGACTTTCCGACGCCGGTACCCGCTTCGACGATCGTGTGCATGCTTTCCATGATCCCGCGGTCGACGAGCTGCGCCATCTGCAGCTGTCCCGTGCGTTGTTCGAAATCGCGCAGATTTCGCGCGAAGGGGCCGTCGGATCCGAAGATCCGGTCCAGCGTCAGTGCGTCCAATTCTGCCGATCGTGAGGCGATTCGTACTGCGACTCCAACGTGCGGCCGGTCGAGCTTTCAACGACGACCGGCGCGACGCGACGCGGCGGATAGTAGATCGCATACGTGAGGACGAAGCCGGCTAACAGTCCCGCCACGTGCGCTTGCCAAGAGATCGCCGGAACGGTAAACGTGATGATGAGGTTCAAGACAAGAATTCCGATGTTCGACCGCACCAACTCCATTCCGGGTTTGCCCAGCTTGAACCCGATCGCGAAGAGCGCCCCGAAGAGCCCGAAGATCGCTCCGCTCGCGCCGAGCGTCGGCGTCAAGGGATTGCTAAAGTAGACCACGCCCAACCCCGAGACGACCAGCGACGCCATATAGACAAGGAGCATGCGCCACGAGCCCAGCGCGTACTCGATGAAGCGCCCGAGAAACCAGAGCGACATCATGTTGACGCCGATGTGAATCAATCCGCCGTGCAGGAAGGCTCCCGTGAGAATGCGCCACCACTGATGATCGCGCAGCGCGGCAAGCGGAACCAAAGCGGCTGAATCGAGAACGTGCTGAGCGCCTGGGCTGTCGAAGCTGCCGAGCACGGCGGGGCCGCCAACCGACAACTCCCAAAGAAAAGCCAGGAAGTTGACGACGATCAGAAAGCGAGTGATCACGCGATCATGACCGTGCGCGCCAGCTCCAGCGAGATCGCGTGACGCTCTCCGGAGACTTCGATCGTGATCGGGCCGCCCAACGGCGCCTTTTCGACGACGCGCAGTTTAACGCCGGGGCGCAATCCGACTTGACCGAGGTAGCGCAGAATCTCCGGCATCTGCTCGGTCACGCCCGAGACGGTCACGCGCTTCCCGGGCTCGACTTGCGCCAGCGGAATGCCCGTTCGCACCGGTTCCGTGAGATCTTTCGGTGGAATCGGATGGCCGTGCGGACAGGTGCGCGGGTTGCCGAGCGCGGTCACCAGACGCTCCTCGACGCGCTCGGTAATAGCGTGCTCGAGGATGCAGGCTTCGGCGTAGACTTCGTCCCACGGCATCTTTAAAACGTCGGTGAGCAGACGCTCCGCCAACCGGTTGCGCCGCACTACGCCGACGGCGACCTCCAAGCCCTTTCGCGTCAGCTTGATGTCGCCGCGGACTTCGTGCTCGACGAATCCATCGTTGACGAGCTTTTTGAGCATACCCGAAACGCTGGCGGGCGCAACGCCGAGCTCCGTCGCCAGCGCCGAGGTCGTGACGCCCGGGCCCTCTCGTTCGAGGCGATAGATTGCCTTCATATACATTTCGAACGATTCGGCAAAGTGAGAGTGCGAGTGTCCGGGCATAACTGCTCTAACTACTCGATCGCTCGTGAAGTTCCGCGACGGCCTCGTCGAGCCGCGCGCGCATCGCCTGCTTTTCGATGGGTTGTGCGAACGTCGCCTCAATCGCGTTCCGCACGTAGCGTTCCAGCGCGGCCGGCCCCGCGATGCTTTCGACGATTTCGTATTCGCGCGTAATCGAGGTATCAAAGAGCGCCGGGTCGTCGCTATCGATGGTTACAACGCAGCCCAGCCGGTCGAAATCGACGTACGGGTGGGGATGATCGGCCAAAACCGCACCGGTGAGCCGATTCGACGTCGGACAGATTTCCAGCGGTATGCGGCGCTCCGCGAGCAACTCGATCGTGCGTGGGTCGTCCAGTGCGCGCAGGCCGTGGCCGATGCGCTCCGCACGCAACAGTCCGACGGCATCGCGAACGCTCGCGGCGGCACCGGCCTCGCCGGCGTGCGCAACGCAATGCAGTCCCTGCGCGCGCGCGTAGGCGAAGGGCTCGACGAAGAGCCGCGCCGGAAAGCGCACTTCATCTCCTCCCAGCGAAACCCCGACGACGTCCAAGTCCGTCATCCTCGCAGCTGCCCGGGCGGTTTCCATTGCACTGGCCTCGCCGAAGTTTCGAGTGAGATCCGCCAAGAGTCTGAAGACCGCCCGCGGCCGCGCTCGCCGCAGCTCGGTAACGACTGCCTCCATGGTCGCGCGCACGTCGAGCATGGGATTGAAGAACGTCCAAACCGACGGCGAAACGAAGAGCTCGCCATAGACGACGCCCTGGGCCAGCGCGTCATCGACGAACTCCCGCGCCATGCGCGCATAATCGTCCACCTCTCTCAGCGACCGGCTAACCGCCGCAAAAAGGTAAAGAAACTCCTGGAGCCCGTTAAAGCGATAGGGGTCCCGAGCCCCCGTGTCACCCTGAGCGCAGTCGAAGGGCTCGAGGCCCTGACGGTCATCCTGAGCCCCTCGACTACGCTCGGGATAAACTCCGTCGAAGGACGGGGGCGGCGCCGGCCTATACCGCAACGGCACCCCATGCTTGTCCGCCAGCTCGACAAAGGTCGCCGGGCGCAGCGTCCCTTCGAGATGGCAATGCAGGTGGATTTTCGGAATGCGTTCCGCGAGCGAGCCGGGGGCCATTCGCCCCGCTTTCGGCGCCGGCAGGGGCAAAACCGGGCTCGCCGTAAGTAAGTCGGTCGCCGCGGGGTGGAGCAGTCCGGTAGCTCGTCGGGCTCATAACCCGAAGGTCGGTGGTTCAAATCCACCCCCCGCAACCAATTTTCTTACGGCCCACTTCCGGAGGCGCGAACATGGCGGACGAGATCACCACGAGTTTCGCCAGAGATATTCGCCCGATGTTTACCGCCATCGACGTCGAGCACATGAAGCCCGTCGGTATCGATCTTTCGAGCTACGACGACGTCCAAGCGTATGCGGAAGCCATCTACCGAACGGTGAGCGCCGGCACGATGCCGCCGCCCGGCACCGGCAAGCAATGGACGCCCGAAATGTGCGAGCGCTTCAAACAGTGGCAGCGCGATAACTGCCCGCCCTAGTTTGGGACGGGTGCGTCGTTTTCGATCAAACCTTCGGATCGAAGATCCGCCCAAAACGCCGGCGGAACCCTGGTTTCAAGTGCAGTGTAGTCCGCGAGCACCTGGTGCGCATTCGCGCAGCCGACGACGAGTGCCGCCGCGACGTCGGGCGCGCTGGAGAACTGCAAGGCGGCCGTGCGAAGGTCGACGCCGTGCCGCCCCGCAACGGCGCGCAGCCGCTCACGCTTCCCGATCGCCTCGGCGGGAATCTTGTAATTCTCCTTACCGTAATTGAAGCGTGAGCTGCCGCTGATGAAGCCGGCGTTGAGTGACGAGCCGACGACAAACGCCATGCCGCGCTCCCGTGCTTTTGGGAAGACCTGATGCAGCGCATTCTCGTGATCGATCAATGAATATTGACGCGCCAGGAGACACACGTTCGCGTCGGCGACGTCCATCAGCTTGAGAATCGGCTCGGGCGAGTTAACGCCGAGCCCCCAGCCTTTGATCGCGCCCTCGTCGCGCATTTTGCTAAGCACAGGAAACGCGCCCTTGCGCGCGATCTCAAACTGCTCTTCCCACGGGCCGGGCAGCCACGGATTATCCGGTGAGAGATCGTGGACGAAGACGACGTCGAGCGCGTCGACTCCTAAACGCTGCAGACTGTCTTCGATCGAGCGCTTGACGCCGTCGGCGGTGTAATCGTAACGGAGATTGTTGGGCGAAGGGGTGAACGGAAAGTACTCTTTCGCGTTGTTGTCGCGCGATGCCGTCAGCAATTTACCAACCTTCGAGGAGAGGATGTATTCGCTGCGCGTTTGTCTGTGCAAAAAGGTTCCTAGGCGCCGCTCTGCGAGCCCCAGGCCGTACCACGGCGAGGTGTCGTAATAGCGTACGCCGGCCTCCCACGCCGCTTCGATTGTGGCGTACGCGTCTTCGTCGGTGACATACGCGAACTCGTTACCGAAGGGCACGCCGCCGAGGCCGAAGGGCTTTCCAAAGAAGATTTCGGATGCGTTCATGCACTCTTCTCCTTCGCCGCGCCGGCGTGGAACTTGCGTCGAGTCTCGCCGATGTCGACCGTCGGCGGTGGAAACTTCATGTCGAATGATTTCAAGGTCTCGACCACGATCTTCGAGACCGCAAGGTTGCGAAACCACTTGCGCTTCGAAGGAATGATGAACCAGGGAGCGTGCGCCGTGCTGGTCTTGGCAAGTACGTCCTCGTAGGCTTTAACGTACTCTGGAAAATACGCTCGCTCTTTATAGTCGGCTTCGCTGATCTTCCATTGGCGCGTCGGATCGTCGAGACGCTTCTCGAAGCGCCGGAGCTGCTCTTTTTCGGTGATGTGCAAGTAGAACTTGAGGATCGTCGTCCCCGCTAGAGTAAGGTTTCGCTCGAACTCGTTGATGAGGTCGTAACGCTTCGACCAGACGGATTCGGGGACGAGATCGTGCACGCGCACGATCAGGACGTCCTCATAGTGCGAGCGGTTGAAGATCACGATCTCGCCCTTTGCGGGCGCGTGAACGTGGGCGCGCCACAGGAAATCGTGGTCGGCCTCTTCTTTTGACGGCTCCTTGAACGCGTGCGCCCGCGCGCCTTGAGGATCGAGCGCGCCGAAGACGTGCCGGACCGTTCCGTCTTTTCCAGAGGCATCCATGCCCTGCAGGCAGACGAGCAGCGAGCGGTCGTGCGCGGCGTACAGCAAGTATTGGAGATCGGCGAGCCGGAGGTCGTCGCGCCGCATCTGCGCGCTCGCCGCCGCCTTGGTTTCCTTCGTGCCGGTAAAGCTCGATTTGATATCGGCCAGCCGCACGCGCGTGCCGGGCTTTACCGCGAAAAGCTTGCTGTAGTTCAAGCCTTCAACAATCCGGTCTCCTGTCCAACCTTTTCAAAGGCCGCCAACGCACGATCCATCTCCTCTTTGTTTAGCGCGGCGCTGATCTGCACGCGGATGCGCGCTGTCCCTTCCGGGACGACGGGATAGCCGAAGCCCGTAACAAAGACGCCGGCTTTCAGGAGTTTGTCGCTGACCGCGATGGCAAAGGCCGTTTCGCCGACGATGATCGGAACGATCGCGCTCTCGCTGTCGAGCGGTTTGTAGCCCATGCGATTGAGCCCGTCGCGGAAGTAGCGCGTGTTCTCACGCAGCTTTTCGACCAGGTCGGGATGCGCCTCGAGATACTCGATCGCTGCAAGCGAACTGCAGGCGACCGTCGCCGGCAAGGCGTTGGAAAAAAGCTGCGGTCGCGAACGCTGGATTAGGGTGTCGACCAAGGCGTTGCTGCCGGCGACGAAACCGCCGGCGGCGCCGCCCAGCGCCTTTCCCAACGTTCCGGTAATAATGTCGACCTGTCCGGTCAAGCCATAGTGCTCGATCGTACCGCGGCCGGTCTTTCCCATGACGCCGGTTCCATGCGAATCGTCGACGACGACGATAGCGCGGTACTTCCGCGCCAGCTCGACGATCTCGGGCAGCTTGGCGAGATCGCCTTCCATCGAGAAGACGCCGTCGGTGACGATGACGATCGGAAAGCAGTCGGCGACGCTCTGCAGCTTCTCTTCCAGCTCGCGCATGTTGCTATGCTTGAAACGTTCCCTGCGAGCTTTGGAGGCCAGCCGAACCCCGTCGATAATCGAGGCATGGTTCAGCTCGTCGGAGACGATCGCCGACCCGGCGTCGCAGATCGTCGCGAAAAGCCCGGTGTTCGCGTTCCAACAAGAGACGTACGAGAGCGCCGCCTGCGTGCCCAAGAACTCCGCGATCCGCTCCTCCAGCACTCGGTGGATGGAGAAGGTTCCACAGATGAAGCGAACGGATGCCGTGCCCGCACCGTACTGATCGAGCCCGCGTTTTCCCGCCTCCACGACTTCGGATAGATCGGCCAGCCCCAAGTAGTTGTTGCTGGAGAGCACGATGACGTCCCCGGCCTCTTCCATATGGACTTCCGCGGCCATCGGCGTCGTTAGGTGGCGCAGATGCTTGTAGGTACCGGCCTTTTTGAGCGCATCCAGGTCGGTTTGCAGCTTCTCTTCGAACGCCTGATTCATGTTGTCGTGCCTGCTCCTTTGAAATCCAAAACGATCTTGGCAGCTTCGCCCTTGCGCATCAAATCGAACGCCCGGTCGAACTCCCGATACGGCAGCACGTGCGTGATGATCGACCGCAAGTCCACGCGACCGCTCTTCACGAGCGCCTCAGTCTGATACCAGGTCTCGAACATGCGCCTGCCGTTGATGCCGAGCACGGTCAGTCCTTTGAAGATGATGCGCTCCGCGAGATTGAGATTGACGGTATCGGACGGTATGCCGAGCAGCGCGGCCGTACCCCCGTTCCGCACGAGTTGCAGGCCCAGGTCGATGGCCGCGCCGCTTCCGGACATCTCGAGCAAGACGTCGACGCCGTCGCCACGAGTACGCCGCTTGATTTCGTCGACGAGATCCGGCCGGCTCGAAAGAAACGTCGCGTCCGCGCCGAGGCGTTGCGCGAGTTCGAGCTTCGCAGGATTGACGTCGATCGCGTAAACGAAGCTCGCACCGGCGGCCCGCGCGACCGGAATCGCCATGAGGCCGATCGATCCGACGCCGGTGATCGCGACGCTCTTGACGCTGACACCGGCCGCCATGACCGTATGCACCGCGTTGCCGAGCGGATCGAAGACCGCAGCGTATTCGTCCGGAATCGCCGGATCGAGCCGCCATACGTTGTAGTCCGGGATCGAGATGTACTCGGCGAACGCGCCGTCGCGATCGACGCCGATGATTTTGACTCGCTCGCAGATATGAGCGTTCCCGGTGCGGCAAAGAAGGCAGGTAAGATCGGCGATATGTCCTTCGGCCGAAACGCGCTCGCCGACGCGAACGGAGGTCACGGCATCGCCGACGGCGGCGACCGTACCCATGAACTCGTGGCCCACGACGAGCGGCGGATGGATGCGGTGCTGCGCCCACGCATCCCACGCATAGATATGGTAGTCGGTGCCGCAGAGACCGGCCTTCTCGACCTTAATCAGCACGTCGGTCGGGCCGATCGAGGGTATCGGTACCTGGGCCAATGTAAAACCGGGCCCGGGGCCGGGTTTGACCAGCGCCATCATTGACGAAGCCATGACGGCGCTGGTATTTCACTCGAACGCGCGGGAACCCCCGCGCTTACTAGAAGTCGTACTCTACTTGGACTCGGTTGTATTTGAAGAGCGGCAGGCCGCCGAACTCCGGAGCGCCCAACGTCGAGCCGGTCGGGCAGTTGGTCGCTGCCGCGCCGCAAAACGTGTTGGAGAGCGACCGGTAGATGTAGCGGTCGCGAATCGACAGACCGCGATAGGGTCCGTGGGCCGGCATATGGCTGAAGCGGTAGCGCCCGTCGAGCACCCAAATGTTGGTGTTCTCCGGCGCTAGCGAGTTGCCGTAGTTGTACCACGCGTCGGTTCCGATCCAGACCCATTTGGTGTTGGGCGTCGTGTACTGCAAGCCCACTTTGTACGACGAGCCGGGTGCGCGCCGGTCGGCCATGCCCTGCGTCACGTTGGTCGTGAAGAGCGGGTCGCTATCGTAGTTGTCGGTGTACGGGCTGGCCCAACCGCCGTACTGGATCTGCGTCAAGCCGGTGCTCGCATTGGTGTAGCACTGCGCGGCGTTGAGCGGGAGGAAGTACGCCAGGGTCGACTTCGCCGAGATCTGATAGTTGGAGTTGCTGCAGGTTACGCCCGCGGGCAGATTGACGTTGTCGGTATGCCACGGAATCTGATCGTAACCGGCCGTGAACTGCAGGCCGCGATAGGGATTGAAGCCGATCTGTGCGCCGAAGACCTGGCTGTCGACCTTGCCGACGAACGATTGACCGGCATTGCTCTCCGTGCCGCCCTGCACCGCGATGTACGGTGCCCACGCACCGGCAAACGTATACTTTCCGTCGCCCCACCACATGTTGACCAGATCGCTCACGTTGTAGAAGTAGCCGTCAACGGCGATTCCTTCGCCCGACGGGTTGGCATAGCCCAGCTTGGCGTAGGTGAAGCCGTTGGTGTCGATGCCTTGACCGCCCGGAACGATGATGTTGGAGGGCATGCCGTTGTTGCCCGAGGGATAACTGGTGAGCAGCGTCTGGCGGCTAAAAGCCGAGCTTGTCCGGTTTTCATAGGCCAGCATGTCGGCACCCTCGACCGTCCAACCGCTGGGACTGGTATAGCCCAGATCGCCGCCTTCAAACGACGCCGGTTTGAGACGCGAATCGGCCGGATTGGCCCACGGCGAGATGAACAGCTGGTTGCCCAGCGTGCCGTCCCAGCCGTTCGCCTTGTACTTCAGATACGCTTCGTCGAACGTGCTCAGCGTATACGGCGGCAGCGTCTCGTCCTGATTGGTGCCGGGTGGAATCTGCGCGCCGCAGAGCCCGCCTTTGGCATTGTTGGCCACGACGACGCACGGACCGGTCGGAGCGATGGAATAGAAGTACGTGCCGCCGACGATCCAGCCGCTGTCGGGAAAATCATACTCGGCGTGCGGCGCAAGCCCGTTGCTCCAGCTTTCCTGATTGACGCCGTTGGAGTTGTACTTGGCGCCGGGAGAAAAGTTGAACTGCGTCCCGGGATTATTCGAAGCGTTCTGCCGCGTGAAGTAATACGAACGGACGTACCCGCCCAGCTTGAGCGGATTGGGCGTCGCCGCCGGCGGCGGGGGCGGTGCAACCGTCTCTTCGGGCATCGGCGGCGGAGCCGGTGCCTCCGTCGGCGGCGGCGTCGCCGGAATGTAGCGAACCACGACTAGACGCCGGTCCGGAACCCACTGCACGTAGGCGCCCATGCTCTCCGAAATCACTCGCACCGGCACCAGCACGACGCCGCGGTAGATCATCGGCGGCACGTCGAGCGGACGCGACTCGCCGTTGATAATCACCTCGGGTTTGCCCACCGTCACGTTGATCGTCGCGCCGGCTTTGGTAACCGTCGCGGTTTGGCTGGACGGATCGAAGGAAACCGTTGCTCCCATCTGCTCGAACATCGAGCGCAGCGGCAGCAGGATCGTACCGCTTTTGACGTAGGCCGCTAAGACGCGCCCCTGCTTGAGCACGTCGGGCTTGCTATACACATGGCGGTCGTTATAGAGAATCGGAATCTGGCCCGACGGGGGCGAACCGAAGTCTGCCGCGGAGCCGGTCTGCGCTACTGGTGTTGCCTGCGTTTCCGCCAGCGCGTAGGACGTGCTCGCCAGAACGATTGCCGTCGCCAGAACCGAGAGCACGAGGGCCCTCCGCTCGCCGGCCCGGGTTCCCGAAAGGGGACGTAGCATGCTGATCATCCTCCAAGAAAAGATGGCTGGGGTCATCTTTTCCGGGCTAGCGAAGATGACCTTGGTTACTTTCTCCCTTTTTTCACGATTCCAGGAACCGGAGCAACCAAGAGCGAGGCTTCGCTTGGGGCTCGAGGATCAGGCTCAGCCGGGCCTGGAACTCGGCCCAATCCGACGCTAACGAGGATCCAGGGCCGGCCGCCTTATCCGTGGCCAGCTCGTAGAGGCGGAGGTAGGCATCCCGAGTTAACCGCCCCACCGCGCTGTCGTCGTCGAAATCGTCGGGCTCGAAGACGCTGTGGCGCAGGCTCGCGTCTAGAAAGCCTGAGTCGAAGCGGTCGATCTCGCCCGAGCCGGTCTCGAACGGAATTTCCAGCCGGCGGCCGATCCTCGCCAGTTGCGTCCTCGGGTCCCGCATCAAAAGGTCGTAATCCACCACGACGAACGGCTTGTCGATCACATCGTTGAAGAACGGCACCATGTGCACGAGCCATAACCGATACGCTGCATCTGCGTCCATCGCTTGGCGCGCAAAGAGCGAGGCGGCGACACTTCGCGGGTTTCGAATCGCTACCACGTAGCAGTCTGCGACCGCGCACTCGCGCAAGATCTCTTGCCAGAAGGGCAGCACGCGAATCGTCCGCGGATCCTTGAAGCCCCATAGGGGCGATGACGTAAACGTCCGGTTCAAGTAGCGGACCGCATCGCGCTCGAGCGCTCGAACCCGGCGCCGCTCGAACGCCCGCCGATCGATGAGCGCGGTATCGTCCCATCGCAGTTTGAGCGCTCCGAGGAGCCGTTCGTTGAGCGCAACGATCCGTTTGTCTTCCCAATATCCGGTTGGGTTTTCGGGCTGCGCGTCGAGGAAGTCGTTCCCGAGGTAGACCGAGAGCGCCCCGAGGCCGCGCGCGACTGCACTGGTGCCGCTTCGATGCATCCCCAATAAAAGCACGGCGCGGGACGTCGGCATAACGCCTTCGTTATTTCCCGCGCCGTGAGGGACCTGGATGCGCCCCCTTCTCTAGAAGTCGTACTCTACTTGGAGCCGGTTGTATTTGAAGAGCGGCAGGCCGCCGAACTCCGGAGCGCCCAACGTCGAGCCGGTCGGGCAGTTGGTCGCTGCCGCGCCGCAAAACGTGTTGGAGAGCGACCGGTAGATGTAGCGGTCGCGAATCGACAGACCGCGATAGGGTCCGTGGGCCGGCATATGGCTGAAGCGGTAGCGCCCGTCGAGCACCCAAATGTTGGTGTTCTCCGGCGCTAGCGAGTTGCCGTAGTTGTACCACGCGTCGGTTCCGATCCAGACCCATTTGGTGTTGGGCGTCGTGTACTGCAAGCCCACTTTGTACGACGAGCCGGGTGCGCGCCGGTCGGCCATGCCCTGCGTCACGTTGGTCGTGAAGAGCGGGTCGCTATCGTAGTTGTCGGTGTACGGGCTGGCCCAACCGCCGTACTGGATCTGCGTCAAGCCGGTGCTCGCATTGGTGTAGCACTGCGCGGCGTTGAGCGGGAGGAAGTACGCCAGGGTCGACTTCGCCGAGATCTGATAGTTGGAGTTGCTGCAGGTTACGCCCGCGGGCAGATTGACGTTGTCGGTATGCCACGGAATCTGATCGTAACCGGCCGTGAACTGCAGGCCGCGATAGGGATTGAAGCCGATCTGTGCGCCGAAGACCTGGCTGTCGACCTTGCCGACGAACGATTGACCGGCATTGCTCTCCGTGCCGCCCTGCACCGCGATGTACGGTGCCCACGCACCGGCAAACGTATACTTTCCGTCGCCCCACCACATGTTGACCAGATCGCTCACGTTGTAGAAGTAGCCGTCAACGGCGATTCCTTCGCCCGACGGGTTGGCATAGCCCAGCTTGGCGTAGGTGAAGCCGTTGGTGTCGATGCCTTGACCGCCCGGAACGATGATGTTGGAGGGCATGCCGTTGTTGCCCGAGGGATAACTGGTGAGCAGCGTCTGGCGGCTAAAAGCCGAGCTTGTCCGGTTTTCATAGGCCAGCATGTCGGCACCCTCGACCGTCCAACCGCTGGGACTGGTATAGCCCAGATCGCCGCCTTCAAACGACGCCGGTTTGAGACGCGAATCGGCCGGATTGGCCCACGGCGAGATGAACAGCTGGTTGCCCAGCGTGCCGTCCCAGCCGTTCGCCTTGTACTTCAGATACGCTTCGTCGAACGTGCTCAGCGTATACGGCGGCAGCGTCTCGTCCTGATTGGTGCCGGGTGGAATCTGCGCGCCGCAGAGCCCGCCTTTGGCATTGTTGGCCACGACGACGCACGGACCGGTCGGAGCGATGGAATAGAAGTACGTGCCGCCGACGATCCAGCCGCTGTCGGGAAAATCATACTCGGCGTGCGGCGCAAGCCCGTTGCTCCAGCTTTCCTGATTGACGCCGTTGGAGTTGTACTTGGCGCCGGGAGAAAAGTTGAACTGCGTCCCGGGATTATTCGAAGCGTTCTGCCGCGTGAAGTAATACGAACGGACGTACCCGCCCAGCTTGAGCGGATTGGGCGTCGCCGCCGGCGGCGGGGGCGGTGCAACCGTCTCTTCGGGCATCGGCGGCGGAGCCGGTGCCTCCGTCGGCGGCGGCGTCGCCGGAATGTAGCGAACCACGACTAGACGCCGGTCCGGAACCCACTGCACGTAGGCGCCCATGCTCTCCGAAATCACTCGCACCGGCACCAGCACGACGCCGCGGTAGATCATCGGCGGCACGTCGAGCGGACGCGACTCGCCGTTGATAATCACCTCGGGTTTGCCCACCGTCACGTTGATCGTCGCGCCGGCTTTGGTAACCGTCGCGGTTTGGCTGGACGGATCGAAGGAAACCGTTGCTCCCATCTGCTCGAACATCGAGCGCAGCGGCAGCAGGATCGTACCGCTTTTGACGTAGGCCGCTAAGACGCGCCCCTGCTTGAGCACGTCGGGCTTGCTATACACATGGCGGTCGTTATAGAGAATCGGAATCTGGCCCGACGGGGGCGAACCGAAGTCTGCCGCGGAGCCGGTCTGCGCTACTGGTGTTGCCTGCGTTTCCGCCAGCGCGTAGGACGTGCTCGCCAGAACGATTGCCGACGCCAAAAGGCCAAGGCCAACGTGAGAACGTGACACGATCGGGGATTCTCCTTAAGTAGGCGAGGAGGTAAGCGTGTAAACTAGAGTCTAGCGGCTGTTTGTTAAGGTTAGTTTAAGTTGGATTGTTACAACCTTATCCGTACCGGCCGGTTATGTAGTCCTCGGTCCGCTTATCTTTCGGCTTGGTGAAAATCGTCGCGGTCTTATCGGTTTCGAGCAGCTCTCCCATCAAAAAGAACGCGGTGTTGTCGCTGATGCGCGCCGCCTGCTGCATCGAATGCGTCACGATCACGACCGTGTATTCCTTTTTCAAGGCTTCGATCAAGTCTTCGATCTTGCTCGTTGCGATGGGATCGAGGGCCGAGGCGGGCTCGTCCATCAAAATCACTTCGGGGTCGACCCCCAAGCAGCGGGCGATGCAGAGACGCTGTTGCTGACCGCCCGATAGCGCCATCGCCGAGCGGTCGAGACGGTCTTTGACCTCGTCCCATAGTGCGGCCCGGCGGAGACTGCGCTCGCAGATATCCATCAGCGTTGCTTTGTCGGTCTCCCCGTGAATCCGCGGGCCGTAGACGACGTTCTCGAAGATCGACTTTGGAAAGGGGTTCGGGCGCTGAAAAACCATTCCGATGCGATAACGAATCGTGACGGGGTCGATTTCCGGAGCGTAGATGTTCCGATTATCCAGCAACACCCGCCCCTCGACGCGCGCGCCCGGAGTCAAGTCGTGCATCCGGTTGAGCGCGCGGATGAAGGTCGATTTGCCGCACCCAGATGGGCCGATCAACGCCATCACCTGGTTCACCGGCACGGCGAGCGACGCGTTCTTGATCGCTTGAAACGCGCCGTAGTAAACGTCCAGATTCTCGACGTTGAGTTTCGTTCCGGTAGAAACTGTGGCCGGATCGGCGGTATCGGCGAACATCGCGTTGGCTTGTTCGTCGCCCGCAGAGACGGGAACCTCTAGCGCTTGATGCGCATGATCGGCAACCGGATCGTAAATGCCGTACCGCGCCCGAGCATGGACTCCGCCGAAATCGCACCGCCATGGGCGTCGACGATTCCCTTGACGATGGCCAGCCCCAGGCCCGCGCCGCCGGTGCTGCGGTTTCGCGACCGGTCCACGACGTAAAAACGTTCGAAGATATGAGGAAGGTCGCGATACGGAATCCCCTCCCCGGTGTCGCGCACGCGCAGTACGGCATCGCTATCGCGCGCGTCGATCTCGACTCGAATGCGCCCCCCCTCGGCGGTATGACGCAGCGCATTGTCGATCAGGTTGACGAAGACTTGCGACAACCGGTCGGGATCTGCTTCGACGCGAACCGGGCGCAGCGCCGCCAGCTCGAGCGAGACCCCTTTATTCGACGCGTGTTGCTCGAAGGAGGAGACGATCGGGCGAGCGACCTCTTCCAAATCGACGTCGCGCAATGCGAGCTTCAGCTGTCCGGACTCGGCGCGCGCCTGTTCGAGCAACTGTCCGACGAGCGCCGTCAAACGGTCGACCTGCGCTAGAGCCTGCGGCACGAAGAGTTCGCGCGCCTCCTGTTCCGGCGCCTCGAGCACCGTCTCAAGCATCAGCTTGATCGAAGAGAGCGGCGTTCGCAACTCGTGCGAGACGTTGGAAAGGAACTCTTTGCGCGCACGGTCGAGCCGGGCGAGCGCCGTCTGGTCGTCGGAGATCACCACCACGCGAGTGGACTCTTGGTTCTCGTCGGTCAACGGGTAGACCGAAACGCGATAGGTTCGCGCAACCCGGGCTCGGGTGAGCATCAGTGGGGCGACCGAGCCTTCGCCCCGCATCGCGTCGGCGATTCGCCGCTCTAACTCGACGTTTGGAACCGCCTCGATGATGTGCAGCGCGATCGCGCGCTCCGGATCGAAACCAAAGATCGCTCCCGCCGCGGCGTTGGCAAACTCCACATGGCAGGCGCGGTTCACGATAATGACGCCGAGCGGCAACGCGCGCACCAGCGGCGCAAACGTGCCTTCGACGCTCACCGCCGGCGCGGAAGCCTGCGGCGGCGGGGGAACCGCCGGGGGCTTTTGACGCACGGAGCGGATGCGCCCAAGCATCAGTCCGGCGACGATGCCGGCGGCGAGCGCCGGCAGCGCCCATTCCGCCGGGGTCAAGCTTTAAACATATAGCCGCGGCTGCGTACGGTGAGAATATGACGCGGCGCGCGTGAGTCTTCCTCGATCTTTTCGCGGAGCCAGCGAATATGGACGCTGACGGTTTGCTGCTCGCCCTCGAAGTCGTAGCCCCAGACTTTATCGAGCAGCGTTTGTCGCGTAACGACGCGGCCGTGATTCTCCATGAGGACGCGAAGCAGTCCGAACTCTTTGGGCGCCAGAGCCACGCCCTTCCCCCGAACCGTCAGCTGTTGGCGCGACGGGTCGAGAACGATCTCGCCGAGAGCGATCGCCTCGTCGTGTCCGGGCGCAACGGAGTTTTGGCGGCGCAGTCGCGCCTTCACGCGCGCGAGAAACTCGTGCAGAGCAAACGGCTTGGTAACGTAGTCGTCCGCGCCCAGCTCGAGCGCCAAAACCTTGTCGATCTCCTGATCCTTCGCGGTCAGCATGATGATCGGCACGGGGCTGAACTTGCGAATCTCCTTGCACGCTTCGACCCCATCGAGGACCGGCAGCATGATGTCGAGCACGATCAGATCCGGCTGCTCGCGCTGCGCCATTGCGATCGCCGTCCGACCGTCGCCGGCGGTAACGACCGCGTAGCCGCTGCGTTCGAGATTGAAGCGCAACGTCTGCAGGATCGCGGACTCGTCGTCCACGACGAGGATTTTCTTGTTGAGATCGGGGCCTTTGATCGATGCGCCTCGCGGCGGTTTAAGCTCCTGAATTGCAGTCATAGGCTTTTGCGATCGCGCTGTAGTCCAGCGCGCCATCTCCCTTAGCGCTACGGTTGGTGTAGAGTTGATACGCCAGCCCGGTGGCCGGCATCGGTAGGTTTGCGGCTCGAGCCGCGTCGAGTGCGGCCGCGACGTCCTTGCGCAGCAGATCCAGCGCAAAGCCTCCCTCGAACGTGCCTGCCAGCCACGTCTTCGGCAGCCACTTTTCCAGAACGTAGTTCGAGGCCGTTGCCGAAGCGAGCACCGCGCGGACTTCTGCGAGATCCGCGCCCGCCTCTCTTGCAAAGACGAGCCCCTCTACGTTTGCGATCATCACGTTCGCGATGATGATCTGATTGACGAGCTTCACGGTCTCACCCATGCCGACCGGCCCCAAGTGGTGTGGGACCCCCATCGCGTCGAGCACCGGCTTGGCGCGCTCGAACGCGGCGGCCGATGCCCCGACCATGATCGTCAGCGTGCCGTCGGCGGCGCGAACCGGGCCGCCGCTTACCGGCGCATCGACGAACTCCACGCCTCGCTTCTCGAGGCGCTCGGCAAACCGGCGCGACGCAACCGGCGAAATCGTCGACATATCGATCACCAGCAAGCCGCGTGCCGCTCCGGCTTCGACCCCCCGCGGGCCGAAGAGCGCATCCTCGACCTGCGGCGCGTCCGGCACGCAGAGGACGACGGCTTCCACGCCGGCGGCAAGCGCCGCTGGATCTTCGGCTTCGGCTACGCCCTGCGCGTGCAGGCGCTCCAGCGCTTCTCGGCGCCGGTGCGCGCACGCGCTCACGGCAAATCCGGCTCGGCGCAACGAACGGGCCATCGGTTCGCCCATCGCTCCAAGACCGATGAATCCGACCCGCGCAATCACGTGCGGCCTTTTGGTCGCCGCCTCAGGATAACCTTCGCGGTTCGGCGAAGGCGCCGCCATTATGACTGCTACCGCTACGCCCTCGATCGTTCGGCCGACCTTCGACGCCATGGACCTCTCGATCGGGAAGCGCACGCGTCTTCACCGGCTGATGTACGAGCACGGGCCGGCGAACGGGACGCTGATGATGCTGCCGATCGACCAAGGCCTCGAGCACGGTCCGGTGGATTTCTTCGACAATCCCGACGCGATCGATACCGACTGGATCTATCGGCTTGCCGTGCAAGGGAACTTTTCGGGCATCGCGCTTCACGTCGGCTTAGCCGAGAAGTATCAGAAGCGTTACGCCGGACGCGTGCCGCTGCTGCTCAAGGTCAACGGCAAAACGAATATCCCGCCCGACGATGAGGCATTTAGTCCGCTCACGTCATCGGTCGAAGATGCGGTCCGGCTCGGGGCCGACGCCGTCGGCTACACGCTCTACGTCGGCAGTCCGGCACAAGAGGTCGACATCGCGCAATGCAACGAGGTTCGCCGGGACTGCGATCGCTACGGAATGCCGCTGGTCGTGTGGGCCTATCCCCGCGGCTCGGCGATCAAAGGCAAGGGCGGCATCGATTCGCTCTACGCCGTTGACTACGCGGCGCGCGTGGCCTGCGAGCTGGGTGCCGACGTCATCAAGCTCAACGAGCCGGTCTGGAAGCCCGCCGACGCCGCCAAGCTGCCCAAGCCCTACGACACCCTGTCGTTTGACGACGTCGAGGGACTGCGTAAGGTCGTCAAATCCGCCGGCCGCAGCCTCGTCCTCGTCTCGGGCGGAAGCCGCATGGGAGACGATGCGACGGTGCACAAAGCCCACGTGGCAATGGCCGCCGGCTGCGTCGGGCTGATCTTCGGACGAAATATGTGGCAGCGCAAGTGGGACGCGGCGCTGAGCATCGCCTCGCGCATTCACGAAGTCCTCGCCGACTACGGCCAGGAGCAGTAGGGGCTAAACCAGAGATTCCTGGGCGCAATTGGTGCATTGATAGCCGACTGCGCCGCCGTGATCTTGCGCTACCATTTGCTCGCGGGGGCCGCTGCGTCCGCACTGGGAACAAGCAAAGGTTTGGGCCGCGTGCGCTTGCGAGGGTATCGCGTGTGCTGCGGCCATGCTGGTTGCGATTTCGCGGCGCTTAGCGAAATAGAAGACGAGATAGATTGCGACGCCGATGACCCACGGCGCCCAGGCGAAGAACGCGTCGAACGTGTCGCTCGAGACTGTTGGGTTCATGCCTTCTTGAAATAGTCGGCGTTGATGGCGGTATAGTTCTCCCACTTTTCGGGGACGTCGGAATCGGCAAAGATCGCTTCCACCGGACAGGCCGAAACGCAGGCGCCGCAATCGATGCAGACTTCTGGGTCGATGTACAGCATCTCGTCTTCGTCCTTGCCGTGGATGCAATCGACGGGACAGACGTCCACGCACGACTTATCTTTGGTGCCGATGCACGGCTCGGTGATGATGTAGGTCATAAGCGTTGCGCTTCCAGCGACGAATCGCAGCGCCCTTCAGGCCGAGGACCGGCCCCTGCTAAACATGCGCACCACGTAGAGGAGCACGACCGCGGCGATGAATGCGCAGACCAGACTGGGTAAACTAAATCCGCTCACGTCCACGTGACGAAACGGGCCATACAACCAGGCGCCGATCACCGCGCCGACCGCGCCCACGAACATATCGGTCATGACGCCCGGCGAGTCCCCTGGGACGATCCAGCGGGCAATAAGGCCTGTTAGCAAGCCAAGAACGACCCAAAAGGCCACCGCGCTGAGCACTATGCCTCCTCGCTCCCTCGCTCAAGCGCACTCTCGTCGAAGCCGAACAGGTGGAGAGCGCCCGGGCGATGGACTCTTAGGCTATTATGAAGCGCACTTTCCTTTGCCTGCTCGCCGCGTTCTGGATTACCGGCGGTCTTGCGGCGGCGGCGCAGCCGGGCGTCACGGAAATAACGGCATCGGGAACTGGAACCGTCGCGTTGCCGCCAGATATCGCAACTGTCAGGGCCGGCCTTCAGACCAACGCTTCGAGCGCAAGCGATGCCGTATCGCAGAACAATGCGGCCTACGACCGCATCGTCGGCGGCGTTGCCAAGCTGGGAATTGCACGGGCCGACGTCGCGCTGGACTACTACAACGTGAGGTATAACCCGCGGCCGCAGACCATGGCCGCCAATCCGACGGGCGAACAATTTGGTTATACTGTCTCCCGTAATTTTCAGGTTACGGTTCGTAGGATCGGCATGGCTGGGACGGTCGTCGATGCCTGCATCGACGCCGGCGCAACCGATATCAACGGCGTAACCTTCGGTCTAGCAGATCGGGTCGCAGCGCGGGCGCAAGCGATATCGAAGGCGATCGCCGACGCGCGCGCCAACGCCGAAACCATCGCGCGAAGCGCCGGGCTGCGAATAGTCTCGATAAAGAGCATCGCCTACCCCGACAACGGTTACGCCGAACCAACCGGTATGGCCACCATCGCGCGCGTGACCTCCCGGGTATCAACCGACCTCGATCAATCGAATGTAAGCGAATCCGCCTCGGTCAGGGTCGTTTTTCTGGCAGAGCCCTGAGCTTCCGGGCGAAACCCGCCGATGTAATTCCGAGTAGACTTCGGCGATGAACGGCTTATGTGAAACCTGCGCGAACCGCCCCAGCGCCGTCTCTTATGGGGGACGACGGCTCTGCGGCATTTGTGCTCAAAAACGAACCGCCGCCAGCGCGCTGCCTTTTGTCGGAGCCGCGCTGGCCGCTGCAGGTTTGATCGCCGGGAGCGCGCTGCTCGTCGAAAGGCTGCAAGGCCGGGAGAGTGAGTCACCGCTCGAAGGGCTGGGCAAGAGGCTGCGGGGGGGAACGCCGACCTTGGCGGCCTTTTCGCGCGACCTCACCCAACTCGCGCGCGAGGGCAAGCTCGACCCCGTCATCGGACGCGACCGCGAGATCGAGCGAGTGACGTCCATCCTTGCGCGGCGCAGCAAGAATAATCCGTGCCTCGTGGGCGAGCCCGGGGTTGGAAAGACCGCCGTCGTCGAGGGATTGGCGCAGCGGATCGCCGCGGGAAATGTACCGGTCTCGCTTCAGGGCAAACGTCTTCTGGCGCTTTCGTTGGGGCCGCTGGTTGCCGGAACGAAGTATCGCGGCGAGTTCGAGGGGCGCGTCAAGCGGATTCTCGAGGAAGTAAAGCGCAGCGCACGCGACGTCGTGCTCTTTATCGACGAGCTGCACACGTTGGTGGGTGCCGGCGCCGCCGAAGGCGCTCCTCTCGATCTGAGCTCGATGATCAAGCCCGAGTTAGCGCGCGGCGACCTGCAATGCATCGGTGCAACGACGTTCGACGAATACCGCAAGCACATCGAGTCGGATCCGGCGCTCGAGCGCCGGTTTCAGCCTGTGATGATCGAGGAACCGAGCATCGAGCAGACGACCGAGATTCTTCGCGGCCTGCGCGTGCAGTACGCGCGACATCACCGCGTCACCATCACCGACGATGCCGTTGAGACGGCCGCGCAGCTTGCGGCGCGCTATATCGCCGATCGGTTCTTACCCGATAAGGCAATCGACCTGATCGACGAAGCGGCGGCCTCGGTCGCGCTCGCTAACAAAGGGGCCGTCGAGTTTCCTCCGGTCACGTCCGCAGACGTAGCGGCCGTAGTGACGCGTTGGACAGGAATCCCGCAAGCAGCGTTGACCGAGTCGCAAACGAGTCGGCTCTTGGAGCTGGAGACGCTGCTTTCCAAACGCGTCATCGGGCAGGAGCCCGCGATTGCCGCCGTTTCAAACGCAATCCGGCGCGCGCGCACCGGTTTGCACGATCCGCGCAAACCTTTGGGAACGTTTCTCTTCCGCGGCTCTAGCGGCGTAGGCAAAACCGAGTTGGCCAAAGCGCTCGCCGAGGCGCTTTTCGGCAGCGAGACCGCACTGGTGCGCGTCGATCTTTCCGAGTTTACCGAGTCGCACGGAGTTTCCAGGCTGCTGGGGGCTCCCCCCGGATATGCCGGCCACGACGAGGCCGGTCAGCTAACCGAGCCCGTGCGCCGGCGCCCCTACTGCGTGGTGCTCTTCGACGAGATGGAAAAGGCCCACCCGGAGGTCGCGGCCATTCTGCTGCAGATTCTCGACGAAGGTCGAGTCACCGACGCAAAAGGGCGGACGATCGACTTTCGCCATACGATCATCATTCTCACGACGAACCTCGAAGAAGACGAACTCGCAATCGCGTTGCGCCACGAACTGCTCGATCGAATCGAAGAGATCGTTGCGTTCGAGGAGCTTGGCCTTCCGCAGATTGAAGCGATCGTGACGATCCACGTCGACGCCCTCGCGCAACGGCTGGGCGCGCGCAACGTCACGCTCGAGCTGTCGGACGAAGCCAAGCTCTATCTCGCGCGCGTTTCGATGGGTGCCGGCAGTGGAGCTCGCTACGTCGCGCGCACGGTCTCGCATTACGTTTCTACGCCGCTCTCCACCGCGCTGCTGCGCGGCGAGGTCCGCGAGGGTTCCGCCGCGCGCGTGGCGCTTGACGGCGATAGCTTGCAGGTGCGCGCCGCCTAGACACAAATTCCTAGGGTCCGGCTGCTTTACAGTACGATCGCAGCGGCGACGCGCTCTTCGTGGTTGAGGGTCAGAATAACTCGGTCACGAACATCTCGGGCGTCTCCAGCCTTCATTTCGGCCGCCTCACCGTCAGCGCCAACGGAACGCGGTTCGGCGGGCGCTGCCGCTCGCACGCGCGAGTTCTTCACTCCGGTACTCCGCTCAACGGCCCGATCAGTTCGCCGCTGATTTTCAACGGCAGCATCGTCGTCGGCAACACGCCCTAGAACGTTCCGGTTGGTCTCCTTAAGGAATAAGCGCGGTCGCCGCGTTCGTCGCGGGTGAGAGTGCGAGCGCGAGCGGCAGGCTTATGCCGCTGCCCAGCGTCGTCCACGAGCCGCTGGTGTACGGCGGCGCGTACACGGTAACGGTGTTGTTGCCGTAGTTAGCCACGTAGAGATTGCCCAGCGAATCGATCGCCAGGGCGACGGGCTGGCTTTGCCCTCCGACGATCGTGCTCGGCGGGTTGACGTACGGCGCGACGTACTCGGTTACGGTGTTCGCTCCCTGGTTTGGAACGAACAGATTGGCCGAACCGTTCAAGCCGATCGCACCTTGCTCGTTCACGCCATCGGTAATCGTCGCAACCGGCGCGCTTCCACCAGCGAACGGCGGTGAAAATTCGACGACGGAGTTCGGCGTCGAGTTGAGGTTTGCCACGAAGAGATTTCCGTGAACGTCGAGCGCCAGAGAGTTGGGCGCGTTGAGCCCCTTCGAGATCGTCGTCTGCGCCGCAACGTAGGGCGGCGCGTACTCGGTCACGCTGTTCGCGCCCTCGTTGACTACGAAGAGATTAGCGCTCGAGTCGAGCGTGATGCCGACCGGGTCGTCGATGCCGCTCGAGATCGTCTGCGCCGGCTGTCCGTTATAGGGTGGCGAGTACATCGTCACGGTGTTGCTTCCGCTGCCGTTCGCGACGAAAAGATTTCCTCGCGAGTCGACCGCTAGCGCCTGCGGATGGTTTACGCCGTTGCTGATCGTCGTCGGCGGCGTGTTATAAGGCGGGGCGTATTCGGTCACGCTTCCGGGTTGATTCGCGACGAAGAGGTCGCCGGCCGCGTCGAAGATCAGGGCCTGCGGATTGCTAACTCCGCTTTGCACGGTTGCCAGCGGCAAGCCTTGCCCGTTGATGTAGAGCGTGACGTCGTTCGCGTTCGAGTTTGCAACGCCCAAAAGTTGGCGGACGTCGACGCGAGCGGTACTGCTGCAGACCGCGTTCGGCTGCGAGCACGGGTTCCCCGGCCCGAGATAGGCCGCGGTTGCCCGCAGAAGCGCCGAGGTCGTATTCCCGACGCCGTTCGACGCTACGTAGAAGAGATTGGGCGTGGTGGTCGCGGGTTGCGTGATGCCGACGGCCAGCGCGCCTCCAGCCTGGCTCAACGAAAAGGTTCCCGCAGCACCGCCGACGATGACGTTCTGGTTCGCATCGAACGCTTCCACGAGCAGCGGGTGGCGTCCGGAACCGTAGAGGTCGATGCCGCCCTGTGGGTTCTGCGCGCTCAGCGAAGACGCGGGAACGAGCGCGACCTGCGCAGCCACGCCGCTCAGCGTGACGCCGAAGACGTTCTGTTCGTTGGCGGTCACGGTAAACGCAATTGCCGTCGGGGCGGCGGTGTTGCCGACGCCGATCGTCCCCATATAGGTGCCGGCTGGAAGAGCAAGCGTGAGTTGGCAGTTCGTACCGCCCGTCGCCGGCGCGCAGCCTCCGGCATTCGGCCCAACCGCGAGCGTCTGGCTGATTGCCGTCGGACCGTTGACGTTGATGGCCAGCATCTGCGAGCCGGGCGGAGGCGGCGAAGTTGGCGTGGCCCCCGGCGAGATTCCAACGGGCGGCGGAACTATGCCGCCAAGGACGGGCGGTCCATTGCCCGCGGGCGGCTGCGGTGCCTGCACTCGGCCAAACGCATTCTGCTGCGCCGGAACGAATATCCGCACGACGGTATTCCCCGCCGCCCCCAAACCGGCCGGTCCGCCTGAGTTTGCGGCGGGCATCATTACACCGGACTCCGAGCCGCCGCCGCTGCAGCCGGCGGCGAGCGCAACGGTTAAGCTCCACGCAAGTCTCCGGCGCTGCAGCAAAACCATCATTGCAAAACGCGTTCGGCGTTGCTGCGCATATCTGCCGGCGACATCTCGCCGACGACGATGCGTCGTACGATTCCGGCCCGATCGATGAAGACGTGGACCGGGAGGCCGTTGACGGCGTATTGGTCGCGCAAGGTTCCTTCGTCGACTACGACGGGATACGTCAAATGGTGCTCGTGGCGAAACTCGGTCGCCTTACGAGCGTTTTCGAGTACGTCGACTCCGACGACTTGCAGACCGCGAGCGGCATAAGCGCGCGCAATGGAGTCGATCGCGGGAGCCTCGGCGTTGCACGGCGGGCACCAGGTCGCAAAAAAGTTGAGATAGACTGCCTTGCCGTGCAAAGCGGCCAGCGAGAGACTCGGGCCCGGGAGGCTCGGTTCCGTCCACGGCGGCGCCGGTTCGCCGACGCGAGCGACCTTCGCGGAGCCGGTCGAATCGGCGCCCCCGGCGTGAGCGCATGCCGCCAGCGCGCAAGCGAGAAGGATGGCGGAAGCCCGAACCTTCTTAGCCATAACTCGGATAACCGATCGCGGCAACGTCGCGCTGCATTTGCTCGACGAGTTCGGCGACGTCGGGAAAAAACCGCTGTTCGCGCAGGTAGCGCAGATCGCGTAACCACAACTCTCGCCCGTAGATCGTGTGCTGAAAATCACGCAGCCAGGCCTCCACGGTGCGCCGGCTGCCGTCGAACTGGGGATTGGTTCCGATCGAGACGAGCGCCGCGTAATCGCGACCGTCGTACCGGGCCGTCGCGGAATAGACTCCATCCCGTGGAATCAGCTTGGCCGGGACGTGGACGTTGGCCGTTGGGAACCCCAGCGTATGGCCGCGACCGGCGCCAAACTCGACCGGCCCGCGAATCTCGTAACCGGTCCCGCCCAGCAGCCGGTCAGCGGCCGCAATATCTCCGTCTCGAATCAGGTTGCGAATGCGAGTACTCGAAACGCGCTCGCCATCCGCACCGACCCGGTCCACCGCCGCGACCGCGATTCCGCGCGGCTTCAGGTACTCGCTCATGAATGCGGTATCGCCGGCGCGCCGGTGGCCGAAGCGAAACGTATCGCCGACGACCACGCCGCGCGCGCCGAGCGGACCAACGAGCAGGTCGAGAAAGGCGGCCGGGGAGAGCGTCGCAATTCGCTCGTCGAAACGCACGAAGAAGCATTCGGCGAAACCCGCGCGCGCGAAGAGGTCGAGCCGCTCTTCCTGCGTGCAAATCATCGGAGGCTCGGTCCCGGGACGAAGATGCGTTGCCGGATGGTTTGCGAAGGTCAGCACGCCGGCGCGCCAACCAGGTTTGCGTAACCGCAGGGTTTGCCGCGCGATCTCGCGGTGGCCGAGATGAAATCCGTCGAAGAATCCGATGGCAAGCACCAGCGGCCGATCGCTCTCGCGCTCGAGCCGGTGGTGAACCTTCATACGAAGACCTTGCGAGGAGCGAGGAGCGTGCCGAGTGCCTCGCCCACGCCGACCAGGGTTCGCGATTCGTCGCGCACGAAGACGTGCCGACCCGTCGCGCCTTGGGGCAGCGGAACGACCCGGCCGGCGCGAAAGTCGGCGGATCCGCGCAGGTCGAGAACGATCGTGGGCAGCGGGATGATATGCTCCGGAGCGATCAGCGCTCGTTCGGGCGCACGGGCGATCTCTTCAATGGTGAGCGCTTCGTAAAGAACGAAGGGTCCCGAGCCCTCGCGCACGAGCGCACCCATGTGCGCCGGAACGCCGATTGCCGCTCCGAGTTCGTCGCACAAGGTCCGGACGTACGTTCCCTCGCTGCATGCGACGCGCAACCGCGCCAAATTGGGGGGCTCGATGCCGAGCAGCGTCAGCCCGTAGATCGTAACTTGCCGCGTCTTGCGCTCGACGATTTTTCCTTCGCGCGCCAGTTCGTAGAGGCGCCGGCCTTCGTGGTGCGCGGCCGAGTACATCGGCGGAGCTTGCGCGATTTTACCGACGAACTGCGGAAGCGCCTCGCTCAAGAGACGCGGCCAGTTCGGTGGAATCGCCCGCTCCTCGAGGGTCGCCCCGGACGCATCTTGCGTCGTCGTGGATCGGCCGAGCACCAGCGTGAACGCATACCCCTTTCGCTGATCCTCGAGCAGCGAGATGAGCCGCGTGGCCTTTCCGATTGCGACGGGAAGGACGCCGGCCGCCTGCGGATCGAGCGTTCCAAGATGACCCGCGGCGATCTTTCGATCGCCACCATAGATCGCGTAGATCCGGCGAACGCGCGAGACGACGCGTGCCGAAGTGAGCCCGGCCGCCTTAAAGAGATTGACGAAACCGATCATCTCGCCGCCTGTACAGGCGTACTAGAGACCCTGTGCGACCAATGCCGCCTCGACGCCGACGATCGCTTCGTGCAGCGTTCCGTGGTAGGTCAAACCGGCCGCGCGGAAGTGTCCGCCCCCGCCCAAGCTGCCGGCCGCGGCCTGCACGTTGAGGCGGCCGCTCGAACGCAAGGAGACGCGGATTTCGCCCTCGATCGCCTTGAAAAGCGCCGCGACCTCGACGCCCTCCTGCCCGAGCAGGACGTTGACGGTGTCTTCGGTGTCTTCTCCGTCCGCGCCGGTCTGCGCGAGCATTGCGTCGTCCACGTGGGAATAACAGTAACGGCCACCGTGTTCGAAGCGCATCGCGCCGATGATGCAGCCCAAGAGTCTCGTCGCGGCAACCCGCTTATTGGCAAAGATCTCGCGGGTGATGCGCTCTTTGTCGGCACCCAGACGCATCAGATCCGCCGAAACGTCGAGCACCTCCGGCGTGGTGTTCGAGTGCATGAAAGCGCCGGTATCGGTCATGATCGCCGCGAGGATGCAGGTCGCGATCCGCCCGTCGATGACGATGCCGAGGCGGCGAAGAATCCGCATGACGACGCTTCCGGTCGAGCACTCGTTCTCCAGCACGAAGTTCAGCTTGCCGAAGAGGGAGTTTCCTAGGTGGTGATCGATATCGAGCATGTTCTCGCGCGCGACCGGCGGCAAGAGTTCGCCCGCGCGTCGCCAGTCGCTCATGTCGCAGAATACGTAGAGGGCGTCGTCGCGGATCGACTGCGGCAGCTCGTTGGAGACGCGATCGGCGTCGGGCAAGAAGCGCAGGTTGCGGGGGACGCTGTCTTGCTGAAAATACCAAACGTTCTTTCCGAGTTTCTTGAGCGCTAGACCGAGAGCGAGTCCCGAGCCCAGAGTATCGCCGTCGGGCTTGACGTGACTGACCATTACGAAGGATCTGCGGCGGTGCAGCTCCTCGACGACCTCTTCGACCGATGCGAGGCGTGGCGTGCTCTCGATCATTCGCTCTCCTCCGGTGTCCCACGTTGCGCCGCGTCACGCAGCGTCTTTGCCAGCTCGATGGCGCGCTCGGCCGAGCGATCCTCGACGAAGCTCAGCTCGGGCGTGTAGCGCAGATCGATCTTGCGCCCGAGTTCGCCGCGCAGGAACCGGCTCGCGTGCGTGAGCGCGTCGAGCGACTGCCGCGCCGCATGGCGATCGCCGATCACCGAAACGTAGACCTTGCAGTGCCGCAAATCGTCGCTCACCTCGACACGCGTTACGGTGACGAAGGCGAGCCGAGGATCCTGCAGCTCCTGCGAGATCAGCGTCCCAACGATGCGCTGGATCTCGTGATCGATCTTCGCGATCCGCTGTGCCTTCACGCGCGCGCCAGCTCCGGGGCGACCTGTTCGAGGGCGTAGGCTTCGATGACGTCGCCTTCTTTGAGGTCTTGGAACTTCGCGATCTGAATGCCGCACTCGAAGCCTTCGGCGACTTCGCGAACGTCGTCTTTGAAGCGGCGCAAGCTTTCGACTTCGCCGTCGAACACGACTGCGGCGTCGCGAATGACTCGCGCCTTCGCATTGCGCGTGATCTTGCCGCCGGTGACGTAGCAACCTACGATGGTTCCGACTCGGCTGACCTTGAAGACCTGGCGTACTTCCGCCCGGCCCAGCACGACCTCGCGCTCGACCGGCGAGAGCATGCCGCGCATCGCTTTCTTGAGGTCGTCTTCGATCTCGTAGATGACCTGGTAGAAGCGCAGGTCGACGCCTTCGTTCTCCGCCAGGCGTCGAGCCGTCTCGTCCGGCCGAATGTTGAAGCCGATCAGAACGGCGTTCGATGCGCTGGCAAGATTGACGTCGTTGGGCGAGATCGCGCCCACGCCGCCGTGGATCACGCGAATCTCCACATCCTCGGTCGAGAGCGATTCCATGCGCGCCTGCAAAGCTTCCAGCGAACCCTGGCCGTCGGCTTTGATGATCAGGTTGAGCACCTTGTTTCCCTCGGCCGGCATCGACATGAAGGTCTCAAGTGAGACTCGCTGCGTGCCGGTGGCCGCCATGCGAACGTCGCGCCGCCGCGTCGCCCGCTTCTCGGCGGTTTCCCGAGCTACGCGCTCGTCGCTGACCACGCTGAGCGTATCGCCCGCCGACGGCACGTCGGAGAGGCCCATCACCTCGACGGGAATCGAGGGGCCGGCCTTCTTTACTTGTTTGCCTTTGTCGTCGATGAGCGCGCGCACTTTCCCAAAGGTGCCCCCGGCCACGACGATGTCGCCGACGCGCAGCGTGCCGTTCTGCACGAGCACCGTTGCGACGGCGCCGCGCCCGCGGTGCAACGCGGATTCGATCACGACGCCCGTCGCGCGACGGTTTTTGTTCGCGCGCAGTTCGCGAATGTCGGCTTCGAGCAGCACCGTATCGAGCAGACCGTCGATGCCTTCGCCCGTCCTCGCGGAGACCTGAACCATTTCGACGGTACCGCCCCAGTCGACGGGCTGCAATCCCTGCTCGACGAGCTGCTGCTTTACGCGATCCGGCTGCGCGTCGGGCTTATCCATCTTGTTGATCGCAACGACGATCGGGACGTGCGCCGCCTTCACGTGCGCGATCGCTTCCCTGGTCTGCGGCATCACGCCGTCGTCCGCGGCGACGACGAGGATCGCAACGTCGGTTACCTTGGCGCCTCGCGCGCGCATCGCGGTGAAGGCCTCGTGACCGGGCGTGTCGACGAAAGTGATCTTGCGATCGTTGCGCTCGACGATATACGCACCGATCTTCTGCGTGATGCCGCCGGCTTCGCCGCCCGCGACGTTCGCTTGACGAATCTTGTCGAGCAGCGACGTCTTACCGTGGTCGACGTGGCCGAGCACCGTGACGACCGGCGGACGCGGCGTCATCATCTCGGGCTTGTCCTCTTCTTGCTCGACGGTGACTTCTTCGCCGGCCTCTTTGACCACCGCGTTGTAACCAAAGCGCTTGGCGATTTGGATGGCGACGTCGCTGGAGATATTCTGGTTGATCGTCGCCATCGTTCCGATCTTAATCAGTTCGGTGATGACGTCGCGCGCCGGCACGATCATCGACGTCGCCAGCTCTTGCACGGTCAGCAAATCGGGGATTTCTATGGTCTCGAGCGCGCGCGCGGGCGCTGGCGCCGATTCACCCTTCTTCTTGCGTTGGCGCTCTTTCTCAAGCAGCAGTTCCTTCTCGCGATCCTTTTTGGCGGTCGCCTTCTCCTCATGGCTGCGCGCGCGGTCTCCCGGGCGCGCTCCGCTCGAAGGCGTCGGCGCTTCCGTTGACGGCCCGGTACCGGGGCGACCGGGTGCCGGACGCATCCCAGGCGTGAGCGGCCTGAACGGGCCGTTTCCAGCCGGGCGGCGTGGCGGAGGAAGTGGCCGCGGAGCGACTGGACCGCGCGCCGGAGCACCCGTCCCTTTGCCGCCCTGGCCGGGCATGACTTCACCAGGGCGGGGCGCTACCCCGGGGCGCCCGGGAAGGCCGGTTCGTGGTCCCGGCGATGCCGATGCGGCCGCTCCGGGCGCCGCAGCGGGTGGCGCCTGTCTCTTTGCAACCGAGGGCTGCCCGGCGGGAACGGGGCGAAGCTGAAAGATCGGCTCCGAAGGCGCCCGGACGGGCGGTGCGGGGGCAACGCGAGGCGGCGGAGGCGGTTCGGGTGCAGGCGCAACCCGCTCCGGGGCCGTCGGAGGGGCTTCCGCAGGGCGGGCCGCTGTACGACTCGAGACGGGCTTCAATCGCGCGATGGGCGGCGCGGGCGAGGCGGCCGCCGCCGGCACTGCGGTCGGCGCGGGCGCTGGGGCCGGCGCTTTTGCAGCGGGTTTCGCAGCGGGGGCCTTCGCGGCCGCTGGAGCGGCGGCGCTTGGCGCTTGCGCCTTCGGCTTGGCGGGCGCCTCCGCGGTGGGCTTGAGCAGAACGGCGCGCACCAGATCGGCGATCTGGTCCGGCACTACGCTCAGCTGGTTTTTTGCCTCGAAAACGCCTCCCAACCGTTCGTTGAAAAGCGCCGTCAGTTCTTTTGAGGTGAGCCCGACTTCTTTTGCGAGCTCGAAAATCCGTACTTTTCCGGCCAAGTTCACTCTCGAGCGCAGGGCGCCCGAGTCCCATCAGTTGGAGTGCGCGGAGCCCCAACCGATGGCTTGGCTCCGCTAGGTAATCAAAGGTTGGCCCTCATCGGAGGGCGTGGTCGTTACGCGGCATCATCGAATCCATTTACTTGCATGAGTTCCTTATTAAACCATATTCGACCGCCGCCGCGCCAAGACCCGGATACCGCTTGTTTTTCGCGGCGCGCTCGACGCATTGCGGTGAACAGAGGTAGGCGCCGCGGCCCGGCTGCTTGCCGCGAGGCCCGCTCCGGTCTGCGCGCCAACCCGTTGCCGAGCGAACGAAACGGTCGAGCTCGCCTTGTGGGAACCGCCGGCGGCAGCCGACGCACGTTCGGACCGGATTAGCTATCTTCGCTTCCGAGGCGTTCGCGCCGAAACTCTTCGAGCTTGCGAATCAGCTCTGCATCGATTCCTTCCGGAGCGGGCTCCGCGCTCCCCTCCTCCGGCTCGGTGGCAGGTGCTTGCGCGGCTGCCTGTTCTCGCTCGACGAGATACCGCTCCCGAGCCTGCGCCGATTCGCTTTCGCTGGCAATGTCCAATCGCCAGCCGGTCAATCTCGCGGCGAGCCGCACGTTCTGTCCGTCTCGGCCGATGGCCAACGAAAGCTGATAATCCGGCACGATGACCAACGCAACGGCGTCCTCCTCGAAGAGCTCGACGGCGATGACCTTTGCGGGCGCGAGCGCATTCATGATGAAGGTCGCAGGGACCGCATCGTAGCGAATGATATCGACCTTTTCGCCGCGCAGGTTGTCGGTGACGTTGGCGATTCGACTCGACTTGGGCCCCAAACACGCCCCTATCGGATCCACTTCGGCCCGGTTGCTCCTCACCGCGACCTTCGAGCGTCCGCCGGGATCGCGCGCGATCGCCATGATTTCCACCGTTCCATCGGCGATCTCCGGAACTTCGAGCTCCAAAAGGCGTTGCACCAGGCCCTCGGCCGCACGCGAAAGGATCACTTGCGGCCCCTTCGGAGACTTCTTCACGTCGAGGACGTAGGCGCGAATGAAATCGTTGATGCGATAGGCTTCGCCGGGAACCTGTTCGTCGAGATACATTACAGCCTCGTCCCGACCTTCGAGCGCGACGTACATGTTGCGCTGCTCGTATCGCTGTACGGTGCCGGTAACCAGATCGTTGAGCTTGCGCACGTATTTATTGTAGACGGTGTCGCGTTCGGCTTCGCGAATGCGCTGAACGATGACTTGCTTGGCGGTCTGCGCGGCGATCCGTCCGAAATCTTTCGGCGTGACCTCTTCGTCGTAGAAGTCGCCCACCTGGTACGGGCTGCCGGCCTCTTTGAGCGAAATCTCGAGTTTGGGATCGACAACCTCTTCGACGACGTTGCGGCGGTGGAACACCCGGTACGCCCCGCTCTGCCGGTCTACCAGCACGATCGCGTTGGACTCGCTGCCGAAGTGACGCTTGTACGCGGTAAGTAACGCCGCTTCGAGCGCTTCGAGCAGCATTTCAAACGAAATGTTACGCTCGCGCGCAATGAAGTGCAGAACGTCGATGAGTTTGTCTTCAGTTCCCGTGTGTTCTATCGTTGCCATGCAGTTGTTTCCGTTGTCGTTTGTCGCGCTGGAGATCCAGACGCACGTCGTATTCCAAGTTCGCCGACCTGATCGCGGCCATCGGCAGCAAGAGCTCGCCCCGCTCGGTCTCCAAAACGACGGTTTCGCCGCGGAGGCCGCGCAAGACGCCGCGATGCGTCTTGCCGCCGTTGACGGTCAGCGACGTGACGATCCTCACTCGCTCACCGGCAAACCGTTCGTAATCTTTTGGTCGAACCAACGGGCGGTCGAGACCAGCCGATTCAACCTCCAGACTGTAATCCTCATTTACGCTGCCGAGATTCGCGTTGATGCGCGCCGCCAGCCGTTCGCAGAGCGCAAGATCGGCGCCGCCGGCCGCGTCGATCGTCACGCGAAGCTCGGCAGCTCCACGAACCGATCGTGCGCGATGCTGCACGATCTCCAGCCCAACAAAGGCTTTGTCGTGCGCGATCGCATCCAGCTCGCGCTCGAAAGCCGCTGCAATATCGCCTTTCACAGTCGTCGAAGGTTGCTCTCTGAAGCAGCGAAGCGCGGGACATAACCCACGCTCCTTTTGAAATCCATCTCATAGGATAGCGAAAAGGACGACGGGCCGCAACCCCACGTGGGCACGGCCCCTCGCTCTGTTTTCCAATCTTGCGACTGGCGCGCCGCCGGAAAATCGTCCGGCCGCCGTGGGCGCGCTTAAGGGCGCCCTGTTACTTGGCGCGTAGTTCGCGGGTTCGCTGACCCGGCGGATTTTGCGGTTCCAACCGCCCTCCTTGGTGTTGAGTAACCGTACCGGCCATTCCGGCACATTCGAATTCTAGTGCGACTTACGTCGGAACGCAAGCGGGAAAGACGTCCCGTCACGGCGACGAGGCGGGCGACTGTGCGAAGGGTACCAAGAGCCGTCCGTTACAGGGTTGCGAAACCATCCCGTCCACGATCGGGGCGATGCCGGAGTCGAACGGACTTAGCGGCTGCTGCGCCCCGCCGCCGCCGCCGATCGCGATCTGCGTGCCGTTTGCGGGGCCTCCCGGCGCGCTGCTGCGCACGATCGTCGAGTCGGGGCCCGCCGCGACGGCGTACCCGCCGCGCTCCGCCCGCGGATACCGCACGAGCCATCCCGTGCAGATCGTCGTCGGGCCCGCCTTGCGTGCAGCAAGGACCCACATTTTCACGTGATCCTCGTCGCCCGTACCCTTGACTTCGTAGATGTACTTCGTCCGCGCGAGGACGTCGGGCGGCGGCGTCGGCTCGAGGCGGCCGCGCAGCGAGTAGCTCGGCGTGTACTGTTTGCTCTGCGGATTCACGGGGTTGTTGGGAAGCATTGCGCGCAGCTTGGCATTGATATTTGGCGCGCTTTGCGTTCTCGGCGCGCGAGTCGGTTGGGCGCTCGGCGACGGCACCGGCCGTACGGCAATCGGACGCTGCGGAGCGGCGTTACGAACGGCAGCGTTGCCGGTACGCGGCCCCGGGGAGGCACCACCGCTCGGCGCTGGTTTTGGCGCCGTCCCGGCGGTCCGCGCGACTGCCGCCGTGCTGGTGGGGCTGGGGCTGGGTACCCCGCTGACCGGGGCCGGGCTGGCGCGGGCAAGGGAGGCGGCGGTCGGCACCGGCTTCGGCAGCGCCGGGGCGGGCGTCGCGGGCTTGGCACTGGGCGGCGCCGTTGGAGCCGCGGGCTTGGGTGAGGCCCGAACGACGGGCGCGGTCGAAGGGGCCGGTGACGGCACCGCGGTCGGCGGCGCCTTCAACGCAACGGCGATCGGTCCGACCGTCGGAATGCTAACCGGCGCCGCAGGCACTTCGTAACTCGGGCGCGTCTCGGCGATATTTTGCGTCGGCTGCGGGTTGGGCTGCGGCGTGTTTTGCGGAATCGGAGGCGGATTCGGCGGTGCGGTAGGTGCGGACTTCGCGAGCTCGTGAAGATTGACGGGCAGGCGCTGCGCGAGGGGCGCCGTTAAGGGGGCGTGATGCAGCGGCGCGATCTCCGGCACGTGCGGCACGGGCGCCACGGCACGAGTGGCCGCCGGCTGATTGGGAACCACCACTGGGGAAGTTCGCGAGAGCGTTATCACTTCGCCGCCTTGCACGTTCTCGTTCGCGCCTTGCTCCGACGAGCTCACGAGCACGGTAAAGAGCAGCGCGGCAAGCAAAGCGTGCAGCAGAAGCGACGCAAGAAAGCTTCCCGCCAGTCGTTCCGGATAGCGCCGGTCCCGCGGATCGCGCCCGAACTTCACCGCTGTAACTGCGTTGCTGCATCCGCAGGAGCCTGCCGGTTCCGAGGCACAAGGCTGATTCTTCGATGGAACAAATTCTGCATAAGCGCACGAAGATCGTCGCGACCGTCGGTCCCGCATCGCGCGATCCGGCCGTGCTGCGTTCGCTCTTTTTGTGCGGGGCCAACGTGTTGCGCCTGAACTTTTCGCACGGCACCCCCGAGGAGCACGCCGCCGTGATTCGCTCCGCGCGGCAGATATCGCGCGAGCTGGGCATTCATACGGCGGTGCTGCAAGATCTGCCCGGTCCGAAAGTACGTACCGGCTTGCTTGCCGACGGCGTGCCTTCCGTCCGGCTCGAGCGCGGCGCGCGATTCATCATCACCACCGAGCAAGTCGAGGGAACCAAGGAACGCGTCAGCACGACCTATCGCGATTTGCCCGCCGACGTCGAGGTCGGTAAGCGTTTGTATCTCCAGGACGGTCAAATCGCGCTGCTGATCGTGGGAAAGAGCGCGGACGATATCGAGACGACGGTCGAGTTCGGCGGCGACCTCCGCTCCGCGCAAGGAATCAACTACTCCGACGGTTCGCTGAACATTTCGTCGGTAACGCCGCGCGATCTCGAGTTCCTGGCCTTCGGGCTGGATCACGGCGTCGATTACGTCGCCATTTCGTTCGTGCGGTCGGCCGAGGACGTCGCCATCGTGAAAGACTTCGTTGCCGGACGCGGGCTAAGCGTTCCCGTCATCGCCAAGATCGAAAAGCATGAAGCGCTCGCCGAGTTGGACAACATCATCGCCGCCGCCGACGGGATCATGGTCGCCCGCGGCGATCTAGGAATCGAGGTGCCGATCGAAACGGTGCCGATCATCCAAAAAGAGATCATTGCAAAGTGTAATCGCGCCAGCAAGCCGGTCGTGACGGCGACGCAAATGCTCGAGTCGATGATAACGTCGCCCCGGCCGACGCGCGCCGAGGCGACCGACGTCGCCAACGCGATTCTCGACGGAACCGATGCGGTGATGCTCTCCGGCGAAACGGCGCTGGGAAGCTATCCGACCGAGGCGGTCCGCACGATGGCAGAGATCGCGCGCGAAGTCGAGCGGCACTATCCACACGCGCTCCTGCGAGATCGCCGTCTGGAGAACATGGAGCCGACGGTTGCCTCGTCGATCGCCGAGGCGGCAACGCGAGCCAGCGCCGAACTCAAGACGCCGTATATTGTCACCGGGACGACCACCGGCAACACCGCCCATCACATTGCCGCGTTTCGCCCCCAGGCCAGGATCGTCGCGCTGACACCGGTACGCGACGTCGCGCGCCGGCTCGCGCTGCTTTGGGGAACCGAATCCTTATTGATCGATCCCTACTCGTCGATCGACGTCCTGTTGTACATGACCGAGCGGGCCATGGTAAGCGCCGGCCTGGTGACCTCCGGCGACTTGATCGCCTTTACCACCGGAATGCCCGTCGGATCCGGCGGCACCAACGTGCTCAAGATCCACCCTATTCCTTAATCGACCGCCCTCCGCGGACGAGCAGTGCGCGGGCGTGGCGTAAGGCCGCTTCGTGCGTCTCGCCCGAGAGCATCCGCGCGATCTCGGCTTCGCGCGCTTTGCGGTCGTCGAGCTCGCGCACGGCAATCGTCGTTTCGCCGGCGCGTTCGACCTTGTCGAGAACGTAGTGACGGTCGGCCCACGTTGCGATCTGCGCCAAATGAGTCACGCAGACGACTTGTCCTTGCCGCGCCAGCTCTCCGATCCGCGCGCCCACCGCGGTCGCGGTCGCACCGCCGATGCCGGCGTCGATTTCGTCGAAGATCAACGCCTCGAACGAGTTGCGCGACCGCGCGAGCGCGACGACGAGGGCCAGCAAGACGCGCGATAGTTCACCGCCCGAGGCAACCCGCGCAATCGGCCGCTCCGTTTCACCGGCGTTCGCGGCGAAAAGGAACTCCACGCGGTCCGCGCCGAGCGCTCCGATGCGTTCCAAATGCTGCAGATCGACGGCGAAGCGGCCGGATCCCAGGGCGATCTCGCCAAACTCCGCAATCACGCGTTTCTCGAGCGCGGTCGCGGCCTTTTGGCGCGCCTTCGTCAACGAATGCGCGTGCCGCTCGAGTTCGCGCGTGGCCGCCGACGCCTCCGCGCGCAACCGTTCCAAGAGATCGTCGCGGTTTTCGAACTCTTCGACGGTCGCTCGGGCGCGCTGCGCCCGCTCGATGACCTCGTCGATGGTTCCCCCGTACCGCCGTTGCAGACGCTCGATCAGGGCGAGCCGCAAATTGATCGCTTCGAGTTCGGCCGGGTCGAATTCGGTCGAATCCAACTCGCGGGCGACGTCGGCGCCTAACTCGGCAGCATCGGTCTGCAGGGCCTCGGCTCGCTGGGCCATTTCGCGTAAGCCGTCGCCGAACTTTGCGATGCCCGTCAGCGCCGCGGCGGCCGTTCCCAGCGCGTGCGTCGCGGCCGAATCGTTACGCGTCAGGGCTTCGTGCGCCGCGTCCAGCGCCACGGCGATGCGTTCGACGTTGTCCAAATAGGTGCGGCGCTCGCGCAGCTCCTCGAGCTGCGCGGGATCCAGCTGTGCCTCCTCGATCTCGCGCGCGACAAAAAGGGCCTCGTCGTACCGCTGCCGCGCATCGCGTTCGTCGCCGGTCAACCGTTCGAGCGACTGCGCCGCAGCCTGCGCCCGAGCGTATGCCGCGCTCACCGAATCGCGCGGCGCGAGCGCAGAATCGCCGGCGAATCGATCGAGCAGCTCCAAATGATAGGCCGGCGAGAGGAGGCGCTGCGCTTCGTGCTGGCCCACCAGCTCCGCAATCGCGTCGCCGATATCGCGAACGTACCCGGCCGTCGACGGTCGCCCGTTGATGCGGACGCTCGAACGCCCGGCCTCGGTGATCTCGCGAACGATGCTGGCCTCTTCCCCGGGATCCAGCTCGAAACCGTCGGCCCCGAGTCGCGCTCGCAGCGAATCGTTCGGCTCGAACGAAATCGTTACCATAGCGCCTCGCGCTCCGCGTCGCACCGCGTCGGGAGCGGCGCGCGCGCCCAGTGCGAAGTCGAGAGCGCCGAGCAGCATCGTCTTCCCCGAGCCCGTCTCGCCGGTGAAAATCGTCGCGCCCTGCGCGAACTCGACGCCGGCGCGCGCGATCAGACCGTAGTTCTCAATGTCCAGGCGCCTGAGCATGTCGGACCCTTCTCCTTAGGAGTCGTTAACGACGCGGATCCTTGATGGAAACGCCCCACAGCATTTTTGATTCGAGGCGTTCGAGAAAGTGCAGCGGCTTGGTTCGCGCGAAGCGGACTCGCTTGGGATGACAGCGGATGACGACGCTCGAGCCGGGCGCCACTTCGCTGAGCACCTCGCCGTCGCACTCGAGGTGTGCCTGGGCGCCTTCGAGGTCGGAGGTGATCTCGATCGTCGAATGCGTCGGCACGATGAGCGGACGCGAAAAGAGCGTATGCGGCAGCAGCGGCACTACGCCGAACGCGTCGACGGTCGGCGCGATGAGCGAACCGCCGGCCGAAAGAAAGTAAGCCGTCGAACCGGTGGGCGTTGCAACGCAGATTCCGTCGGCCGCAATTTGGGTAGCGGCCCCGTCATCCACGCGTAAACCAAAGGGCACGATGCGCGAGACTTCCCCTTTTCTGACGACGACGTCGTTCAGAGCGAAGTATCGCAGCTCGCCGTACTCCGCTTGCAGCGCGGTTCTCCGATCGATGAAGAGTCCTCGTTCCACCAAGGCCGGCAGGTCGGCTAGGCGCGGATCGTCTTCGTCGAGCTCCGTCAAAAAGCCCAAGCGCCCGGTGTTGATGCCAAATAACGGGATGTCGTGCTCTACGGCGATGCGTGCCGCTCGCAGGAGCGTTCCGTCGCCACCGACCGTGATGAGCAGCGCTGCATCTGCGGCACGCGCGCCATCGACCACCTCGAATCCGCCGGCGCGAAAGTCGTCGGCCACGCGGCGTGCAATCGATCGCGCGTTCTCGCGCGTCATGTCGACGAAGAGCGCGACGACCTTGGATTCGATAGCCAGCACCGTCATGATGCGGGTCGTTCGTCGAGGACCTCTTCGATTCGTGCGTCCTCAAACGGGATTCCGGTCCGGCGAAGCTCCATGAAAAACTCACGATTGCCCGCCGGTCCTCGTAAGGGTGAGCCCGCGAGCGCCACCGGAACCAGCCCGAGCCGAAGGGCGGCCCCGCGCAGCTCTTCCAGGACCGCGCGATGCGTCTCGCGCTCGCGCACGACGCCGCCCGCGCCGAGCCGCTCGCGCCCGGCTTCGAACTGCGGTTTGGCGAGGGCAACGATCGTGCCGCCGTCCCGCAAATACCGTACCGCTCGCTCCAAGATCGTGCGCAGCGAGATGAAGGACGCGTCGATCGCGATGAGGTCGAAGCCGGCGGGAAACGCATCGTCGAAGAGCCGGCGAAAGTTGGTCCGCTCGACCACCACGACGCGCGGATCGTTTCGCAAGCGCCAGTCGAGCTGGCCGTAGCCGACGTCGAGCGCCGTGACGCTCGCCGCGCCGCGTTGTAAGAGACAATCGGTAAAGCCGCCGGTCGAGGCGCCGACGTCGAGCGCCGTCGCGCCACGCACGTCGAGTCCAAATGCGGTCAAGGCGTGATCGAGCTTCTCACCGCCGCGGCTGACGAACCGGCGCGGTTTCTCGATTGCGATGCGGGCCTGGTGCGCCACGCCCTGTCCCGCCTTGGTCGCCGGCCTTCCTTCAACGGTGACCCGCCCCTCGAGGATCAGGCTGCGCGCTTGCGATCGCGTTATGCCGGCCTGATCTGCAACGGCGTCATCGAGGCGTTTGATGCTGCGCTTAGGATTCACCGTGTCGAAGGAATCTAAAACTCTTTGAGATAGCGCAGCGCAGCTCCGTAGGCCGCCCCGAATGCCGTTTCATTGACTCCGCGGGCCGAGTCGTTCGCGGTCGCCGAAAAGCAGAGTTTGGTGCCGCGATGCGTCGTCACCATCGTCGTCATATTGATGACGCCGATATCCGAGCCGCCTTTGTACGCAACGTGGTTGAAATCCGCCGCATCGGCCGCGCCGGGGTTGATCGACATCAACGGCAGCGAAGCGACCCGTTCCATGAGCTTACAGAGATCTCGAACCGAGTAGTGATACTCTATTGCGAGGTTCGGCGCGTTCATCAGCTGTTCGATGCCGGGCAGCGGCAGCGCGTCGACGCGGCGCAGGACTTCGGCGCGGCCGGTGGCCGAATCGACGGTGAGATACATGCCGCCCATGCTCGCGCCCTCGTCCGACTTCAAAATAAACATTTCTCGCGTCGTCAAGAACGGTTCGTTGCTGCCCGCGTAGCGTTTGAGGGCGGTTGGGCCGACGATCCTGAGCAGCGCATCGGCCGCGGTGTTATCGCTAATGGAGATCATCTCTGCAGCATACGTCGCGAGCGTCAGCGGCGTGCCGGCAGGCCACGTTTGCAGCACGCCGCTCGGCAGACTCTTCCAACGCGCAGCAAGCGGCACGACGTCGTTCCAGTGCCGGGAGCCGCTGGTAACTTCGTCGAGAAGCGCGTTGAGCACGGCGAGCTTGAACGTCGAGCCTACCGCCAGCACCTCGGACGGATTGAGCGCCGCTGGGTCGGGGCGCCCCTTTTCAGCGATCACGTAGGACACGGTGCCGGTTACGTGCCGCAGGGTCGTAAGAGCGTCGTCGAGGGAACTTGCCGCTATCTCCGGCGCCTTGAAGAGCAGTCCGTCGATCCTCATGTCCGCATCGATGTGGATGAGGACGTCGTCGGTTCCCTTGGCGAACCGCGCGATAAACTTGGTTGGTGTGAACTCGACGCTGTGATATGCGCCGAGCTTATCCATTAGGCCGGCGATCACCGCATCCACTTCGGCCACCGAGACCTGCGCTAAGAAGCCGGCGCTGAACCACGACGCGTCGGCGTGACCGGTGCGCAGCATTGTATCGATCCGGCTGCGGGCGAGATCGTTCGCGGATTGTGCCGGCGCCGGACTCTGAGCGACGGCCGTCGGCGCAACGAGCAAGAGCATCGCCAAAGCGAGTGCGGCGGAGATTATGGCACGCATGGCGACTGTTTTTGGGCGGCATCGACAGCCTCCCCTTCACTCAAATCGATGCGAAACCGGAGCCCTGCGAGATCGCCGTGTACGGTGCTTTTCTCGAATCTTCCCACGCAGACGCCGCCGTTGGCGAGAATCACTCGCTGCGACGGGACGTTCTCTTCTTCGGTCGTGAGCTCGACGTACAAAAGGCCTTCGTTTCGAGCCTCGGGCAGAATCAAACGCAGCGCCGCAGTGGCATAGCCTCGCCCACGCTTCCACGGAACGACCCCGTACCCGATGTGCCCCAAAGACCCGGGCGGCAACGCCGAGGTGCCGGGTTGCCACCGCAATCCGATCGTGCCGGCAAAATCGCCGTCCCACATCCAGCGCCGGATGCCGGGAAGACGCCCGCCGCGGGCCTGCCGATCGTCGAGCGAACTCAGAAAGGCTTGCGGGTCGGACGCGATGAGGTGCAGCTGTTCGATTCTGGTTTCGTCGCGCACGTTGTCGGGAGACCAGCCTCGCTCCAAGGCCGTGACGTAAGCGTCGAGATGCTCGGCGGACGGTTTGACGAGGGCGAACGCGCCCGTGTCGTTAGAACGGAAGTTCGTCGTCGAGCTCCGCAGCCGGGGTGGCGCGGGCGTCGCCGCCGCCGGCCTGCGGCTCGGCCATCGCCTCGTCGATCTGCTCTTGCGCGCTCTTCAAAAGCGCTTCGCAGTCGCGCGCGAGCACTTTGCCCTCTGTGAAGAGTTCGGTCGCGCGCTGCAGCTCGACGGTGCCGCCCTCCAACTCCTTGACGATCGCGTCGATGCGCGCGAGCTTTTGCTCGAACGTTTTGGGCAGCTTCTCGGTCATACAGCGTGCACCGATTCCACGCGCGCGTCGAACGTCCCGTGCGCAACTCTCGCCGTCACGGCGTCGCCGGGCCCGAGCACGGCGGCGTCGTGCACCGCCACGCCGTTCTTGGTAACGATGGCGTAGCCGCGCGCCAGCGGGCGACCCGGATCTTCACCGTCCAATAACGCCTGCGCGCGTTCCAGACGCCGCAGCCACTGCTGCTGCAGGCGTTCGAACGAGCGCGCCAGCGCCGCACTCGAACGAACGAAGCCGAGACGCCACGCGCCGACGCGGGCGGCGGGACTGCGCTGATCGAGAAGCCGCTCGAAGGCGCGCATCTGCGCGAGCCGGCGGTTGACGAAACTTTCCGCGGAACGCTCGAGCGCGACGTCCGCAAAGCGCACGCTCTGTGTCTTTCCGGCCAGAACCGACCGGTAACCCCGGTACAACGCCGCGCGCAGACGCTCCGATAACTCGAACGCGCGCGACCATTCCTTGCCGAGATGGACCGCGGCGGCCGTCGGAGTCGCCAGCGAAAGATCCGCGACTTCGTCGGCGAGGTGCCGGTTCTTGAGATGGCCCAGGGCGGTAATCACGGGATGCGGCGAGCGCAGAATGGCCCTCACGACCGCTTCGAGATTGAACGTCAGGCGATCTTCGCTCGAGCCGCCGCCTCGCGTGATCACGATCACGTCGGCCTTGACTCGCGAAGCTCGATCGAGCGCCTCGGCGACGTCGATCTCCGCTCCTTTGCCTTGGACGCGCGTGCGGAAGAACTCGACCTGCACGTGCGGCGCGTCGATTCGCAAGCGGCCTTCGAAATCGGCACGCGCATCGTCGTCGCTGGTGATCAGCGCAACCCTGCGCGGAAAGGCCGGTATCTCGCGTTTGCGCGAGGCGTCGAACGCGCCCTCGGCGCGCAGTCGCATGCGCAACTCCTCGATTTCGGCGGCAAGCTTACCTTCGCCGACCAGCGAGACGGCGATCGCGCGAAGCTGATAGAGGCTTCGGTTGGGTCGAATCTCGACGCTGCCTTCCGCGCGGACCATCAGTCCTTCGCGCAGGATCGGAAAGCGCCGCACCTCGCTTGCAAACGAGAAGCAGACAAGGATTGCTTCGCCCTCTTTCAGCGTCATGTTGAGGTTGCCGTCACCCCAGCGCCGCAGATCGGTGATCTCGCCGACGATGGCGATGCGCTGCAATGTTTTGTGACGGGCCACCATTCCGGCGAAGCGCCGGGAGAATTCGCCGACCGAGACCTCCAGGAGCGGCTCGCCGTTCATCGCAACGTTACGGCTCGTCCGTGGGCGGCGGTTGCGCCGTCGGCGCAATCAGTGGCGAGGGCGTTGCCACGGGCGGTTGCGGGGGTTCGGGGAGGCCGGCCGTCGCGGGCTGGACGTCGTCGGGCTCGGTTTGGTCGATCGAGCCGCCGCAACCCGATTGAGGCTCGGTGCCCCGCAGAAAGTATTCATATCCGCGCCGGCAACCGGCGACTTTTGCGACCTCTTCGGAGGGGAACGGAAAATCGTGCGGCGGCGTGCCGGCCAGCGCCGCCTTCATGAACTTTGCCCAGATGCGCGCCGGCACGTTTCCGCCATACGACTCGTTCATCGGAGTATAGTCATCGTTGCCCAGCCAAACCGCCGTGACCAAATCGGGCGTATAGCCGACGAACCACGCGTCGCGAAAACTCGAAGTCGTGCCGGTCTTGCCGGCTGCCGGACGCCCGATGACGGCATTGGGGTAGCCGGTACCGTGCGCGATGACGTCCTCCAGCATCGAGGTCATGATATAGGCAGTTCCCGCGCTCACGACGTCGGTGGACGCAGGAAAGCGGTCGTCCAGAATCACGGTGCCGAGCGAATCCTTCACCAGCCGAAACGGCGTGGGATCAACGTGCAATCCTTGGTTCGCCAGCGTCGAGTAGCCGCTGGCCTGATCGAGCACGGTGACGTCCGACGAACCCAGCGCGAGCGAAAGATTCGCCTCGAGAGGCGACGTCACGCCCATGCGATGCGCGTAGTCGATGATGCGATCCAAGCCGATGCGGTCTGCAAGTTTTACCGCAACGATGTTGCGCGACATCATCAGTGCCTCGCGCAGCGTGATCGCACCCATGTAGCTGTGGTCGTCGTCCTGCGGCGACCATTGCGTGCCGTCGCCCATCGGATAGCTTACGGCGGTAT
>Ga0209167_10000161_pt1 | contig 64505 bp, 89 predicted proteins | sample Coa_R1_9_FD_187154 | JGI IMG/M metagenome (GOLD analysis project Ga0209167, IMG submission 187154) | Surface soil microbial communities from Centralia Pennsylvania, which are recovering from an underground coalmine fire - Coalmine... | ecosystem: Environmental > Terrestrial > Soil >... | reverse complement strand
CAATTCCGGGGTAATCTCACCGGCAGAAAAATTAGGCTGTATCGTCGGGATCGTCATCTGGTAATATCATCTCCAACGACAAATGAGGCTGTTATGAATGAGATGCTGAGAGCGGCGATTAGGGGTCAAATCTCCAGCGGGAATGCGATTACCGAGAGGCAATTGCGGGCTGTCACGTACCTCGAATTGATGCCGGGGCTGTTTCATCGCCTGATCGAAGCCGAGCAGAGTGAGCAGGCCGATATACTCCAAGAGATGCGCAAGCTTTCGGCTGGATTGGTCGAATGAACGAGATGGTGGAGCGAGTGGCTGAGGCAATCTACAAAACCGATCCTGTTGGCGTGCGCCCTTGGCAGGATGCGCCAATTTCTAACCGAGATGATTGTCTTGCATGCGCCCGCGCCGCCATCGCTGCAATGCGCGAGCCGACAGAGGCGATGGTGGAAGCTGGCGAAGCCGAAATGTACGAGCACCACGAAAAGCCGGAAGATTGGACGCTCGAAAACACTAAGACTGCGTGGATGATGATGATCGACGCCGCACTGGCGGATCAGAAGGCAGAGACGGAATGAGGCGGCTGATCTGCTGGATTTTCGGCGGCCATGACTGGAAGGTAAAACCGGTTATCTGTCCGTGGATGCCAATTTGGCTAGATGAGTGCCGTGCATGCGGTGCGACGCGTACTTCTCAAACCCCGTGGTATTATCCGCAGGAATGGCTTTACGATCGCTAGAACACGTTTCCCGAACCCATGCTGAGCGTATCCCACCCGTAGCCGAGCACTCCCGGCCCGATGCCGAGACCGCCAGCGCCCCACCGTGAGCCGCCGTACCGCCGTGCCCGCGTCCACGGCGCAATATGGTCAGGCGTCTGCGGGAAACCGGCGTCGTTGGCGTTGCGGGTGCGCGCCTCCATCAGCTGCTCCTTGACGATGCCGATCTGATCGTTGCGCAGCTTGATCGCCTCCGCGTCCGACATCTTCGCCGCCTTGCATGCGACCAGCGCAAGCCGCTGGGCCATGAAGGCAACCATGGTTTCCTCGAACATCGGATCCCATTCCTCGATCGAGAGAACGAGCCGGGTGTAGACGAGGTGAGCGAACGGAACGTTAGTGAGGATGATGCGGCGCCCGATCGGGCCGACGCCTTCAGTACTCTCGAAATCGGGAAACCGATCCCAATCTACCGGGTCGACGATCGTCGGATACTGGTTGCTGGACGACACGAGAAACCGCGCCGGATGCTGGTTGATGAGCAACTGGTTGCTGTTCTGCTGCCCGGTATAGAGCGGCGGGTTGTTGCTCGGAACGGGCTCGAGCCGCCACGGCAGCCAGCGGGCGGCAACGCCGTCGCCCGGCCATGCGTAGGCATAGACCCATGGCGGTTCGACGATATTGGAGATCGGCACCCCCGGTCCCGGCGGCGGTGATTGCCCGGTCGGATAGCCCTGGGGAGCCTGCGAGTTGCCGCTGGCGTCGCCTAGCAGTTCCAGCTTGGCGACCGCTCGCGCGAAGTTCCAGTGAGCTGCGCGCAAAAGCTGGCGCAGCATCGGCCCATACGCACGCCGCGCCGTCTCGCTGATATCGGTGCCGTCTTCAAGGCTCCCGATCGCGAACGGCACCCCGAGAGCGTTCAAGGACCTGTTCACAATGTCAGCAGGCGTGTAAAAGGCCATCGTCAGCCCTTCGTGAGATCAGCCAGTGCGCCCGTCGCTGCGGCCATCTTGGCTTGGTCATCGCCGGGGCGTCCGGTCAGCACCAATGACAGCTTGCTCGCCAGTGCAGCGATGAACATCGCGACAAAAAGCTGATCGGTCCACAGCGACGGATTGGTGATCCGGCGCCGATAGACGGCGAGGGCGCTCCCCTGGTTGGTGAGAATGACTTTCTGCGGCGGCCCTGAGACCGTAGGAGGCGCGGCCGGGAATTGCGTATATGGCCCGGAAAGGACGGGCGTTGCATCGTTGTCGAGCCGCCACGATACGGCCTTCGGGTCAAGGTTCGGGAGAGCCAGCGGCGGCGCAATCACAGCGCGCAGTTCGAGGCAGTCTGCAGGATAGGCGTATTCATAGAGGAAACCGGCAGCCGGATAGATCGGCGACCACGGCTGCAACGGGCTGTAGCCTCCGGGTGGCGGCGGCCCTTTCAGCAACGTCAGCGGGAGTGCGCCGCCAGCCCGAGCAAATGGCCAGTCTTGCGCCGACAGCACCTCGTCGCGCGTCTGGCCGTAGACTTCGAGCGCTGCCCGCGCCGCTGCGGTGCCCTCATAGATATTACCGATGCGCCGGGGATAGCCGATCGCGTAGAGCGCTTGGTTGACGATCTGCTCGACTGTCGTCGCCATCAGCGGCTCCGCTGGTTTTCCATGCCCGTCGTCATCGGCAGCCGCGGCGGCGTCGTGTCATTGACTGACGCGGCGTTCTGTTCGGTGATGTCCGAGATCGCCCATGCCTGCTTGCTGACATCGATGTTTTGCGAGAGCGACAGAGCGATCTTGGCTCCCAGCCTCGCGATGAAGGTGTTGGTGAACTCAGGCAGCCATTGCGAGGGGTTGGTCACGCGCCCGACATAGATGGCGATCGGCGGCGACGGTGTTGCCGGCAGGCTGCACAGCAGCGCCAGCCCCGGTATGCGCGGATCGTTGAAGTCCTGGAATTGCACCGCCTGTGGGTCGAAAGGATCTGGCACTTGGGATTGCGAGGGCTGTACGTAGTGAATGCGCAAGGCGTCCGATGGGTAGATGTATTCGGCGATCCATGGCCACGGTGGCGCAGGGGATGCCGATGTCAGCGCAGCCTCGCGCATTGCGAAAGGCCAATCCTGCTCCTGCAGCACCTCGTCTCGCACTTGCCCGTAGAAATCAAGGCACGCGCGCGCTTCCGGAGAACCGTCGTAAATAGAACCAATACGTTTGCGGCTACCGGCCGCACGGAGCGCTTGGTTGCAAATGTCCTCGACACTCTGGGCCATTGTAGCTTATCCTGATTTTGCTGAGGCAGCGCGGAATGCAGACGCGCAACAGAAAGCGATGCGAGGGCTAGCGACCTCGGGAAGATAGCTTGTCCGGAGGGTTTCGGGAGTTAGCTCCTTTTCGCCGGCAGTGCCAGGGTGGCGCCAAAAGATCACCCGCGTCGGAGTAGCGACCGACCCTCAGCAAATTCACGCACTACCATCCGCTCTTTCATCAACCAACTCGGCTAGGGCAGCATAACGCTCGGCTTCTTCGAGTAACTCGCGTGCGAAATCCGGGCGGCCGGCGATAGCCATCGCGAGCGGACTGGCGATACGGCGCGCAAAGGCTTCGACAAACGCGGCGTCAAACATCGCCTCGGTGACGTTGCTCGTGGTGTAGCTGAGCCACGCATTCTGCTGGTTGGTCAGGATCACCTTTTCGGGCGTGCTGACGCCGCCGCCGTTCGGATCGTAGGCGATCTCGCTGGGGATGGGCCTCGGGTCGAAAGGATCGGCCAATGATCCCGTCCCGGTGGGAGGGGGCGCTACCTGCCGTGCCCGCAGGCAATCGGCCGGATAGGCATACTCATACTGGAAGGGGGGCAACGGCGACGATGCGGCAGCGGCGACCAGAGCATTCGTCGTGCGGGCGAAGTCCGGATCGAGTTGGCGGAGCAGCATTTGCAGCGTCGGGGTATAAATTTGCGTCGCGGCATTTGCCTCGACACTGCCATCGTTGAGGGCGGTGATGGTCGCTTGGCTATCGATCATCGCCAATGCTTCGTTGACGATCCCGGCTTGCGTTGGCATGGGCTAAATCCTGTCTTTGGTTGCGGCGGCGATTATTGCCGCGCTTTCTGGAGCGCCTCGATCTCGCTCTGTTGCCGCTGCACCACGGCGACCAGCAGCGCGATCATCGCATCCTGGCGCCATGCCCTCGGCTGCCCATCGGCGCCGCGGGCAATCAGCCTTTCATCGGCATAAGCCGTCGCAAAGGCACCAAGTCCGATATGGTCGCCGGGATCATCCTTCGCCCGCGGGGCGTCGGGACGCCACCGGTACACAATCGGCTCCAGACGCATGAGCGTCTCCGTAGGATCGGCGAGCGGGGTGCCGATCTGCTTCAAGCGCTCATCTGACGAAAGACAGCCGAGAGTAGTATCGATCGTGATCGTGCCGCCCGTCGAGGTCGATCCGCAGAGCGTTCCGGCCTGCGCGGCGCTGGTCGCGGTCATAGTCAATGCCGTGGTCGTGCTGGTAAAGCTGGCATTGGTGACCCCACTGGCCAAGAGTGCCACCGTCCCGGCCGAGGTCTCTGACAGCCCGGTGCTGTCACCGGCGGCGAACGTAATCGCGGGTACCGTCGAACTGCCGTTCGTCGCCGTGAGCGCGCCGCCGGCAACGGTCAGGCTGCCTTCGGCCGTCGTTACCGATGTGCTCGGCGTGTTAGTGCCGGTGATCCGCAGCGAGTTGTCGAAGTTGATGGTGTTGGTCGCGGTCGCCGAGAGCGTGCTGGCCTGCGATCCGCTCAGTATATCGATGACGCCGCTGCACGATGAGCATGTGTCCCGCCCGTTGCCGCCGCCGGCCAGGATGAGCACATTGCTCGCGCTCGTCAGGTTCTTGCCGGTGTTCGAGCCAAAGCACGAAGCATTGGTGAAGGTGGCGCCGCTCGCGCCTTGGCACGCGCTGTCGCCAACCGCTGTATTCCACGGGAATGTCGTGCCGTTCCAGTTCAAAAGCGCATTGGCCCCGACCGCAACCGTGCCGAACGCCATGTGACTGCCCGGCGTGGTCTCGACGCCGGTATAGTTCTTCATCGCGCCGGAACCCCAAAGCGTGACCCGCTCCATGCCGCAGGAGTTGCGCGCCGCATCGGTGCCGCCGAGCGTGTCGGTGTCGAACACGACGGCCGTAACGCTGCCGGCGCAGTTCGCACCGCTCTGCGCCACGCCAAGGCCGAGGAAGGTATTGAAATTCCCCTGCGACCAGTACTGGCCAGTAAAGCCCCCAGCTATGATCGTCGTCTCGGTACCGATTGACTTGAAGACGGTCGGTGAAATCAGGAGATTGCCGTTGTTGATCGAAGACGATCCGGCTATGGATAGGCTGCCCATGTTGACCGGCACATAGGTCAAATTGAATGTCGCATTGGTGCTTCCACCGGTCGATGACAGGATGCCGACTGCGGCCGGGTTGGCCGGTGCTTGTGCGCACACGCCCTTGTTCGAGATGACCCAGCCGTTAGCCTGGATGGCGCCGCCTGACACAATGCTGACGATGATGACCCCGTGCGTCGCGCAGCCGTCATTCAGCGTCAGTTGATCGCCAACGGCAAAGCCCGTATTCGTCCCGCCGACTGTCGTCGTCGAATTGTCAGCGATGCCGAGTTGTGGCGTCCAGCCGAAAAGCTTTGTCTGCCACGACGCCGTTGGTGTGCCGTTCGTTTCGAGGATGCTGTTCGCGGCCAGTGTCGGGAGAACCCCGCTCCCCGTGCAGGAAAATCCCGCATCGCTGATCGCCCCGAACGACGACCCGGCCTTGAGACAGTCGCCGGCAGTGATTGGCGGATTGAGGAATGGCGGCGACGGCGGCACTTGGGCATGCGCCGGTGCCGACAGCACAAGCAGCGCCGCCGCAGCCAGCAATGATCTGATGCTTGAGAACATGGCGTGCACCGCTCAATTGGTCAGATAGTGACAGGTGCCGGTGATCAGCGTCGTATTGGTAAAATTGGTGTCAGCGATGTTAAATTGGCCGGCTGACCCAGGAAGGTAAAGTGCGATAGAAGTTGTTCCTGTTGGAATGGAACCAAATGGCTGTCCCGTTAGTGAGGCCATATTGCTATAGTCATTGATGCTACAGACGCCGGGATATGTGCCTTGCGGCTCGATAGGAAGGCCGGCAATCGTCGCGACGCCGCTCGCGCTACCCTTTGACGTGAGCGTCAGATTGAAATCCGCCGTGATCTCCTTGCCGTTCTGCAGGATCGCGCCGCTCTGCAGCGAATAGGTGATCCCCGTCGACGCCGAGCTGAAATTAAGCGCTGGTGTCCAAGCCACAAGAAGCCGGCCCAGCACATGGTTGCCGTTGAACTCCATGTCATGACCGGCAGCTCCGGCGGTGACATCGATCCAACCTATCCCGACTGAATAGCCTTCCGCTTCGATGTGAACACGATCGCCAATCGCGCCCGCGCGCGCCGACGCCCCTGATCCGGTCTCGAATTTGATCGCGGTGTTGTAGGGACCCTCGAACGTGTTGACGGTCGGCATGGTTATGTCGTTGTTATAGCCGAACTCGTCAAAGGCGATGCCTTTGTTCCCGGAAACGTCTGCTGACAGGCTGACGTTATCGAGCCGAAAATCATTGGCGAATGGGCCAGGATTGACGACCGTTCCCCCATCGATAACGCCGTTCACGCAATTATGCAGATCAAACACACGCACATGCGTGCTGAACATAGCCGTGTTCAGCGTCGATGGGCCTATCCGAATGCCGGCATTTGACACCGCTCCGGCCCCTGGACCATTGCAGTTGATCTCACCAACCGTGATGTCGGCGCGCTGCACGCTGGCGGTCGACGGGTCGATAAAGAGGTCATCGCCCGCAGCGACGGATGGCGCGCCACCGGTGCCAAAGGCGATGCCGCCGATGTAGATCGGCACCGCAACGACGATCGGGAAACCTTCCACCGGTGCGTTGCTCGTCGGCTGAATGCAGACGGCGTGGCTCGATGATGTCGGGGCATTGTTGCCGTCGACGATGAGACCGCCCCAATAGAAATTCGATCCGTCATTCATCGTGTTGATGGTGAAGGCGCAACCCGTCACCCCGGCGATCGTCAGGTTCACGCCCTGCGCAATGATGGATTGCTGCGCCATCTGGCCGGTGTTGATAGCGACCGTCGAACTCATATAGGGGTAGGTGCTGCTGCCTCCCCCGCCGCCCAACAGATTCTCGCCCGGTCCGTAAATCCGCATCGAGAGGCCATATTGCGCGCGGATCGCCATCGCTTCCGCAAGGCCCGCGCTTACCGTTGACGCGCAATTGACTGACGGCACACCAGGCGGCGATACCCATGTCCAGCATGCACTCGGTGCGGCCGGCGACCAATTGGCGGGCGGAAACGCCAGCATCGTCCCTGCCGGAACACCAGCCGAGGGAAAGCCGCTATCCTTGATGAGCTTCCCCGTCGTGTCAGTGAATGACGGCAGATCGTCCGCAACGCTGAGCGACGGCCCGACCATGTTGCCGCCGCCCGCGACCAGCGGATAGCGCACCCCGTTCAGGTTCACATAGGCGCTGGGAGTCTGGTTGACGCCGCTGATCGACAGCAAAGCGTTGCCCGAGCCGTCAAATCCCATGCAGAAAGACGACCATGCCGTCTGGTTGGCATAGGCGCTGAACCCGCAAGTGCCGAGACCGGAATTGACCCACTGGTAACCCAGCGGCGACGTGCCGGGGTTTGTCAGGTTCGTCGGCGGCAACCCGTTCTGCGTCGGACCGCCGGCATCCATGATGTAGTTGCTCTGCGGCCCGAACATCGCGCCGTGGCCGTAGACCTGCGGCTGGTACGCCTGTACGGCACCTTGCGCATCGGCATCGGCACAACCGAAAACGGCCGCCGCTAGGAGAACGGCGGCCGCTGCCAGCAGCGATCGAAAACTGAATGAGCAGATCAAGAACCTTCCCTCCAGATAAGCATCGCCATCAGACCGCAGGCGGTGGCGCAGGAGCATCGGGAACTGGCATCGGCGCGGCATCGGTAGCGGGTATCACCTCTACCGCAGGCGCCATAGCGGCCATCTCAGCCTTCAGACGATCGATCTCGGCCCGCGCTTCGTCGCGCTCGCGGGTGAGGGCATCGATGACATCATGCAGTCGCGCCAATTCATCGGCGTGCTCAGCGATGGCTGTCAGCCCCGACAGTGCCGTCTCGTGTGACGCCAGCACACCGCGCAGCTTCGCGATCTCTTCGTCCCGCGGATCGCGCACGCTGCCCACCGCAGCCGCCGGAAGCGGCTGCGTCCCCTCCGGCGTCAACTGGTGGTGCGGCCCTACCTCGTCGTCGTAGAGCATCACCGTCGAGCCCGCACGGTGAAGAACGCCATCGTGGGTGCCCTTCATCAGCATGCGGTAAAGCCGCTTTATGCCGCGTTCCTGCGGTGGCTCGGGAGGAACCGGGAAAGTTCCTGCAGCCCACGGCGCAGCCGCCGGGTTGTCGCCAGGATTGATGCGCTCGATGTGGCTGGCGCGTCCGTAATCGGTTTCGTCGCGGTTCGGGTTCGGTACCATCGCGGTATCGCGCGCGTCGCTCATGATCGGTAATCCCTGTCTATGCCGGCGCCGGCAATCGGAGCCGTAAGAGGCAAACGCCTCAGCCCGGCATGTCCTCTTCATCCATTTCGTTCTCTACCGCGAGCTGGGTTATCTGCAGCTCGATGCGGCACTCCGGTCCCATCGCCGTCTCGTTGCTCGAAATCGAGCACACGCGGGCGAAGGCTCGCAGATCGATCACGTCGCCAACCGAGCAATCATCGTCGAGGCCAAGCTTTTCAAGCTCGCGGTGCGTCAGCGTGATCCGCAGACCCCATGGGTAATCGGGCACATTCTCAAGGGCTGGCGGGCACATCGTCTCGACTTTGTCCTCATCGTCGAGCTCCATGTCGATCATGCGACTCCATGCCATGTCCTTGCGCTCCTTTACGCCGCTGCCGCTGTAGGAACGGCCTCGGGCGCTGTGGCGCTGCCGGGCTGGGCCTGCTCGGCCGCCATCAGTTCGTTCTCGTGGTTGCCATGCATCTGGTCCATCTCGACACGGTGGCGATGATGCGCGGCGATCTTCTTGTGAGCCTTCGGCCCTTCTTCTTTGTCGATCGCATCATGCTCGGCCCGGTGACGGCCATGCATGGCTCGGCGTTCGTTGCGGTGGCGCATCAGCATTTCGGCATGGGACCGCTCCGTACCGGTCATCTTGCCGACACCCTCGCCGTCGCCGCCAGATGCCGCCCGCTTCGGCTGGGCGCTGGCCTCGCGCCGCTTCTTGCTGTCCTCATGGTCGTACATCGCTTCCCGGCGGCTCTTGCGTTCGGGCTTTTTCTCAGTCTCAGCCATGTGGTATCCTCGTTACGCTGTGGCGGCGCGAGACATCGCGCTAGGAAGCTCTGGATTATCAGAAAGCGATACGAGCGAGGGGTGCAGCTTAAGAAGCGGCCCCAAACTGGGCCAACGCCCGAGACGCCGCCGGAGTAGCGCCCGGCCCGCAGCAATTTCCTACGAGCGCTTTGACGAGGGATGATCGTAGAGGGTGCGCCGGCGCTTCTCCTTGCTCTGACCAAGGCTGGGTTCGCCGAGTTCTTTAGCGCGCCTGTTGATCCATCGGCGAGCGGCGGCCGGGTCTTTCGCCCTACCAACATCATGCTTGGCCCGCGCAAGATCGGCGGCATTTCGTATCGGGAATGAACCTCCGCGCATAGTCTGGCCTTTGTTTTCGGCCTCACGCCGCCCGGCCGTGCTGACGCTGCCCTTCGGTGTCCAGAATTTCGCCACGGGCCTACTCCGTTGCGCTACGTCGATCATGGTGGGAGACGGCATTCGCGCTCTTCCGCTTGAAACGTCGACACCAGTCTTCCGGACGGATAATGCCTGCGACGATCTCGCAGCCGCGCGGGCGCTGGAAATGCCCACATTGGGCGCAGTGGTGCGGCCCCTGAGCCGGGCGCTCGTAGCCTACGCTGTGCTTCGAGACTTTTTCAGCCACGCTTGCTGCTCGGGTGGTCGTAGAGAGCGCGACGGCGCCTCATCTTGTCTGCGTGCTTATTCGCCGTCGCGATGCTGATGCCCTCGGGAACGCCGGCCTTGACCATCGCAGTCGCTTGGCGTGCGGCAGCCTCGGCCGCCGCGCCCTTCAGCTTCTTGTTGTGGCGGGTGGCGAATTGCTTCGCCGTCCACGGCATTCGGCTATTCCTCGGCGCTGGCCGTGATCTTTCCGCCACCGGTGGAATTGCCGCTCATCAACACGCCGGCAAGACCCGCCGTATCGCCGCTCGCGACCGTTGCGGTAATGAATACCGTCTCGGGCGTGGAAACGCCGTTTGTGGTGGCTGCCGCAGCGCAGGCGGTGAGGGCCGTATCCGTACCCGCGACCTGGCGTTTCAGCGTGCCGAAGGTACAGGCAACGGTGGGTGCCGCACGCATCGAGACCTTGAGCGGGATGCTGCAAACCGCCACGGTCGTGCTTTGCGCTTCGCATATGCCCGGCAGTGCCGCAGTGGATGACGCGACCTCGTCCACCTCGTAGTAGTAGCGCTGCTGCAACGCGATTTCGACGGCCTGGGAACGGCGCGCGAAAGACCTTGCGGCCGGCTGCTGATAGCTGTTGAGCAGGGTCGCGGTGCCGCTGGCATTGCTTGCCACAAGCGGCGTCAAGGCGCTGTTGCGCGTCAACTGCAGCCCGCTGTAGGCGACGTAATCATTGGTCCCGGCGGTGCCGACAGGCGTCCAGCACAAAGCCACGCCGATCTCGGCTGCCGCAGCCGGTACCGGGGCGGCGATGGTGAAGCGGTTGAGCGAGGTGACCGGGACGGTAACGCCCCAATTGACTTGCCCCGTCCAGCCCCCGGAACCGCCGCCGCCGGTATTGATGCCGTAAGCCATGTTGACGGCACCCTCATCGGCAACGGTGCCAGTGATGATGTATGCCGTCACATTGTCGCCTGCGGCGCTGAAATTGCCGCCGGGCGCCGCGTGGAAATCGAATTCCGCGGTCTGGCTCTGGAACTGGTACGCGTTGGAGCTCTCGACAACCTGGCCGATGCAAAGCTGGGCCAAGCCGGTCTGCGCGGAAGTGCGCTGGTGCTTCACCGCGTATTTGTAGTCGGCCGGGATATCGGCCGCAGTCGTGTCGCGGCTGAGAGTGCTGGTCGCCTGCGTGCCGGTGCCGCCGTCCCACGCAAAAAAGCGGTCAGGCGCGCCGTAGGTCAGGGTGGTGGTGACATTGCTTCCGGTCGTGCCGCGCTGAAAGAGATTGGTCGTGAAATCGCCGCCGATCAGCGCGTTGTCCATGTTTCCGCTCGGCACCGTGCCGGCGAAATTGCCGAGGATCGCTGCGGTAATGCAATGGTCCTGCGGCGTCGCCTGACCATTCACGATATCATTGCAGATGATGTCGTTGGCGCCGATCGACGGAACGAGGATCGGCGTCGGCTGCTGGGCATGGGCGGCAGCCGCGGCGAGCGTCACCGCTGCGGCGAGGGCGCCAACGAACCCGAAGCGCGGAATTTTCATGGTGCCTGTCTCCGATGAGAGCGGTTTAGAACTCGAACGCGGTAAAGGTGGTGAGAGTCGGGGTGATCGACTGTGAACCGGTGGTGTTGAGGGCGATCACATCGAACCACAGCGCGGTGCTGAGCGTCGCCCCGGTCACGATGCCGGAACAGGTGATGACCGCTTTTTCCGTGGTCGCCCCGGCGAGATAGGCCACGGCGGCGCTGTCTGCGGTGCCGAGCCCGGTTGTCGCAGCATTCGCCGGTGCCGAGCCGGTGCCGTGATGGCATGAGAACGTGGCACCGTTGCTGGTGCTGGCGATGAGAACGGTGAAGGTGATCGAGTAATAGACGCGCCCGGTCGCTACCGGCGTCAGAACTGACGGGTTGCTATTCGCGCCAAGCCCGAATGCCTGTGCCGTCGATGTGCCGGGGCTGATCGCTGACGGGTTACCGGGGAGGGTGAGTGCCGATGCGGGCGTTGCAAATGCCGGGTCGCTTGCGGTGCCGATCAGCAATTGCCCTGCGGTGCCTGCGGTCGTGGCGACAACCGCGCTCGTTCCTTCGCCTACAAGGACACCGTGCGACGTGAGGGTTGTCGCACCAGTGCCGCCGCCGCCAACGACAGCGGTGCCGTAGGCCGGGTCCGAGGTCGCGCCCTTGGCGATGAGCGGAATGCCCGTCGTGGTCGGGCCGACAGCAGTAACCGCCGACGTGCCCTGCCCGAGCAATACACCATGCGCAGTAAGCGTGCTGTCACCGGTGCCGCCCTCCGGCACCGTCAACGGCGTTCCGGCAAGCCCGACACCGCCGGCCATGATCTGCCAATTGGTGCCGTCCGAATAAATCCGTGTGCCGCGGCCTTGGTCAATGGTCAGGGTGGCCGACCCGTTGATCGTCGATACGGTGGGCGTGATCGTGACCGCGCCGGCCCCGATATTCTCGACATCAAACCATTTGTTCGTCTCGAACCCGCTGGTGCCCGCTTGCGGCAACGTAACGGCGACCGGGCTGCTGTTGTTGAAAGTGACCAGCGCCCCCATGTCGCCGGTATAAAGCGGGCTGCCGGTTTGTGCGCCAGGACTGCCGACGATCGTGTAGCTCGTCCCGGTCTGTGCGTTGATGCCGTTCGAGGTGCCGTGCAAAAGACCAGACGTGAACTGCGCGCCGGTCGGATTTGCCTGATCGATGACGATCTCGCCATTGGTCAGCGTCGAATACAGCGTGAAGACGCCGGCTCGCGTCGCCGCTATGCCGATCATCACGATCAGCAGCGCTGCGGTGCCGACCAAGCGAAACTGTTTCATCTTGTCGTGCTCCTAAAGCGCGGTCGGAATGGAAATCGACATCGCCGCCGGGCCTGATGCCGAGAGGCGGTAATTGATCGGGCCGGCGGAAAGCGCCGTGCAATGCAGCCGGTAGGACATGCCGAACTCGACTTCACCAGCGGCAAACGACACGTCGGTGCCCGTCGCCCAAATCGCCTGCTGTCCCGCCCCGCCGATCCCGCAGACGATCCACGTCGTTCCGCCGTCAAACGAGCGCTCGAGCTGCACGGAACCGGTCCAGGCTCCGTTCGGGCCGCTGTTTCCCCAGATCGCAACGTTGAATGCGCCCATTGGGGAAAAGACCGCGCTGACCTGCGTCGCAGCACTGAACGCGCCAGTGACGACGGCGTTCGCGCGATCGCCGGCTGGCGGGGTCTGTGAAACGTTTGGGTTAGGGATGGCCATCTAATGAGACCGGGAAACGCCAAAGGCCATTCGTTGCAGAGGCGATGGGCGAGCGCCCTGTGGATGGATCGCCAACCTAGCGGTTGTGCCATCTAGGTCGACTTTTGCGCCTTGCAGGTCGAGACCCGGCTCTAACCCCATGAACTGGAATGGCAGCCCGCAATCGATGCAATTGACCGTCACATCCATGATGAACTGGCGTGTATCTTCGAGCCTGTTCACGGTCGCGGCGACTGAGAAATTCTTATGCTCACACATACTAGCTGACCTCGACCGGCTTGGTCAGCGTCCCGAGCACCTGAACCTTGGTGGTCGGTGCGCGATCGTGACGGCGAATCGCCGCAGTCGGCACCATATCGCCATCCTCGGTGAATTCCGGCGCGGTAGGCTCCTGGTCTCCAGCGCCCATATTGCGCGCGCCCCCCTTCAGCAGCACGCTCGCAGCCTTGCCGCGCACGACGGCACCCTGTGCCGTCAGTGCCTGCAACGGATCGGCTTCAGCCGGGCCATTAATCCCGGTCCACTCGCAAAAGATCTTGTAGACAGCTTTAGCTGGCTCGTTGATCGGTTCCATAAGAGGATTGGGAATGCCCGGCCAATCGATCTCAGTCGACTGCACGAGTTTCTGATTGTCGCGGTAGAGCGGATCGATCAGCACCTCGCCCAATGGCATCCCGAGATTGAGGTACACCTTGCCGATCAGCTTGTAGGCCGGGACGTATTCCTTGTTGCGACCGCGATCGCTCTGCGACCAGAGGTCAAGGATCAACTCCTGCAAGCGGCCGAGCGCCCGGCGGCGTTTCTCGACAATCTCCGGCGCCACGTAGATGCGACCAGTGCCCTGGCCCGTAAGCTCGGCAAGCTGCAGCGCGAGCGCGGAAACGAAATCGCCCGGTTTGTCGCTGCCGGGTGCTGCCGTCTGCGCCTGCGCCGCCGCCAGCCGAGCCATAAGCTCGGGGAGCAGGTTTTCGACTTGCACCTTGACCGCAGCATCGACGCGGGCATCGAACTCCGCATCGCTATAGCGCGGAGCCAGCCGCAAGCTTTCGCCGGCTTCGTGGGAGACATGCGTTTCCGCCGGCCGTTCCTCTGACATTGAACGCTCCGCTTGTGGTTTCCGTGGCTTGCCCTTGGGCCAGCCCATAGGGCTAAGCGACCGTAAAATTGTTCGGGATTTGGCGGTTCGTTTGATCGTCGCGCACCATCGTGAGGCCCGCAAACGACACGGTGCCAGCGCTGTTGTTCTCGCCGGCCGGAACGATCGCGATGAGCTGCACATAGCGCGGTGCCGGAACTTCCGGCGGTGCTGGCGTCAGGTCCATGCGGATGATGGTATTCGCCGCGAGCGCTGCGGCCGCATGCGCGTTCGTCTGCGATGACGTGTACCAGGTTCCGGGCTGATAACCGCCCGCCGCTCCGGTGTCCGCCGCATACTGCAGCGCAAATGCGGTGGTCGCGCCGTTGCCCGTGGCGACCGCCGTGCCGATCGTGATCTGAATGTCGGGCTTGACGCGCCCAATGCCGGGATCGTCACCCCATAGGGTCGTATTGCCGATGATGCCTTGCGGGGCCGTGCCGACACCGCTGCCGAGCAAATCGATGACGCCGCCGATCGAAATGGAAGCGCCAGCCGCCCCCACCAATGACACCGGCATGGCGTTCGGCTGAACGAAATTGAGGAGCGCATCAAGCTGCATTGTGGTCTCCTGAGCCGCGCTGTCGCGGTGTGATTAGCAAGGGAGAGATAGGCGCCGATCAGGTCACGCGGCTTTCCGAATTGACGATTTGGTCCACGATGCGGATCGGCACGTCGCGGTAACCCATCGTCGGATTGCCCGCATAATCGTCGATCGACAGCAGGACGTTGCGGTCACGCGTGGCCTGGATGTCCATCCAATGCCGGCCGGTGCGGTTGACATAGATGACGGCTCGGACGCCAACTGAGCGGTCGCGCGGCGCATCGGTGCTGCCGATGCCGCTGTTGCGCTTCCCGAGCGCCGGGAAGAGATACATCATCTGCGCCAGCAGCGAGAACAGGTCAGGCGCATTCGGCCCCTGCAACCCCGCAGCAGTCGTGTCGATGTTGGCGATGCGGACGCCGTTTCGCCAGTCCTGCGGGACAAGGCCGCCGCGCCAGCGGAACTCGGTCGTAAACGCCGCAAACGGGTTGCCGAGCGTGTCGTAGGCCGGAACCGTGTCGCCGCGGTCGAACATGTCGAGACCGGCTTTGCCGGCGCGCGGGAACACGCAATAGAACGTGCCCTCGTTCCAGCCGATGCCCCAGAAACTCGTATTGGAGCTTCCGACGCCTTTCGCATCGATGACATTGGCGGCGTTTTTCGCCGTACCGGTGCTGGCGGTGTTGTAGAACGGAGCCAGCCCCATGAACTGCGACGGTATGGCTGCCGTATTGCCGTAGATCAAGGCTTCCGCCCAGGTCTGCGACAGCCCCTCCATGAAGGCGATATCCTCGCTCTCGCGGAATGCTTCCGGGTCGCCGCTGTCTTCCGCGAGATCGCGGTCGACCTGGCTCCATGCCGCGAGCGTGCCGATGCCGACCCGCGACTTGCCTGCGGTCGACTTCGAGTAGCCGACGCCCATGTTGTACGAGCGCCATGCACCAGCGGGGATGCTGTCACGGAAACCGAACTCATGCCCGGTCTTTTCGTTTGCCTCGACAAACGGCGTGTCGTCGAGGATTTCGTTGGTCTGCGACAGCATTTCCGCGAGGAATAGCTGTTTGCCATCCGGACCCTCCCTTTGGGCTACGTCTAACAATGTTGGCCAGGCGCCCGTAGCCATGCTACAATCTCCTAGATTTTCGCCTAATGGGCTGCTACAGTCTCTCCCAGGCGTAAGGACAGGAGACCGTAGACATGAGAGTTGGTGTATCGGCTAATTTGTCGGCCGCTTTCGTTCGATCTGTGTTGGATTATGATCCCGTAACAGGTCGCCTTACTTGGCGGCTTCGGTCTGATCGCTTAAGAGCATGGAATAGTCGATTTGTCGGCAGAGAAACCGGAACCAGTTATCAGTACGGCGCGAAGCAAGTACGGATCAATGATCGTTTATACTTAGCGCATCGGGTCGCTTGGCTACATCATTATGGTGAATGGCCAGTCAGTGGGATTGATCATATTAATGGCGACCCAGGTGACAATCGGATTGTTAATCTTCGGCTAGCCGATCACTCCCAAAATGGTCAGAACAGAGGAGCCCAAAAGAATAATTCGAGCGGATTTAAGGGCGTCACGTACGACAAAAAGAATAAAAAGTGGCGAGCCAAAATATCAGTAAGCGGCAAGCATTACGATTTGGGTCGCCACGAAACGGCGGAATTGGCCGCCTTGGCCTATGAGCGCGCTGTCGTAGAGTTGCATAGCGGCTTCGGTCGGTTAAAGCCTGAAAGCGATCGCCCATGCAAACCAACGACTTCTTTGATCCGCGCCCCCGTCAACTATGACACCGCCGACTTGGTGCGCTCGGTCCTCGACTACAATCCAGATACCGGCATATTCCTGTGGCGGCGCAGACCCGACAGAACTGAGGCATGGAACGCCGAATTTGCTGGCCGCGAAGCTGGCTACCTAAATGCCGGCTACCGGGTAATTCGGATAAACAAACTCTGTACCTATCAAGCAACGCGGCTGGCGTGGCTGCTGACACACGGCACATGGCCGCCAGCCGACAAGCATGTTGACCACATCAATGGCAACCCACACGATAACCGAGCGATCAATCTCCGTCTTGCCTCAATCGCTGAAAATGCGCGAAACAGAGGAGCGCAAAGCAACAATGCTTTAGGTCTCAAGGGCGTCCGCTTTGAAGCGGCGCGAGGTCTTTACCGGGTTCAGATCGTCGTCGACGGCAAGCAGCGGATCGTTGGTCGTTTTCGGACGAAGAAAGAAGCGTCTGACGCCTATGAGCGCGCATGCCTGCGTTATCATGGTGAATTTGCGAAAACCTAACTGACCTTGGACCGCGGGTTGTCATAGAGATCACGCAGGCGGCGGCCGCCGCCTGCGGCCCGACCGATATCGCGCGGCGGTGCCACGGGGACGAGCGGGGTTGCCGGCGCATCGAACTTTTTGGCGAGATTGGTCAGAAACTTGATGAAAATGTGCCGGTTACCTACGCCCGTATCCGACATCATCTGATCCCAGTCGTCGCGCTGCGATGCCGGAACGAATTCGTCGATCATGCGCACCGCTGCGGCGAGCGCGGGCTGATCGGGCAATTGGAGGCCCGGCCGCCATAGCTCGGGGTCAGCCTGAACCTTTTCCTGCTCGGCGCGCTGCTGATTGTTGAAGACGCGCCATTGCTCATCCCGATAATGCTTGTCGAGCCGCTGCATCTCGGCGATGTGCTCGCTGTAGAGCTCGTTCCTCAATTCGTTGGTAACGCGCGCCGATGCCATCTTCCCGTCGAGCGCCGCGACGCGTTCCGCGTCGAGCGTGAACCCTTCCGGTGGTTGGTACGGCTCGTAAATGATCGGCTCGAGAGCAGGTGCCGGCCCTGGTGGCGTGGCGGGCGGCGTTGCTGCGGCCGGCTCTGCGGCGGCTGCCGGGGTTGCGGGTTCTGCCGCCGGTAAGGGTGTCGGTTCAGGCGACGCCGGAGCATCGACGGCGGCTGCCGCAGGTTCCGGCTCAACAGCGGGTGTCGCCGGGACAGCCGCAGTCATGGCCTCGCTCAGCAGCGACGGGACCGCACCTGCCGGCTCAACCGGCTCTACGACCGCCGGCACATCCGCTACAGGCGTGCCGCCGCCGTCTGCCTGTGGTACAATGTCAGGATCAGCCAAGAGGGGTTCCTATGGGCGATAAGGGCAACACGATCTGCACTGAAGCTGATCGGCGGATTTTCGAATATTGCGGCGACCGCATTGCCGAATACTTCGGCCGAGAGCCGCGTGAACCACGGATGGCAGAAGTGGAACTGAAAAGTTTAGAAATCAGAGACGGCGATGTATGGTCTATCGCTGATTTCCGCCAACTACTCGCCGACATCGAGAAAGAGGTGCCTCCAGAATACCATTCGTCGATCGTAATGAGATTTCGGGTTTACGGTGGCGACCATGCCAATGCGTACATGGTGTTTGACATGACGCGACCAGAGACAATCCCGGAGCGTAACGAAGAGGTGCGTAAAGCTCTTGAATGGGCGCTGAAAGAGGCCGTCCTATGAATTCAGTAACTTCGGGTTGGCCGAACCGCTGATGCTGCCGCAATCTGCGGATGGTTCTCCTGCAGCATCAGCGCCACCCCCTCCGGATCGAGCTTCATCCACGACAGATAAAGCCTGAACGCCAGCCGTTGCTCGCCTTCCTGGCGCTGCGTCTCGATCGGCTCCGACGAGCCGTTGGCCGTCGTGCCGTAGCGCTGCTCGAACGCGCCTCCGGACGCAAGCAAGCCCCACATTTCGCGGCGGCCAATCTTGTCGGCGAAGACCCGCTTCCAGAATTCGGCGCTTTCGTCGACCAGCCGTTTGCCGCGGCGGCGCGCCCTTCGGATTTGAACCGGGTCAGCAACGTTGATGGCACCAGTGCCAACGGCATTGGGCGCGGCATCATCATCGGCGGTTTCCGGTACAGGACGATCATCGCTCACTGTGGCCCACGATTGCAGACGCGCGGATAATAGGCGTTGTCGGTGGGATAGATCGACCGCGGGAACACCCTGTTCCACAGCATCGACACGATCCTCAATTCGTTCGCGTGCATCAGATTGCGCACGATGTCGGATGAGCAGAACTGCGTCTCGATTTCTTTCTGCGCCGCCGTCAATTCGGTTATCTGCTGCTGTTGCAGCGAAAGTTTCGCTTCCATCTCTGCGCTGCGGCTACGCATCTCGCTGATCGCCTGGGCGCTTCCCTGCACCTGAGCCGTCAGCGCGCCGTATCCCGCAACGGCCGCGACCAGCCCTAATCCGGCACCAAGCAGGGAAGCGATGAGGCCCCATCGGCCATTTCCGAGCGCGGCCATTGTTCAGAACAGCCGCCTCGTCGGCTCATGCCGGCAGCAAAACCCCGCCGGGCGAAATGACCTGTACCGGGCGCCCGACGCGGATTTCCGGCTCGGGGAGCGGCTTCGGCAGGATAGGCCCGAGACGGCCTGTCTTCGCCGTCTTGGTGATCTGTGCATCTCCCGCCAACTTGCCCAACATATCGGCCAGCGCCACGAACTGCGGATGCGCCATGGTGCGGGCGTCCTTGCTGGCCGAGTCTCTGAGCCATCGGCCGGCCATCAGCCTCACTTGCTCAAGCCCCTCGGCGATGTAGAGCCAGCGCGCATCGTAGTTCCGCCAGTAATAGGCTTGCCGCATCGCGCCGGCGGCTTCCGAGAGGATCGCGAGCAGCTTGCGGTATTCCGGGCCGCGGCGTGGGTGCCAAGCCAATTTCCCGCAAATCTCCGATGCGCCCTTCAGCTCGGCGATCTTCGCGAAAATCTCGATTTCTGTGAGCCCGCTGCTCATCAGGTCACGCGCGGCTCGTCATTGTGAAGTTCGTCGACGACGCGAACCCAGACGCCATGAATGAGCGGCCTGTCGCGGTCAAGTCCTTCGTCGACCAAGGCATTGAAGACATCGCGATTGACGTAAAACATTGGCCGCGTTCCTTTTCCGCGGTACGGAACAGAGCCTAATGCCGTCAGAAAAAGCGTCATAAGCGAAAAATCGCGCGACCGATGCACATCGATATTCGCGATCCGAGCAACCATCCGCCAATCGGCGACAACAATCGCGCTCTCCGAGCCATATGATGCTGGCTCGCCATCGGGCGACACCATGTAGCATCCGCGTAATGACCAAGCGATCAACCACCCGGAAGCGCCGCCATCGCCTTTGGCATCAAAAACATTGACGGTGTTTTGCCGTTGGGTTGCGTCGGTCGTGCAGAACATCTCCGATAGCCCCAACATTTCTCGTGCGGCACCCAATTCCTTGGGCGTGACGCCGTAAAAAAGCTGGCGAAGCGTGTCTTTCCCCGATGGAGCGCTTAAATAGGTGTGGCACCGGGGAAGGCTCCAGCCTGGAGCACGGACGTAATATTCGTGCCGGTGCCGATGGTTGGCCTTGACCCAGGGAGCATCCGCCACCCACGAGCATTCGCGCGGATCGCATGGTTCAAATAGAAATCCGTCATCCATCATGCGCTCCCTGCGACCGGACCATTGCCGAGCAACGCACTCACCGCATTCTGGCCGCCCCCGACCTGTATATTGCTGAGGCCCTGACCCGCCGACACTGCGGCCATCCCGGCTTGCGCCGCCTGCGCTTGCTGCGCGGCTTGCGCGTTGGCCTTGTCGATCGCCGCGACCTCGCGGGCCGAACGCATCACCGTCATCGGGAACCCGACACGCTCAGCATAGAAATTCCACGCCTTGTCCAAATTGACGGTACGGATCGGATCTGGCTGCTGCGCGGCTTTCGAGGCTTCGGACAGTGAGCCCAGCACCGAGAAACCTCGCTCCATGCTTGCCGTCTCGGCCGCACGCTGGGCCAGTTCCATCATCGATAGAAACTCAATGTTGAGCGGCTTGTTGCGTACCGAGGGGGGCGGTGGCGGAAAGAGCCGGCGCCGCTGCATGATCCCCAGCACGCGGTGAATGACCGTTGGCGCGAATTCGGTCTGAAAGTGCAGGATGACCGGGCCAAGCTGCTGAATTTTCTCACCCTTGCGCTCCGCAAGCTCAAGCTCGTTCCGCGGCTGGATGCCCTCCATCTGCGTAATCATCAGGAAAACATCGGTATAGAAGCAGCGATTGATACGCTCCTGAACTTCCTTGATGTCCTCGATCATCGGAGCCAGGTGCGCCGGGTTGACCTCGAATAGCGGCCAGAAGCCCTTTTCGCCTGTGCTCGTGTTGACGAAGGTCAATTCACCGGGAAGGATCGATGCCGGCTTATGCTCGAGCTGCGGATGCGCGCCCATCGGCGGCCGAACACCCTTGTCAATAAATTCGCCCTTCCGCTCCTGCTCATGCTGCAACTGCCGGGTGGCAGCCAATGCGTCCATCCCAGGACCGCGGCCGTAGGCATCGTTGCTCGTGCGCGTCCACGCCGCTACCGCAAATGGCTGATCGTGCTCCCCACGAGCTTCCAGCGGCGCCATATTCTGCTCGCCGCGTATCCAGTAGACCGAGCGCCAGGTGAAACCCTTCGGCACCAGATAAACCGCATTCCCCCGCGTGCCTTTGCCGGCGATCGGGAAATTCGGCTCAATGGCGTGGCAAATCACAAACTCGCGCTCAAGCGAAGCACCACCGGTGCGCCAAAACTGCTGGACTTCCTCGGGGCAGTTCTCAAGTTTGAAGCGATCGACGATCTGCGCAACGGTAAATGTGAATTCGCGATAGAACGTGTCGACTGCGAGCCGGCCGCCCACTGCGAGGTAATACTCCCCGGCGCACGGCAGATAGCAGCGGATTACGTCCTCGAAATCCTCGTTGATAAGCACGGGAGCCGTTCCGAACGTCGCCACGTCGCGCATCGCCTGCGCCATGATCGTGTAGAAGTTCGAGCCGTCGAGCACCGCATAGAGCCGGTCCTGAACGGTCTTCAGCCACTCACGCGCCGCAGCGTCAGGCGGTTCCTCGCCGGCAAGCCCGAGACCGAGCTTGAACCACTCCCCGCCCATGAGCCCTGCGAGCAACCCATGCCCGCAGACTTGCATCGCCAGAAGCGCGGTCTCGTCGATGATGCGATCGTTGACCGGGTAGCCGCGATTGAAGGTATTCGCGGTGACAAGCCACCGGTAACGGTAGGGCAGGATGAACTCGGCGCAGCGAGCCCAATGCACCCACCACGAGTATCTCCATACCCGGAGCGCCCCCAAGCGCGCGGTGTAGTGAGCATAATAGGCCGGCCACGGCTCAATGCGCTTCGGTGCAGGGGCAGAGACTGGCTGCCGCGCCAGAAACATCGGCCCGATCGTACCCGGCTCGCTCCCTACTGATATCCCGTCGAGGGGCATTCAAATTGACCTGTCGATCCGTCTGAGTGCGTTCGGGTTGCTTAGCGGATAAATCTCGGTAAGGCGCTCCGATGTCTCAGCATCTTGTGCGCAGATGAGCCCTTCGGCTGTTTTCACCGCGAGTAATCCATTCGCAGTTCTCGGGCACATAATTGAGTTGGGGATTTTCACGCTCGATACTCAGCCCCTCTTTGTAACCATTAGCGAGCGCCCAATCACGAAACGGCACGTAAGTTGCCCACTCGGTACAAACGGTAATGCCCTTCCCGCCATAATACTTCCAACTCGTGTTGCCTGGGTCGCGGCATCGACTATGCATGCCTTTCCAGATCATGTAGAGTTTTGTTTTACCGCCGTTCGAGTTGCCCCTGCTCTCGCCGTGCTTTGACTGTACGGCGGCGCGGCGCTCGGTCTCACAACTTTTGCAGCCTACATTTGGCGTGCGCTTCAGTCGCGAAGTTGTGGCCTCGCATGAACCACCGCAGTCGCATTCACAGTGCCAGAGACTTCCACTAGGCGTAACCCTCACGAGGGCTTTAACGCAAAGTCGCCCGAAGCGAAGCCCAATCAGATCAATCCGTGCGAATGGCATGCAGCGAAGATAACCTTACCAAAGATCATCGCCAACAAAATACTTTGCCCGAGTAACTCTTTGGTCGCCGTGGCTGGCGCGGGCACACCCTGCCCGGAGGTGAGCAACGTCCCCCCATACGCGCCCCCTGCAGCCGCAGCACTGGCCCCTGCCGCCGCACCTGCGGCCTGGGTGCTAGCGTTGGCGATTGTCGGCGGCGGTGGTGGTGCCGGTGGCGGAGGCGGCGGGGCCGGTACCGGCGCTGGCGACAGGAAACCCATGTCAGCCTGCTCCATACGGACGATACGGTCCGTTGGCGACGTTGCGGCCACCGCCGCGCGACTGGTCCCAGGCTTCGATCGGGCGGTAGTCGGCCTTCATCTGTGGGCCAGAGCGCTGCTCGCGCGGCTTGAATGCCGCGATGTCGAGACCGGTCATCACGAGATAGCGGCAGCAGTCCATCAAATGATCGTGCTCCTTGACGACGCGCCCCTTCTCGTCTCGACGATAGAGCCGATATTCCGCCCGCCAATTCGTGAGCGTCGAAAAGACCTTGAGCCGTCCGGTCGAGAGGCGCGTCCAAACCTCATAAATGCCAGCCTCGACGGCGTTATCGGCAGGGCTGAGCCTGAGCCCGAGGTCGGTGTAGATGCCGAAGAGGTCTTGGCCATCGCGTTGGCTCCTGCCCCGTGCCGCCGGATCAATGACGCCCGGTATCCACTTGCCGCGCGCGAGAATTGCCTGTGCATGGATCGGCGGTTCGGCTTGCGCCCGGTAATGCTCGCTCACCAGATAGGCGACATCGTGCTCGCTGTCATAAGCAGCCCAAAGCGCTGCAGTACGATTCCATCCGACATCGAGCGCGTAGCATTGCTTCCAGAAATGCGGCCACTCGAATGGCTCGACGACGATCTCCGTCTCAGGAACCGGATAGATCGCCCCCGAACCGAGCTGGGGCACCCCGCGAGTGCGTGCGTCGCGCTCATGCGGGGGATAGGAGTTGATGAGCTGCTGGCGGGCTTCTTCGCTCAGATGTGGCGTTTCATCCCAGCCGGCCTGAACGACGGCCTTGGTCACCTCACCACCCCCAGGCTTGCTTGCGTAATTCCTCCGTCGCAGGGTAAGCGCCACCTGGCAGGAATTGCAGCACCGTCTCGCTGACACCCTTCAGGGGCGTGAAGGCACACAGCACCAAGCCGTTTGCCTCTCCCGGCACCGTCGATAGCGTTCGTGTCAGCGTCTCGGTGTAGATGTGCAACGGTGGCTCCTCGTCGAGCAGGGCGAAATCGATCCGCGAAGCCTGGAAGCTCTCTCGCCCCTGCTCGTAAGCCTTGAAGACCAAGCGACTGCGACCGCCGGATGAATGGTTCACCTCGACGAAATCGATCGCGTCGGGGATGCCGCTGCGCGTTGGGGAGCGTAAAATCATTTCGCCAGGGATCAGCCCCGTCCCGCGCGCCTCGGCTGGCCCGCAGAGCGTCGGCTGCAAGGACTCTCGCACAGCCTTCGCATCTTCGCCCGCCGCCCAACCTATGACAGGCCGATTGAACCGGCGGCCGGTCCACCAATCGGGGTACCAGCCGATCAGGTGGCACGTGCCCTCATACCCGATGCAAAAACTTTTCCCAGTATTGTGATGGATCACGCCGCCAGTTTCGTAGCAGTGCGTGCCGTAGACCTCGATGTCGAGGATTGGCTGGAAACCTAGCGCCTCGGCGCATACAATCCTATTCCCACCAATCAATGGGATGTGCCGAAATGGGAAAAAGAGCCGACAATCTGGCTGCCAACTTGATCGATCGAGATCACCTCCAGATGCTTCTGCTGCAAGAGGGCCTAACTCAGCGACAAGCCGCTGATATTCTCGGCGTTCATATTCGGTCAATAGAGCGCCGGGTACTGAAATGGGGTCTTCAAACTGCCCGATCAGGTCCGCGAGCTGGTCCGGGTCGTCAAGAATGGAGGGGCCGCCGATCCCTGGATAAGCATGGATATATCGGAATTTTTGCTCCTCTTCACCAGCACGCTCGATCATCGACAGGGCGCGTTGGCGAGCATCGCCTGGTGATGGAGGTTGTGCTTGGCCGTTATCTCGATCGCTCTGAGGTGCCCGATCATCTCGACAATGTGCCGTGGCACAATTGGCCGGATAATCTAGCGCTCTATCCTTCAAACGCAGACCATCTGAGAGCGACATTAACAGGCCGAACTCAATCCAGCCCGCGACGCTCAATACCCGGTGCGCACCCGAGCAATCAAAAGCTTGTCCGTTGTCCAAGTGAACTCGAAACGCTGGCTCTATGCCCTTCAGAAATACGCCGGAGGCTTGAGCACCACATCGCGATCCATCAGCCCACGATCGAACATCTAGGCTACGCTCGCCGAGAATTTCTGCGGGCAGGCGCGTGGACCGCGCCATTTCAATGGGCGTCCATGGGGTAATGCAGCGATTGCCGCCTATGAACGCGCGTTCGCTGTGTACTGCGCCTAGCGCAAAGAACTCCATGTGCTTCGGGTAGAGCTCGCGGCGCAACGGTCCGGTTTCAGGGTACAGCCGGTACAGCCGTGTGCGACGCTCTGCCTGTGTCAGATAAACCTCACGCGCCCGATCGGCGTCAATGGCGCGTCTGGCTTGTTCCTGGCGGAGTATCTTCGCCCAGTCCGCCGCCATTTTCGAGCGCGGCCTCTGCTGCGGCAAGGTGTGCTGCCAGCTCGTCATCGGTCATGTCTTCGGGGCGGCGAATTTCGACCTTCGTCGAAGTCAAATGCGGGTGCATGTAGGGCGCGGCGTCCTTCGCCACACGCGCTGCGTCGTCGAACCGGCCATCGGTGAAATGCCACCGCATCGTGAACAGCATCACCTCGAGCGGCGTCTGTCCGCAGAGGATGGCCTCGGAAATGATCTTCTTGGCGACGGCCGCAGTCAGGATCGGAAAGCGCTTGTTGGCGCGCCGGCCGACGTGGTCACGGCTGAGGATGCGATCTTCGAGGGAGCGGCTCTTTGCCCCCTTGGGGCGACCCGCGCCCGGTCGGAAACCGCCTGATTTGGCCATCGAATTACCAGCTTCCCGAAAGCTTTCGAGGGCCTACACCGAACGTGTGTGGCCCCCAATGCAATTCATGAATTGGCTGATAACTCCCCATTTGGCAATTCGTCAATCTTTTTTTTCGGCAAAAGCCGATTTCGGAACAAGCACGTTTGGCGCAGGATCGCATTTTGTTGCCCCGCGCGTTCGCATGAATTCCTCTATTTGGGCGCGCTCGGCAGGCGTGGTGCGATCTGTCCTCGACCAAACACGGCGGCTCGTTGCCAGCCCAAATATGTTCGCCATGCGGCGTTCCCCTCACAATTGGGCACGGTAAGTCAACGGAAATTTTTCGGCGCGCTTGCGAATTTCCGCAATTGTGGCGTCGAACTTGGTGTGTATGGCGTCGAGGCGGTCCTCAAGCGTGCGTGGATATCGCCATCGTTGGGCTAATGGCGGTGTATGCCATTTGAAACCGCGGCGACGCGCCCTACCCATCGCTGCGTTACGGGTTATTCCCAAAATAGCCGCGCACTCGGCCGATGTCTTGCCGGCGGCGATTAGCTCGTAGAGGCGATCGTCCAGCGTTGGGTCGCTCGAAGCCATCAGCGCCATCAGCCGTGCTCCCCGAACTTGCGCGGAACGAACGGCGCCGGCTCGGGCAGCTGCGGCTTCGCGGGCAGCGGGACGAGACCGGCAGCGGCGTCCTGGTGTGCCCCCATTGAGCGCGAGACGACATTTCGCATGTGCGCAAGTTTTTCCTTGTGCCGAGCTATTTCAGCCGTCAGCGCGTCCATGCCGGGACTACGGCCATAAATCCATGGCGTACCCGAGTCTCGGCAGGTGGTTGCGTCCCAGCGCTCTGACGTTGGCCCCGGCTTTATTTCCAGCCACCCGCCAATCTTGGCGTCGAACTGCATCACCCGATTGCCGAATTTCCATAGCCAGCCATCAGGGACGCAACCCTTTAAACCATGCTGCAAACCGCTGTCGGGATCACAAGCCCATGCGTCTACGGTTCGCCATCCGTGCTGAATGAGCTGACCAGCATGAGACGAGAAGCCAACAGCGTGTCCTCCTACGTCGGACAGCCCGATCACCCAGCGGAGCCGGTCGATCGCCTCGACGATCCGTTGGGCATCGACGCACTCGTCGAATTCAGTCCAGCCGCTTTCGTAGCCATCGGCGGTGGTGTAGCCGCTCGAGGAGCAGCAATCCGTCATCCAGACGCTTGGTTTGTCGTCGCCCCATACGTGCCATGGATCGAGATGCTCGCCATTTGGCTCCCGTAATCGCGGCTCCGGCCATCCGCGCTCGCGAAGGCCGGTCAGCACTGCGGCGCGGAGTTGCTCCATCTGCGTGCGGCGCTGCTCCTCGGCCGGGGGATCCTGCATCTGATTACCGCATCCCTTGCAACGCATCGCGTCACCCTCCTGCGGCCAGTAGCGCCTCTTGCTCAACACGCATCGGCGTCACGCGGCCGAAAATCATCACTTCGACTAGGGCGCGCCCATCGGCGCTAAGCTCGCGGAGCACAGCTTGCATCGGAATGCTCCCAATGTCTACGGTCATGACATCGCCAACGGAAACATCCTCGCGGATCATCGCCCGGCCTTGGCCCGCAGCGTAACGCATTTCGTCGAATGAGCTTTCGCGGTCGCGAATGGCTTGGATATCGGCGCCGCTGAAGAGCGCATGCCGGCTCGAGCCGCTGCGGTGCAGCAAACCCTCGACGCCGTGCACAGTCTCGCGCGGCCATCCGCGCCAGTCCTCGGCAAACAAGTAGCCCGTGAACAGCGGCCGCATCGAAGTTACCGGTCGCCGATCGCGGCCATGCGGGCTCAGCAGCTTGCGATACCGCGGCAGATACACGCGGTAGCCGGCGCGCCGCAGATCGCGCTCGGCGATCTCCTCGGCTGCAGGCTTGGTGATGACAACGACCCAGGATGTCATGGACGACGACGCTGGTGCCGGCACAATCTGGCCAAGCGCCGCAGGGTAGCTCGAGCCCCGCCCTTGATGCGGGCTTGGTAACTCACGGCGGTGTGGTGTCCCAGCCCGTCAGGGCGTCCGCGATTAGGGTCTTGGAAACGGCTCATGCCTCTTCCTCCATCCGAGCGACCAGCGTCTCTATCCGCGTGACCACGCGGGCTGCAGCGTTCCGCTCGCTCTCAGTGCCGTGGGTATCGATGATCAGGTGCTTGATGTCGATCAGCAACTGCACGATCGCCAGACGCTGCGCATCGGTTAAGTGATCCATCCTACCGTCCTGCCATGAGCCTGGCGCGCGACGGGGCGGCGATCGGCTCCCAAGGCAATGCCTGCGCCACCGGCTTTGTCGACCGCGGCTCGAGCGGCTCGAGCGGCTCGAGCGGCTCGAGCGGCTCGAGCTTCTTCCATCGCCGGCTCGGCGCCGGCGCGCTCGTCCGCGCCCTTGATCGCCGCCTCTTCGACTTGTACGGCCGTTCGGCAGCGCTCAAGCCCAGCCGATGAAGCTTGCCGATCACCATGTTCTTCGTCAGCCCGAGCTGCGCGGCCATCGCATCTGTCGCAAGGTCCGTGTTTCTCCACATCGCAATCAGCATGTCCGTGCGCTCCAGAGGCCACATGTTCCGGTCACTTGACATCTGGTCCGATCCAATCTCCGCGCCGTTCGCAGCCTTCCCTACACCTGGCCGGCGACCGCAGACAAGCGTACAGCGTCATCCCGCTATACTCGCACTTTGGCGTTTCCGCCGCACGGATTTCCTTGATCCGCGCTGTGTGATCGGCGTTCGCGACGAAATCGGCCATCATTTTTCGCACACCGCCAATTGTTCGAGCAATAACTCGGCGAGTTTTTGCGCCACGGCATAAACATTAAGATCAGCGACAGAGTTTTGTCCGATGTCAATTGATGCGATCCGCACCATGTCGGCTGGCGCGTGAACTTGCAACGGCGGGCGTTGGTCTTTCTCGTAGATGACCGTGATTCGTGCCATTAGCGGCCAGCCATGCCGCGAACTCAGCCATTTTCGCTGGTTGTTTGCGGAGATGATTTCATTTCCCGGAGCATTTCGTACTGAGCTATTTGCATCGCCGAGAAAATCTCTGCGATTACTCGACGATACGAAACCCATGATGGCAGCGCGTCGGCGGCACCGATATATCCGATCAGTACGTCTTCGCCGGCCTTGAGCATGTGCTCGGTGATCTGGGGCATGGGCTTCGGCGGCTTGCGATCGGGCATAGCAATTGTTGTCACGGACGGAGCGGGTTTGTCAACGCAGGAGTTTCGGCCGGGTCGGAGAATTGCCTTGATGGGATGGGGTCGAATTTGCACGCAACGCCATGACGATTTTGTCGGGGTTGGAGACTGTGACTTTTCCGTAGGAGTCTCTGATTACCCTTTCCTTACCCTTAACGCTAACTATCTGTTAACTATCTGCGCTGCGTGTGTTGTTTATTTTCAATAGCTTATACCCATTGCGGGGCGATTTTTTCGGCCCCGCACGTGTTTTTCGCTTGCAAAAAAGCAAGCGCTTGACACTCGCGGCATCGCTGCGGCATAAAAAAACGGCCAGCAAGATTTGGGCTTGCCGGCCGTCAAGGAGGCATTCCGCGTGGGGCGGAATTGACCTCGGGATGCTGCCCGATAGGAGGGGCAACACCCATGGAAAATAGCATCGACGATGCATTTACGCAATTGCTGCCAGAGCCATTTGTTCCGGCAGATGCCAATCTGCGCCATTCGATTGGGATGGCGATTGATCCAGCCGTCTACTTTACTGATCCGGCTTACGAATATGAGACTGCTTACGCGGGATACATGGCTCTGCGGCTCATGATCGCGAGCTGGCACCAGAGACCTGCGGGGAGCCTGCCAAACGATGATAGAGCATTGGTGAGGCTGGCCCGATACGGGACGATGCGATCGTTCCAGCAAGCGCGCGCAGGCATCATGAAGGGCTGGGTTCTGTGCTCGGATGGCAGGCTGTACCATCGCGCCGTGGCCGAAGATGTTATGCGCCGGCTCAACTGGAAGCAACGGCCGGCTCGAGCTCGATCAGGTTCGCGCGCCGTGACTGACGATGAGTTTTTCCGCTGAAATGAGCCAAATTTTTTGATTTCCTCCAAGTCTCTGCAAGTAAAGCGGAAACTGGCGGTTTTGGGATTTGGGAAATCAAATTAGGGGCGAAAACGGTGATTTCCGGGGCTGTTTTAGGGGATGAAATCAAAACAATCAAAACGGCATGCGATTGCAATGTCTTAACGGGGAAATTCAGCCGATGTCATTTTTTACGATAATTCAGCTTGCACGACATCGGGAAAGGGCGCATTGTGCGTTGGTCAAACGGAGGTAGCGCGATGGACATGCAAACGCTGCGGCTCGCACAGACGCAAGACAATCCCAATTGCATCGACAATCTGATCGCATTGGCGGTCGGTTGCCGCCGGCAGGCAAATTGCGGCGCCGCGCCGCTTACCGCTGAGGATGCGGCGATCATCCTTGATCGTGCGCCGGCTGGCTTGAGGATCGACGAATACGGCAATTATGTCGCGTTCGGCCCGCGCCAGAATGGCGCGCTGCGCTTCGTTCGCTCGCTCAACCTTTAACAAATGACCCTCGGTTAGATCGATGAACTGTTAACCCTGGAAGAAAGGCTCAATCTTATGCAAAAGGATTACAAAAACCACACTATCACCATTGAAGACATAAATCGCGCACATGACGCTTTGGGTGCTCTGATTTTGATGGCGGAATCAGCCAAGGCTTACGCCAAAGGCTATACATACGCTTACTTTGCGCTTATCTGGGCGCGCACCGAACGGGATCGCTTGGCCCTGCTTATTAAGCAGTGGGAGGGCTGACACATGGTCAATCATCGATTTAGCGGGAGATACCAAATGAGCTACCCTCGGTATTGGGCGAAGTTCCCCCGGCAATCATTCGATTACTCCCGTCCCGTGCGGGGATGGACAACGGATATGGCGAAAAAAGCTCGCCAAATCGAAGAATGCTATCAGCCTGGCTACACCAACGAGCCGTTCGTGCAACTGATCGAGGAAACCGCCGACGAATACCGGGTGGTAGCTGAGTGGATGCCGGGGAAGGGCTGGACATCCCCTCTGATCGCCGCCGGTTTTCTGCCCCATCCGGCCATCACGCTACATTAAGCTCCCGCAGCCCGCGCCTCGGGGTTTTTCAGGGGCGGAGTAAGGGAAATGGCGACGATGCAGCAAGTAAACGAAATCTTCCAGCGCGACATGGGCACTCCGAAGCGCAGCGGAGACTGGCTGGTCTGGGATCAGTTCGGCTCCCGGCCCTGGATGCAACAGATCGTTGGCGAGATCAAGAGCGCCGGCATCCCCGCATTCTTTAATGCGCGCGACCGGCTCATTGGTATCAAGGCCGACGCCGTAGAGGCAGAAGACGCCAATCGCGTAAGGCTGTTGACTGAGCGGGAGCAGTTGCTGGCACGGCTCGCCGAGATCAACCGGCTTCTCGGGGAGTAAGATGATGCCGCACGATCAAATACGCGTCCCGCGACGCCTATGGGAGGAAATGATGCTCGCGCTATACCAAGCGCTCGGCCAAATCGAGGTCTTGGCCGCGCTAGAGCAGGTGTGTGAACCGAACGAGGGTGGTCCGGGGGTCGTGACGCGACAGATACATGAGTTTGGCCAACGCGTGCTGGTCGAAGCTCGGCATCGAGAGCGCAAAGGAGCAACGGCATGATCCAAATCAAGATCGCTCTGTATGGGCTATCGCTCGCTCGTGCAGTCCATCGGCCAGTTGTCGCGCATCGGTATGCCGTATGGCTGGGATAGCCAGGCGGTCAATTGGTCGGAAGACGAAACAACGACTGAGTATGACCGGAACGAAATCCCGTGGCGCACGACGCACATCAAGCGGGAGATCGACGCATGAGCGGCGAAAAATACTGGACGTATCAGTCGTCCTTTCCCACGCCGTCTTTTGAGGAATTGCCAGAGGGTTGTTTCGGCGGCACTGAGGCGCAGTGGTTTCAGCTATCCCCAGGGATGCGTCGCGAGATTGTCCGGTCGTTCAAGAAGCTGCCCGACTATGAGCGGCTACAGCGGCAAGCGATCACCACTAAAAAGGCGGAAACGCAGATCAAAGCCAGAGAGGCGTTGTAATGATCAACGACGAAGACGACGATGCGATGTTAATCGCGCGGAAGATAGTCGAGGACCATATTGAATGCTATGGCATGGTCCCGCATCCAGACCGAATTAAAGAACGTATCGCGGGTGCACTTCGTATTTCATTTGAGCAAGGGCGCGCGTTAGCGCGTCTGCGCGATATCGAATTTTGAGGAAAGCGCCATGAGCGACTTGTGGGAATGCTATGAGCCAGAGGAAGAGATTGACGATGACGGAATGGAGCCCGACCCTGAGTTCGAATCCATTCCCTGTCCGACCTGCAAGGGTCGCGGCACGGTAAACCCGCTGACGACGCCAAGTTGGTATTTCTGTGTCAGCACAACGACGTGTCCAGCTTGCGAAGGAACGGGAGAATTTGAATGAGCAATCGACCATCTTGGGACGATCAATTCGCCGAGAGTGAAGATGAGCGCAATGCACGCTTCGCAACCAAGCGAGCGGCAGCAAACGGTATGTTCCGCGATCACTCTTGCTGGAAATGCCTTGATGGCAAAAAGTCGTGCGTCATCGGCAATCCGCGCCAATGCGAATATCCGCACGCCAGGAATGATTGAGTCATGCCTGGTCCGGTGAGCGATAGCTACGAAGGTCCGCCGGACGACGGCCCTTATGTGCCGTCGTGGTGCTACGCGAAAGGCCCAAAGATGTGTCCTTGCGGGCATCACGAGGGCTACCACGCCGATGATGGTAGCTGTATTCTCGGCTACCGATGCGGTTGCCGGGGATTGCCCGAGCATTGCCGGACACCGTTGGAGGAAACCTGATCTATGTCCGTAGCCCGCGCCTCGGGGCCAATCAGGGGTGGAGACAGAAGATGGCAATAATGATCCTGACCGGCGACACCTACGAGTATCGCCAACTGCTCAGCAAGCATGGTGGGTGGCGCTATGAAGACTTCTGCGGACGGTGGCAGTCGCATCCCTATATTGCCGGCGCAATGAACCCGCACATGCTATCCCTGTGGCTCGAAGCCGAATGGGACAACATGTTATCCGGCCGCTCGAACCTCGGCTTTTATCGCCAGTGCGAGCGGGATGTTGAGGTGGCGAAGTCCGCGGCGAGGGTATGGACTTCTGTTTACGCGAGGCTTTTCCAATGAGTAAAATTAGGGAATTATTGCCCGAGCCTGCATCATCGATCATTCCGGCCGAGCGGCTCGCGCTCCTGAAGAGGCTAACGCTGTTCCGCGGTGCGCATCAGGGCAGGACTGGCGGTCCCGACTGCGAGCATTGCGCGCGCGAATTGCTGCACGAGGTGGTGACCGGCGTTCATGCCGATGCGACGCCGCCGGGAGTGACCCGGCTCACCGATTTGCTCCCGGCGCTCAATGACGGGCCGTGGCGCGACGACGACCACCGCACGGCGGTATTGCGGCCCTATCTGCCGAGATTCCTGCCGCCCGCGCTCGGCGGTCTTGACCCGGCGCAGGACGATCGCCGGGTTTACGCGCTGCTTGATCACGCCTACCGTAAAATGGCGCCGGCGCTGCTCGACCTGCTGCAGCTGCCGGAAGAGGCTGCGCGGTTGCGCGCCTTGGCGCCGATCGGCGATCCGGCCGCCGCCAAAAACGCGATAGAGCAGAGCGACCGCGCCCTCGCCCGCGCCCTCGCCCTCGACCTCGCCCTCGCCCTCGACCTCGCCCTCGACCTCGACCTCGACCTCGCCCTCGACCTCGCCCTCGCCCTCGACCTCGCCCTCGACCTCGCCCTCGCCCTCGCCGATCGTGCTGCCGCCTGGGAGCACGTGGTGCGCGAACTGCTTGACGCGGTCTGCTCGATCCCATGACCCCGCCATATGAGGCTGTTCAAACCAGAGGGGACTATGCCTGACATTAGTCCGATCTTATGTTTTGTCTGTGCAGCGGTTGGTACTCTAATCGCATTGAAGGGTGCCGAGTATGCCGCTAGTCACGGACTGATGATCCTCTCGTGGACGTGGTTTATCGGTGTTATTACCCTGGTATTTTGGCTCGTTATTATCCTGTTCCCGCCCAGATGATCATGCTCCCCGATGACCGAGCGCCACCGATAGGCTGGATATGGATCGTCGCCATGCTGATCGCCGCGGCCGGCTTCTGGTGGGTGACATGATCAATCTCGCTTCGTTCTCTCTTGCGATAGACGGTGAAACGCGCCTATCGTAGCCAGACGAAAAAGCGAACCGCCCGAGAAGCGCAACTTTCTCGAGCGGTTCAAGCCAACGACGTTGGAGGCGTCGCTCAAATGGCTGAGCAATTTATAATTCCCGCCGGTGACAATTTCAAGTCGCCTGTTTCTAAATGGCGATCGACGCAGATCGCCGCCGAAATAGCCCGCGTCGATGCCGCAATCCGCGCGCTGGAAAATCCCCGCAACGAGCCTCTCTCATTTGCTGCATGGCAGCCGCTGGGCCAAGTCTCGCGGCTCGTATCGCTGCAATCGTTGAAACGGTATCGGCAACGTCTGGGGCGCGCGAGATGAACTCGGATGACGAAGCTCATGGCGTTAGCGATACCATCAAAAAAACATGGGTGCCGCGCAATTCTCGCTTGCCGCGTGTGACGGTTTCGATTGATCCGAAAACAGGCGAGCGCCTCTATAAGATCGGCGATCTTCCGATTCCGAAACATCTGCGCGATAAGGTGTGAGATGGCCGTTAAGGGACGCCCGACGACATGGTCTCCAGCGGACATTCTCCATTTACGATGGTATGCTGAGAGAGGGTTTTCTACTACGGAAGCGGCTCTAGTCATGGGGCGATCACCGAACACCGTCCGGAACCTAGCGTCGCAATTGAAGATCAGCTTTCACGGTCAGCCTGGAGCGCCGTTTCTCAATCGAAACAACAGCAAATGGCGTATCCGTGAAAGCGTTTGTGCAATCATTGGCAAGCCCACCGCTCGGCATCCGAATAGAAGCCGAACCTAAAAAATGTTCAGCGACACCGAAATAGCGGCGGCACGCAACCGGATTGGCCTCGTCCAGCTCATCGGGCGAGATGTGGCATTGAAACGCTCCGGCACTTGGTATGTCGGCCAATGCCCTTTCCACGATGACAGCAGCCCGTCATTCGGCATCACCGGAGATCGCTGGAAATGTTTCGCCGGCTGCGGAAGCGGTGATGCGATCGAATATGTGATGAAACAGCGCGGGCTGAAATTCCACGAAGCAATTCGGGAATTGCTCGAGCTTCCGGAAACGGCGCCGCAGGCAGCGGCGGTATCTCGATCGACAAAGTGTCGATCAAGCCAGTCGACCGACATCGAGCGCGTGCATCGGATCATCCATGAGAGCGAGCAGGTGGCGAGCACTACGGCTGCCTGGCTGTACCTTTGGTCTCGCGGGCTGTCGACCGATCAGCCGGCGCTCCGGGCTCATCCCGGGCTCTATGTCGCCGAGACTAACGAACGGCTGCCGGCACTCGTTGCCCCGATCAAAAACAGCGATGGTCATGTCATCGCCTGTCAGCGGATATGGTGCCTGCCGCGGGTGGAGCTTGCCACAGCCAGGGACAGCCGCGCGCCGCTGCAGGCCCGCAAGAAGGTGCTGGGCAGCATGGGCGACGGTGCCGTACGACTGGCGGCCGCAGGCCCGGCGCTGGGACTTGCAGAGGGTGTCGAGACTGCCATAGCTGCTGCTATGCTGTTCCGGTTCCCCGTATGGGCAGTATGCGGGGCTGCGCGGCTCGGCTCCGTTTGGGTGCCCGATTGCGTCGACCAGTTGTACATCTTCGGCGATCGCGGTGAAGTCGGCGAGCGCATGGCTGATGCCGCCTGGCGCGAGCACAGCCAGCAGCGGCAATGTGATGTCGTGCTCCCGGACGAGAGCTACGACGACTTCGGTTCGATGCTCCTTGGGCGCGAGGTGATGGCGTGACGTATGAGGAATTTCTCGCGGCCAAGTCTCAGATCGGTACGGATGACGGTTTTTCACCTGGAAAACTCCCGTCTTGGCTCTTCGATTTCCAAGCGCATCTTGTGGAATGGGCTTTGCGCAAGGGACGAGCCGCCATATTTGCCGATTGCGGCTTGGGGAAAACCGCAATGGAATTGGCATTTGCCGATGCTGTGGTTGAGCACACAGGCGGGCGCGTGCTGATCATCTGCCCATTAGCAGTGTCAGCTCAAACCGTTCGCGAGGGTGCGAAGTTTGGGGTTGAGTGCGCAAGGTCATCGGACGGAAGACCCAAGACCGCGATTACCGTTACCAATTACGAGCGTCTGCGTCTATTCGACGCGGAGGATTTCGAGGGCGCGATCTGCGATGAAAGTGCGATCCTCAAATCTTTCGACGGTGTTAGGCGTGCCGAGATAACCGAGTTCATGCGGCGGCTGAAATACCGCCTTCTATGCACCGCTACACCATCGCCGAACGAGTATGTCGAGCTCGGCACCAGCAGCGAAGCTCTTGGCTATCTCGGCCATATGGACATGTTGAGCCGTTTTTTCAAAAATGACCAAGGAAACTCGATCAAGCCTTTTCGGTATAGAGACAAGGGCCGCAATTACGCAAATCTTGACGAAGCGGGCAAATGGCGTTTCAAGGGCCACGCCGAAATGCCCTTCTGGCGCTGGGTGTGCTCTTGGGCGCGAGCCTGCCGCAAGCCATCCGATCTAGGTTTTGAAGATGATCGCTTCGTGTTGCCCCCGTTATCGGAACGTGTTCACGAGGTCGAGGCGCGCACGTTACCCGATGGCGCATTGTTTGCGTTGCCGGCAATCGGCCTGACCGAGCAGCGCGAAGAGCGGCGCCGAACCATTGTCGAGCGGTGCGAACGTGCTGCGGCATTGGTCGCAGACACCGGCGAGCCGGCGGCAATATGGTGCCATCTCAACAACGAAGGCGACTTGCTCGACCGGATGTTGCCCGACTTCGTGCAGGTCAGCGGAGCCGACAGGGACGATGCTAAGGAAGAAAAATTCCTCGCATTCTGCGAGGGACAAGCCCGCGGTCTTATCACCAAGGAAAAGATCGGGGCTTGGGGTCTTAATTTCCAGCATTGTGCTCACTCCGTCAGTTTCCCGACGCACAGCTTCGAGGGCTACTACCAAAGCATTCGACGCTTTTGGCGCTTCGGTCAGCAGCGGCCGGTGACATCTGATATCGTCACCACGCAGGGTGAGAAAAGCGTGCTGTCTAACCTGCAGCGCAAGGCTGCCGCGTCCGATCGGATGTTCGCCTATCTGGTCGAACAAATGCACGAAGCCGAGAGCATTAACCGCACTTCTAATTTTCGCCAAAGCGAGGTCATCCCATCATGGCTTTAGTGCTCGACCAAAAGATCACGAAGGAATACGCGGCTTATAACGCGGACTGCATTGATGTGATGCGCGACCTGCCTGACGGGAAAATTCATCTCAGTGTATATTCACCCCCGTTTGGCGGGTTGTTTTGTTATTCATCGTCCGATCAAGATCTGTCAAATTGCACCGACTACAATCAGTTTTTTGAGCACTACGCTTTCGTTGTGCATGAACTGGCACGGCTGACGATGCCGGGGCGTATGACGGCCGTGCACTGCATGGATGTGCCAAGCGGCAACACCGGAACCGATCACCTGATCGATTTCCCCGGAGACATCATCCGTCTGCATGAGCGGGAAGGGTGGCAATTCATAGCGCGCTATGCGGTGTGGAAAGAGCCTCTCGCCGTCCGCAACCGGACGATGGCGAAGAACCTGGCTCATCGCTCGCTCGTCGAGGACAGCTCGAGATGCAGCGTTGCCTCTGCCGATTATCTTCTGGTCTTCCGCCGCAAAGGTCAGAACCCGGTTCCGATAACGCATGCAACTGGCCTGATGGAATACGCCGGCGAGCGCCAGATGCCGGCCGAACTTCTGAAATATCGTGGCTGGACGGGAAATCAGATCGAAAACCGCTTTTCACACTGGATTTGGAGGCAATATGCCTCGGCCTTTTGGGATGATGTGCGGATCGATCGCGTGCTGCCCTTTAAGAGGGCGCGAGATGAGGATGACGAACGGCATGTTCACCCGCTGCAATTGGACGTGATCGATCGCATTTTGGTGCTGTGGAGCAATCCTGGCGAGACGGTGCTCACGCCTTTCATGGGGGTTGGTTCAGAGGTCTATTGCGCTATTCGTTCCGGACGGCGCGGCATCGGTATAGAATTGAAGCCGACCTATTACCGACAGGCGATTTCTAATCTCGACATGGCCGAACGACCGCGACAAGAGGGCGATCTTTTTTCCGCTGTCGCCGAGTAACGGGTCATGCAAGGGCGCGGTCCTGGTGCCAACGTCGTCCCGCTCAATCGCGAGCAGCGGGCGCCGACGATCGCGCCGTTCGTCCCTACTTACGCCGCGTCGCTCGAGGGGAAAGTACCGCCCCCGCTCGATTGGCTTGTCCCTGGCGTGCTGCTGAGGGGCGAGGTAACGCTATTTGCGGGCGCCACGAAGCTCGGCAAGACCTTTCTGTGCCAGGACATGATGACGGCCGCTGCGCTGGGGCGCCGCTGGCTCGGGCGGGATATCGGCCAGTTTCGCAGCTTCGGATACTTCGCCGAGGATCGCGAGCAGGCACTTGCGCACAGGCAGATCAACATCAACCGCCATTACGACATCAGCCACGCCGATCTCGAGACGGAAGTGTCGTGGCTGTCGCGCGACCAGATCGGGGCGAACGGCGGCAATGCGCGGCTCTGCGAGTTCGAGCGGTTCAGCGCGATCCCCAAGATGACGCCGCGGTGGGATCAGATGGTCAATTTCTGCAAGGATACTGGCGTGCGCGTGGTGCCGATCGACACCAGCGCACGAACATTCGGTGGCGATGAAGTGAACCGCAACCAGGTCACGGCTTATGTCGAAAAGCTGGCTTGGCTCGCCGATACGCTGGGTGGGGCCATCCTGCTCAATGCGCACCCGAACCGTAGCGGCGGGTGGTACAGCGGTTCGTCGGCATGGGAGTCGACGGTGCGTATCACGATCTCGCTCGAGCGCCCGAAGACTTACAACCGCGAGACAGGCACCGACGAGGATGTGCGCATTCTCTACGGAATGGGGAGCAACTACGGCTCCAAGCTCAATGCAACGAAGCTGCGATGGCAGGACGGCGTTTTCGTCACCGAGGAAATGCCCGAGCGCAAGAGGGCGCTGAGCCACACTGAGCGCCTGGACCTGGACTACCGGATGCTGGCGGCGCTGCGCCGGCTCTGCGGCAACGGAACACTGATCCCCGCCGACCCCGAGCTCGATCGCTCGCTCCCGAAGCGTGCCAAGCGGAGCACGCCCGAATATCGGGACTTGCCCTTGCTCGTGCTCGCCGACAGCGTCGAGCGGCTTGTCGCGGATGGCCGTATCGTGAAGGTGGAAATCCGCGGCAATTGCATCCTCCGGCCGAGCGATATTAAGCTGCCAAACGAAATGCCGTGGATGGCGATATGAATTGACATCGCTGCTGCGGATGGGATAACCATTCCGCTGCCCGCGCCTCGGGGCTATCCCAGGGGTTTGGAGAAGACGAATGGCGACGCACCGAGGTCGCAACCGTGCCGCAACCAAAATAGCAGCGGCATCAATCATCGCTCATGATCATGAACACGACTACTCTGCCCTCTTGCTGAAGGTGCGCGAGAGTTTCGATGGGCATAGGGGGCCGTTGTTCAAGACCGACGCCGATGGTCTCTACGAAATTTATCTCGATAGTCTGCCGCAGGAACGGCAGACGCATACTTGTCATGCCTGCGCTCGATTCTTTCGATCTTACGGTTTTCTTGCGACCACCAACGATGATGGCACATTGCGCTCTGCTCTTTGGTCGTCCGATGATGTAGCTGATTTCTATGCAGACGCATTTGCGAAGCTGCGAGCGCGCGTCGAGAAAGCCCGCATTGTGGCACCGTTCTTCTCGAAAGAAAGGATATGGGGAACACCCCTTACAGGGGAATGGTCTCATCCTGCCGTAATTCCGCCGGAAGGAATAGTTTATCGTGAACGCGCCATAACTGCCGGGCAGGCGATGGCCGCAAAGCGAGAGAATTTTGAGACCGTCGCTCGCGCGTTAGCCGTCTACAAGCCAGCGGCTCTTGACCAGCTCATAAGGCTGTTCGATGCCGAGGCTTTGCGCGGCGCTGAAAAGTTCTCCGGACCAATCAAGTGGTTGCGCGCTCTATACGGGCATCCAAAGGGGCGCAAGGGAGAAAATTTGCTGTGGCGCGCCATCGCCACAGCACCGGAGGGGTTCTGCCATCCTCGCACTTCGGTTGCGGCGCCGTTGCTCGAAGCGATCGAGGCCGGTTTGCCGTTCGAGGCTATCAAGGCAAAATTCGACGAGATGACGCACGGGCTACGCTACCAGCGTCCGCAGAGCGCGCCCACTCCGGGCAACATCAAAGCGGCCGAGGCAATCGTCGAGAAGCTCGGGATCGCGCGTTCTCTGGAGCGCCGTTTCGCGCGTCTCGATGAAGTGCCGGCAATCTGGCTTTCGTGCGCTCCAGTTAACGCTGCGCAGACCCATGGAGTGTTCGGACACATAGTGGCCAAAGGACGCGAGCCGATCCCGGTTGTTGATCTTCCTGCCATTACAATGACATGGGAGAAGTTCTCTCGCGCAGTCCTACCCAATGCCGAACGGATTGAGGTATTGGCGCCGGCACGCGGTAATTACCGTGCATTATTGACCGCGCAGCACGCCGATGCCCCTCTGATCTTTAAATGGAACAATCCGATCAGTGGATACGTCTACCACAATGGTTCTCTGGCATCTCGTTGGGGGTTGCCTTCGGGTGGCTGGGTTCCGGTCGTTGCCATCGTCAATGATCCGAGCCAGCAAGAAAATGACGAAGCACATTACCTATCTGGCGATCGTCTGCTGTTGGTTCTGGAAAATGCCTGCGATAGCGGTACTGATCAGGGAAACGCGCTGTTCCCTGAGTGTTTGCGCGGTGACCTATTTCCGATACGCGCGACCATTGAGGCTTATTCCAAGCGAGCATCGATTGGGCCTGCAGACTGTCAGCTTGCTTCGGGATTGGATTTGTCTCGTTCTGTACCAAATTGTACCTTGCGCGCGTTCTTAAATGGCGCGTGGAACCGCTACAACATCGATCGTTGGGATTGAGTTTGTGAGGGGCGTAGCTCAGTGATAGAGCGTCTGTGTTGGAACAGAAGGCCGCAGGTTCAACTCCTGCCGCCCCGACCAATATGATAGGCCCGTAGCTCAGTGAATAGAGCGCCGGCATCCGCAGCCGGAGGGCGCAGGTTTGAATCCTGCCGGGTCTACCAAACTCAGCCACCAAATAGCGGCAACACCTGCGGGGCGGCCGCAACCGACCGCTGCTGATCCCGCGTCTCCACGATGATCGTGAGGCCAGGATGCTCGCTATACCGCTTGATGACACGCTCCTCGCCAATCTGGCTGTCGTCGCGCCAGACGATCTCGTTGAGCCCGTCTAAAGTTTTGCTGATATTGTTTGTGTCGGGCTTGGTCGTCGGCCAGATATGACCGGCGAGCGCAGCCGCTCGATCGCGCTTTGACCATGACTTCGGAACCGCAAACCGCGCCTCGATCGTGACGATCACCGACTCCTCGGTCGGTGGCTGGCCGTTCATTGCATCCCTTGCGAGCATCTTTAGCTGCGCTTCGTAGGATCGCGTCTTGCTGTCCGTGAAGATGGCCGCTCTCAGGCCACCACTTTGGCCAGGTCCGCGCACGACGAAGGCACGGCCTGCGCCCTTGCCGCGAACCGGACCTGGCAGCTCTATGACGATTTGCACCTAAGCAGTCCCGTGTTCGCCCTGCCGCGCCCGGTCGATCTCAGCGCGGCCAAGAAGGTACGAACTGTGACCTTCATTCCCCTGGGGGTACAGGCCGGCATGGTTGTCGTGGCCTTCGGAGGCATCAAGGCGTCCGTCCCGCCGCGCCATGTCATCGATGCTCATCGTCGGCTCGCCTGCGGCACCATTTGTGGTGACGGGCACCGCAGTCTTTCGCGGACGCCCCGGCCCGCGCTTCAGTTCCGGGGGCGCAGGCGGATTGGCCGGCTTCTCGCCATCGCCGCGGAGCCAGGCATTATCGAACCTGACGTGTTCTTCCGTACCCGGCGAATAGGTGTTGCTCCCGTGCCGATCATGCCCGACTTTCCCGGCCGCATAGCCAGCAACGTCGATCGCCTTGAGATTATGCACGGCGAACGCAGCGCGATCCTCGTCGGTTTCCTCGGGCATGATGAATGATCCCTGGAACCCGATCGGCTTGTCCAGAAACGCCATCATGCGGGCCTTATGCTCGTATCGCCGCTGACGCTCGGTCCCGGACATTTTCGCGTCGCGGATTGCCTCGTCGAGTATGTCGAGCGGGATGCCGAGCGATTTTACCGTTTGGTCGCGGAAGACGCGCAGCGAGCGCGCCAGCGACGAGACGGTTTTCTTTGCTTCGACGAGCGCTTGGCCTTGTTCCTCGAGCTTGTCGACGACTTCGAGCAGTTGCGCCCGGCTGTAGGTGCTGTTGGCCGTCGTCGATCCGTCAGGCATTGCCTTGTCCTTGCTGTGGTGCTGGGAAGATGTCCGGGCGCAGCTCATGCAGAGGAATGCCGGTGAGCTTCGCAACGGCCACCGCGTGCTTTGGAGGCACCCGGCTCCACATCGAAACGACGTTTTGTCTGATGCCGATGTGAGTGGCGATCTTGCCGATCCCGCCGGCTGCGGAGATGACGCGCTTCAGCACGTCCGAGCGATCTTTTCTCATGGCGCGGAACGATGCCAGAAAATAATTTCGGTTGCAACGGACAAATATCAGTTGCGCGAACATCCGCAATGTCGTAAGTGTTGAGGTATGACGAAATACCTAGAGACCCCGACATTGAGCCTCGAGAAGCGGCGCGATGCGTTGATAGCGATGCTGAAGACGATGTCGCTGAATGATCCTGGCAGACCCAAGCTTGCGCAGCTCATTGTCAGGATCGAGGATGAGATCGCGGCGAAGGAGCAAGTCAATGGCTGAGGGCACGCTAGATACCACGAAGCTGCCGTACACTGTCGAAATCGACGATTGCGGCTGTGGCTACCACCGGTACCATATCGTGGGGCCTGGTCAGATTGCTATTACTACCTTTCACAGTCAAGACGAGGCTGAGGAATATGCTTTTAATCTTTCCCGCGCCTATCTCGCCGGTGTCGCAGCCGCGCTTACGACGCTGAAACAATGACCCCGCGGGACGAGCATGGCCGCTTCACCCGCGCCGGCCGAGCGAATGTCGGTCTCCGCGTGCGCGAGACGCCGTGTCGTCATCGTAAGTTCACGCGTAACCAGATAGCGCTTATCGTAGTGCTGGCGCTTATGTCGGCAGCGTTCGGCATGATCGTCGGCGCGGCGCTCGAAACCTACATGGTAGGAGTTTGCCGCGATAAAAACTCTTTTTTTAACGGAGACAAAAGCTGATGACTGACACCACCGAATTGCGTGCCGAATTGGTCGCATCGAGAGAACATGCGGCGGCCGAAGTCGAGCGGTGGGCAAAGGAATTCGACATTGCGCGTGCGGCTCTTGCCGCGCATGACGCCGCCGTCGCTGCGATGACCGAAGCCGATCCTCCCCGTGAGCCGCTGTCTCCCACCAACCTCGGTCCGACACAGAAATCCGCCCGCGCACCGCGGCGCAACATCGCCGAGGAAGTCTATTACCGGCTGAGCGGCATGCCTCAGACGATAGAGGCATTGGCTGAGATGATCGGCGGGACACGGCCCGCTCAGGTGCAAGCTGCGATCCTGAAGCTCGGGGATAAGGTGTTGGGCGTTGATGGCGGATTCATTCGAAGCGGGGCGACACCGCCCGTGCCGATGGCAGCCGAAGAATGAATCTCATCCCACCAAGCATCGACGAGCAGATCGCCAGCGTCGAGCGTGAGATCGCCATGCGGCTGCGCGTCTATCCGCGTTGGGTTGCCGATCGACGGATGACGCAGGAGAAAGCCGAGCACGAGATCGCCTGCATGAAGTCGGTTCTTGAGACGCTGAAAGCGGTCAAGGAAAATGCCGGAAATTAATTGGGCAGCGCTATGGCGCCAGGCCAAGGAGCAATCGATCCTTGACTGCGAAAGAGAAACGCCCAGCGTCGGGTTCTGGGCCGTTGCGCTGGTCAACAGAGGGCCGCTTGTTCCTGTCGCGATCATGCGGATTGAAACGGCGAGTGAACCCGGCGAGCCTGAGAACGACATGAGGGGCACGCGCAGCCCATTTCTTGCGGCATTCATAGCGGGCGAGATCGTCGGGATTGATGACGTGCGCCGGCTTCTGATGAAGGCCACGCCGATTACCGAGAGCGAGTATGCCTTCCGGGTTGCTGACCTGAAATATGCGCAGCGCTATGCGCCCGACGAGGCCCAGGCACAGCCGCACAAGCCGGTGGACTGGCTGCAAGCCGCATTGCCGTTCTGAAAAACAGGAGGTAACCCCCATGCGCATGAAGCAGGTATCATCGAGCCAAATCAGCCGGATCGGCTATGAGATCGCGACCAAGACGCTCGCAGTCGAATTTCATCCGCGAAAAGACGAGACTGTCGGGGCAGTCTACCATTATGACAATGTGAGCGCCGAGGATCATGCCGCGTTGATGTCCGCGAAAAGCATCGGCTCGCACTTCGGCAAGCACATCCGCAGCGACCCGGCGAAATATCCTTACAGGAAAGTGTGAGATGTCGAAGCGCAAGGGTGATCCGGGCTATGCTCCCGGCTGGTGCATTCACTACCGCTACAATGGGAATATTCGGCTCGGCGATCCGGCGGATACATGCGAAGCGGGCGTGAAATACAGTCTCTTTCGCGATCACAGGTTCGATATTAGGCCGCGTTTTCTCACCAAGGATGGGAAATCAAAACCGGGCGCAGTTCATTGCGAAAATCTGCGCTTGCCCACGCCCGAGGAAATCGAGGCCCATGAAAAATGGATTAATGCCCGGATGAGCAAGATGGCCACAGTGCAAACCGGAATTGCCGAGTGGCGAAAAGCTCATAAAGGCCGATCGGCCAGCGAGATTGTCGAGTGTCCGGCATGCAAGGGACGCCTGCATCTTTCTATCTCGGCTTACAACGGGCATATCCATGGGAAATGCGAAACCGAGGGGTGCGTATCATGGATGGAATAGAAAACGATCTCGTAGCCTCTTCGCACGGTCTCAATTGGATTTGGCTCGATGAGCACGGCCATGTCCAGATCGAGCCGGAAGCGCTGATCGCGTATCTTGCCGAGGGGGCAGAGCCGTATATCGTCCGCAGAGACGAGCTGCTTGCTGCGCTGGATCGTATCCCTGCAGTGATCGAAGACGAGGAATGGAACAAGAAAGCGACCGATTACGTCGGCATGATCACCAAGCTATTGAAGGCCATCGAGGCGGAAAGGGAGGCGCGCAAGTCGCCATTCTTGGCGGCGTCGCGCGCAGTCGATGGCTATTTCGGCGCGCTCGTCGACAAGCTCGGGACGCCCAAGGGACGCGACCGCGCCGGTCAGGCGCGCGAGATCGTCGAGACCCGCATGACGCTCTACCAGCGCGCCAAGGCCGATGCCGAGCGCCGGGCACGAGAGGAAGCGGCCAAGATCGAGCGGGAAGAAGCCGAACGGCGCCGGCGCGAGGCCGAGCAAGCTGAGAGGGTCGCGCAGACGGAGAAAGACCTGCAGGCGGCGATAGACCGCGATACAGCCGCTCGCCAGGCGGAAGCCGATGCTAGCCGCATCGAGAAGGCCGCAGCGGCGCCGCTGGCCGATCTTAGCCGTACTCGCTCCGATTTGGGAGCCACGTCGAGCCTAACGCGGTTCTGGACGTTCCGCGCGCTCGACAGGGCGGCGCTCGATCTTGAAGCGCTGCGGTCGCATCTGCCGCACGACGCGCTTGAGGCGGCGGTGCGCAGCTTTATCAAAGCCGGGGGCCGCAAGCTGGATGGCGTTGAGATTTTCGAGGACAGCCGCACGAGGGTCAGAGCATGAGCGATTTTCCACCCGGCGAATATGCCATTGTCGAGCTTTTCGGGCACACCACTCTTGTCGGCCGCATCGCTGAAGTCGAGCGCTTCGGCGCCAAGATGTTAGCGCTGGAACCCTTGTTCGAGGGAGAGTTCCTGCCCGCTATTTTTCATGGTGGTGCAGCGATCTATCGACTCACGCCATGCTCTGCGGAAGTTGCTTTCGCCCGCGGGGCAACTGAGAGCTGGGAACTGCCGGCCGCAATACGAGCTATTCTTCCGGTCGAAGCACTTCCTGCGCCAATTGAATTTGAAGATGAAAGCGCGGAATACGAGGTGCCGGACCCTTATCCGGCGGAGGAGCCGGAGGATAAATTGATATCAAATGATCAAGGCGAGCAGTTCGCGCCAATTGACGACGATGAAATCCTCTTTTAGCCGGGAGAGATCGTAGCCATGCCGCCATACCTCAAGCTCACCCGCACCGATGGCCGCGCTATCCATGTGCCGACGCCGTTTGCCTTCAGCGAAGACGCTGGCGGCACGCTGTTGCACATCGCCTGGATGCCGTTCGTGGTGAGCGAAACGCCCGAGCAGATTTGCTCAATGCTCGGGATCACACGACCTACGGTTGGGGAGCACGACAAGCTGCGCACGGCTGCGCGCCGGGTTGTCGACGCTCGCTACCGTCTCCCCCGAACGGGCATCGAATGGCATGACCTATCGAGCGCCATCGCGGCGCTTGCCGATATTGTCGGCGGTGGCACCCTCGAAGATCAGGGGAAATCGTGATGTCTGACCAGCGCAATGCGGTCACCACGACCGACAAGCCGAATTTCGATCAGCTTTCGAGGATGCCGGTTGAGCGCGCCGTCGACGTGTATATGCCTGATATCATCAATTCGCTGCCGCCGGATGTGTCGCCTGAGCATTTCCGCAGCGTCGTGATGACCGCGATCAACATGAACCCCGATCTGGTCTCGGCCGATCGGCGCACGCTGCTGATGTCTTGCATCAAATGCGCGAGCGACGGTTTGGTTCCGGACGGTCGCGAGGCCGCGCTGGTCATCTACAAGACGAAAGTGAAAGTGCCCAACGGCAACGGTGGGACGATCGAGCGCTGGGTCGACGCAGTGCAGCTAATGCCGATGGTCTATGGCATCCGCAAGCGAATGCGTAACAGCGGCGAGGTCGCCAGCGCTGACGCGCACGTCGTCTACCGGCATGACAGGTTTCGCTACGCCCTCGGCGATAATGCCTTCATCGAGCACGAGCCGGCGGCGCTGGATGTCGATCCCGGAGACATCATCGGTTCCTATGCCATCATCAAATTGAACAATGGCGAAGTGCTGCGGGATGTCCTGCGCAAGTCCGACATTGAGCGGGCGCGGGCGCAGAGCAAGGCCAAGGATGGCCCGATGTGGCGCGATCATTACGGCGAGGCGGCACGCAAGACGGCCTTGCGGCGCTGCGCTAAATCGGCACCGCAATCCGCAGCGATGCAGCGGCTATCGACGATGCTGGATCGCGGGGAGGAAATCGAAATGCCGGACGGCAGCGCCGTGATGCCGCCGCCTGCGCGCCCTCAGCGTTCCGAATTCACCAATGACGAAACCGCAGTGACCGAGTCATCCGCTGCGCTGGAGCAGGTCTTTGCGCTCATCGATTTGGATGGCGTCGAGCACGAATTCGGTGCCGTCGCGGAAGTCCAGGCGAAAATGCTCGAGCTCATCGGGGATGCGGAGAAGCGCGGCATCAAGGCTCTCGACGGGCTGATGGAGAGCAACGGCGAGATGTTCGCGTTCCTTCGCGATGCGGGAAATGTCGATGCGTGGAACGCGATCATGGGCGCGGCCAATGCGGCTGTGAAGCGCATAGAGGCGGCTGCGGCACGCCCTACTACGACGGCTGGCGCTGCTCAGCCGGTCACGCCCCCATATTCGTCAGGGAGCGCCTCAACGGCGAGCCCTGGGGCGGCTGGCAATGCGAGTGGCCAGCCTGCGGCACAGGATGCACCAAACCGCTCTGAAGCCGCTCCTGCGCAGCCCACGCTTGCTATCGACAACACGCAGGAGCCGCTTCCCGAGCGCAGCGCATGGTTCGATCGCCCGTCGCTTCTGATCGAGCCGCGGAGCAAGAACGGGCGGCAGGATTGGGCGGCGTGGAAGGATGCGCAGTTTTTGCCGCGGATGCGCAGCGCCACGACAACAGAGGACATGGCACATCTGCTCGGTGACAACGAGGCGAACCTGGGGACGTGCCGCAATGCGCTTGGGTGCGCGGCCGAGCTGAAGGCGGCAATAGAAGCGCAGTGGGCGCGGATACCTGCGTAAATTTCGGGATAAAAACGATCATGCGCCAATCCGTCTTCGTGGCTCTCGCGTTCTTCGCCTTCCTCACCGGGCATTTTTGCTTCTTACAAGCGATCCTCGCTTCCAGACGGCCGAATAGGGATCTGGTCTATGTCGGCATCTTTACCGTTCTTGGTGTTGGTGCTGTCGTATGCGCATGTGGCTTTGTAAAGTATGCGAGCGTTTACTAAACCATTAACGGAACTCGGCCACGCGCCCAGCCAGCGATCTCAAGTAGCTGGCGTCCCCAGCCGCCCAAGCTCCCCGGTAGCTCTTCATGTCGGCGAGAACTGCGTCGAGCGGTTCTCCCTTCTCGACGAGGCAGTACGTCGCGACCGCGATGCCAGTGCGGTTCTGCCCGTCGCGACAATGGATATAAATCGGCTTCGGCATCTCGCGGATGGCGGCGAGCACTGCTTTGATGTGCCGATCCTCGATCCCGGAAGGACCGAGAGCGAGCGGTTCCCAATCGGGAAGATGGCGATAATCGACTGCTAGTCCGTCCCAGGCCGCGCGGTCTTCCTCGAACAGTTCAAGATTGATGACGCCGCGCACGCCGTTTGCGAACAGCCATCCCGCCTGCGCGGCATCTGGCCGGGCACCGCGCCACAGAACGGCATCGACCGTGGCGAAATTAGCAGGGGTGATGGTTGTCATGTGATCAGCCCGCCGCGCGCATCGCGAAATTCGGTCGACCCGGCAATCTGCTGGTGCGCCCAGAGATAATCGTAGGGGCACTGATCCCAGCGGTAGATGTCCGCTGTGCGGCTATCGAGTATCCAGACCTCGCCGCCGGCATTGCAGCCCAGCACCGCATGGTACTGGCGAATAGGCGGCTGTCCGGCGCCTGGCGGTTCCGGTTCGGTCCAGCACAGCACGACGCCCATGTCCGCTGGCGGCCATCCCTGCTCTCGCAGCGCCTTCGCCTTGGCGATCGTATAGTCCCGGCATTCCCAAAGCATCCCAGGAGATGGCGCGTCGATCCAGACATCTTGCGTCTGATCCGCGCCGAGCCCTTGGTAGGGAATGGCGTTGATCTGGTCATTCACCGCGCGAAGCTGGGCGAGTTGTTTGGGCGTCGCGGTCATGGGCATTCGCCTTCCCAGCCGAGCGGCATGCGGAAGCCGGCCGCGTGCGCGTGGCCGCCGCCGCCGTAACCGACCGCGATCGCCTGGCAATCCGGCCCGTCATCCGTCGAGCGCAGCGAAAACACGCGGCCTTCCGGTGTGTCCCAATAGCAGGCCGCGATCCCACCAGCACCGATGGCCATCTTATGACCAGCATCGCTCGTCATCGTCAGCGGCAGGTTGGCGACCGGCATGCGCAAGCCGCCGATCACCATCTCGCGCTGCACGACGGGCAGGAGGTTGGCGATGTCCTGCTTGTGCTTGCGCTCGATCGCGGCACCTTCGACGATCAGCGACGACAGATCGTCCTTCGCCATGTAATCGGCCCACAACTCGAAATCATAAGGATGCGAGAACAGCGCCGCGGAGATCAGCCGCGTGTAGGGCAACTGGAAACGCCACAGATCGCGGTCCTCGATGTGGTCAATGAGCCGCGGGCGCGTCCGGCCCGGATGGAAATAGTCCCAGGCCACGCCAGCCCCGGAGCGGTTCATGTCGAAGATGGCACCGAACTTCGGATCGCCGATCCCGTGGTGCCGATGTTCTTCATACGGCCATGTGACGAAGGGCATGAACTCCAGGTCTTCCGCGGCGCTCTTGTGATGGTCGAGTACCAAGAGCGTGTTGCAGCCGGCGATGATCTGTTCAAGGACCGGACGCTTATAAGAGAAGTCGACCAGGATAACGTCCCGGAAGGCGACGTTTGGCGGCGCTTCCTGGTAGACGCCCGGAAAGAACTCGACATTCTCCTCGCCCAGCGCGTGGCGCACCGCCCAGGCCGCACCAAACCCGTCCTGGCAATTGCCGTGGTAGATGCAGAGTGTTTTCATGGGCACGTCCCAATATGCGGATGCGCGTTGCAGTAGGCGGTAAACCCCGGCTCCTGGTAATTCGGCCCAGGCCGTGCCGGAACGGGTGCCACTGATGGAGCGATGGCGCAAGCGGCGACAGCTAATGCCATCGCCATCAAAAGCCAGCGCACGGCTACCGCGCAGCCACAGAGCGCAGGATCGCGCGCGCCTGATCTGGCGTCATCGCTGGCGCGGGCGCCGCCGGGAGCTGCGACGCGACGAGATTGATGCCGCCCTCAACCAGCGGCGCAAGCAGCGACGCGGCGACGACGTACTGGTTGCCCGGCAGTACGGCATTGGCGACCGAGAGCGCATCGTTCAGCGCCACCTCGAATGTCTGGAGCGCGGTTGCATTCGATGGGATTGCGGGCATCCCGGCCAGCGCTGTGGCTGCGGCTTGGACCTTCGACAGATCGGTCTGAACTTGCGCCAAGGCGGTCGACGAGACGCCGGCCGTCTGGAGCGCGCTGACGATCGCCGGCAAGCCGATGGCGAGGGTCTGCACATCCTGTGCGGCCTGCGTGGTGATCGTCGAGACCGTGACCGGCTGCGTGGTGGTGCCCGACGAACAGCCAGAGAGAAGAACGAAGCCGGCGACCGAGGCAGCGAGAAGTTTGCGGATCATGAGTTTTGTCCTTGCATTTGCAGAGTGGCAATAACGCCAGCAGGATTAACGACGATGGCGGGAGGCGTAGGAAGCGGGGATACCGTAGGCACTGGCGCGGGCGCCGGCACCGTCTCAATGGCCTGCAACAAGGCTTCCGCAGCCGGGGTCTTGCGAGTGCCGAGCCACGCGACAATGCCCTTCTGAACGGCATGCCCGAGAAAGAGAATGCCGCCGGCAACAAGACCTTTGAGCGAGTCCGGCGGAGCGCCGTGGAAGCCGGTCCACGCCCAATCGACGAACGGCAGTACCGTGGCGATCGTCAAGCCACCGATGGCAGTCGTGGTCAGCGATGCTGAAGGTTGATCAGCCATTGTCGTCTCCAAAATAGGCGGCAAAGGCGGCGGCGGTATTCGGCCCCCAAATGCCGTCCGCAGTGACGCCGAGAGTGGCTTGCCATGTTTTCAGGAGCGCCGTTTTATCCACGCCCGTCTGTTGCGTAGGCTGCTGCCACTGCTCAGGAGGTGGCGTTGCCATCCATGCGCACAGATCGCGCGGCGATGTCGCATGCGGAGCAAAGTCGCTGTCGATCTCGATCCCGAGATGCAGCCCGCGTACGTCGCCGACATCCTGTTGCATATCTTCGTTGCCGCCCGCGATGTCGGCGCGGGTGCCGCGCATGCCCATGCCGCCCGCTACCCACGAAAACTTGGCGATGCCGGCAGCCTTTAGTTCCTCAGTGAGCGCGCCGTTGCCATAGGCGATCATGGGCTGTGTGTCGACGCCGGCATGCACCGCGGCTGCATAAGCACGGCAGGCCAAATCTTGTGCGGTCTGTTCGTCAAAATCGAAGGTCAGCACGAAAGCTGTATCGAGAGGTTGCCGGACCGAATTCATGTAGGCCGCGATAGCGTCGGCATCGTTCGATCCAGCCGATGCGCCACCAAGCGCGCGCTCAGCGGTTGTCTCGAAAATCGGAATGATACCAACCTCGACGCCGGCTGCCGCGCCGGCTGCGAAGATCGCATCCCGATCGGCCGGGCTGAACAGCTTGTAGTATGGGAGGAAGATGCGAACGCCCTTGCTGATCGCCAGCGGCGCGATGGCTCCGATGTGCTGATCGGCGTCAAATGCGAGTAGCCCTGCCATGTGGTCTCCGATCAAAGCCCGAAATGCGAGAGGAACGCCGCTCCCTTTTCCGACACGACGAGATGCAGGGTGGCGAGCACTCCGGTTGCAATATACACGATCCGCATAATTTTGGCGTTCTGATCCTCGATCAGCTTGAACTTGATGTTGTTCTCGTTGTGCATCCGCAACTGCTCGGCCTTCAGCTCTGCCTTGTCCTTCTCGCATTGGGCCATATGCCCGGCCAATGTGACGGCATTGGTAGCATCGGCGACCGCATTTGCCACGGCATCCTTGACGAGCGCGGCAACATCTTGGCGCCTGCTGAAATAACCCACAATCCTATCTCCGCGCGGATGTAAAAGGATGCGCACCGAGCGTCGCATGGCTCAGCCTATAGGATGGTTTACCGCCCAGCATAAGCCCGCTCCCCGGTTGAGATGATCTTGTGTTTTTCTTATTAAGCGAAAGCCAACGATACAATAATGAGTTAACGCGCCGGCTCTCTGATCGGTGCGCCGGTTTCCCGGTGTGCGCGCTTTCTTTCCGCGGCGATGTCGAGTATCGAATTGTCTCCGGACAAACGGCTCTGCTGAATGATCCTGTTTGCGGCGACCCGGTGGCCGCGCGCAACGGCCTTGTCGATCATGTCGATCTGGACGCCGGGCGGTCTGTCGTCAAATCCCGGTTCCTTCAAGGTGTTTTCGACCTGCTGACGCGCCAGCCGTCCCGCTTCCCGCGAATAATCCGCATATTGCTGCTCGGTCAACGCGACGCCTCTTATCCATTGCTGCGGCATGCGCGGCGTGATCCCGAGGGACTGAAGTTTCAAATCGACGGGATCGTTTCGCAAATGCTCATAATTGCTAAGGAGCCAGCCCCGGTTTGGTTCGGGCTGCCCCCAGAAATCATAGCGCGGATAGAGGGTTTCGGACTCACCGGGGATGATCGCCTTCATGGCGTCAACGGTACTTCTGACGCGGCGGGTATAGGGATCGATCATGTGCGTCGTGCCGCGCGCAAGCCCCGAATAGGGGATCAGGCTCGATGCGAACTGTCTGATCCACGCCGCGCCGTAGCGATCATTGTTGTTGATTGCCTCAAGCATCCGCTGCGGCCCGGAAAAGGCGCTTTCGTCGATAATGTTCTGGCTGACCGCATGCACCAGATCGGCCGCTGCTTGGCTGAATTCGCCATGGCCAACATCACCCGCTATCTTGGCCAAGTCGGCGGCAACGCTGATCTGCATGCCGATGGTTCCGAGCCGCAGCACGTCAAACGACAGATGCCCGATGTTGAGACCATGCGGCATGCCATGGGTTCGGCGCCACCAGTATGCCTTGACGGGATCGCTCGGCCCGGAGTCATTGAGGTGCCCGAGATAATAGAGGCCACCCGCTCCGAGCATGAGCGTGGTCCCGGCCAAAATCCGTCCGGCCCGCAGATCGAACGCCAAGCCACCGTTGCGCATCATCAAATCGTCGCGCGCCGCTCCCGTGAAGGCTTCGAGCGGCGTCCCGTTCATGTAGGCGGTGCGCAGGATGTTGCCCTGGATTTGCACGAACGGATCGACATACATGCCAGGCCGGAATGTCCCGAGCGGGATTTCGAGTTTGGTGCCGGGGACTTTCAGCGGCTCAAAATATCGCCCCCGATGGAGCAGCCGTGATGCCGCGCCGATCACCGAGTCGTAAGGCGCGCGGGTCACGAGCGCACCGGCATCGGCGTATTTGCTGGCTTCTTCGATGATCCCCTTTGTCGGGTTTTGCGTCAGATCGGCGAGCCGCTTGGCGAAGTCCTGCGTGCCGGGGATCAGCCCTTCGTTCTGGGCCGTCTGGAACGCGAGGCGCCCAAGCCCTTGGCGGTAAAATGCCGTCCAATTGAACGAGTGCAGCGCCGATACCATCCGCATCGGCATCTCAAGGGTTTTCCCGATCGGTATCTCGCGGCCCGCGATTGTCGGATTGGGGATGATGCCGGCACCTTGCTGCGCCATCTGGCCGGCTTCTTTGCGCAGAGCCGTCACTTCGGCCGGGATGATCTGCTGGTTTTCCTTGATCGCCGTATAGGCCGCCCGCATCCCGTCGATCGAACCGAAGAGATAGCCGTGGACTTCCGGGGCGACCATCCGGATTGAGGCGTAGGGCGCCGTCGTCGGGCGACCGCGCAGCATGTCGAAAGCATACCGCGCCGCACCGACTGCGGACTGAAACGGCGTCGCCCAGAACTGCCGGTAAAGCGCAAAGACCTGGCCGGCAGCCCAATAGGTCGCATGGGTGAACGGATTTGACAGGATCCCATTCGTCCAAGCGGCTTGTATCCAATCGAACAGTCCCGGCTTCATCGCATCGCGCAGGAATTTGTTCGCCGGCCCCGCCTGGTCGAATGCCGTGAGCTTCTGGAAAAGCTGCAGCATCTGCTCGGGGGTGCGCCCTGTGGCATCCTGAAGCGACTGGCGCAGCATTCCGCTCTGCTGCGTGGTCGCGGCCGTCCAGAATTCTTGGCTCCGTCGAAGCGCGCGCAACGATCGGCCGGCTTCAGCGGTCGCTTGCGAATACAGCCCCTGGATCATGTCGTGACGCAGCAACGCCGCAGTCGCGGTTGCGATATCGGCGTCGCTTCCGGTTTCGATGGCCTTCGCCCCCAACTCGGTCACATGTGCCGTCGACTCCGCGAGCGTCTTTTCCAGGAGCTTGATTTCGCTGTCGGTAAAACTCTCGCCGATCTCCTTCGTGAAAACGCGATCGGGCGTCGTGCCGAGGACATTGGCCAGCGCGTTGCGCTGGGCATCGGTCACGACACCACGGCGCCGCTCGGTGAAATCAGCGTTGCGCTCGGCTGCCTGCCTTAGCGCCTCTTTCCACTCTTCCGGCGAGTTGATGTTGTCGAGCCGAATGTTCCCGGCCTTGTCTACAAGCCGGGTGTCGGTTCGGGGGATATCGGTGGCGGGGCGTTCGGCTGTTGTTGTTGCTGTTGTGCTGCGAGCGCCCGCTGGCGCAACTTCACCGCCGCCCGCGCCGACCGCTCGAGCTGGGCCAGGAGCTGCAGGTTCTCCACCGACTGCCCCGGCCGCAACTGCATCACGATCAGGCTGTTGACCCGCGCCCGGCTCTCCGCCAGCGCCGCCTCCAGGTCCGGGTTCTCCGGTGCTTGTGAGTTCTGCATGGATTTCGGGACTCCGTTCCGCGGCGATGTCGTTCGCCTCGTCGGTGATATGATCCGCCGCCGCCGCGGCTTCGTTTGCCGGCGTGCGTTCGGCGATCGCCTCGTGCCGTGCGGCAAAATCGGCGGCTTCCGCTTCCGGCGTGATCAGCGTTCTCTCAGGCGCCGTCAGCATGCGATCGAACACGCGGCGGATATCGTCGCTGATCGGCGAGCGCAGCCGCCCGACCGTCTGGTAGATGTTGGTCAGCCATGTCTTGAATTTGGCGAAGACGCCTGCCAATGCCTGCGTCGGCGCGCGGCCTTCCATCATGTAGCGCTCGACGCCACGGGCGAATTTCTCATGCTGCGCCCGGCTCGGGCTCGCGCCTTCGTCGACACCAAGCCATTTCTGCACCGTGTCGGCATCGGCCTTGACGGCAGGCGTTGCACGATCGTCGGCAGCGTCGCGGGTCAGTTCCTCAAACCAGCTATGACCCAACTCATGGATCGCCGTCGAAGCGTCCGCGCGGCCGAGAAGCCGGATCGTCGAGCGCGCGTCGCTGATTGTGATAGCGCCGCGCTTCGCGCCCGGCCCCGCCTCAATCGTCGGCGCTTCCTCCGCGTAAAGCTGCTCGGGTGTCGTGCCTTCGAGGTTTGCCGAACGCGCCGCGTAGCGTGCCGCCTGGATCGCTCCGACTGCATCGGCTTCTTCCGCCGGCCGCCCTGCCGCCATCAATTGCCGGGCAACATCCTGCGCGATGGGCATCGACAGCGGGGGCGCTGCGGGCGGCGCTGGTGCGCCTGGCGCGGTTCCGGCTGCAGGCGTAGCGGGCGTGGTCGCTTCCGGCGCTGGCTGCGGCTCGGGCGCGACCTCTGGCGGGGTTGCTTCGGCAGCCGGCATCGCCTCGCTGGCCGTCCGGTAGGCTTCGCGCACCTGCGGACTCAAATCCCACATGCGATGGGTTTCGGCCAGCAATTGTTGCCGCGCGGCCGCCATCTCCGCGGTATCGCCGGTTTCCGGCAGGGCGTCGACGAGACGTTGCCGGTCATTGACCGCAGCCGTGATCTGGCGCCGCAATTGTCGACCGGCGGCGGTCGTGGCCGGCTCCTGGCCCTGCATCTGCCGCAGATCGCCGAGGCGCTGATCGAGCGCGGCGATCTCGGGGCTTGATTGCTGTTCGCGTTGCGCTTGCAGGTCATCAATTTGCCGGCGCAGTGCGTCGGCGCGAAGACCTGTCGCATCAAATTCCGCGAACAGATCAGGGTTGGCCGCCCGCGCTGCCGATTGGATATCGGGCGTAATAGCCGGGACAGTTGGAGGTTCGCTCGGGATGGCGGCAATGGCTGCATCCCGTTCGGCTTGAACTTCCGGCGTCGGCGTCGTCAAATCGAAATAGCCGCCATCGCTTTCGCCGATCGCCGCCAGTGATCGGGCTTCGGGGATCGAAGCGGGACGGAACGGTTTCCCGAGCGCGCGTGCCTCAATGCTTTCGATGGTGACTTCGCCGCGCGGTGCCGGTTCAACCGCCAGATTGCCGGGACGCAGGCGTTCTGGATTGAGCGCGCTTACGGCTTCGCGGTTTGCTTCGCTTGCCGCCGAAAACGGCGTCGGCGGCTCCGGAACGTGCATTCGCAGCATGCCGGGTGCCCCGGCGAACGGGCCTCCGGTCTGGATTGAGCCGGCAATTTCTCGGGCCAATTCTCCCGGCGCCAGTGCGCCGATGACCGGAACGTTCTGAAGCTCCTGTCCCGTCTGATAGACCCCGGCCGCGGCCCCTTCCTGCGCGGCGGCGATATCGCGATAGGCAACTTCCGCCGTCCCCATTGCCCATGCCAAGGGACGGAGCATGGCCTCGTTATAGCCTTTGATGAACGATGATCCGGTGGTGCTCCCGAGCGCCCGCGACACTGATTGCGCCGGCCCCATGATCGTTGCGAGCGCATCCTGGAAGACGCCGGACTTCTTCAGGTAATCGATGGTTTTTTCATCCCAATCGATCGGGAGTGCGCCCCAGGCATGCTTTGCGCCCGCACCCATCGCATCGAGAATGCGCGCGCCGGGAGTATCGCCGGTGAAGAGGGAGTCCCACTGGTCGCCCTGCATGACCCCGCCGCCCTCAGCCAGCACATAGGAGTTCGGCGGCTGCGGCGCGTAGCGGGACATGAATTCGTCGATATCGGCGGGAGCGGCGGCGTTCTCCGGTGCTGGCGCGCGGCGGGCCAGAAGTTCATCGATGCTGGCAGCCGGGGCCTGCGGCGATGGCGTGACCGGCAGCGGCGGCGCCATCCCCGCGGCAGTCGCACCCGCCGAGACGCCGGGATCGGTTGACGGATTGGTTCCTGCCATCGCTCAGCGCATCGGGGCTTGCGGTTCGGCCGGCGCAGCGGGTGCCGGCGGCGTTGCTGCGCGAGGAACAATCCAGCCGCGCTCGATGCCGATCTGCTGGCCTTGCGCCTTGGTCAAGGTGCCGTTGGAGATCGCCTTCGCGAGATCGTCCTGGGTTTCGATCTTCACTTCCGGCGCAGGCTGCGGCGCGGTCATGAAATCCTTCTGGAACTCTGCCGCAGAGCGCTTGTACGGCATGGCCAGCGCATAGATTGCGTTGGTCATCGGGCTATCGCCTTTTGTCGGATCGCCCTTACCTTGGTCGATGAGGCGCTGCGGCGAGTCCCAATACTTCTGGAAAACAGGCATGAAGCGGGCGAACGATGCCATGCCGACAGGATCAAGCTTGTTGGTCCCGTCATCCTCGAAGGCGAGGAAATGCTTCACCGCTTCGAGCTGCGCGGCCTTGACCTGAAGATCGGCGGCACTTTCGGGTTTCTTCGTGCTCGCCAAGTCGAGAGACGCCTGTTTCAGCCCGTTCTCGCTCAACCAGCGAAAGCCGGTTTGATCAGGAACCGTCATGGCCAGGAGTTGCGAATAATCGGAAATTCTATTGGGATCGTCCGGCTTTAATCCCATGCGTTTAACCACGTCGTAATAGCCCGGCCCGAAATCCCGAAGCCCCGCGTCAGGCGTGTTCTTGTTGTGCTCGTCGAGGAGCGCCCACAGATGCGCCCGCACAGGCTCGCTGACCTCGGCTGCGGCGATTTGGTTGACCATGTCCGGGCCGCTGTCACCAGCCATCAGCCGCTTTACGATATTATCCGCGACCAAGCCCTGCTGTTCGGTGATCGCCTGCTTTTGCAGCGCCAGCGCAGCGTCCTTGGCGCGAAACTGCGTGTCCTCAACGGCGATAGCATGCTGGAGCGCTTCAGGATTTGTCTGCGCTCGCGGATCGTCGATGAGATGCTGTATGGTCGCTGCGTGCCGCTGTGCGAGTTCCGATTGCGCGAGCGATAGCCCCTCGATGCTCGGCGGCTGCGCCACCGGCGGGGTTTGCGGCTGACCCGGCGGCAATGCAGTTGGAATCGGCTGCGCCTGGGTGCCGGCCCCCGTCTGTCCGGCCGTCGCATTCTGGTATTTCGCCAGATTTGCTCCGTAGGACGACATGTTTGCCGTCGTCCATTGGTTGCTGTTGCGAAGCGCGCTCTGAACCGATGCAGTCTGGCCTTGGCGTAATGCCGTGAGCAAATCGCCGCCCGTCTGCTGCTTATAGGCGTCCTGGGCGATTTGCCATGCTGCGGCGTCCTGATTGGGCGGTGAAAAATCGGTCGCCCCAATTTCAGGCGCTACCTTGTCCCACGTGCTCGCGACGATCTGATAGCGGCCTGCTGCCGAACTCGGCCCTTGAGGCCCCGGCGCGTAGACGCGGGGATGATCGGCGTAGCTGGAGAATGTGGCGTCGCCCCGCGATCCATTCCATCGGACATTGTAGGCACCGCCGCTCTCGGGGCCTGCAAGCGTATCCAGCAGCGCCCGACCTTCGGGCGGAATGGAAGTATTTACCGCGTTGCTGCTTACGGCGGGAGCCGATTGTTGCGTCGATGCGCTGCCTGCGCGCCCTTGCGCATCGTTCAGCATGCCCATGCCGATGGCGGCATTTCCGCTCGTTTTGAGCTGCCGCGCCAACTCATCAAAGTTCTTCGATGCCGAGAGCACGTCCTTGTTGCTGTCAAAAAGCGATTGGGCAATGCCCGGCTGATTTCGTCCGAGAGCCGATTTGATCGCCGCCTCCACGGTGTCGACCTTGGCTTGATGCTCATGCGCCAGGATGATGGCGTCTTGCTCCGGCGTCGTGGGCTGCCCCGATGGCGGGAGAATTCCCACGGACTGATCGGCCTGCATCAGCGCGCTCGCGGCCTGTCCTTCCGCCGTCAAGAGGGCATTCGGGTCTTGCCAGCCCCGCAAAGCGGCGTCGTTCAGCGCATCGCTGTAGCGGGTCTTCTGTACCGTCCCAGCCCATACCTTCGACTCGTCATCGTAATGCCGCCCGATCTCGGCTGTTATCCTCGCTGTGTAGTAGCGTGCCTCATTGCTGAACATGACCTGCGCTTGGGTCGTGCTGAGACCGCCGAGCGCCTGTTGCCGCGCATCCTCGATCGCCTTCAGCGTTGCGCCGCGGTTATCCATCGCGGCCTGTCCGTGCATCCCGTAATAACCCACATCGCCGGGCGTATCCGGATCGCCGAACAGGATTTTGTTCACCTTGTCCGTAAACCCTGAATTGGCCTGCTGCGCCGACAATTCGCTGTAGGTGTTGGTAAGCTCGTTGCCGGTCTGGGCGAGCTGCGCCCCGGCATGCTCGAGCGCCTGCCCCTGCAACGCCCCGAACGCCGCAGGCGATGTATCGACATGCTGATAGTCCTGCGGCGGCGTCAGGGTCGGCGTCGTCTCCGGGTATGGCGTGAAAAGCGTCCTCGCCATCTAGTACAGACCCCCGGTTCCTTCCGCCGCCGGGCCTGCCGGGTTCGGGTTCTGCCACGAGAGCCACTTGCTTGCGAGACTCCCGGCGCCGGATAGGAGCGTCCCGCTCGCGGATATCGCCCCGGCAACCGGAGCCTGTGCGGCGATGTTCTGCTCGATGCCGGCCTGCGCCCCGAAATTGCTTTCCTGCACCCGATAGCCGTAAATATTGAGTGCGGTGTTCTGCGCGGTGTTTTGGGTGTTCAACTGCCCAAGTTCAGCCTCTGACCGGCGTACCGCAAGCGGCGATCCGCTGTTGATATCCACTCCGCTCGCTCCCGCAGCGGCGGTGATGTCGGCAAGCTCGCTGCGCTGTTTCAACTGTGCGGCAGTCGTCGTGGCAGCACCCGCTTGGCTCGCGTACTGCGCATTGCGAGCGGCGGTGATCTGGTTGTTCCGAGCGACCTGCGCCTGATAGGCCGCGTTTTTTGCCGTGGCATTGGCCGAGTTGATCGCACCGATCGCCGAAATGCCGGTGCCGATGCCAGAGGCCGCAAGGGCGAGTACCTCAAGGCCCATCTTAGTGCCGCCTCAACTCGATCATCGAATAGGCGATGCCGTGCGGCGGGATTGCCTGCGGTTCGCCAACCGAAAATCCCATCATCGCAAAAAACCTCAGCGCGCTCGTATAGTCCGAACGTACTGAGCTTACGATCTTTTTGCGGAAATCAAGACGGGAATATGCCCATGACCGGGCATGCCGGAAGAATGCGAGCGGCGCAAGCTCAACGGCATCCGTGGTAAAGAGCCACGCCGAGCCGATGGGATTGAGCATCGTCCCGCAGTCACCCCATGCCGCAGCGATCCGCCAGCCGGCGCCGTCGCGTATCTCGGCAATCTGCGGATCGGGCGAGCGCCGCCAGAGGTCGAACAGCGCGTGCCGGGGCACCATCCCTGCGCCCTCGATCTCGCTGCGATCGGCGGCACGCATCGCTGGCACCAGCGCCCGAAGATCGGCCAGCCGACAATCGCGGATGACATAGGGTGACATCATGTCGCCCGTCTCTGCGGCCCGCGCGGTGGAGGCTGTTGCCGCGGCGAAATCCCGGCTTCCGGAAGATCGCCCGGAACATCATTGACCACAAAGGCCGTTACGTTGAGCGGAAGCGGAAGCGGCTGTTGCAGGGCAAGCTGGCCCGGCTTGCGCCATGTGGCAATGACATTGGAATAGACATCGCCTGTCGTCAGCGGCTGTACGGTCTGTCCCGCTGCCGTCTGGTAGGGCGGGCTTGGTGATGTCTGTCCTGGCGGGGTTGGCCGCATCTTCTGTCCCAATGCCCATGGGGGCGCGATTTCCATCGGGTCAAGCGAGCTTCCGTCCGGCTGGTTGATCGACACGAACGGCCATCCCGATGCCGCGAGCCGCGCCGATGCGTTGTTGATGACCTTGCGCCGCGTCTGCACCGTTGGCTGTCCTTCGTCCAGATAAAGCGATTGCACTTGCGGGGTAAAGGCGAGACCGATTGTGACGAGGCTCGCTTCGAACGGCAACGTCAGCGATCCGGTACTGCTCACGATGTAGGGGCCGGGGAAATTAGGATTGGCGGCCGCGCCGCCGCCGATCGGGATACCATCGAGCAGCCCGACGACCCGCTTATTGGCGAGATGCGACAGCCCCGTCACGACGGTGACCTGCGGAAGCATCGACCATTGACCCGCAGGAATGGGGAGCGGCGTTCCGAGGGGATCATTGGGGATGAGCGCGGTCAGCGGCTTCGTCCACGTGCCGGTGACCAACTGGCTTGTCGAATAGGCGGTTATCGTGAGGATGCCGCCGCCGGCCCGGATGATGTCGCCGACATTGGCGGGCGCGAAATTCGCCTGTGATGACTGCACCGTGATGAGCGAGCCCGTCGCCGCCGATACCGTCAGAATGCCGCTGGGATAGGCAGCGGCCGTCAGCGTCGAGAGACCGCAGTCGACGCACCATGTCGTCTCGACATCGTTCCAGATGCGGTTGTCCATCCGCTCGGCGAAATAGAGCCACCGGCTTTGAACGAAACGCTGCACTATCATGTAGAGCGCATCGACGGGCGGCTCGGTGACGGTACAGACACCCTGCACCACGCCCTGCGTATCGTGCCGCGTCCAGCCGACAACCTCCTGCTCTTTGAGCCAGGTCAGCGACAGGAACGCTCCGTCTCCGCGCACCGCCCAAAGGATCTTGTACGGCTGAAGACACCACGCATTTTGCCTGATCGTCTGGCCGAGGAAGAAATGCGCCGATGTCCACGAGATGTCGACGACGGTGAAGCTGTTGAAATAGATCGTGTAGTTCAGTTCGTAATAGAATTGGCCGGTCGACGACAGATAGAGGATATCATTGTTGACCTTGGTCGGCATGCACACCGCATCGGCGCCGTTGACCGCCTGCGGCGTTGCTTCGAGCGAGGACGGCGTGATAGGCACCGGCGCAAATGCGCTTCCGCCCGTTCCCGTGACCTGCCAAGCCCCGTTGCCGGTGAGAATGACGAGACCGCCCAGCGTCGGCAAAAGCCACTGGATGCCGTCGACTGTCTGGCTGAAAGGCGATGCCGTGATCGCATCATCGGCGACCGGGGGGTTAGAGGAGTCGAAATCGGTGAAGTTCTCCGACTGCGAGGTAAAGAACGTGTCGGGCTGGTTGCGGGTGTTGGCGTAAATCCGGCGCGTTTGAAAATACGCGGTCACGCCGGGATAGGTGCCGCTCTGCGGCCCGACGTTGAGAGCGCCGGTGACGCTGGTACCGGTGCCCGAGACCGAAAGAGTATCGGCCGAGGTATAGTTCATCCCCGGATCGAGCACGATGATGGCGACGATGGAACCGTCGACGATCACGCATTCTCCGATCCAACCCGAGCCTGTTCCCGACGTGATTGATGCGGTTGCCGTCGTCCAATCGTTGCTGCTGGCGGTGATACGGACGCTTTGCACCTGGCCGGGTGCGAAGGGGTCGATGTGCAGCGGCGGGGTTGTCGAGGCGTCGGTTACCGTGTTGGTGTCGACGAGCTGCGTCCCGTAAGACAGCCCGACAAAGAAGAACTGCGCCCCCGCCGGAACCGGAAGCGCCACGGTCGTGCTCCCTCCGGTATTATATGCTGGCGCCGTCCGGTAGACATTATAGGCGACCGGATTGTTCCAGTTTATCGAGTTCCATTGGAGCGTGATCGATCCCGCCGTCACGCTCATGTCGACGGTGTTGACGACATCGGCGCGCGCGCTAGCGATGCTCTGCTGCCCCGTCACGAGGTCGACCGCCGTCACGACATAGGCATAGGCGCAGGGTTGCGTCGGCGGGCTTGCGCCGCTATCCGGATTGTTCGATGCCGTGGCGGTGAGGCCCGTAGGAGCCGGGACTACCGCGCCGATCGCAAGCGGCGCGATCGTCCAATTGGTCGCCCCGAAACGCTTCAGTTCCTGCGGCGGGTATTCTGTTCCCGTCGAGATATTGACGCAGGTCAGCGACATCGTGTCGGTGTCCTGCGTGTATTTCAGATAGGGAAGATCGGCGGCGGCGTATGGGGTCGTCAGCGTGTAGATGCGCGCGACGGTGCCGCCGCTGGTAAAGACGCCGTAGCTCGTCGAGTCGATGGCATTGCCATCAAGATCGGTCAGACTGAAATTGACCCCGGAGACACCGGCAACGATGTAGGTGTTGCCGTTCAACTGCGTCATGCCGCCGACATTCCGGAAGAATACCCAATCGCCGTTGTTGAACGCCGCAGTGGCCCCGCTGGTCATCGTGAAGGTGGCCCCGAAACCACTTGCTCCGGTGGTCGATGCCTGCGAAACCGGGTTGCTCGGGAGGACCGAGTAAATGCCTGCGGTGGAGATCGCCAGCACGTTCGGACCGAAGATGCCGCCAACGAATGTTGCGCCCGTGCCAGTGCCAGAGCTCGACGCCTGGGTGAACGTGCCGCTGGAAGCGTTCGCGGTAAAGACGCCGCCATTGGTGAGCGTGATGCTGCGCACGCCGATCACGATATCCAATTGCGCGCCGGTGAGGCTTGCCCCCGTGACCGGTTCCGTCGCGGGCGTCGTCGGGTTGACCGTGTAGTCGCCGCCAACGAGGATGCCGAGGACTGCGGTTATCGCGCCGCCCGCAACGGTTACCGATGCCTGGAATTTTGTGCCGGTGCCCGTCGTGCCGGTGACCGTCTGCGTCCCGTTGGTGCCGCCAGTCCCTCCCGCGGCGACCGTAGCCGAAACGACCTTTGTGGTCTGCACCGTCACGAAGGCCGGCGTCGATTGGGTGCCGCCCGCCAGATGGATCGTGTCTCCAGGCGCGTAATTGCCGATCCCCGGATTATTGAGGAGCAGCGCGACCAGCGTCGTGTTCGTGACCGACAGAACCGCCGGCAACACATATACGCCGCCTGCGAGGGTGATGAGATCGCCGGGCGAATAGCTCGATAACACGCCGGCATTGTTGGGCGATGCCGCGCTGAAGCCGCTCGACGCGGCGGTGAGCATGATGGGATTGGCGTTGGTCGCCGAACTGACCGTCAGCGCCGGCTCCAGCGCATAAGCGCCGGCCGACTTCACGCGCATATAGTGCTCGCCGAATTCGAGTGCGTAACCCTGCGTGATCGAAAAATTGAACTGGATATCGCGCGGCGGCGGATTGGGATATTGCTGCTTGCAGCGGCCGACAAGCGCAGTGCCGGCGCGGGAGTACAAGCCTCCTTTGTAGTTTACGAAGACATTCCTTCCTGTGGCGACACCCGCCCGTACCCGTCCAAGATCGACATGACCCCACAATTCCGGGGTAATCTCACCGGCAGAAAAATTAGGCTGTATCGTCGGGATCGTCATCTGGTAATATCATCTCCAACGACAAATGAGGCTGTTATGAATGAGATGCTGAGAGCGGCGATTAGGGGTTAAATCTCCAGCGGGA
>Ga0209167_10000159_pt1 | contig 65055 bp, 56 predicted proteins | sample Coa_R1_9_FD_187154 | JGI IMG/M metagenome (GOLD analysis project Ga0209167, IMG submission 187154) | Surface soil microbial communities from Centralia Pennsylvania, which are recovering from an underground coalmine fire - Coalmine... | ecosystem: Environmental > Terrestrial > Soil >... | reverse complement strand
GCCTCAACGATCACCGAAAACACCTTTCCACAGCGACGGCCATAACGGCGGCTTCTATCATCGTCATCAAGAAAAACGTCATGGCCCGAATGCTGCTTAAGGAAGCTACTGTCTCATCCTTTTTCTGGACCAGCCTGCTCACTTCCATGATTCAACTTCGCGATGATTTTCATGACATGCTCGTCAGCACCAGCGAACAACGCCTCGCGCGCGCGCTGTTGCACATGGCCCACATGCATCCCCCCCATCAGGTTGGTCACATTCCCATCGTGAACCAGCAGATCCTGGCCGAAATGGTTGGCACCACTCGGTCGCGAGTGAATTTTTTCATGAATCGTTTCCGCAAGCGTGGCTTGATCTCCTATAACGGATACCTGCATGTCAAGAATGCCCTGAAGACCGTCGCCCTTCGATAAGAGAATTCCGTTTCCACTAACCCCCGGTCCCGCGAAACATGCAAAATGGCTCTTGGTTCGGCGGCACCGGCAGGTTGGGGGATCTTTGATTGTGAAGAAGGGATTCAATTCGACAGAGACTGATCTTTGGTAAAGGTCACTTCGATAAATTGGAATTCACGCTCATGTGGGTCATCCAGGCGACTCCTGAACAATCCGTGTTCGCAGCGGGCCGCAGGAACACAATCTTGACTTCGTGGGAACGCCGGTCGTACGAGCATAGCCAACGGCCTTTCCACCGGGCCAGGATTTTCATTAACCATTTGTTGTCAAATTCAATCGAGCTGTAGATGAATTTCCCACACTCCACGTAGGGAGCTTCCAGAACCGCGCGCTCGTCGGTGCCTTCAGCAAATTGGTTTACTAACGACCGTGCGTCGCCTTCCAGAACTCTTACGCGGCCGGATACCACTCGAATTTGAGTGAGAAATTCAACCAGATTGTTGATGGTCCACTGCGAGTTCTCGCCATCCGGGTGTCCACTGGTGAGATTCAAACCGGGGTAGAAGAGCGGCTGGATGAAGGCCCAGAAGGAAGGGTCTCGCTCCAGATTCTCCACAAGATCTCGACCCCTGCCCCGCGTATCCATGAATGCGCCGGCTTTTCTGGTCAACTCATGTGTCTCAATGGCAGCACGCCAGAAGGCGGCCACGCCGGGGCTTTCGTCAATCAGCAGGCCGGCATTTGAAAGGCCGTGCACAATGATGATGGATGTGCCCGCGCCGCCCGCAAATGGCTCCATAAAAATACCGGGGTAGATGCCGTGCTGAGCTTCGGCAAGGTGGGGCAACGGATTGGATGCGCCGGTTAGATTGCGCAATGAAGACATATTTCGCACCTATTACCATGTTGAGTGGAATGCCCAACATATAGCAATGGTACGTTAGAGTCGGTATTACCCGTATACCGGTACGTTCAGTACTTCTAGTCTGGAGACATTGGAATGAATGGAGAGGGGTTGACTCTAAGCGATGCCGTGCCGGCGGCGCAGCTCTATTTTGAGCGTCCAGAGTTCCTGCAATCGAGCGGTGACCGCCGGGTCATCCGGACGCGCTTTCTGACTCGCAAACTGTGACTCGATCTGCTTCTCCAAATCGATTAACTCCAGTTCGGCGCGCCGCCGGCGAAGAACGCCGAGACAGCTTTCCACTTCGTCCCAGGTGGAGGGCGCGCCGGTCTCAAACGCGATGTCGTACAGCAGTCTCCGGTCTGGCTCATCCAGGGTTGTAGCCAGCGTGGAAGTATCCGGACGTGCGCCGTCTTTGCAAAGCGGCAACAGGGCCGCGAAGATGCGCTCAGTTTCAAGCCCGCGGTAGATTTCCTCCGCCGCCAGTAAATTGGAGAGCCGCGCGCGAAAATCATCGGCTTCAATGAGCATTTGGACCAGCCTCCGCTCAGCAGGCCTGGCGCTGCGCGACAGGAGTTCGGGGTTTGTTTTCACTTCGCTGCGGCGCTCCGCAGCCGCTTTGCGCAGCGCCTCGCGCAAAACAGGCTCCTCCACGCGCAACTGCTGGGATATCCGCGTGGCCCATTCCGAGCGCAGCAGCGGATTCGGAATTCGTTGAACGTGAGGCATCAGGAAATTCACGGCACGCAGCTTACCCTGTGCTGTGGTCATGTCCATTTGCCGCGCGCGGCCAATCAGATAATCGAGAAACGGGGCCGCCTTTCCCAACAGTTCCCCATACGCTTCCGCCCCCTTTTTCTGGATGAAGGTATCCGGATCGGCGGGCTTGCCATCCACGGCAGGCAAGGCCAGGACGCGCGTCTCGAAATCCTGCTCCAGCAGCAGCGCCAGCGACCGCTCCGTGGCAGCCTGCCCGGCATTATCCGGATCGTAATTCACAACAATTTGTTTCGTGAAACGCGCCAGCAGTTTTACCTGCGATTCTGTGAGGCTGGTGCCGCAGCTGGCCACCACATTGCCGATGCCCGCGCGCGCGACCGCAATCGTATCCATGTAGCCTTCGACCAACACCGCGAATCCCGCGCGACGGATGGGCTCCTTGGCGCGGTCCAGGTGGTAAAGGAGACCGCTCTTGGAGTAGATCGGAGTCTCGGGCGAATTCAGATATTTTGGCATGTCATCGCCCAACGAGCGCCCGCCGAACGCGACGATCTTTCCCGATTCGTTGGCAATTGGAAAAATAATGCGGCGGCGGAAGCGGTCGTAGAGCCGGGCCTTGTCATCGCGCGAAACCAGGCCGGATTGGTCGATGAGTTTTTCAGGGAATTTCTGCTTCAGGTGACGCAACAGGGCATCACCCCCTGAAGGCGCAAAGCCCAGCCCGAATCGCGTGATGGCTTCCTCGTCCAGTCCGCGATCCGCCAGATAGGCGCGCACAGCCTTGCCTTCGGCAGTGTTGGTCAGGTGCCGTGCAAAAAAAGCGGCCGCTTCACGGTGCATTTCCACCAGAACCGAGCGCTGCTGGTTGGTGCGGCGATCCTCCGGACTGCGCTCGCGCGCCTGTGGAACCGGAATGCCGCATTTTTCGGCCACCGCGCGCACCGCATCGGGAAAGGAGAGCTTATCCACTTCCATCACAAACTTGAAAACGTCTCCGCCCACGCCGCAGCCGAAGCAATGATAAATCTGCTTTACCGGATGGACAGCGAAGGAGGGGGTTTTTTCGGAGTGAAACGGACACAGCCCGGTAAAATTCTGCCCGCTCTTGCGCAGAGGCACATATTCGCCGATCACTCGGACGATGTCCGCCTGCTGCTTCACTTTGTCCGCAAATGATCCAGCTTCCGCCATGGGGGAGATATTAAACAGTTTAGGGGGGGATCAGTTCAAACACAAATTTGCCGTCACGGAAAACTACGAGGGTTTTTCCGTCGGGAGTCCACTGGGCGATTCCGAACGGAACGCTTTTTACGATTGTCCTCTGCGCGACATTCAAGACATCGAAGCGCACGATGGATTTGAGATCCTGTTTCTCATGATGTTCCACAAGCAGAAGGTTGTCGTCCTGCGGGTTCCACACCGGATTCTCGTCTTCTTCGTCGCCCTCGTTTGCAAAGGAGAGCGCCGTCTTGCCGCTGTCCGAGTAGCGGGCGCGGAAAGGCAGCCCGGCCTCGAATATATAAGGCAAATAATATTCGCCGGTCGCTGAGAAATTAATTCCATACATGTTAAAGCGGGTGTCCAGGTGCTTTCCCTTAACATCATAAATATTGATAGTGGGTTGCTTGTCCGTTTCAGCCGTGTCGTCCGCAACATAAATCTTTTCAGTTCTGTCGCCCGAATAAAGAACATGAAAACGGAACGCAGGCGTCTTGACCGCGAACTGACGCACTTTCTGAGTGTCCAGGTCCAGAATTCCAATGGCAGTGAAGCCCATGTCGTTGTAGTTTTCCGCGTTCTTGTCCACCTTGGGGCGGTCGGTCATGAAGACGAAATAATTTCCGTCGTGGGTCCATTGAAGGACTCCGCGGAGATTGTTGATCACCATGGGCGCCCCTACCGTCCCATCCTCTTTGATTAGGTAGAGGCCCTCCGAAGTGGATACAGCGAACGTGCGCGGAATGGGCACAGTCCAAACCCCGACGGACCCACCCGTAAGGAGCTTCTTCACCTGTCCGGCTTTCAGGTCGAAGAGAAAGACATCCCGTTTTCCATCATCGGGGCTGTGGCTCGATGTGAGAAGGATTGCGGTTTCATCTTCGGAAATAGCGAATTGATCGACTCTGTAGTCTCCGGTTGGCAGCGCATAGGACTTGCCTGTGGCTTGCGAAAATGCGGAACAAATCGAGAACGTAAATATGAACAATATGATCGCGAGACCAGTAAGCGTCAGCGCGGGGAGATAAGAATGGCTGGAGGGGCTGCTTTTCATGTTCAACCTCTCAATTCCACAACGGTGATCGCCGCGCCGCCGCGATCCGCTGATTCGGAAGCGATTCGCTCAACCAGCGGATGCGCGGTGAGAAATTCAGCCAGCCCGCGGCGAAGCGCGCCGGTTCCGTGCCCGTGGATGATCCGCAGGCGCGGTTTCCCGGCCACCGCTGCCGAGTCGAGGAACTTGTCCACGCGCCGCGTGGCTTCTTCCACGGTGCAACCGATGACGTTGATCTCATCCGCAGACGGCTCATCGGTTGGCTGCGCTTGAACGGTGATGCCAGAGGCATATCGCGCAGGCTGTGGAGTCCCGGCCGCCGGGCGATCTTCCACAATCGCGGTAACGTCGTCGAGCGAGATCTTCATGCGCAGCGGACCGGCCTCAACTTCAGCGCCGCGTCCATCCACGCGGCGCAACACAACGGGCGACGGGAATCCGCGCACGCGCACTTTGACTCCGGAGACAAGCCGCTCGGCCTTAACGGGTTGTTCGACGGGCGCGAGGGCTGGGCCCAAATCTTCCTGCGATGCGGAGAGATGTTGCACCACGGCGTCATCGACTTCTTCACGCGCTTCGCCGCGCGCCTTGCCTACGGCGCGCTGCGCTTGCTTATTGAGCTGCGATTGAAGTTCTCGATTCTTGATGGCTTCGAGCGCATTGGAGAGAGCTGCTTCATGTTGTTTCAGCGCTTGGGTAAATTTCTGCTCCAGGTCGGCGATGCGTTTGCGTTGGCGCTCCGCCCATTCGGTCTGCAGTCTCTTCCGCTGGCGATCAATCTCCGCGGATTGTTCGCGCAACGCGGCGCGCAGCGTGTCCACTTCATCCCGCGCTGAATGCAAATAGGCGATCAGGTTGCCAGCCTCACGCGCGGCGGGCGTCATTTCAGCACGAGCACGCTGCAGAATGCGCTCCGGAATGCCGAGCCGCTCGGCAATCGCGATGCCGCTCGAGCCACCGGGCACGCCGACGAGCAGGCGGTAGGTAGGGCGAAGATTCACCGCATCGAATTCCACCGCGGCATTAAGCACGCGGGGAGTGGTGGAGGCGTAAGCTTTCAAGCGATCATGATGCGTGGTAGCGAGTGTGAGGCAGCGCCGCGCGCGAAATTCTTCCAGCAACGCCACAGCAAGCGCCGCGCCTTCTTCCGGCGCTGTTCCCGTACCCAGCTCATCCACAAGCACAAGCGAGCGCTCCGTGACCGCTTCGAGCATGGAACGGAGATTGAGCATGTGCGCCGAAAAAGTGGAAAGGCTCGCGGCGATGGATTGCTCATCGCCGATGTCGGCGAGCACGCGGTCAAATAATGGCAGCTCTGCAGATTGAGCCATCACTGGAATGCCCGATTGTGCGGCCAGCGCGGTCAGACCGACAGTCTTCAATGCGACGGTTTTGCCTCCGGTGTTCGGCCCGCTGATGACCAGTACGGTTTCCCCTGAGCCCATGGCGAGCGACATGGGAACGACAGCTCCCCCTTCGTTACGGAGCGCGGCTTCCAGGATGGGATGCCGCGCGGCATCGAGCCTGAGTTGAGCGTCGTCATGGAAAGCGGGAATGGCGCAATCGTACTTGCGAGCATAGCGTCCGCGGGCAAAAAGCGAATCGAGCTCAGCGATAATTTGCGCGTCGTGCCGCAATGCAGACGCCTGCCCGCGCAGCATCTGTGTCAGAGCGGCCAGGATGCGCGCAATTTCGGCGGCCTCGTCGTCGGCAAGCTGCACCAGCTTGTTGTTTAACTCGATGGCCACCAGGGGCTCGACAAAAACGGTTTGTCCCGTGGCGCTCGAACCGTGAACGATGGCGTCGCGCACATTGGAATTGCGCCGCTCGGCAGCCCGCACGGGAATCACATAGCGGTCGTTGCGCAGCGTGACGTAGTCTTCACCCGGCTCGGCGCCACGCGCCCGCAGAATTTCGCGCAGAGACTTCTGGATGGAGTCGCGCGTGCGTGCGAGGGACGCGCGAATACGGCGCAATTCCGGTGAGGCGTCATCGCTAATGGCGCCGTCGGGCAACACCGCGCGACGGATGGCCGCCAGGTGGACGCGGAAGTCACTGAGCGAATCCGCGCGCGAAGACAATCCCTGGAACTTTTCCCGTGCATCGCGAAAAAAATCCTTCAGCCAGCCCACAGTTTCCAGGAGAGAGGCCGTGTCCAAAAGTTCCAGTGGAGTGAGCACCGCCGAGGATATGGCGGGTTCTGAATAGTCGCTGCGCTCAAGACGCAGCAACCACGGCTCGGGATCAGCCAGCGCGCCAAACCCCAGCTCGCTCCCGTCGCGCAGCCAATCCATGGCTTCACGGATCAGCGCGAATTCGGCATCTAGCTGGGCGCGATCCCGCCGGGGCGTCAGTGCTTCGATGCCGCGCCGGCCGGGCGCACAGGTAGCGAAGCCGCGGACGATTTCACGCAGCCGGTCGAATTCGAGGAGGTCCGAAGCAGTTCGTGACATTTAGAAATTGCAAATCCCAGTTTGATTCTGACCGCAAGGCCGACTGTGCCACTTCTTATTTGTGGCCTGCGCAGCAGCGCGCGTTGCCCAGCTCCTCCACCATGGCGACAGCCAGCGAATCAAGGACATCGGTCGCGGCCTTACTTTTGAGATTGTGATTGTTGCCGAGAAAAGAAAATACCAGATGCTCGCCGCGTGATGAAGTGGCATAGCCCGCCAATGAATCCACGTGAGTCAATGATCCAGTTTTTGCCCAGACGTGTCCCGCGGCCGGAGTGCCCTTCATGCGATCCATTAGCGTGCCGTCTTCCCCGGCGAGGGGCAACGCAGAGCGAAAGATCTCAGCCCAGGGTTGTTGCCCGGCCCAGCGCAGCAGGGTGACTTCCGATTGTGGTGTGACCATGTCCTTGCGGGAAAGACCCGAGGCGTCGGTCATCACTACGTCGGCATCGCTCAGCCCGAGACCCTTGCGGAAGTCTTCTTCAAATTGCAGCGCTGTATCCTCGGAAGAGTCCCCGGTTTTTGCGCGTGCGGAAACCCGCAGCAACATTTCAGCGTGCAGATTTTGGCTGGTCTTGAGCATAACGCGCAGGTCATCGGAAAGGGGCGGCGAAATATGTTCAGCGAGTACAGTCGCGCCCGGCACCAGAGCTCCGGCAGCCGCTGGGGACGCCACGGAATTTGCGGCTGAAGCCGTGGGCGTTGGCGCAGCACCGTAATAAGCGCTGGGGTCTCCCGAGTGGACGGCGCGCGCGTGCCCAGAAATAACTACGCCGCGAGCCTCCAGCAAACTTTTAAGCAGTGCCGAGGCAAATTCGGCGGGACGGTCAATGGCCAGCCCCATCGAGTGAGGCGCCGCGTCCAAGGGCATTGAGCCGCGCAGAAATATTTCGCTCGAGCCGGGCTCGCGCTCCACGGAAAGCTTCTGCACGGAGCCGCGAGCGGCAGTCATGACTTCGTTGTGGACGCGATAGGTGTCCGTCAAAGGAACGGCAGTGTAGGTTGCCGGTGAACCTGCAACTCTGCCCGGAGTTAGTTCAATGAGGAGAATTCCGTCATTGATTTGCAGCGCTGAAACCGGCACGCCGTAATTCCAAAGCATGTCATCAATCGCCCATCCGGAAGGATAAGTCCCTCCAGCGAGATAACTGTCATCCGCGACGATGTCACCCGAAATCTGTTTCACGCCGCGAGCGACTACAGCGTCCGCAAGCTCGGCGAGAGCTTTTTCCGGAGGGCCATCGCGCTCGGTCTTCTTAACAAATGGGAAGACACGATTGGAGAGATTCGGGTCACCGCGGCCGACCAGAATCAAATCGCCCTGAAGAAGGCCTTCCGAATTGAGTGGGGCGCGCGCCTCGATCGTGGTGCGAAAACGATAGTCGGGGCCGAGCGTCGCGAGAGCGAGCGCGGCGGTGAAAAGTTTGGCATTGGATGCGGGCAGGAAGTATTTGTCGGAATTCAGCGAGAAGAGTACTTCTCCGGTGTCGGCATCCTCCACCAGCATGCCCCAATAACCGCGCCCCGGTTCGGGAGCAGCCAATATCTTCTCAACCCTGGCGCGAAATGAGGCCACTCCGGTTGAGGCGCCAGCCTCGGAATTCCCCCGCCGCGCAGGTCCCTGGGCAAATGACGCGGCAATAAGCAAAGGGGCGAATAGACACAGAGCGGAAAGGTAAAGAAACCTTCGATATCGAGAGGTTTGCGCCATGTTCTCTTTGCGAAAACCTAATCGTATTTTCAAACCGGCATGCCTTGGAACAATCGGGTCACAATTGAAATTATCGTTTATCGCGAGGCGCGTCAAACCCTGCCGTGGCGCGCAACAGGCGACGCCGCCGGCCGGCAAGCCCGATTTGCTTCAAAACCGATGACGATTTATCATGAAGTCCCACCCAATTAGGAGGAAATACATGCGCAAATCAATCGCATTGCTGGCCGCGATGGCCCTGGTGACTCTCCCCATGCTGGCGGCCGACAAGGAAAAAGATGAAGAGCGGCTGCGCAACTGCGGCACCGTGATGCACGAAATCCTGAATGTTCCCGATGACATCCCGCAGGATCTGCTGAATAAAGCAGAATGCGTGGTCGTGTTGCCCTCCGTCCTAAAGGGAGCATTTATAGTGGGGGGCAGCTACGGGCGCGGCGCTATGAGTTGCCGAAGTGGAGACCACTTTGACGGGCCCTGGGGGGCGCCGACGATGATGGCCCTGGAAGGCGGAAGCGTGGGCTTCCAACTGGGCGGCGAGGCGACTGATTTCGTGCTTCTGATCATGAACGCGCGCGGAGCCAGCTCCATCCTCACGAGCAAAGTGAAGCTGGGAGCGGACGCCGCGGCAGCCATAGGCCCGGTAGGCCGCAATGCGCAGGCCGATACGGACGCAACCATGCGCGCGGAAGTGCTGACTTATTCGCGTTCGCGCGGTGTTTTTGCAGGCATTTCGCTGGATGGCTCGACGCTTCGTCCGGACAACGATGCCAATGAACTTATCTATGGAAAGAAAATGGAGGCGAGGGATATCGTGCTCCGGCGAGCCGCGCCTGCGCCGCCTTCCTCAAAAGAGCTGTTGGATGTCCTGAACGACCATTCTCCTAAGAATATGTCCGACCCGAAGTCGCGTTAATCATTTGGCAGAATCAGCGCAAAATCCCCCGGCAAAGGCCGGGGTGCGTCCGAAGCACTGGTTTGCACATCGCGCTGAGTTCCCGTAATCTGAGATTTCGATTCTGGCGCGTCTTTCGGGTGAAAGTCTCCCGCGCACGGCCCGTCTCCAAATATGCTCTGTCCCATCTGCAATAAACGAAAAGCCGAACGATTCTGTCCGGCAAAAGGTGAGAAGATTTGCGCCGTTTGCTGCGGAACGGAGCGCGAAGTCACCATTGATTGCCCGGCGGATTGCGCGTATCTGGTGGCCGCGCATCGCTACGAACAGCGGCAAAACAAGCCGCTGCCTGGATCCGAAGTACCTTTTCCGGATGTGGAGTTCGCTCCCGCGATTATCCACCAGCATCGCAACGTGGTTTCCGGCTTGGCCTTCACAATTTTGAAGACTGCCGCGGATGAGCCATCCACCGTGGACGCGGACGTGCTCGCGGCACTGCAAGCGTTGGCGGAAACCTATCGCACGCTCGGCTCGGGGATTTACTACGAGAAGCCACCCGCGGGCGGACCTCCGCAGGCGATTTATGCCGCGCTGGGCAAATATCTGGAGGAGTTCAGGAAACAAGAAGCTGAACAGGGCGCTGCCGGGCGGCTGGGCGCCGGCCGTCTGAAGGATACCGACATCTTTTACTTTCTGGTGTTCCTGCTACGCGTGGGACGGCAGCAGACCAACGGGCGGCCCCGCGCGCGTATGTTCCTGGAATTCCTGAGGGGGCAGTTGCCGCGCGAAGCTCAGCCTCAGGCCGAACCAAGCCGCATCATCCATCCCTGACAATTCGCTGAATAACACCCTAAGCGGCGCCCAGCGAAAGACTGAGCTGCGGCGATGGCAACTCACAGACTGATTGCACGGGTCGCGCACCCAATCCATACTTCTTGCGCATCGCCGCGGCGCGCTGGGAAATTTCCTGACGGTAAGTCTCTGGCGGGTAAGCCTCGCGTTTGTACCACTCACCATATTGTTTCGCGAGCCGGGGGAATTTTTTCTCAATGAAGGGTAGAAAATGTTTGGCCGCGGAGGGCATGAGCCAGAGTGGAGACGACAGGAACCACTGCGCGCGCGCCTCGCTCGCTGCGCGAGCCATGGCCTCAAAGTGCGGCTCACTGTCGGTGAGCCCGGGCAATACGGGCATCATGAAAACGCCCGCCGCAAGTCCGGCGTCGCGCAATTGGCGCAGGGCCTTCAACCTCAGATCCGGGCGCGGCGCCCGAGGTTCCAGCATGCGCGCCAGGCGCGTACCCACGGTAACGATGGTTACATTGATGGTGAGCGACGAACGCTCCGCGATGCGTTTCAGCAGGTCAATCTCCCGCACCACCTGGTCAGATTTCGTAGTGATGCTAAGGTTCAGCCCTTCGCGTTCGGCCATGCGCTCAAGGATTGCACGGGTTACGCCGAATTCGCGCTCCGCGGGCTGAAACGGGTCGGTGGCGCTGCCAATTGCGATATGTCCGCCGCCGATGCGCATCTCGGCCAGATCGCGCGAGGCAATCGGCCCCGCGTTGGCTTTGGCGTAAATCTTGCGCTCGAAATCGCCACCATCAAGCTCCATGAATTCATGCGTGTATCGTGCATAGCAGTAGAGGCACCCAAATTCACAGCCTCGATAAGGATTTACGGTAAATGGAAAAGGGACGCGTGTGGATTCGCAGCGGTTGACAATGGAACGCACGGGCAGCAGAAAATATTCGGTGCCGCGCTTGGCATCCGCGCAAGGAGAATCAGCGGCGAGGCGGGCGATTCCGGCAAGGCCGGCAGCAAGCTTCGGTGGTAGCGAAGCTGGAGGCGCGTTGTCCCGGTGGTGCGGGACGATGGGAAATAAGGAGGGAGTGGGAAAAGTGGCCATCGTCCGGCTCGTCGCTGAATAGGTGCTCCAATGCAGGGAGTGTATTCGCCTTTTGTTCGCTTTGTCAAGAAAAATATTCGCTTTATTTTCGCCTGTGGAAACGCCGCCCTAGACGCTCAATCCGCCCAGGGTTCCATCCAATAATCCACGGCCAGCCATATGCCGCGTGAAAAAGGAACGAAAATGAGCGAGAGCATGATGGCGACGGCCATCCACACCAGGATTTTGACCTCGGCAGAGGCGTGCCACATCTCGGGGAAGTACTGCGAAACCAGATAAGCAGTAATAAGAATCGCCGCGGTAATGCCGTAATTGATGATCATGGCTCCCACAAAGTAGCCAGGCTCCCGGAAGAATTTCAGTCCGCACGCCGGGCAGTCATGATTCATGGTGAACATGCGCTCGAGGAGTCGCCCCTGGCCGCATCGCGGGCAGCGGAGGCGCAGGCCGCAGCTCATTACGTGCGTGAAGGATGGGTGGGCAACCGGCATAGGAGTCACTTCCATACAATAGCCTAGATGTGCCCGCGGGTGTGCCGGATGTTTTTGAAAATAAGGACGATGAACGAAAGGGCAATGTCCAGGTGGAGGTACAGTGCTCAATATGCGCCGCAGAGAATGAACGCCCCATTATGCTTTAAGGCGCGGGGTCTATAATTTAACCAGGAGCCCCGCAGGTGGAACCGATCAACATCCTAATCCTGGACGATGATGTGGTGAGCCAGGCCGCGCTGCGCCAAGTGCTCGACTCCGAGGGCTGGCAAGTCCATGTGGTCACGCGAATGGATCGTGCCCTTGCGGAGGTGGCTCGCTGGCAAGCGCGGCTGGTGATCGCCAGCGTTTCCATGACCGGCCTTTCCGGGCCTGTGTTTGAAACCTTGAGGGTCCTGGCGCAGGCGGAGGCCGTGGAGGGCGCTCGGACGCCAACGCGCGTGCTCTATCTTGTGCCCATGATGGCGGCGCCGCGAGCTCAACCCATGTTAGAGCGCGTGGGCCTGCCCTATTTGCTGAAGCCCTACCACCTGCATGACTTTCTTCAAAAAGTGAGCGACCTGCTGATTGAGGCGGGGGCGATCAGTACGTCCATGGTCAACGTGCAGCCGGAGTTGCAGGTTGCGCCGCGCCCATTCGTGCGCATCGGAACGAGGCTGGATAAGCGACGGACAAACATGTTCTCGGGGCGCGATGAATACATGATGACTGAGGAAGAACTCATGGAATACGAAAAGCAGGAAGAAGAAGAGAAGAAAAAAAAGATCAAGAAGCGGGATGATTTTTTATAAGAATCAACTCAATTTCACCTGCTCTGAAGTCCTTCCAAGACAAATTCACATGGCATGTTTTAGGAAAGCCAAGCGCGAACCTGGCTGCGGTCGGGCGTTGCGGCCAGCAGTCCCGCCATGGTCAGACGCAGCAAAGGATGGCGAAGCGCGGGAGCTATTTCCACCATGGGTATGAGGACGAACCGGCGCCCGGCCATTCGCGGATGCGGAATTTCGAGGTCGGCAGACCGGATGATGCTGGCCCCGTAAAACAAAATATCAATATCCATCGTTCGCGGGCCCGCGTGAACGATGCGTTTGCGGCCCAGTTGTTGTTCGATGCGGCGAACAACATGGAGCAGTTGCCGTGGCATAAGCTCCGTTTCCGCCTCGACGGCAGTGTTCAGGAACCAGCCCTGCGCCTGAAATCCGACCGGCTCAGTTTGGTAGAGCGCGGAGCGTCGCGTGATGCGCACTCCCGATTCCATCAGCAGCTCAAGCGCCCGCTCGATGTGCGAGGCGCGGTCGCCCAGATTTGACCCGAGGGAAAGGTAAACGGTGTGGAGTGACATGGGGGCCGCCGCTAAAATAGGGGCTGCTGACGGCGCGGAACTTCCATTCCAAAATGTTTGTAGGCCAGTGGAGTGGCCATCCGGCCGCGCTGTGTACGGTCGAGCAGGCCGAGCTGCATCAGGTAGGGCTCATAAATTTCCTCGATGGCATCTTCTTCCTCGCTCAGAGACGCCGCGATGGTGTTCAATCCTACCGGCCCGCCTGAATATTTTTGAATAATTGTCAGCATCAGGTTGCGGTCGGTTTCGTCCAGCCCGTGCTGATCCACTCCCAGCATTTCGAGCGCCTCGTGCGCGACATCCTTGGTGACTTGGCCATTGGCGCGAACTTGCGCAAAGTCGCGCGCTCGCCGGAGCAGGCGGTTGGCGACGCGCGGCGTGCCCCGTGCGCGGCGCGCAATTTCCACCGCGCCATCCTCATCGATCGAAATATCCAGGATGCGCGCGGAGCGCTGGACAATCACCGCCAGATCCTCGGGCGTATAAAAATCCAGCCGGTGGACGATGCCGAAACGCGAGCGCAGGGGCGCGGTGATCAGTCCCGCGCGCGTGGTGGCACCGACCAGAGTGAAATGGTTTAGCGAAAACGGATGGATTCGCGCGCCGGGCCCCTGGCCGATGATCAGGTCGATGCGGTAATCCTCCATCGCCGGGTAAAGGACTTCCTCTACGGCGGGCATCAACCGGTGAATTTCGTCCAGAAAAAAAACCTCGCGCTGCTCCAGCGCCGTGAGCACAGCGGTAAGGTCGCCCTTGCGTTCCAGCATCGGCCCTGAGCTGGTTTTGATGGCCACGCCCATTTCGCTGGAAATGATTTGCGCCAGCGTGGTCTTTCCAAGGCCGGGAGGACCATACAGCAGCACATGGTCAAGTGCTTCACCGCGGCTCTTGGCGGCTTCTATGGTAATGGCCAGATTCTCCTTCACGCGCGATTGCCCGATGAAGTCCTCAAGCCGCTTCGGACGGACGCTCGATTCGATGCGCGAGTCCTCGTCAAACGCTTGCCCGGAAATAATCCTCTGGCCGTGCCTGTCCATCCGCGGGTCTGTGGGTCCGGCTGGCTTGGTTGCGCTCATGACCATTGCGCGCGCTAATGCGCGGCGCGCGCCCTCCGCTCAACGGGTGAAGCAAGATTGTGCAGCGCGGCCTTCAGCAAATCTTCAAAATTTGTTCCCACTTGCTGCTTGCAGGCCGATACAGCAGCCTCTGCCGCCGCCTCTTCGTAGCCCAAATTAACCAGTGCGGAAACCACGTCCTCCACCGGCCCTGCAGGTGACACCGCGCGCGGCGCTCCCGGCGCTTCCATGGCCGCAAGTTTGTCACGGAGCTCCAGCACAATCCGCTCCGCAGTTTTTTTTCCCACACCGGGGATGCGCGTCAGCGCCACCAGGTCGCCGCGTCGGATCGCGGGCACCAGTTGATCCACGCTGATGCCGGAAAGAATTTTCATCGCCAGCACCGGCCCCACCCCGGAGGCAGCAATCAGCAATTCAAAGCAATGTTTCTCACGCGAAGTAAGGAACCCATAAAGCGAGATGCCATCATCGCGCATGTGCGTGTGCACCAGCACAGTCACCTGGCTGTGCAGATCCCCCAGCGCGGAGTAAGTAGAAAGCGGAATGTGCACAAGGTAGCCGACGCCGCCCACGTCAATCAGCACCTGGTTGGGGCGCTTGTCGAGAAGCGTTCCGCGGAGCTGTGCAATCATCTGGTGTAGGAAACCATCACGGCATAAGCAGGGCGAAAGCCCGGCGAAAGGATTATTGAGCAGTGGGAGCGGGGTGTCAACGCAATGGCTAAGCCTTGTGCTCCGGACCAAAAACCGAAAGCCGGTGTCCATCGGGGTCGTTGAAATTAGCCGCGAACATGGGGCCGGTCACCGCGCGCGGTTCGCCCAGAAATGTCACGCCCCTGGCGCGCAATTCGTCATACGCCGCACGGACATCCTCCACGCCAAAAACCAGTTCCGTGGCGCCGACGCGCGTGGTGCTCGCTCGCGCCAGGCCCTCGCTTAGCGCCAGAGTGAATCCACCCGCATCAAAGAAAGCAAATCCTGGATGCTCGGCCTGCAAAGTGAGACCAAGGATATCGCGATAAAAAGGAATCGAACGCGCCGTGGTTTCCACACCCAACATGACGTGACTGATCTTTGATTTATCCAAAATTGCCTCCTGGCCAAATCGTCTGTTGCCGGGAATCTTAGCAGCACCGGGACACGTCTACTATCTGCCAAGTGCAGTTCCCCTGGCTTCTTGAGAATTGCTAATTTGAAGAATCTTTAGGGGGAGACAAGCACTCTACTTTGCGTCGCTGACGAGATTCACGGTATCTATCACGCCGATCACGGCCATATCGATGGGTGAGTTTGGCCGGCCAACCGCCGTCATCGCTGAAAAACCTTCCATTACCAGCAAGACCCGGTCGCCAACTCCAGCGTCCACGGAGTCAAGAGCGAGCACGGGCTCGCCGCGGTCGCTGCCATCGAGTTGCAGCGGCTGGACCAGCAGGATCTTGCGCCCCACATGCGAGCGCGTTTTTTGCGTGGCCACCACATCCCCGACAACTTTTCCAATCACCACGAGCCGTTCACTCCTTGCTGGTTCAACTTATCCGCGGGCTACGTCCCCACGGGCAGATTTATTTCGTCCACGATCCCGACAATCGTTGCTTCCGTGGGCACTTCTTCCGGCAAAAAAGGGAAGCTGGCTTCTTTCCCGCGGCACCAGTAAATCAGTTCACCCGTCCCCGCGCCCACGGAATCAATGGCAATGAGCGCGCGTCCCTTCTCGCGCCCGTGCCGGTCAACGGGTTGGACCACGAGCAGCTTTTTTCCGTCCAAATGCGCGTCCTTCATGGTGCAAACCACGTTCCCGATGACGCGCCCAAGTTGCATGAATTATTTCCTGCGCGAGGAAGCCAGCTCCGCTTCGTGCAACGCATCCAGATTTACGCTGTCCACCACTCCTACAATCGCGGCGTCCACCGGCTTATCCTTGCAATCGGCGGCCATGCGCGCGGAACTGCCCGAAACAATCAATACAGTTTCACGAAATCCTGAATCCACCGTGTCCACGGCAATCAAATATCCGGATTCATCTCCGCCTTCGGGTGTAACCGGCTTCACAATGAGGAGCTTCATTCCTTCCAGGCGAGGGTCTTTGCGCGAGGCAACGATGGTTCCGACGATGCGGCCGAGAATCATTCAAATTCTCATCCGGCCACAATGCCGACAATCCGAGAAAGTCCTTTGCGACTCCAATTAGTCTCCCACTCCGCCGGAGGATGCCGCTGACTTGCCGATGGGCAAAATCGCTTCAAGGGATTCATGCGGCCGGGGAATCACGTGAACGGAGACGAGCTCGCCAACGCGTCGTGCTGCGGCCGCTCCCGCATCGGTTGCGGCCTTCACGGCCGCCACATCCCCGCGCACCATGGTGGTAACGTACCCCGCGCCGATTTTTTCCCAACCGACCAGGGTCACTTTGGCGGCCTTCACCATGGCGTCAGATGCTTCAATCATCGCCACCAGCCCCTTGGTCTCGATCATGCCCAGGGCTTCGCCCATTCCGTTACCTCCGCGCCAAACCAATCAGCAATCGATACGCGGCCGCGCCGCGAGCAATTTTTCCACATCGCCGCCAGAAAGCAAGCTCTGTTTCCCGAGCAACTCCGTCACCAGTGAAATACGTGCGTGGTGCTCCACCATTTCCATGTGATGGAAGGCGGTCAGCAGATCGCATCCATACGTGACCACACCGTGATTGGCCATCAGAATGGCATTGTGATTCGCGATCAACGGCTCGAGCGACGTGGACAGTGCATCCGTGCCCGGCGGCGCGTAGGGCGCCAGCGGAATGCTCCCCAGCGAATAAACCATTTCCGCCAGCAGCGGCTTGTCCAACGCCAATCCAGCGGCCGCGTAACCGGTGGCCACCAGCGGATGCGCGTGGCAGATGGCATTCACGTCTGTCCGTCGTTTGTAAATAAACAGGTGCATCTTCAATTCTGACGACGGTTCACGGAACCCTTCCAGCTTGCGCCCTTCAAGGTCCGTCACCACCAGGTCTTCGGGCGTGAGCATGCCTTTGCACACGCCGGTGGGCGTGGCCAGCACGCGATCGGACCCCAGTCGAATGGAAAGATTCCCGTCAGAGGAAGGAATGAAGCCGCGCTGGTAAAGCCAGGATCCCGCAGTGCAAATCTCTCGGCGGTGCTCTTCACCGGACTTCCGGTGACCGGGTGAAATGTTATCGGGGCACATGGTCAATCCCGTAGCGCTCAAGCTGTCCAGCTCCACACTGGGTCCTATAATTCTTACGCGTGCGCCGGGGACAGCATCAAGCGTAGATACCGCGCAGCTTCAACGCGATGGCGACGCGATCGATGGCCAGCATATAAGCGGCGATTCGATTGTTGACGCCATGGGTCTCCGCGTAGCGGACTACTTCGTCAAAACTGTGCTCCATAATGTCGCGCAAGCGTTCGTTGACTTCGCTTTCGCGCCAGAAAAACCCCTGCCGGTCCTGCACCCACTCAAAGTAGCTGACGCTCACGCCGCCTGCGTTTGCCAATATATCAGGAATAACGAAAATACCCTTGCCATCAATTATTTCATCGGCCAGAGACGTGGTCGGGCCGTTAGCCCCTTCGCAAATAATCTTCGCCTGTACGCGATGAGCATTTTGCGTGGTGATCTGATTCTCTATGGCCGCAGGCAACAGAATCTCGCATGGCTGGAAAAGAACTTCCTGCGACGTAAACTTTGTGCCCCCGGCGGGAAATTCCGGCAGGGGTTTGCGCTGCGTATAGACCCAATCAATCAGCTTGGGGATGTCGAACCCTTTTTCGTTGTAGAGCGCCCCGTGAATATCCGCCGCACCAACTATTTTGTAGCCGGCCTCGTGCATCAGCATCGCTGCCATCGAGCCGACGTTTCCGAAGCCCTGCACAATCACCCGCGTTTGATCGCGCTTCAGTCCAACGCGGGCGAGGGCGCGATCGCACACAATCATGCAGCCGCGGCCGGTTGCTTCTTTCCGCCCCCGCGACCCGCCCAACTCGATTGGTTTTCCGGTCACCACCGCGGTGGTGGTGTGGCGAACGTGCATCGAGTACGTATCCATCACCCACGCCATCGTCTGTTCATTCGTTCCCACGTCGGGCGCGGGCACGTCGCGTTCCGGCCCGATCCACTCGCTCAATTCGGCGGTATAGCGCCGCGTAATGCGTTCAATTTCACCCTTGGAGAGTTTTGTCGGGTCGCAGATCACCCCGCCTTTTGCCCCGCCGAAGGGAATGTTCACCACCGCGCACTTCCACGTCATCCAAGCCGCCAGCGCGCGCACTTCGTCCAGCGACACATTCTTGTCGAAGCGAATCCCGCCCTTGCAAGGCCCCCGAACGATCGAATGATGCACCCGGTAACCAATGAATACTTCCAGCCTCCCGTTGTCCAGCGTCACCGGTATATAAACCGTGATTTCCTTGTTCGGATACTTCATGTACCGGTACAAACCATCTTCAAGACCCAGCCGCCGGGCGGCCTCTTCAAAACGAGATTCCGCCGATTCGTAGATATTTAATTCGTTCTTAGCGGCTACCATGGCCATGCAGTAATCTCCTCGGATTGCCCTGATGACGAATGAATTAGAGGTTCAGTCTCGCGGACCCGGATAATCATGCGCCCCAGAGGCCAGGCGAGCAGCGCGCCAAGTATACGAGCCTCGCCTCCGAAGCGCAATAAAATCAACGCGGTGGACGCCTCGCGACGAACTCCTCGATCAACAGCTGGGCCAGTCGCGCCGAGTCATGCCGCACCACGCCGTGCTCCTCCACAAGATTATCGAACGCGCATCGCAACCCCAGTTTCTGCAGAGTCTCCAAATCCGCGCGCACCGGTTCGGCTCCCTTCAATCGGTAGCGGTCGGCCACCCCGGGCGAAATGGGATGCTCATTGATAATCACCCAATCAAGCAGGCGGCGCTTCGTGTGCCGGTAAATTGCACGGACATGCGCGGAGACCGACATCCCGTCGGTTTCTCCCGGCTGCGTCATCAGGTTGGGGATGTAAATTCGCGTGGCTTGCGAGCGCGCGATCGCGTCGGCCACTCCGGCGACCAGCAAATTAGGAATCACGCTGGTGTAAAGCGACCCGGGACCAAGCAGAATCAGCGTGGCCCTCTCAATCGCCTCGATGATTTCCGGCAAGGGCTTCACTCGCCGCGGCACCAGTCGAAGCTGGCGTATGCGCCCGCGCGTGCGCGCAATTCTGGTTTCGCCTTTCACCACTCGCCCATCCTGCATCAACGCTTCCAGAGAAATATTTTGTATCGTTGAAGGATAGATGCGCCCGCGGATGGCCAGTACCTCGCCGCTCACGCGTACTGCTTTTGCAAAATCCCCGGTCACATGGCTTAGCGCGGTGAGAAACAAATTTCCAAAGCTGTGTCCGCGCAACCCGCGCCCCGCGTGAAACCTGTATTGGAATAATTGACCGAGCAATGCTTCATCGTCCGACAACGCCACCAGGCAGTTGCGGATGTCGCCGGGGGGGAGAATCCTGTATTCGCGGCGCAGCCTGCCCGAGCTGCCGCCGTCGTCGGTCACCGTGACAATCGCCGCGAGATCCGAGATGGGAAATGCCCCTCCATCATGCGGACGCAGCGCTACATACTTCTTCAACCCGCGCAGCACCACGGAAAGTCCGGTGCCTCCACCGATGGCTACGATGCGGGCGGGCTGCACGTGGTGTGGAGGTTGGCCCTTCAATTCAACTCTTCGGGAAAAAACGCTGCGGACTATCCGCTGGCGCCTTCGCGTTCCGGATAGAGCAATTCTGTAAAGCGCGGGTCTTCCTGCAAAAATGCGAAGTCCTCATCGTTGCGCGCGTGGTAACGGTTTTCAGGCTTCAGCTCGATCGCCAATTTCAGATTCTCCATCGCGGATTCCGCTTCGCCCGTAAGGCAATCCAGCGCCGCCATCGCGTAGACGATATAGTCGGCTTTCGGCGCCAGCTTGCGGGCGCGCATCAAATGTTCGCGCGCCTCATCCCACCGGCCGTGGTTCATCATAGCCACTCCGTGCTGGTAGTGATCTTCCGGGGATTTCAGCGCGGATACCGGCGTCCTTCCAATCCGCTGCTCGCATACTCGCAGATGCACCAGCGCGCGGTCTGCCAATTCCTTGCTTGGTGCGGCGGCCACTTTCTCCAGAAGCTCCTTGGCCTTCTGGAATTTCTGCTGCTGGAAATTTCGCAGCGCCTCTTCGTACATTTTGAGCTGGGCCTGCACACGTGGATCCACCAAATCTATTGGCGGAGTCCGTGGTGCCGCCAGCGGCTTAACTGCCTTTTTCTTCAATAGCTTAGCGCTCTTTGCGGCCCCTGACGGAACCCTCGCCACACGGCGCTTTGACGACTTCTTCATGCGCGACATATGCCGCAAACTCTACCACTGCCTCTGCTTCCGGTCAAACGCCTCAATTCATTCCAATTCTGACGATTTTGACCACCCCCGCGGCATCGATCGCACATTTCGTTGGTTCGTGTAACAGGGCTCGGCGAAACACTGGCCTTTGAGATTTCTCGCCTCGATGGCGCTTATGGTTCTTGGTGCCCTGTGTACCACGTTCGCCTCCCGCAACCAGCCAACGCTTGCGCATTGGCCCACTGTGAACCCTATGCTATAAATCAAAGGTCAGTCTCGGAGACTTCGTGCCCTTTATCAATTTTCCCGCTCGGGAGATTAACTGCAAACTGGTCTATTACGGACCGGGACTCGGTGGCAAGACCGCCAACCTGCAGTGGATTCACGAGCACACCAATGCCAATCAAAAAGGGAAAATGATTTCACTGGCTACGGAAACCGATCGCACCCTGTTCTTCGATTTTCTTCCGCTGGATCTCGGCACCGTCCGCGGATTCAAAACGCGCCTGCACCTTTACACTGTGCCTGGACAGGTCTTCTACGAAGCCAGCCGCAAGCTAATCTTGAAAGGGGCCGATGGAGTGGTGTTCGTCGCCGATTCGCAGGAAGAGCGGCTCGACGCCAACCTGGAAACCCTGGATAACTTGCAGGAGCACTTGAAGGAACACAGCCTTTCCTTCGACACGATTCCTTACGTCCTTCAGTGCAACAAACGCGATCTGCCGGACATCATGTCCATCTCAGATCTGACACAGAAACTTCAGCGCAAAGGCGAGCCGATCCTCGAAGCCGTAGCCGTCACAGGAAGCGGAGTATTCGAGACCCTCAAGGAAGTAGCCAAGCTGGTCCTGAACGAACTTCGCAAGAGCTCATAGGATCTTCTTTTCCAAGGGCCAGCTTTCTTTTCAGGCGGGCCGGGGATTTTTCGCGCCCCGCGTGGCATCGAGCTCCAGCGCAACCGCTAATACAATTGACACGTAATTTCCACATGAATTCTCCGGCTTATTAAATTGCCATCTTTGTCTCTGGCTGGCTTAAACTTCCAGGTCTGAATTACAATTACGGATGCCTCGTCAAACCCAAATCTACCGGGACGAACTACGGAGACGTCCGTCGCCCTACCGTCGGGCATCACAGTAAGAGTTAGCCCGACAATTCCCTGAATCTTGGCACTGCGCGCCCATTCCGGATATTCGGGGCGCGGACAGTATTCGCACGACGCATCAGTGGCTTTCGATTCGCCAGACGGTTGATTTGACGATTTCAGCTGAAGATCCCTCTCATCGGAAATGAATAAATCTTCATCGCGGAGCGTCGCAAATGGATAAATGTTTTTTTTGCCGCCTTGAACTGAGTTGCATCCAAAACAAATGGGAAAGAGATTGTTGCGAGGATTGTCCCCTCTGGATCACTCGCCTTTGTTAGAGATACTTTTAGGGTTAGAGAAGCTGGCGTTATGAATTCAAAACTCATGAATACAAAGCCCTGTGCTTTCATTAATCGACTGATCCATGCTGCAAGAGAGTTAGTCAGCAACATGACGTCGGAGACCCGCTCCTGTCGCAGCCGTTCTCGGAGCGCGGACCGGTCGATTACGCGAAATCCCTGTGCCCGTCGAGCCAAGGCCGCGCTTAATGCATCTCCGATGACAGGGCCAAGTGTGGTCAATTCATCCACGGGCCCCAATCCGCCAAAGACGGTGACGGCAGAGAATCGCTTTGAGTTGATAATCGGTACGAGCTTGTCGGCGAGAGCGTCCATCTGCTGTTCGGAGATTGGCGTCATCTCTTGGGCAGAATCCTGTTGACCAGCGGCCTGCGCGGGCGGTTGCTGCGCATGACTGAATTCAGAGACGCCCAACAAGACAACACCAAGACACATAGCGAACCAGCTTTTTCTTGACCGTTCTCGTCTATGGGAAATCAGGAATTTCACCGGAAGGACCTTGAAAATCGTGCGCCCTACCTCAGCTTGAACGAAACTTCAACGGGCACCTGCACCGCAACCAAATTTCCCTGCGCATCTTTGGCTGGTTGGAATTTCCAATCCAGGACCGTATCAATCGCATTGGCGTCCAGTCCGTGCCCCATGGGTTTGGCGACCATGACATCGTCGGCCAGGCCGTCCGGCCGAACAACAATCAGCAATAGAACAATTCCTGAAATCTTGAGCCGTCTGGCCTCCTCTGAATAGGAAGGATTCGGACAAACCACGCATCTTGGATAGCCCGCGCCTGGTGCGACAGGAGAAGCTCCGGGAAAATTCGACTCCGGCTGGAAGTCCGAGTCAGCCAATGCCGATTGTTGGTCCGTCAGAGTAATGCTTCCGGCCTCCAGGTGAATTGATTGGAACCCTTCTTTACCCCTGGTAAAAAATTCCGCCACCAGTGAAGCGTGCAAGCCGGTAAGCGCGTAAACCCGGAATGTGACATAGGCATCCGCCCGCGCATGATCGGCAATCCATGCCCCGATCTCATCGCTATAGAGCATTCCCTCTGAGACTCGGCTCTGGCGCAACATCTCGCGAACGACATTTCCTTCCAGCACGCGGCTCCTCCGCGCTTGGAGCACCAACGAATCGTTGAATGCATCGCGCAGTTTCGCGCCCAGATCGCTTACTTTGGCTTCCGGCCCCCCGCCCCCGACCACAACAACGCTGTCTGGTTTCTTCTTGTCGATTTCCTCCGCCATTTTTTTCGCCAAAGAGTCCAGATCGGGTGCCGCCAGCGAAATGGGCGGCGCGACTCGAGAAGGGTTCTGCAACCCATGATTGGCCGGCCGCGCATGGCCGGGATCCGGCATCAGGATCAGTGCGCCCAGCAGCAAGCTGGCAACCAAGAAGACTTTCGCTCGCGCCCGGCCGTATCTTGTGCAGAATGGCATGCTTAAACTCCCAACCAAATTCCGAGAGAGGTTACCACGATGCTAGTTATTCAGAAAAGAGAGCCGTATGCGGTTTTCTGCAATGGCCACTGCTCGCCGCGGGCTTTCACAAATCATGGACCCGGAATTTATTTTCCCGCAGCTCTTCTCCGCATCCTATAATCCGCGCTGCTGATGCCCCTATCGAATGGTACGAAACTTGGCCCCTACGAAATCGTCGCGCCCATTGGTGCGGGCGGCATGGGCGAAGTCTATCGCGCCCGCGATACGCGTCTCGACCGCACCGTTGCCATCAAAGTTTTGCCCTCCCTTTTTGCAAGTGACGCGGACCGTCTACACCGCTTCGAGCAGGAAGCGCGTGCGGTGGGCGCGCTGAATCACCCAAACATTCTGGCGATCTACGACATCGGCGAGAGCGAAGACTCGCCGTACCTCGTCACCGAATTGCTCGAAGGCCAAACCCTGCGCGAGCGGTTGCAGGGGGGCGCGCTCCCGATACGCAAGGCGCTCGACTACGGAGTGCAAGCCGCGGCGGGGCTCGCGGCGGCACACGAGAAAGGAATTGTTCATCGCGACCTGAAGCCGGAAAATATTTACGTCACGAATGACGGCCGGGTGAAAATTCTCGACTTCGGGCTGGCGAAGGTTTCGCCGGCCGGCGGGGAGCAAACGCTCCTCACGCGAAGCGGTAGCGGCGCAGGTCACACGCGGCCGGGGGCGGTACTGGGCACAGCCGGGTACATGTCGCCCGAGCAGGTTCGCGGAATGCCGGCCGACGCACGGTCGGATTTGTTTTCGCTGGGCATGATCCTCTACGAGATGGTTTCGGGGCATAAGCCGTTTCACGGCGATTCCGCCGTGGAGACGATGAACGCAATCCTGAAGGAGGATCCCCCGGAACTTATCGCCACGAACCGTACGGTGCCTCCGGGGTTGGAGCGGATCATTCGACGCTGCCTGGAAAAGAATCCCTCCGAGCGATTTCAATCCGCGCGCGACCTGGGATTTGCGCTCGAAGCGATCTCGGGCGCATCAAGCGTCTCCGGCTCCACGCCAGCGGGAATTGCTGCACCGGAAAAACAACGCGCCTGGGCGATGCCCGCGGTCATTTGGCTGGTGCTGGGACTGGCGGCTGGATCCCTGATCACAATCTTCGTGTTTCGAAATACGCCAGACGCGAGGAAGGTTGAGGTTCTCCCACTGAACTTCAAGACGGAGTGTGTTTTCAATGCGCGATTCGCGCCCGATGGTGCAACCGCGGTTTATAGTGCTGCCCGTGAGGGGAACACTCCGCAGTTATACCTTCACCGGGCAGACTATCCCGCGCCTCAGGCGTTTGGCCCGCCGGACACGCACCTGCTTTCGATCTCCTCGAAAGGAGAGATGGCCGTCCTGACGGACGCGCACTTCGCTTCGCATGTTTTGTTCAGTGGAACGCTGGCGCGAATGGATATGGGCGGTGGAGCACCGCGAGCCATCTTGCAAGATGTCCAGGGCGCGGATTGGAATCCCGATGGATCCGGTCTCGCGATCATTCGTGCGATAAATGGCAAGAGCCGCCTGGAGTATCCCGCTGGCAAAGTGCTCTACGAGACCGCGGGATATGTGAGCGACTTGCGATTCTCACCGCGCGGCGATCAAATCGCGTTCCTGGACCACCCTCTGCCGGGCGATGATCGAGGGTCGGTAGACTTGGTGGACCTCGAAGGCCACAAAAAAGTTCTTACCGATGGCTATACAAGCGAGGAGGGCCTGGCCTGGGCACGCGACGGAGAAACGGTTTACTTCGGCGCGCAGAAGGTGTCCGAAACCGTGCTCCAGATTTTCGCGGTGACCCTATCAGGCAAAGTCAGAAGTGTTTTTGAGAGTACCGACAACCTTTTTCTTGAGGATACGAACAGCAAAGGAGATCTGCTCGTTGCAGGAGACACGTTCGTAAATGTTTTGAAAGCGTTGGGGCCCGGAGCTTCGGCGGAGCGCGATTTTTCCTGGCTGGACGCATCCAGCAATCCAGCACTTACCGGAAACGGCAAGCAGATGCTTTTCACCGAGGAGGATTCGGGCGCAGGCGCTAATTATAGCCTTCTGCTACAAGCATTGGATGGTTCGCCGCCCGTTCGTTTGGGTGAAGGCGTCTCTATGGGATTTTCGCCCGATGGCGCATGGGCTCTTTCCCTGCTTCCGGGTCCTCCCTCCCAATTAGTGGTTTATCCCACGGGGGCTGGAGAAAAGCGCGTACTCGAGCATGGGAAGATCGTGACCTACTCCTGGGGGATATTCTTTCATGACGGGACTCACGCACTTGTGTGCGGGAACGAGGCGGAGCATGGAACGCGTTGCTTTATGCAGGATATTGGCGGAGGGCAGCCACATCCAATTACTCCCGAAGGGACAAATTGGGGAATTGTCTCTCCAGATGATAAGTCAGTTCTCGCGAGTGGCAGAGAGAATAAGTATTTTGTTTATCTAATTGCCGGTGGCGCTGCGCGATCTGTGCCATGGATCGCGCCAGATGAGAGCGTGATCCGCTGGACGGTGGATGGCCGGGGAGTCCTCGTCTACCGCCAGATGCAGATTCCATCGGTGGTCGAATTGGTTGACTTGTCCACGGGTCGTCGAACAAGAGTTCGCGAACTTTCACCAGCTGACCGGGCAGGAGTGGTCCAAATCTCGCAAGTTGCGTTTTCAGACGATGGGAAATCCTACGCTTACTCCTACAACCAAAACGTATCCAGGCTTGCGCTGATCGAGGGTGTGAAGTGACGCTCACGGCAAGGACAAGACTCGGCCCCTACGAAATCGTCACACCTATCCGCACGGGCGGATCCGGAGCGATTTCACGGGGCGAGGTTCAATTTGCGGACCAGCGCGTTGTAGCGAGGGTCGCCGTGAAGAGGATCAAGGATGGGAGAGTGGATCCAACTCGGGAGCAGGTCGTCCTCATTCTCAGCTGATTTCTCCAGCCAGGAAATGGATTTCTCGTGTTCACCCAGTTGCGCCCACGCTATTGCGTGGAGAATTCGATCTATATAGGTTTCTCCCCGGGTTTCTGTCTTCTGCCGCGCAACTTCCAGAACTCCGCGCCAATATCCATTTTTGTCCGGCCTTGGTTTCATCTTGCCGAATTCTGGATAATTGAGAATTCCAACCTGGCGCGCTTCCTCGAATTGCCCCTCAATCTCATAGGATTCAAGCAAGCGCTCGTGAGTAAGATAGAAATGTGGATCCATGGCAAGCGCCCGGTCCAGTTGCGATTTGGCCTCTGAATACCGCCTTGCGGGAAGGTTTGGCCGATCAGAGAGGAAGGTTCCGCCATTCGACGCAAATCCTAGTTTCTTTTAAGCGCGCAGTCAAAGAAAAGGAACTCTGCGGGATTTACAACTGACGACGAGTAGTTATTTAAATTGCTGGTTCGCTTTGGAGATGACTATAATTCGGCGCGGATGCTCCCACACCAAATGGAAGTGACATGGCGCTGAATCCCGGAACGAGGCTAGGGCCATACGAAATCGTCGCAGGTATAGGTGCGGGCGGCATGGGTGAGGTTTATCGCGCCCGCGATACGCGCCTCGACCGCACCGTCGCCATCAAAGTTTTGCCCCAGCATCTTGCCGAAACGCCGGAAGCGCGCCAGCGCTTTGAGCGCGAAGCGAGGGCTGTCTCCGCGCTGAACCATCCTCACATCTGCACGCTCTACGATGTCGGCACGCAGAACGGCACCGATTTCCTCGTGATGGAGTACATCGAAGGTGAAACTCTGGCCGCGCGGATTGATAAAGGTTCGCTCCTCATCAAAGAGTTGCTGGAAATCGGAATCCAGATTGCCGACGCGCTCGACAAAGCTCACCGCGGGGGCATCATTCATCGAGATCTAAAACCAGGCAATATCATGGTGACCAAGCAAGGTGTAAAGCTCTTGGACTTCGGTCTGGCGAAAGCGGTGGATACGTCGATGGCAACGGGCTCGACGTTATCCCCGACCGCCCCTCCCGAACGGAAATCTCTCACCGAACGAGGAATGGTTGTTGGCACGTTTCAGTACATGTCCCCCGAGCAACTGGAAGGCAAGGAACTGGATTCGCGGAGCGACATTTTCTCATTCGGCGCGGTGCTCTATGAAATGGCCACCGGCAGGAACGCGTTTTCCGGCGCCAGCCGAGCCAGCATCATCGCGGCTATCTTGACCTCGGAGCCGCCGCCCATCGGCGCGCTTCAGCCGTTGTCACCGCCCGCGCTTGACCGCGCAGTGCGCCAGTGTCTGGCGAAAAATCCCGAAGACCGCTGGCAGACTGCGCGCGACCTCTTGCTCGAACTAAAATGGATTGAAGATGCAGGCATGCAGGCAGGCGTACCCCCGGCTGATGCAACGCACCACAAAACTCGTGAGCGAACTTTGTCAGCCATCGCGGCTGTCCTGGGGGTGATTGCCATCGCGCTCGCTATCGGTTACGTTCAGCGCGCACCAAAGCCCGCGCAGCTCATGCCTCCGGTGCGTCTGAATGCGGAACTTGGCGCGGACGCGTCTCTATCCGAAATTGGGTATGGGGCCGACGCCGTTCTTTCACCTGATGGCGCGCGGATGGTATTTGTTGCCGAGGGAACCGACAAAAAGCAGCGCCTGTACATCCGCTCGCTGGATCAGATGCGCGCCACGGTCCTTCTCGGTACGGAAGAGGCCCGCGATCCCTTTTTTTCGCCGGATGGCCAGTGGATCGCCTTCTTCGCCGGGGGCCGGTTGAAAAAGATCTCCGTGCAAGGCGGCGAAGCATTCACGCTTTGCGATGCTCCCAATGAACGCGGTGGAAGCTGGGGGGACACGGCCCTCATCGTGTTTGCCCCTGGAGTCGCGACAGGGTTATCAAAGGTGTCCTCGGCAGGTGGAACACCGGAACCCTTCACAGTGCTGGATAGCCAGAATCGCGCGGGCACGCATCGTTGGCCTCAGTTTCTGCCCGGTGGGAAGGATGTGCTGTTCACCTTCAGTCCTACAGGTATCGGGTTCGACGATGCGGATATTGTTGCGTACTCCGCGGCTTCCGGGAAGTCGAAAACAGTTCTTCACGGTGGCTCGTACGCCCACTATGTGCCCAGCGGCTATCTTGTCTATGAGCGTAATAACACCCTGTTTGCTGCCCCCTTCGACCTACAGCGGCTGGAAGTGACGGGCAAGTCCGCTCCTGTTCTGGGGGGTGTCGCAACGACTCAAACCGGAGGAGCACTATTCTCTGTCTCCGATTCTGGAACCCTCATGTATGTCGGAGGCTCCGCGGCGAATCCGGACGCCTCCATCTATTGGATGGATGCTTCGGGCAAATTCACTCCTCTCCGCGAGACTCCCGGCAATTACCACGATCTCGGGGTTTCTCCCGATGGCAAGCGGCTGGCAATGGATATTACGAATGGGGACAGAACCGACATTTGGGTGGACGACTGGGAGCGGGATGCACTTACCCGGCTCACTTTTTCCGCCGATCAGAATTACGCTCCCGTCTGGACGCCCGACGGCCAAAGAATCGTTTATGCATCTGCGGAGAAAGGGGAGGCGTCCAACCTCTGGTGGATTCGCGCCGACGGCGGGGGCGATGCCCAACGCTTGACCGAAAGTAAGGACCCCCAGTCTCCCTCGTCATGGAGTCCCGATGGAAAGGTCCTTGCGTTTTCTCAATCGAACCCCGGGACGGGATGGGGCATCGTGACCTTGACTGTCGAAGGCAGCGAGAAGTCCGGTTGGAAATTGGGACAGCCAACGCAATTCGTGAACTCACCATCCTTGGAGCTGCTCCCCGCGCTCTCGCCCGATGGCCATTGGATCGCGTACATGTCCAACGAATCGGGAATGTACGAAATCTACGTCCGGCCCTTTCCCGGCCCGGGCGGAAAGTGGCAGGTTTCCAACGGGGGCGGCCATAAGATCGGAGGCTGGGGACCCGAATGGTCCCGGAATGGCAATGAGCTTTTGTTTTTCGTTCCGTCCAGCCATCAGATCATGGCGGTTAGCTACGCCTCGTCAGGCGACTCCTTCCGTGCGGACAAGCCGCATCTCTGGTCGCCCGGCCAATTCGCAGATCGCCGGATCAACGTCAACAATCCCAACTTCAGTCTGCACCCCGACGGCAAACGAATCGCTGTCCTCAGAACTTCCAGCACTGAATCTGGACCCCCTCCTATCAAGTCGGTCAGCTTCATCTTCAATTTCTTCGACGAGCTGCGCCGCAAAGTCCCCGCCGGAAAGAATTGACGCCCGTGTCGGAGCCCACCCTTGATCCGCAGCGCCAGACCAAGAGTGTGCAAACCAAGTGGAGTTTGAATTCTTTTCCACACACGATTCTCGAAATATTCTCTTGACGATAATTACCTGAATTGGTAACATGCACTGCAGTCTGGATTGATCCTTCAAGCCAGAGGGCCTCTAGAATCAAGTATCTTCTTTACGGCGCCCGGGACTGCAACAAATCACACCCTGTCGCCTTGCTCGTTCGATGCGAGCGAAAAACCGCGCGGTTCTTCGTCGTTGGAAGCCGAAATGAAGATTTAAGTCCTTTGATGTCCGCAGTTACGAAGGTCGGGTCATAAGCCCTTTAGAATGAAATTCATTGGACGATGCGCGCCCACAAACCCTTTGTTTTGATATTCATATCGAAATGATGGGGGAGGGGGTCCCGGTCGTACGGAACGACCGGGCCGACGGGGTCCAGTTTGCTGGAGCCCTGCGGCACACAAAAAATGTCTCAGCAAAGCAGGATGAAAATGCTCGCTTGGGTAAGGAGGAGACTAAAGAAGAACTACGACGCCGATGCCTTTGGTGCCTGGGCGTGGAAACTCTGAATCGCTGCGGAAAGATTTCCGAACGTGGGGATCGCGTCCAGCAGTCGCGTAACGCTGAGCGCGTCATGCACGCGCCCCGCGGGGCAAACCAGCCGCAGGCTGCCGCCCTTGCGGGTCAGTCCGGTGCATTGTCGGACCAGCGCGCTGATGCCTGAGCTGTCAATCTGTACCAGGCCGGTCAGGTCGACCAGCATTTTTGTCCAGCCTTCGGTGGACAGCCGCTGCAGCTCGCGGTCCAAGATTTCGCTGTTTTCGCCTAGCGTGGCTCGGCCGCGCGGCTCCACAATCACGATACCGGCGTCATTGCGCGTGATGATTTCGAGTTTGGGATGTTCGGTAGTCATAACCGTTTTCACCGGACTCCTCCAGCAGCTCCCGGCTGGGAAGCATTATACGACGGAGTTGCCACAACGCCAGCGTGCTTATTTAGGAAGCCTTCGCCGCCACTGAAAAAGTCACTCAGGATGAGCTGGCATGCAAGCCGGCACATTAGATTAGACGCCAATCGGGAGGATTCGTATGCTAATAAAATAATTTGAAAGCGCCTCCCAGCCGCTCGATATTGAAGTAGTACGCCGTGCGTCCTATCCGCAAACAGGAAGGTTTGCATTTTCCAAATGTTTTCGTCGCGCGCTCGTATAATTGAATCAGCTAACCCGACTTGGGCTCCGGGCAGGAGTGATGTTGCCCATGAGCTCAGACCTGTCTTCCATTCCTGAAGTAATCCCGGAAAGCAGTCTGAATGAAATTCACTCGAGTTTGAGACGACTGGAGCGTCGTGATTGGTGGCTATGGGCTGTGGCCATCATCGTGATGCTGCTACTCACCACGGCTGTGATCTCCCTGACCTTTCCGGGGATGATTAGCGTAGACGACCCCTATTTCCAATTCAGCATGAACGAATCAGTTCGCGGCTTGATTGGCCTGGTGCTGTTGTTCAACACCTACGTTATCTATCAGCAGGTGATGATTAAGCGGCTGCGCCGGCAACTCTCCGGACAATTGGACGTAATGAACCTCCTGAAAGTTCGCGGTGACGAATTCCACCGGTTGGCGACGGTTGATCCTCTCACCGGGCTTTACAACCGGCGTTTCGCCGAACAGAGGCTCGCCGGCGAAGTGGCACGCTCGCAGAGATATGGCCACCCGCTTACGGTGGTTTCCTTTGACTTGAACAATTTCAAACAGATCAACGACCAATTCGGCCATCCGGCGGGCGACCTGGTTTTGAAGGAGTTTGCCGAGCGTCTAAACCACTCCATCCGTGTATCCGACTATGCCGTGCGAATGGGCGGCGATGAGTTCCTGGTCATCCTCCCCGAATGTCCCGCAGCGCAGATCGATGCGCTGTTCAACCGGCTAGCCAAAATCGAGGTGACTCACGGCGGCGAATGCATTCCGGTAACTTACGCCTCGGGGTGGGCGGGATACGAAGCAGGCGAATCGCCGGAAGCTTTTCTGGAGCGAGCGGACCGCCTGCTTTACACTAATAAGCGGACGAGCAAACAGAGTTCCGCGCAACTTTCTCATATCCATTCCGTGTGAATTGAGTCTTCGAGGTTGGCGGGAAAAGTCCTACTTGTTTTGAGCGAGCCCCCAAAAATTAAGGAGGTGAAAACCTGGCGGTCTTCACCTCCCGGGGTGGGGTGTTGCTGGAAAAAAATCGCAACAATTCAATTTTCAAAAAAATTGCTGGCCGGATTCCATTGGATCCACTCTCTGCGACCAATTCGCTCGCAGACAACTCCACCGATACCAGCGAAATATCACACCGGGAGGGCGGGTGTCAAGCATCATCTAGAATGATGGACCGGTTCTTGCCACCAGCGATCTCGGCTCAACCTTCGCCTGAATTCACTTTCAGTCAGAGTCCCGTTACAGTTTGGGATCCTTGATCTCCACGTGATGGTGCTCCAGGATTTCGCCGGTGGCATGGTCCACGCCGACCAACGCAAGTTGGTAGCTCACCTGCGCCTGAATGACCGCCTGCTCGGCGGATGTAAGCTGCAGTTGCGTTTGCAGCAGCACAAAGATGCTATCAAGTCCCAGGTCGTACTTCTTTTGCTCACCTTCCAGATTTTTCTGCGCCAGATCGCGCGCGATGAATGCCTGGGCCAGGGAAAGCTTGGCAACCTCGAGATTGTTGATTGCATTGCGTGCCTCCAGTTGGATGCTCTGCTCCAACTGGCGCTTGCTGTAAAGATCGCGCCGTTTGTTGACCTCTGTTGTGCCCAGTTGTCCCTCCGCGGCCCGGTTGCGAACGGGCAGATTCAGTGAAAGACCGAATCCATAGGAGGGCGCATTCAATTGAAAAGCCTGACTGAGCGAAGGGCCAAGCGGGGTGCTCACGCCCCCCGTAGGAAGGGTTTGTCCCGAGTAGTTTGCCGAAAGATTAAATGACGGCTGCATCTGATTGTGAGCCAACCGGATGTTGAGGTCATCGACGGCCAGTTGATCCTGTTCCGCCGAATACTCCGGGCGCTTTGCCCTCGCCAGTTGCAGCACCTGTCCGACATCGAGCGTGACCAAGTCCTTACCGGGATCAGAGGCCTCCACCAGATCCATGTCCAGTGCAGAGACTCGCGGATCGAGGTCGGCACCAATGAGAACGCGCAGGGAGTCTTCCTGTTCCCGAAGGGTGTATTCCGCCTGAGTCGCCAAGACCTTTCGCGAGGCTAATTGCGATTCGGATTGGAATATATCGTAAGGACCCAACGCGCCGAGCTCCAACGCCCGCTTGTCATGGTCGTAGCTGGCCTGGGCCTGAGCGACCGATTTGCGCAGGACGTCGAGGTTTTCCCGCGCCAGCACCACACTCCAATATTGGCTGACAACATTTTGGATGATACTGCTGACCTGAGCTTCAAAGTTCATCCGCGATTGATGGAGGTTGCGCCGGGCGATCACGATGGGAGCGCGGTTTGGAAACAGTCCGCGATTGCGAAGCAGCGGTTGGGATGCGCTGAAATTCAGCGCGGAAAAGTAGTTCGCCGGGAAGCCTCCAAACGAGCTTCGCGCAGTCGAGAGGCCAACACCGATATTTGTGCCCGTCTCAAAAAGTTGATTGTAGTTCGTGGAAAGCACTTGCGTCAGGGAGCCGGGAGTGAGTTGAGTTGTCTGCGTGCTGGAGAAACTGGGGCCAGCATGGTTGGCACTAAAATTACTTTGAATGGTCGGGTCAAACGGGGAGAGCGCGAAGAGAATGTTGTATGCGGAATTCTGGTAAGTCAGCTGATCAATCAGGACGTTGGTGTTGTTCGACAAAGCCAGTTGAATGGCTTGTTCCAGAGTCAGGCGCAGTTTTCCGTCCGCAAGGTAATCGCGCAGGTGCTCCGGGTCCGGGATCTGCGAAGGCAAGCCGGGACGGTGGACCACTTCGCGCCACCACTGCGGCGCGGGAAAGGGAGTGCTTTGGGCCTGAGCCGCGCCCGGCGCAAGCCCCATCCCCAAAAGAGCGCACAATCCCACAACAACTGAAAGAGAACGACGCATCTCACCCCTCCCCTGTGCTGATTTTTCCCGGAAAACCGGGATGGATTATTCGTAACGGATAGCTTCCACCGGATCGAGCCGGGCGGCTTTCCTGGCCGGATAAATCCCGAAGACCAGTCCCACTGAAACGGAAACAACGAAAGCCAGCACGATGGAGATCCAGGTCACGATGGTGGTCCATCCCGCAAGCCAGCCGATCAATGTTGACATTCCGAAGCCGACAATGATGCCCATCAATCCGCCGACAAACGAAATCATCGTCGCCTCAATCAGGAACTGCCGCACGATATCAATTTGCCGCGCGCCCACGGCGCGACGCACGCCGATTTCTCGCGTGCGCTCGAGGATGCTGGCCAGCATGATGTTCATGATGCCGATGCCGCCAACCAGCAGTGAAATGGAGGCGATGGCGACCATCACAATGTCGAAGATGCGCTGCGTGCGCTTCTGTTCCGCCAAAAGTTCCGAAGGCACAACCACTGAGAAGTCGTCCGCCCCGCGGTGCGAAGTTCCGAGCAGACCGCGGACAACCTCCGCGGTTTCCGGGCTTTGATCAGAAGAAGCTAGCTGAAGATAGACGCCGTCAATTTCATCCTTTTGACGGCTGTTTTGATCCGCCAGCCGGAATATCGCGGCGTAGAGCGGGACATAGATCAGGTTGTTCAGGTCTTGCGTCGGCAAACCCGCCACTTGCGCGGATGCCGTTAGCTGCGGTCCGGCAACTCCGATGACGTGAAACCATTGCGTGTTCACCTTCACATACTGGCCGACCGGTTCCTGACCGCTAAAAAGGTTCGATGCTGCGGCCTGACCAAGCACACAGAAGGGCGCGCCACGCAGGTTTTCGTCCTCGCTGAAAAAGCGTCCCGCCACGACACGAAGATTCGCGATTTCCATGTAACTGGGCTCAACTCCGTAGACCACCGGCATTTCGCGCGCAGGCTTCGGCGTCAATTTCGTTGGAGTGAATCTTTTCCGCGCGGTGGTCCCCGTCAGGCCACCCACATTGGCGCGGATGGCGCGGTAATCCTGAAAGGTCAGACCGGGAGATATTTTCCGGACTTTTTGCAGTTCCGTGTCATTGTGCGCTTCCTTGGCCTCAACCATAACGTTGCGCAGACCCATCTGCTCAATGAAGGCCATCACTTGCTGCTGAGCTCCTGCTCCGATGGAAAGCATGGAAACTACTGCGGCGACGCCAAAAATCATTCCCAGCATGGTGAGCAGCGAGCGCAGCTTGTGTTGCGTGAGATTTTGCAGCCCGAGTTGAAGATCGGAGAGGTATTGCACCCAATCGCGTTCCGGTCGCATCGGAATCATGGAGGGGTGTTTGGTTTGCCGCGCGGGGCTCACTTGCCGCCCGCTTTCACGCCAGCGGTTGTTGGAGCCGGCGATGAAGGTGTTCCACCCTTTTCCGGGTTTACGAGCGCGACTTCCGTGCCCTCGTTAACGCCTTCGACGACCACCTGGTTTTCCGTCATGTGCTTGACGTTGACGACGCGCGGCTCGAAGCCGCGTCCGGCTTTCACAAAAACGGTGGGTTTGCCCTGCTGTACGAACAATGCCTGACGCGGAAGATAGAGGATATTCTTCAGTTGCTCACCGTGGACAATCACGTGCGTCGTCTCACCGGGCCGCAGGCGCGCGTCGGGCTGATCCATCTGAAAGGTGGCGTCAAATTTTCGTGTGGAATCGGCACCGAACCAGAAATCTCCTCCAGAGGCTAGTCCTCCCACAGTTTTCACCTTGGCCGGGAAAGTTTTTTCGGGCATGGCATCCACGACGACGTCCGCTGTCTCTCCCGCATTGATGTCGGCGCGGGCGGTTTCCGGAACCTGCGTGGCTACTTCCATTTGGGTGACGTCGAGAATTGAGGCGACAACGCCGCCCGGGAAAGTCTGGTCACCTTGCTGATATTCCGGCACGCTCATGCCGGGGCCAAAAATGAAGAGGCCGTTCGTATTGGCCTTTCTCACAAACAGTCCAGAGATGGGGGCGCGAATCGACAAGCTTGAGATGCGTTGCTTTGCCTGGGAAATGTCCAACTGTGCTTTGGCTTTCTGCGCTTCAAAAACCGCCAGGTTTGCCCTGCTCGATGCCACGCGTGACTGGACGTCCTGCTGGAGCTCCGCCAGCCGCCGTTTAGCTTCATCGAGCGCAAGGTCATTTTTCTTGGCGAGAATCGCGCTGTCCAGTTCGTTCTGACTTACGTCCAGTTCCGCCCGGCGGACATCGTACTTGGCGTGCAACAATGCAACCTGATCATTCGCCGCTGAGATGTCTCCGTCTGCTTTCGTTTTGACCAACTGCTGATTGGCCTGATCCAGCGCGAATTGGGCCTGCTCCAGGTTGTATTCTTGCTCACTTGGATCGAATTCCAGGACGACGTCGTTTGCTTTAACTTCGTCACCAGTCCTCGCCAAGAGAGTAATCTGCAACGTTCCGCCCACCGGCGGACCCATTAGCAGCGCGGTATTGGGTGTTCTCAGCGCACCAATCGTATAGACCTTCAAATCCACGTTGCCGCGAATCACACGTGTGGTGGGGATGCCGCGGTCCGGTCCCCGCATCTTGCTCACCGAGACGGCAATGCCCACGCCGAGGGCGACAACGACCAGGGTCCCGATGATGATTCGCAGTCGTGTCCGCTTTTTCATGGTTTCATCGCCACGGGATCCCTGAGCGCTACCCGCTCGCCGGGCTGCACGCCGCTCCTAATTTCCACTTGCCCGCCGCCGCGGTGGCCAGTCACCACGGAGCGTTCCTCAAAGCTGTCCCCGAACTTGGAGCCCTGTTGGACGTAAACAACGTCTCGCCCATTCCGGGTGAAGATCGCTTCCGAAGGCACCAGCACTACGTTGGGGATGCGCTGCACGGCAATGCGTTCCGAGACGCTCATTCCCGGGCGAAGACGCGGGTCGGGATGATCCAGCACCACCGTCATGTCAAAGTTTTTTGCCGGAGGCCATCCACCGCTAAAGTCAATTTTTGCCAGAGGACTAATAGAGCTTACCTGCCCTATGAATTCCTTGTCGGGCACCGCGTCCACGCGCGCCGAAACCGTGTTGCCGAGTTTCAAGCGACCCCGGTCTTCTTCTTCCAGATGGGCAACGATTCTTAATGAGGAAAGGTCAGGCAGTTGAGCTATTGCCGCCAGCGCATAGGCGCGGTCACCTTCCTTGTAGGGCGGAGCGTTGTCACCGAACACTCCGCCGGCTCTCCAATTCGGCAACAAGTGAACCATGCCATCCACAGGCGCAAACAAGGTGAGGCGGGAAATCGCGTCCTCGTAGTGCTGGACATCACGCAGTGCCTTCTGGCGTTTCTGGTCAATGTTGGCGATGTCCGACTTGGAGCTGGCGCGGTCGGAATCAACCTTTTGCTGCGCCTGCTTTTCGGATTGTTCCGCGTCGGCCAGCGTCAATCTCTTCTCTTGGCCGTCAATGACGGAAAGAATTTCCGACTGGCTGGCGTCCAGCTTTGCCCGCTCCACGTCATACTTCGATTTTTGAAGGAGCGTCAGATCTCCCTCTTCAGCAAGCTTTGCTTTGGCCTTGGCATCTTCCACTTGCGCTTCGGCTTGCCTGAGGTCTGATTTGCGCTGATTTAATGTGTTTTGAATTGTGGTGGGATCCAGGATGACGACGGATTCCCCCTTTTTCACCATCGTCCCATCCTTGCTCAGTTTCAGGATTTGAATATCGCCGGAGTCCGATGGGGCGACCAAATCCACCGAGCGCGCGGGTTTGATTTGGCCGCGCAATTCGACGGTGTCCACGAGTTCACCGCGAAGAACTTGCGATGTGGGTATGCCCGCCGCGGCCGACACACTTCCCGCTCCATGTCGCATCCCAATCAGCCAGGTTGCGCCGCCGGCGACCGCCAAGATCAGAAGGCCAGTAAGAAGAATCCATCCCCGTTTTTTTCGGCCCATCATGGTGAGACGCCTTTCTTATTTCTTCAGCATTGCCAAATCGTTACTTCCCCGAAGGCGCGCCCGCTGAGGCAGCGGAGACTACTCCTGGGGCCACTCCGCGGATCACGGTCTCTCCTGGTTGCACGCCCGATTCGATGAGAGCATCCACGTCCGTCAATGCGCCAACTTTTACTTCCCGTTTCTGCACGCCATTGCCCGAGGAAACCCGCACAAACATTTTTCCATCTTCGGCAATCAAAGCATCCCTTGGCACCACCAGCGAATTGGGTTTCCGCTGCAACTCGACATCCGCGGCCGCGGAAAGATCTGGCAACAATTTGGGATCGGACCCATCGATCGAAAACATCACGATGAATGTGTGGACTGTGGATGAAAAGTCGTCGGAGATTCCAACAGAAGAAATCCGGTCCACTTTGCCGTGGAAAACCGAGTCAGGGTATGCGTCCAAATAAATTTCGGCGCTTTGGCCAATTTGAATTTCCGGCAAGTCCTGCTGATTGACGGGAGCACGAACACGCATGGCGCCGGGATTCACCACCTGCATGAATGCCGCTCCAGCGCGAACCTGATCGCCCTCCTGCCAGTCGGCCATTCCAGAATTCTTGAACGTAGAATTCACCACAACCAGTCCGTCCGCCGGTGAATGGATACTCAACAGTTCAGCGTTCTTGGTAGCATGCTCCTTGGCTAAGAGCTTTGCATCGCGCTGGCTCTCCAACAGTTTCAAAGCTGATTCGGCCGATTGACGCTTCAAGAGGTAGGTAGCGCGCAACTGCCTCAGTTTCTCGTTGGCTTCGTCCAGGTTTTCCTGGTTCTTTTCACCCAGGATCTTCGAAATCACTTCATTTTTCTGGACTTCCAGAGCCGCGGTGGAAACGGCGTCTTCCGCAGTCTTGATGTCCGTGTCATCCACGGCTTTGTCGGAGGCCTGTGTTGCCTTCAGCTTATTGATCTGCTCCACGAAATCGTGGTATTCCGCCTCGCGGTCCAGGGCGTCGCGGACTTGCGATTGGCGGTCGAACTCCGCCACAAGGTCGCCCTTGTGAACCACAGTTCCGGTCGTAAGCAGCTTGGTGATGACCAGCGTATTTGCGGCCTGGATCGCCAGCCGAGGCGCGACAATGGGATGGCTTTCGACGGCTTCAACCGTTCCGCTCACCCGCACGGTGCGAACGAAATCCTTACGTTCCACTTTCGCGGCCCTCGTAGTATCCGCGGCGGTCTGTCCGCCGGTTTGAGTTCGCCGGAGCATCGCGTACGCAATGCCCGCGACGATCATCACGAGCACAGCGACCCAAATCCAAGGCTTCCGCCACGGACTCTGAGGCCGCGCCAGTTTTGCCTGTCCAACGGGTAACGACGGCTCACCGCGCGCAGGCGTCTCCGTTCTCGCGGAGGTCGGCTCCGTTTCTGTAATGGCTCGATGTGATAAGAAATCCGCCACTGCGAGTGCCCGGCCTCCGACGCGTTCTGCCTTGAAAATCAGGGAATCTTGGGATCAGGCGTAAGTTAGCCGAAAGGGCCCAACCCGCCCGGGGGGTGCCACACCACCCCACCTATACAGACGCCAAAACGGGCAAAAGGTTTTCCTCAGTTTTAATGATAACTGTGTGTTAATGGCACCACAGCCCATTCGAGGCCATGGACTGCCTCCTGTACTTATCCCCGTGCTTCCAGCGACACATAGGGCCGTTCGTCGTGGCCCAAATAGATCTGGCGCGGGCGGGCGATTTTCTGCTCGGGATCGAGCAGCATCTCCTGCCATTGCGCTATCCAGCCGGACGTTCGAGGAATGGCGAAAAGAACGGGGAACATGGTCATGGGGAAGCCCATCGACTGGTAGATGAGCCCGGTATAGAAATCCACGTTGGGGTAAAGTTTGCGCGAAACGAAGTAATCATCCTCCAGGGCAATGCGCTCGCACTCCAGGGCAATCTCAAGAAGAGGGTTTTTGCCCATCAGCTCGAAAATTTTATAGGCTTCCTGCTTGATGATGCGCGCGCGCGGGTCGTAGTTCTTATAGATGCGGTGGCCGAAACCCATGAGCCGCACTTCGCCGGCCTTCACGCGCTTTATGTAACCCGGGACTTTGGCCACCGAGCCGATCTCCATCAACATTCGCAGGACTTCTTCATTCGCGCCGCCGTGCAGCGGCCCGTAAAGCGCCGCGGTGGCCGCCGCCGTTGCTGAAAATGGGTCCACATGCGAGCTGCCTACACTGCGCATGGCATTGGCCGAGCAATTTTGCTCGTGGTCCGCGTGCAAAATGAAAAGTATGTCCAGCGCGCGCTCCAGCGTGGGGTTGGGCCGGTACTTCATTTCGGTGGTCTTGAACAGCATGTTCAGGAAATTGCCGGGATAGCTCAGGTCGTTGTCCGGATAGGCGTAGGGCATGCCCAAGCTGTGCCGGTACGCGAATGCTGCAAGCGTGGGCATCTTTCCAATCAGACGCCAGGTCTGCTTCAGGCGCGATTCTTCGTTGAAAATGTCTTTGGCATCGGGATAGAAAGTGGAGAGCGCCGCAATGGTGGAAATCAGCATGCCCATGGGGTGGGCGTCATAGTGAAAGCCGTCAAGAAATTTCTTGATGCTCTCATGAATAAAAGTATGGTGCGAAGTGTGGTAGGTCCAACTGGTAAGCTGCTGCGCGGTGGGAAGCTCTCCATAAAGGATTAGGTAGGCCGTTTCGAGATAGGTGCTTTTTTCCGCAAGCTCTTCAATGGAGTACCCGCGGTAGCGCAAGATCCCATTATCGCCATCAATGAAGGTGATCCGGCTGGTGCAGCAAGCTGTGTTGTTGAATGCCGGGTCGTAACACATCAACCCAAAATCGTCGTTGTTGACTTTGATCTTTCGAAGGTCTAGCGACCGAATGGCGCCGTCGGTAACCGCCACTTCGTAGCTCTTGCCCGTGCGGTTATCCGTTATGGAGAGCGTATCCCGGCGTGTGCTCGAGTTTTCTGTTGTGCCGGCGCGTTGTGACGACAGTTGCGATGGCTGTGAAGGAGGCATTAGGCTTCCTGACTATATAATTGATGCTTCTAATGTACACCATCGGGCAGTCCTTCGGAAAATTGCGTGCGCCTATTGACAGCCTATGGCGAGTTCCATACCTTTCTTTCAAATGTCCACGAAAAAGTATGACAAAAACAGTGAAATAACGCGGCTGCCGGAACAGACACAAGTAATGTGGCCAATCATTTGGCTTGACCCTTTGTTTCAGGACATTCGATATGCCGCGCGCAAATTCCGGAGGAGCCCCGGATTCACAGCCTTCGCAATCCTGGCCCTGGCCATCGGAATCGGCGCAAACACCGGTGTTTTTAGCGTGGTCAACGCCCTGCTATTGCGCTCGTTGCCGTTCCAGGATCCGGGAAGGCTTGCTTCACTCGAGAAATTCTTTCCGCCACGCGCCAACGCGGAAGAATTCCATCAATGGAAGAAGGAGCAAAGTTCATACCTGGCAGACGCCGCGCTTTTCGAGGAAGCCGACTTCAATATTGGCGAAGTACAAAGCGTGGTGAGAGCGCATATTGCCCAAACGTCGTGGAATTTTTTCACGCTCCTCGGCGCACAGCCCGCGCTTGGACGGACCTTCCACGACAGTGAGGATTCGCCGGGGCAAAACGATGTCGCAGTGATCAGCCACGGGCTCTGGCAAGAGCTTTTCGCAGGCGACCCACAAGTTCTCAATGCCACGATACGCTTAAATGGGGCGCCGCTCACCATTATTGGCGTGGCGCCGCCCGGGTTCGACTATCCGAACGGCACCGCTCTGTGGAAGGCCGCACAGTATTCTCAGGGCAATTTCGGCTGGAAAACGATTGTCCGGCTGAAACAGGGGATCACCTGGGCGCAAGCCCGCGCGGCATTCGCCGTGGAAGCGGAGCGCCTCAAGTCGGCAAACGGCCAGTCAGTGAATCGCGGCCTTTTTCCGGAGATGATTTCACTGCAAAACCAACTTGCAGGGCCGGTGAAAAATGCCTCGCTGATGCTAATGGCCGGGGTGGTGTTGATCTTGCTGATCGCCTGCGCAAATGTCGCGAATCTCTTAATGGCACGCACCGCGGACCGCGCGCAGGAACTTTCCATACGCTCCGCACTGGGAGCAAGCCGCGGGAGGATCGCGCGGCAGTTACTGACCGAATGTTTGCTACTTGCTTTGGGTGCCACTGTCTCTGGATTATTGGTCGCGTTTTGGGTCTCCTCCATCGCGGCAAAGGTTCAACCGGCGCCACTTTCCACGCAGGCGTATTCAATTCTCGATGGCCGAGTGCTGGTCTTCACCGTCGCGGCCGCGATCATCAGCAGCTTGCTGTTCGGCGTAGTACCGGCATTGTACGCGGGCCGTGCTCACGTTTTCGGAACTCGATGGTCAGGCAGAACCCGCGGCGCGCGGCTGATTCGCGAGACATTAGTCGCCGGGCAGGTCATGCTTACAGTCATCCTCCTGACGGCGTCGTTTTCGGTGGGGCGCGCGTTCATCCAAATCATGCGAACCGATCGCGGCTTCGCCATGAAGGGATTGGTCACCGCGGGCGTGTCTCTGGATGGCACAACTCACGACCTCGATGGGCACAGGCTTCCCTTCTATGAAGAGACGCTTGACCGAATCTTGCGGGTCCCCGGCGTTCGGAGCGCTAGCGCTACCGAATTCCTTCCGCTCGACGCCCATGGATTCATCGGGGGACGCTGGGGATTGGATGGGCGCTCGTCCATCCACGCCATGCTCGTCCCGGTTCTGGCCGACTATTTCAAGACGATGGGCGGAACGATTCTGAACGGCCGAGAATTCACCGGCGCGGAAATTCAGTCCGGGGCGAAGGTGGCAGTCGTGAACGAACGCTTCGCCAGCGCATTTGGTTCGCCGGCGGACGTGCTGGATCATCAGATTACCGGAGGTAAAGAAACAACTTGGAAGATCATCGGCGTCGTTAAGGGAATGGACTATATGGACGACGGCATGGACACCGCAAAAGCAGGTCAGATTTTCATTCCAGCGGATTTTCCACGAGGTTTTCGACCTGCCTTTGTTGTCCGTGTGGACGGTCCCGCCGAGAATTGGCTCCCCGCCATCCGCGATACAATCCGGTCGGTGGATCCGCGAGTTCCTGTCTTCGGCGTCAAGACGATGGAGCGGAGAATGGACGACGTGGTCGCGCGTCCAAAGTTTTACCGCACGGCAGGATTGTTTTTTGCGGGATTCGCATTGCTTCTGGCTGTCATCGGCATTTACGGAGTTGTTTCCTACGCCGTTGCCCAAAGGACGCGTGAAATGGGTGTGCGCCTGGCGCTCGGCGCGACACCGAACGGCCTTCGGACAAACTTGCTTCGTAATGGATTACTGGCAGTCATATCCGGCGCGATCTGCGGAATCGCGGGGGCGATGTTCACCGGACGCTTTCTCGAAAGCCTGATTGAAGGAGCGAAACCCACAGGTCCCGTAACATTCCTCCTCTCCATCCTCTTCATTTCTCTGATCGCGTCAGCCAGCATTTGGGCCGCCACACGCCGCATTGCCCGGCTCGACGTTCTTGAAATTTTGCGGATCGAATAAGCTACCAGCGGGCAGCACATTTTCCCCATGCTGATTCAGTCTTCTTCAACGGTTTGGATCTCGCAGGGGATCGATCCTAAGGCGCGATAGGTGAGGAATGGAGGGGTGACAACCGCGAATCAAAACTTGGCGGCCTCGCGGGCCAGAGCATGAAGCAAAGTGCGCATGCGCGGGTGCTCCCCCACCGATGGAAGAACCTCCACGGTCAGTTGCGGCACTTGCGCACGCACTACGGAAACCTGCTCAGGGATTTCCTTGTCCAATGGTCCACCCGGAGTTAACAGCAGCGGCAGAACGCGCAAGCGTGCGACACCGTCATTGGCCGCTTCCTCTGCCACTTCCGCCAGGTTGGGAGATGCGGATTGGATGTAGGCCAGCCGCAGGACATTCTTTCCTAGCTCATTCCGCAGCCCCTGTGCCAGTTCCTCGAATGGCTTGCGGACGCGCGAATCTTCGCTGCCCGGCGCGAACAGAACCACTCGGATTACTTCCTTTGGCATCTTGGTCCACCGAATCGAAGCAAATTCGCAAGTGAGAATAGCAACAGCGGAGGGATTTCGCCAATGAGTTTTGTAGCTTGCGATCTTGGAGACGCGCATCAGGGCAAGCCACTCAAAAGCTGGCGTGCTGGTGGCAGGGCACAAGATGCCCCTCAAGCCCTAGCTGAATCCTAAAGGGTTAGGCCTGCGGCTGCACTAACCTATTAAGTGGATTATATCGGTTAGATTTACTTCGCAAAGTCCAGGCGTGACACGGCCATTCAATCGTGATAGAGCATGACTTCCAATCTACCTTTCAAGGAGTCTCGGATGCGAGTGACGATGAAGTTCTTCGTGACAGCAGTACTCGGGGTTTGCCTCTCCTACACGGTTCCAGCTCAGGAGAAGCGAATTGTGATCGCTGCGGACACCATTTTCGATGGGCGCGGCAACGTGCTCCACAACATGAGGATCGTTGTCGAAGACTCAAAGATCGTTTCAGTCGAACCTGCCAAAGGAGAGAAAGCTCACGCCGATTACGACTTGCGGTCGTTGACAGTACTTCCGGGGTGGATTGACGCGCACGTGCATATTACCTGGCACTTCGGCGCGGACGGGCGGTTTGCGGGAGCAAGCGCGTCGAAGGAAGAGGATGCCCTGGCGGCTGCCTCCAATGCCTGGCTGACCTTGATGGCGGGTTTCACGACAGTTCAAAGTGTGGGGGCCCCAGACGATAAGCCCTTGCGGGACGCCATCGCCCGGGGTGCCCTTGCCGGCCCGCGAATTCTAACTGCCAATCAACCGCTGGTTGGGCGCGGCGAGCGCACGGGCACTCCCGACCAAATTCGAGAATATATCCGGACGCAGTCCCAGGCTGGCGCGGACCTTATCAAGATTTTCGCTTCACAAAGCATCCGCGATGGCGGCGGGTTGACCCTCTCGCAGGAGCAACTGGAAGCCGCATGCGATGAGGCCAAGAAACTCGGGTTGCGGACGCTGGTCCATGCGTATGGCGCCGCAGTCCGCGCGTCATCACTGGCCGGATGCACCCAAGTTGAGCACGGCACGCTCTCTAACGATGACGATTTGCGCCTGCTCGCCCAGCGCGGAACCTATTTCGATCCGCAGGCTGGACTAGTGATCGAGAACTACCTTCAAAACAGGGCGCATTACCTGGGCATCGGCAATTACACCGAGGAAGGATTCGCGGCCATGGAAAAAATTATTCCCGCCGACCACGAACTGATGCAGCATGCTGTGAGAATCCCCGGGCTGAAAATTGTATTCGGCACGGATGCCGTCGCAGGCGCGCACGGCCGAAATGCCGAGGAATTTATTGATCGCGTGCGGGACGGGGGACAAGATCCCATGGCGGCGATGGTTTCCGCAAATTCAATCGGCGCGGAAGCCATGGGCATGAGCGACAAGATCGGCTCGATCGCGCCCGGACTTCAGGCGGACATCATCGCGCTGGATGGCGACCCGGTGAAAGACATCACCTCGGTGCGAAGGGTTGTGTTCGTGATGAAGGGCGGAGTGGTGTACAAAAATGTGTCCCGCGCGGCAATCCCGGTGTACGCCGGGGTTCAACCTTGATGTAAATGTTGTTGGATCATTTTGGTTGAACTCTAATTCGCTGTGTTGACTTTGCTCCCATATCGAATATCTTAGGTTGTTTTCTTCTTGAATCGTGGCGACCACGGATCCTTGGGGCATGCCAGGATTCTCAATGCGGTTGCCGTGAATCTTGGCGATTGATTTGGAGATGTACTCCGGGAGAATCGCAATGAAGACCTTAATTTCGCGCATCTCGTGCTCACTGATACTTATCGCAATCGTTGTGGCGACCGCGCCACCCGCGTCAACTCAGCAGGCCACGGATGCACTGACGACCGCGCCAGCCGGGGCGCCGACGATCAATCAGTCCTTGGAGATGCGCAGCGCCAGCGCGCCGCGGATCTCTCCGGATGGACGCTGGGTGGCTTACGAAATCACGCGTACGAATTGGGAGAGCAACGCGTTCGAGCGTGAACTGTGGCTTGCCGACACATCCTCCGCGCGGCGGTTCCGCCTGACGGGAGGAAAAGGATCAAGCTCCGACGCACAGTGGTCGCCCGACTCGAAATGGATCGCGTTTCTGTCGGATCGCCCGCCGCTGCTCTCCGGCGCCAAGGAAAACAAATCGCAAATTTATCTGATTCCGGCAACGGGCGGCGAAGCGCGCGAGCTAACTAAGGTTGAAACTGGTGTGAATTCATTCGGGTGGGCTCCGGACGGCCACAGCATCGCGTTCACCAGCACGGATGCACCGACCAAGGGACGCAAAGATCGTGACGAGAAGTACGGCGAAATTCAAATTATCAGCGGCGACTATTCCATGACCCAACTTTGGATGGTGAATTTGGCCGACCCCGATGCGATTGACAGCGCGCGTGTGCCCGAGCCGCGCCAACTCACCGAAGGCAGTACTTTCACTGTTGGAGGATTCTCATGGTCGCCAGACGGCACGCGCATCGCGTTTTCCGCTCAACGCGACCCTGACCTGGGCTCGGCGGATACCGCTGCCATCTATGTGCTGACAGTCGCCGATCGCGCGGTCAAAAAGATCGTGGATGCACCCGGCCCGAACACGAATCCCGTATGGTCCCCTGAAGGCACCGAGATTGCCTATTCCACATCGAATGCGAATCCAAATTTCTTCTATACCAATCGTATGATCGCGGTGGTCCCATCTTCAGGAGGGACACCGCGCATGCTCACGTCCAAGTTCGACGAAGACACCTCACCCATCGCCTGGGGGCCGGACGGCATCTACTTTGACGCACTGCAGCGCACTTATTCGCATCTCTTCCGGGTGAATCCCAAGACTGGCGCGATTGACCGAGTCTCTTCGCCTGACGCGTACATCGCGTCGCAATTTTCATTTGCCCACGACTACAAATTCGCGGCGTTTGTGGGCGCATCGGACAACAATTTCGGTGAGGTGTGCGTGTCGTCTCTTCGTTCTTTTTCGCCGAAAGCCCTGACCAACATGGGCGATCAGCTCAAGGGCTTCCGCCCTGCGCGGCGCGAAATCATCCAATGGAATTCCACCGATGGCGCGAAAATTGAAGGGGTCTTGCTGAAGCCGACGGATTTCGACCCGGCAAAGAAATATCCGTTGTTGATCGTCATTCACGGCGGCCCAACGGGTGTTGACCGTGGCTCAATTTCCGCGGACCGCTACTACCCGATGGAAATTTTCGCCGCGAAGGGCGCGCTGATCCTGCGGCCCAACTATCGCGGCTCGGCCGGTTACGGAGAAGCGTTCCGCTCATTGAATGTACGCAACCTCGGCGTGGGCGATTACGCCGACGTGATTTCCGGCGTGGACTTCCTCATCGGCAAAGGCTGGGTGGACCGCGACCGCGTTGGTGCGATGGGCTGGAGCGAAGGCGGTTACATTTCGGCGTTTATCACGGCCTCAAGCGACCGATTCAAAGCCGTTTCCGTTGGCGCTGGGATCTCGGACTGGATGACCTACTACGTGAACACGGACATTCATCCCTTCACGCGGCAATATCTGCACGCCACTCCTTGGGATGATCCTGAAATTTACCGCAAAACTTCGCCGATTTCCTACGTGAAGGCGGCAAAGACGCCCACTCTGATCCAACATGGGGGCAGCGACAAACGCGTGCCGATTCCCAACGGCTTCGAGCTTTACCAGGCTCTTCGCGATCTGGGCGTGCCCGTGCGCATGGTTGTCTATCCCGGATTCGGCCATCCCATCAATAAGCCCAAGCAGCAGCGCTCCGTGACGGAAGAAAACCTGCGCTGGTTTGGGCACTACATCTGGAACGAGCCACTTCCGGACGACATCCACTAACGCCGGATGCGCAATTGCTGGCATGATGGAAAACAGCCGGCCAGCCAGGTCATGAGCGCACAGGAATCGTCTCCAACAAGCATCCTCAGCTTGATTCAACGAAATCGACTTGCCGCCGCAGGTCTCGCAGTCATTGCCGCTACGCTGCTGCTGCCCATCTGGATTGTGCGATTTCCGCCGCTTCTCGATTACCCCAACCATCTGGCCAGCAGTTTCGTCCTCGCGCGTCTGCAAAATTCGTCCTACGATTTCGGCCAATACTACAGCGCCAGTTGGGGGCTGAAGCCTTACATCGCTACGGATTTCTTGATGGGCGCGCTCGGCCGGGTGATGCCGCAGCTTATTGCAGGGAAAATTGTGGTGAGCTTGGGAGTGCTTGGTCTGCCCCTGGCGGCCTGCTTCTTCTTGAGGCAAGCCAATCCCGGCGAGAACGCGCCGGCGCTCTGGGTCTTGCTTGGAGTGCACAATCTCTTCTTTCTCTACGGCTTTGTTGGATTTTATTGCAGCCTGGCGATGATGTTTCTCGCTCTTGGGCTGTGGCTGCGCTGGCTGAAAACACCTTCCTTCAATTTGTGGATCCTCACATTCCTTGCTTTGATGGCTACCTATTTCACGCACCTGATTGGTTTCCTGTTTGCCGGACTTGTCATCGGGCTTTATTCCATTACGCGTCTAAACCTGCGCAAATGGTTGCGCTCAGCAGCGCTATTGGCTGCGGGGGTCATTTTCTACTTCATTTCTTCTCGCGCCGCCGAACACCAAACGAGTGGCGCGGATTTCCGAACGTTGCATGACAAACTCCAGGCATTCTTGCTGATCTTGCATGGATATTCCAGCAGGCTTGACCAAGTCTCTATCGCCGCGATCGTGTTTTTTTTCTTTTTCGCCTGGTTGTGGAACCGCGAATTCAAGTGGCAGTGGCGCTGGCTGGTGGTGACCTGTGGACTGGTGATTACTTTCGCCGTGTTGCCGAATGGATTTGGAGAAGGGTACGACATTGACATCCGCGTGCTGCCAGTATTGTTTGTGGTGCTTTTTGCCACGGCTCGAATTGGCCGCCGCGGGTGGTGGCTCGCTCCACTGGCATTACTGTTGTTTGCCGGGCGGACTTTCGATGTGACGAACCATTTCCGTGCGGCTCAGCCGGAAATGGCCGGAATGGCCGAGGCCTTTGCCCTGACACCGCCCAACGTGCGCGTGCTGCCTATTGTCGCGGGCCATGATGAAGATCCCATACTTCAGTACTACGCGCACTTCTGGGCATACGGGGTAATTGAGCGCGGGTGGTTTTCCCCATATCTGCTGGAATCTCCCGGACTGCTGCCGCTACATATCAAAACCGATTCATACACCCTCGACGGTTTTTGGGATTTGGACTACAACGAAAAAGTGGATTGGGCGCAAGTGCGGAAGGATTACGACTACGTGTGGGCTTATGACGCGCCGGATTATGATGCTGGACTGCGCGGCGTCGGTAAGCTTGTTTACTTCAGCGGCAAGCTCAAGCTTTTCCGGTCGCTTAAGTAAATCCCTTTTCGACGTGCGTGCCGAAGCGAAGGCCCTTTTATAATACGACATAGATACCTCCAGTTATTGCCCAGGCATGAATAATCCTCTTTGCTAAATTTAAATCGCTCGACTTTCGGGCACACCTTCGCGAGAATGCGGGTGTTTCAGTCGTATGAGCAATAGCTTCGCCCAGTCTGAAGTTAGCGCCACTACCCGCACGGATAGCGTCAGCGAACAACTCTCTGGACGATTATAAAAAACGAAAGGAAAACCCCTATGAAGCATCCTGGTGTCTTGAGAAGTAAATGGGGCCTATTACTGGCGGCTATTTGTGTCCTTGCCGTTGCAACCCTTGCAGCTGATGTTGAGGGGAAGTTCTCTCTGTTTGGCAACTCCAAGTTCGTCACTGGAGGGTTGGGGCCGAACGAGACAGCTGTAGATTTGACCTCCAATTGCGGCGCGCAACCGTACTCCAACACTTGTTCCGTCAATTCTCCTTTTGTGTTTTCGGGGGTAGCGTTCAATACGAATCCGAACAAACTTCCCACATTGAATCAGCTCACAATCCTCGCAACGGATTACAACATGAATGGAACGGACTGCAGCGGCGGGTCGCCGCGGTTCGTAATCTTTACAAATCTCCACAACTATGAACTCAACATTGGTCAGGCTCCATTCGGCGGCAACTGCTATTATGGTTGGCAGAACACCGGGAATGTGGCATCGGCGACTGATCCTACGCCTAGATGGCAGGTCGATGTCGGCAATACGTTTTTCAAGTGGTCCGATGTCCTCGCTTCCCATGGCAGCGAACAGGTAACAGAAGTGGATATCGTCCTTGACGGCGGCTGGATTGCCCCCAGGGGGCAGGACGTCACCGTCGACAATTTCACTGTTAACGACAACGTGTTTCCCGGCAAGGCAGGGCACCACTAGCTCGAATTCAGGGTGTTGGAGATGAACGGCTGCAGGGAGAGGTCATAGGGCTTCTCCCTGCAACTCTTGAGGGAGCTCGGAGCTAGCGGCGATCGGGCGCGGAGTGTCGAACGTCGCTGCCCACGACCATGTAAATCACATCTTCGGCAATGTTGGTCGCGTGGTCGCCGATGCGCTCCAAGTTCTTGGCCACCAGGATCAGCTCAAATGCTGGAAACACAACTGCCGAATCGCCCATCATGTAGGAAAGCAATTCGCGGAAGATCTGGTCACGGAGTTGGTCCACCTCGTCATCGCGCTTAAGCACTTCCTTGGCAAGGTCCACGTCTTTGCGCACCAGGGCATTCAGCGAATCGCGCATCATTTCCTCGGCCAATTCGCTCATGCGTGGGAGATCCACATAGGGCTTGACGCGGGGGTGTCGCACGATACGCTGCGCCGACTGCGCAATATTGACCGCCTGGTCGCCGATTCTCTCCAGATCATTGTTGATGCGCGCCACGGCAAGAACGAAGCGCAGGTCCGCGGCCATTAACTGATAGAGCGCCAGGAGTTGCACAACGCGGTCGTCAATCTCCAATTGCAGTTCATTGATCGCCGGCTCTTCATCGAGGACGGAGTGCGCCAACTTCTCATCGGCATCCAGAACGGAGTGGATGGCCTGGTGCACCGAGCGCTCCGCAAGGCTTCCCATCCAGAGCAGCCGCTCTTTCAACTCTTCCAGATCTTTCTCAAAGTGTCGCTCCATCCGTATCTCCTCGATGCACTAACTACAATTCCGGGAAGCAAAGTTCAACCGCCGCTATTGGCCACGCGCAAGTACTTTCGCGCATTCAGAAATCATCCGAATCGTCCGGTGATATATGCCTCTGTTCTCGGATCGGTCGGCGTAGTAAACAGGTGCGGAGTCGGGCTGAACTCAACCAATTCGCCAGTGAGCATAAAGGCTGTAAAATCACTCACACGCGCGGCCTGTTGCATGTTGTGCGTGACGATTACAATTGTGCAGTTTTCTTTCAACTGGATCAGCAACTCTTCAATTTTCGCTGTGCTGATAGGATCGAGCGCTGAGCATGGCTCGTCCAACAATAGAACCTCGGGATCCACGGCCAGTGCCCGAGCTATACAGAGTCGCTGTTGCTGGCCTCCGGAAAGCCCATAGGCCGATTTATTCAGCCGGTCCTTTACTTCTTCCCACAGCGCCGCCCGCCGTAAGCTATGCTCCACAGCATCATGGAGCGCCTTCTTGTGCCCATTAACACGCAGACCGTAGGCGACGTTGTCATAAATGGATTTCGGGAAAGGGTTAGGTCTTTGGAACACCATGCCGATGCGCCGCCGCAGGCGGGTGACGTCCTGTCTCAGAATGTCCTCGCCATCTAACTGGATCGTACCTGTCAATCGGGTGTGGCTCAGCGTCTCATGCATCCGGTTGAAAGTGCGCAGCAAGGTGGACTTTCCGCATCCCGAAGGCCCAATCAGGGCAGTAACGCGATTTGTGGCGATATTCACATTTACTTTGAAGAGCGCCTGCGTCTTCCCGTAGTAAAAATCAAGATTGGAAACCTTCATCCGCATCGGCAAATCTTGTGCGGTTTCCTTGGGGGCTCCGGCCGGTACGGAGGGAACCGAAATCATCGGACTCTCCTTATCAAATGCATGTCTTGCGGATGCGGCCATATCTCCCACTCCTTACCTGCCCTGTGCCGTCTGGCGGCCCAGCACCATACGGGTGAGGAGGTTTGTGACCAATACGAGTCCAAGCAAAACCAACCCCGCAGCCCAGGCTTGTTGATGGAGATCTTCATAAGAAGACATCGCATAATTATAGATAACGACAGGCAACGCCGCCGTCGGCTGGTTGAATCCGCTCGACCAGAATTGATTCCCAAAAGCTGTAAACAATAGCGGCGCTGTCTCGCCTGCAACGCGCGCCAACGCCAGCAGGATGGCTGTAATGATACCTCCAGACGCCGCCGGAACCACAACGGTTAAAATCGTTCGCCATTTGCTCGCGCCCAGTGCCATGGCACCTTCGCGCAGTGATCGAGGCACTGCCTTCAGGAATTCCTCGCAGCTCCTCAGGATGACGGGAATCATCATAATGCCCAATGCAAATCCCCCGGCCAGCGCCGAAAAATGGTGCATAGACACGACGACGATGGTATAGGCGAAAATTCCGATGACGATGGAGGGCACGCCATTCATCAGATCAGCGGCATACCGGATGAAGAACGCCCACTTGGCCCCAGCGTATTCAGCCAAATAAATCGCGCCGATTAGCCCAATCGGAATGCCGATGGAGGCCGCAACGAGCAAGAGTTTTGCGCTGCCAAGGATGGCATTCGCAATGCCCCCACCAATCTCCCCCGTTGGGGCGGGCAGATTTGTAAAAAAGGTCCAGTGCAAGGATCGTGCGCCGTTCCAAACAAGAAAACCCAGAATCAAGAACAGGGTGGAAACGGTCACCAGCGCGCAAATTCCAGTGATACTTAACATCAGGGCATTCAAACTCTTTCGCCAGATGGTGCGGGCAGTCATTATTGCGCTACCCCCGAACCTTTTCGAGCGGTCATGATGATGAGAACGCGCGCCATGCCGTTCAATACAAGAGTCAGTGCAAGCAGGACCAAGCCCAGCTCCGTCAGAGCACTCAGGTGCAAGTCTGCGGTCGCCTCGGCAAATTCATTGGCGATCACGGAGGCGATGCTATATCCGGGGGAAAGCAGTGAAGCCGCAACTTTGGGTTGATTTCCAATCACCATGGTGACAGCCATGGTTTCACCCAGAGCGCGCGCCATGGAGAGGAATACCGAGCCCATAATTCCGGCCCCCGCGTAGGACACAACCACTTTCCAGGTTGTCTCCCAGCGAGTGGCTCCCAGCCCCAGCGAGGCTTCACGCTGATCCTGCGGCACAGCCAGCAACACTTCCCGCGAAACGGAAATAATGTAAGGAACAATCATGACCGCCAAAACTATGCCGGCAGTAAGAAATCCGACGCCGTAGGCAGGCCCTTTGAACAATGGCAAGAAGCCCAGATTCCTCTTGAGAAATGGTTCGATGGTATGCCGCATCAGCGGCACCAATGTAAACACAGCCAGCAAGCCGTAAATTACGCTGGGAACAGCGGCCAAAAGATCGATGACAAAAGAAAGCCCGCGCGAAAGCTTTGGCGGGGCCAGTTCCGAAAGAAAAATCGCGGCGCCTATACCCAGGGGCACGGCGATAATAAGCGATATGGCGGTTGTGACCAAAGTCCCGTAGATGAATGGCCAGGAGCCGAACTGCCCGAAATTTGGATCCCAAGTGGAGGTGAAAAAGAAACTGAATCCGAATTTCTGCCGAGAGAGAGTGGAATGAATCCAAAGCTCATAGATGAGCAAGAAGGTGATGACGAGAATGCTGGCACCGAAGGTGAGGGTAACCGCATGGGCGAGTTCGTCTCCGTCCCGCAGTAAATTAAGCAGGGCCCGCGAGCGAGAAATCTGACGCACGGGCCCCGCAGTTGTTGATAAGGTCGCCATAAGTTCTTGACGGGTGAAAAAGCCCCTCCGTCAGTTATTGAATCAGAGAGATTGCCTTCGCTTCCTTAGCAACAACAGGAGGCGGCAGCTTCGCGTAGGCAAGCCCTTCGCAGTATCCCTGTCCGTCCTTCAACATCCAGTTCAGGAATCCTTTGAGGATCTCACGCTTGCCCGTATCCTGGATTTGCGCGGGTACCAGCAACCACGTAAAGCTGGAAATAGGATACGCGTTTTTTCCGGGGGCATTGGTGATCGAGACACGGAAATCATCAGGCATGTCCTTCGCCGCGCCCGCAGCGGCCTCAGAAACCGATGCCAACGTTGCCTTCACAAAATTGCCCGCGGAATTCTGCACGTCTCCATACAGGATGCCGTTCTGGATGGCGTAGGTCAGCTCAATGTAGCCTATGGAGTTGGGGGTCTGCTTGAGTAGACCGGCAACACCCTCGCTCTTCGCGCCTCCCAACCCAGTGGGCCAATTGATTGCTGTGTTCGGCCCCCCCGTCTTAGCCTTCCACTCCGGGCTGACTTTCGAAAGAAAATCGGTCCAGATGTAAGTTGTCCCGCTTCCGTCGGAGCGGTGGATCACAACTATGTCCTCAGCAGGAAACTTGACGCCCGGGTTGGCCTTGGTGATTTCAGGATCGTTCCACTTGTTGATTGAGCCCAGGAAGATTCCCGCTAGAGCCTTCCCTGTGAATTTCAGCGGTGTGTTGACCCCATCGATGTTGTAACTCGGAACCGCGGCACCGAGCACGGTCGGGAAATGCAGGATCTTGAAGGGCGCCTGCTTCAGCTGATCATCGGTCATGGGTCCATCGGAGGCGCCAAAATCCACAGTCTTGGCGATCAATTGCCGGATTCCGCCGCCCGAGCCTATAGGCTGGTAATTCACTTCGATTTTCGGATTGATCTTCTTGTAGGCGTCAAACCATTTCGTGTAGATGGGAGCCGGGAAGGTCGCGCCGGCAGCCTGGAGTTGAACAGTCCCCCCTTGGGCGGCTACAAGGCCTGCAATTCCCAAGCAGAGCGACACAATGAGCAGTGGCTTTTTCATTTTAATGCGATTCCTCCGTAGCGGCATTCTTGCCGGGCATTGTTACACTCTTGTTACAACGAAGAGAATTAGGGGTGAATGACGTAACATCATTATTTTCTATAAGTTAAGAGACTTGGTTGGCTTCGCATTCACGAAAGACTCGGGATATTGAAATAGGTGCCACATGAGCTGCGAACTGAACTTGATTTCGTTCGCAGTGAGAGTCTATTATCCAGTCGAGACCTTTCTCTTGTGGGGCATTCCCTCGGCAGGCCGGAGGGATCCCGCCAGACGGCGCAGTTATGAATCGCACTATGTTGTCAGAGACCACACCTACGCGAAACTTGGCCCGCACTCGGCGCCGCATAGGCAGCATGGCCGTCATTCTGCTTGCCATCACCGTGGCTGGCCAGGCCGTCCATGCAAAGGCTTCCCATTACTCCAGGAAGTCGCCTGAGTCGGTATACTTTTCAGCCTCCGTAAAAATTGCCAACCTGGCACAGAATTATTCCGCAACACCTGAACATCAAGCGATTCTTCCTGTTGTGTTTGCAATTCGGGAACAGCGGCCCACGCGCGCGGAATCCAGCGTGGAACCCGGGCACGCGACCAAATCGCGGCCCATTACTTTGCGGCTGCTTCGCTCGCCTCCCGAAACCCTCTAGTCCCTAGCCCTTTCGATTTCTTGACAATTGACAATTCCCCGGGATTTCTCGTAAACGTCTCGAACAGAATCTTCGTGACGCGCGAGCCGTAGAGGAGTACATGAATGGCGCTGCCACTCACTCCGGAGCAGATCCAAATGCTGGCCGGTTTGGAAACTTGCACAGTTGCGAATACCATCGAGGAATTCCACGTCCGCCTTCGGAACGAAGGTTTTTGTGACGGCACCATCCGGTGCATGTTGCCTTCGCTGCCCGCCATTGCCGGATATGCAGTCACGGCGAAAATCCGGTGTTCGGTGCCGCCCACTTTCGGCCATAGCTTCAACGACCGGACAGATTGGTGGGACTTGATTCTGCGCACACCCGAACCTCGGATCGTGGTCCTCGAAGACGTGGACACGCGTCCGGGGATTGGCGCTTTCATCGGCGAACTGCATGGCAACATCATCCGCGCGCTGGGTTGTGTGGGCTGCGTAACGAATGGTGCGGTCCGAAATTTGCCTGCCGCGGAAAAAATCGGATTGCGAATGTTTGCCGGCAGTATCTCCGTCTCGCACGCCTTTGCCCATCTGCTTTCCTTCGGCGACCCGGTGGAAGTCGGCGGATTGAAAATTCGCACCGGCGATTTGCTTCATTGCGACCGGCATGGTGTGCTCAATGTACCCATCGAAATTGCGGCGCAAATTCCTGCCATGGCGGCGAAGTCCACTGCGGGGCGCAATCGGGTCATTGAGTACTGCCGCTCCTCCGGTTTTTCCATAGGTGGTTTGCGCAAGATGATTCAGGAATTGGAGTGAAGTCAATTATCGAATTCAATTTGGATAAAGAGGTCATGCAATCTTATGAATTCACAAAATGAACGCGCCTGCGGTTCGGTGTGGCGCCGGGACAGGTTCGTCAAATTACTTTGCTTGGGAGCAGTGCTCATGACTGCGGGCTGTTCGCACCAAGGCAGTTCTGTGGGCGCAGACACGGCCGACGTTCGCACGGTCGCCGTCGCCACGGTGCAGCGCGGGCCGGTGGCGCGAACGCTGGACGTCCCCGCAGAGTTCCGCCCCTTCCAGGAAGTTGATCTTCTTGCGAAAGAAGCGGGCTACGTCAAAGAAATTTATGTGGATGTTGGGTACCACGTGCGCAAGGGCCAACTTCTCGCTGTTCTCGAAGTTCCCGAGCTCCAGGACGAAGTGAATCAAGCAAATGCCGAAGTCAAAAGGTCAGAGGATGAAATTACCCGGGCCCAGGCAGACCAGCGACGCGCTCAATCCGCCTATGATCTCGCGCATCTTACCTACGCGCGGCTTGCAAACGTACTAAAAAACCGCCCGGAGCTGATCGCCCAGCAGGACGTGGACGACGCGGCGGGCAAAGACCAGCAAGCCCAGGCACAGTTGGACACCGCCAAGGCGGCACTGGCTTCCTCCAATCAACAATTGGAAGTGGCTCGCGCCCGACTCCAAAAAACTCAAACTCTCCTGGCCTATGCGGAAATCCGCGCGCCGTTCGACGGTGTAGTCACCAAGCGGTACGCAGACAAGGGCACCATGCTCGCGGCCGGCACCTCTTCGGAAAAGCAGGCGATGCCGCTGGTGCAACTCTCTCAAAACGGGTTATTGCGCCTGACTATTCCCGTTCCCGAATCCGCGGTGTCGATGATTCATGTCGGCTCTCCAGCCACTATTCATGTTCCGGAATTAAATCGAGACATTTCCGGCAAAGTTACTCGTTTCGCGGGGATGGTGACCACGGAGACGCGTACGATGGACACGGAAATTGACGTTCCCAATCCGAAGTTCGAGCTGACCCCGGGAATGTACGCCAATGTCTCCCTGGTTCTCGATCAGCAATCCAATGCGCTTATCGTTCCGATTGAAGCCATAGTGAGCGTCGGTGAAAATACCACTGCGCTGGTCGTCAATTCGTCGCACCAACTGGAAGAGCGTCAGGTTAAGGTAGGGATTGAAACTGCCAACCGAGTCCAGATTCTTTCTGGTCTCCAGGAAAATGAACTTGTGGTGATCGGCGGTCGGAGTCAGCTCCGCGTCGGTGAAAAAGTTCAGCCCAAGCAAATTCAATCCACGGATCAGGGGAGCCACTAATGCCCCGCTTTTCGATCCGCAATCCTTATTTCATCATTGTGGCTTGCCTGGTGATTGTCTCCATCGGGACTGTCAGCTACGTGCGCATGCCCGTGGATTTGTTCCCCAACATCAACATTCCGGTGGTTGAAGTGGCCACGTTTTATAACGGAATGCCACCGGAAGAAATCGAAAATGAAATCACCAGCGTTTTTGAGCGGTTTTTTACGCTCGGATCGGGCATTGACCACATGGAATCCCGCTCCCTGCCCGGTGTCAGCATCATCAAGATTTTCTTCCAGCCGGGCACCGACCCCGATGCCGACGTATCCGAAATCTCGAACCTGGCGATGGCGGATTTGCGCCGCCTTCCGCCTGGAACATTCCCGCCCATCGTTTTGAAGTTTGACGCTTCAAGCTTGCCGGTTTGTCTGGTCACACTGAAGGGAGAGGGCCTGACGGAAACGCAATTGCGCGACATCGGCCAGTTTACGGTTCGTACCCAGCTGGCTGTCGCTCAGGGAGCATCGGTGCCACAGCCTTTCGGCGGCCGGTATCGCCAAATCATGGTGTACGTTGACCCCAGCAAACTTCAATCTCACGACTTGAGCCTGATGGATGTCGTCCGCGCGGTCAATGATGCCAACATTATTCTTCCCGCGGGCGACGCCAAGATCGGTCCGTACGATTACAACATTTATACCAACAGCCAGATCGGTTCCATGTCCGACATCAATAGGCTTCCCATCAAAACCGTGGGGACCGCTCCCGTTACGGTTGGCGACGTGGGGGTGACCAAGGATGCCTCCACGATTCAAACCAACATTGTCCGAGTGGATGGTCAGCAATCCGTCTATCTCCCGATCATGAAGCAAGGCGGCGACACCAACACCATCGCTGTCGTCAATGAAGTTCGCGACGTCCTCAATAATTTGGTGGACATCCCCAAGCAACTTGAGACCCACGTGGTCTTCGATCAATCCGAATTCGTAAAGAACGCCATTAACACCATATTCCGTGAAGGATCCATCGGCTTGCTCCTCACTGCCCTGATGGTCCTTATCTTTCTGTCCAGTCTTCGCGCCACACTCGCGGTATTCCTTTCCATCCCGCTTTCGGCGCTTGCGGCGGTCATCTGCCTCTACTTCGGGGGCGGCTCCATCAATTCGATGGTACTCGCCGGGTTGGCCATCGTCTTCTCGCGTCTGATTGATAACTCGGTGATCGTCCTGGAAAATATTTTCCGCCATCTGGAAATGGGAGAGCCGCCTGAAGTCGCAGCGGAGAAGGGCGGGCAAGAAGTTGCTCTGGCGGTATTGGCGGCGACAATCACCAGCGCCGTGGTTTTCTTCCCGGTGACGTTTCTATATGGCGTAAGCCGCTTTCTGTTTTCCGCCCTTGCTCTTGCCGTGGTGCTCGCTCTTTTCGCCTCCTACTTCGTGGCGCTGACCGTCGTGCCCTTGTTTTGCGCCAAACTCATTAAGTCACATTCTCATGCCGCGGCCGAGGTCAATGAGTACGACGAACTGAGCGGGCGCGCCAGGGTGAAATCCCGAAAAACCATTGGCCAGCGATTCAACGAACGCTTCTACCGTGTCTTTGAGGCCATGCTGAAACGGTATGACAACGAGGTAAAAAAAAGAATCGAGCATCCCTGGCGGGTTGTGGGCGCCGTCGCCGCGGTATTCCTCATCAGCCTGTTGCTTTTCCCACTTCTGGGTGAAGCCTTCTTCCCCCGGTCAGACGCCGGCGAGTTCGTGATCACCCTGAAAGCTCCTTCCGGCACGCGCATCGAAATGACCAACGAGATCGTGGCTCAAGCTGAAAATATTGTCCGCAAGGTGATCCCCCCGAATGAACTGCGGCTTATCGTCTCCAATATCGGCATCACCTCTGATTTTTCGGCCATGTATACAACCAACTCCGGCCCGCACACCGCCACGATCCAAGTCGAACTCAACGGAGATCACAAGGTCAGCAGTTTTGATTACATGGACCGTGTCCGGGCGCAAATCAATTCGGATTTGCCGAGCGTCAGCACATTTCTTACTTCGGGCGGGGTTCAGGAAGCTGTCTTGAATCAGGGTTTGCCTGCCCCAATCGACATTCAAGTCGTGGGTTCCCGCCTCGAAAGCACTTACGCTGTCGCACAGGATCTGGCTCACCAGATTCGCGGCTTACCCAGTGTCAGTGGCGTGTTTATCCCGCAGGATCTAGACTACCCCTCACTGCGCGTGAATGTGGACCGCCTCCGCGCCGGTGAACTTGGCCTCAACCAGAAGGAAGTTGTGGACAATGTCGTCACCGCCCTCACTTCCAACGGCATGATCGCGCCCAGCTACTGGGTGGATCCAAAATCCGGAATCGAATACCTGCTCACCGTCCAGTACAACGAGAAACAGATTAGTTCTCTTGGCGATGTCCGCAACATTCCCATCCGCTCGCAAAATGAGCTTCACACCTCCTTGCTCGACGCCGTTAGCAAGATTGCTCCTTTTCAGGCCCCCACCGAGGTGGATCATTACCAGGTCCAGCGCATCATTGACATTTATGTGACGCCAAAAGGCGAGGATTTGCGGCGAGTGGCCAATTCGATTCAGGAAATTCTGGCGCACACACCCGTGGAAGATGGAATACGCGTCGAATTGCATGGCATGGTCCTGGGAATGAGGGCCTCATTTGTCAGCTTCGGACTCGGATTGCTCTTTTCTCTTCTTCTTCTCTATCTGGTCCTGGTCGCGCAGTTCCGCTCCTTTGTAGACCCGTTTCTAATCTTGCTGGCCGTACCTCCCGGGCTCACCGGTGTCTTGATCCTGCTGTACACGACCGGCACAACGCTAAACGTGCTGTCGTTGATGGGCATCATAATGATGGTCGGTATGGTGGTTTCCAACAGTATTCTTATTGTGGAATTCGCGCACCGCCTTCAGGAAGAAGGCCGCTCCGCCCGCGACGCGGTTGTGGATTCCTGCCGCATCCGCTTGCGCCCGATTCTGATGACCTCACTCGCAACGGTCTTCGGATTGATTCCGATGGCGCTGAAATTCGGTACCGGTAGCGAAGCTTATGCACCGCTGGCCCGGGCCATCATCGGGGGCCTGGTGGTTTCTGTAATCGTGACGATCTTCATCGTCCCGGCCGCGTACATTCTGGTTTTTGGACGCCGCAGCGGAGCCCCGGAAGTTTCCGGCACTCAGGAGGCATAATGCGTTCGTTTTTGCGAATTATCTTTTTTACTTTGTGCATCTTGTTGATGGCCTGCCTGGTCGTCCCGCAGTCTTCACCGGCTCCTCAAATGCCCGGGCAGCCCTCGCGACAGGTTCCCGCGCGCTTGACCCTCGACGAGGCTCATCGCCTGGCCCTGCAGAACCATCCACAAATTCAGGCCGCGCAATCCGCGGCGGCCGCCGCCGGTGAAGTTACAACTCAAGTTCGCTCCGCCTACTATCCGAACGTTTATGGAAGCATTACCGGCGTGGAGGCGGACAACGGCAGCCGCATCGCTGCGGGGTTTCTCAATAATCCCAGCGTATTCAACCGTTTTGCTTCCGGAGTAGGCCTTGAACAGCTGGTCACCGATTTCGGCCGCACACAAAACCTGGTGGCCAGCGCCCGGCTGCAAGCGCAAGCTGCCGAAGCGGGCGTGAATTTCTCACGCGCCGATGTTCTGCTCACCGTGGATCGCGCTTTTTACGGCGCACTGCGCGCCCAGGCCATCCTGACCGTGGCGGAGCAAACCGTGAAGCAGCGCCAGACGGCCGCGGATCAGATCAATGTGCTCGCGCAGAATCAAAGGAAGTCGGGCCTGGATGTAAGCTTCGCCGACGTAGTATTAGGCGAGGCGCGCTTGCTGCTGGTGAAGGCCCAGAATGATGTTGCGGCCTCTCAGGCCGTATTGTCCGAGGCGCTCGGAGTTCCCGATCACCAAAGATTTGATTTGGTTGACCCGCAGGCCGCAGCGCCGGCGCTCCCTACGGTGGATGAGGCCATCGCGCAAGCCAATCAGCTCCGGCCGGAAGTTGCCGCGCTCCGGTTGGAAGTTGATTCCGCGCAGCATTTCGCAACCGCCGAGCGCGATCTATTGCTGCCGACAATTTCCCTCACGGGGGTCGCGGGCGTGGTCCCTTATCGCCAGCCACAGCTCCCCGAAGCGTATTCCGCCGCAGGATTCAACGTACACATCCCAATTTTCAACGGAAAACTTTACGGTGCCCGGCGCGCCGAGGCCGATGATCGCACGCGACAGGCCCAGGCGGCCCTCAACGACTTGCAGGGAAAAGTTGCCCGCGACGTTCGCCTGGCCTGGCTTTCCGCGAACACCGCTTTGCAGAACCTTTCCCTTACCGCGCAACTGTTTGAGGCTGCAAATAAAGCCCTTGAACTCGCCCAGTCCCGGTACGACCTCGGGCTCAGCAACATCGTGGAATTGAACCAGGCGCAGCTTAATGCGGCGGAGGCTGGTATCGCAGAGGCTAGCGCGAAATACGACTACGCCACTCGTCTGTCAGAACTGGCCTATCAGGAGGGCATGCTCCGTTAACCGTGTAGGAACCTCAGTTTAGGTTAAATCATTGCATATCAATAATTTATAAGAATAAACGGCGCAACGGGTACTGCTCCTTCATTCCAAGAATTCGGGGCTCTCCGTTGATTCCACTCACTTCCCTAGCACAAAAAGGCCGCTTCTAGCTGTAACAGAACATTAACAATTCTCTCACATGCGGTTGACGGGCAACACCTACCCTCGCCCTTCGTTATATTTGTCCCGAGCGATGTTAAAGGCGTGCACCGGGGTGCTCGCTGGAACCCAGTAAGGAATCTCGATTCCCAAGGAGGAAATAATGCGAAAGCTAGCAGTTTGGATCCTGGCACTCGGCATCGCGGCTGCACCGGCCGTGTTTGCCGCCGACGGGCCGGGTAAAGACAAGTCATCCGAGGACACCAAGAAAGCTGCCACGGATACGGCGAAGACCGAGTCAACAAAGGCGGATGCAACCAAGACAGATGCAGTGAAGAAGGACGCGACCACCACTCCGACGAATACGGAAGTTGTGGCGGAGATGGAACAGCTGCGCGCATTGCTGAAAGCGCAGGCCGATCAGCTTGAAGAACAGCGGCGCGAACTGGCGGAGATGAAGGCCGAACTCTCGCACGGCACGACAGCTGCGTCGGCGACTGCGGGCGAGGCATCGGGCGCGACCGCCTCCCCAACAACTATGGCGGCTGCTTCACCTATGCCGGCGGCTAATCCTGCTGCCAATCCTGCCGCGCCACCGCAGGACAGCTCTTCACCGCTTCAATTCCGCATCGGCGACGCTACCATCACTCCAGTCGGGTTCATGGATTTCACAACCGTATGGCGCAGCCGTGTTGGCGGCAGCGGCATCGGCACCAACTTCGCGGGCGTTCCCTACGGGAGCACTACGGGGGCTTTGCCATTTGCTGCGAACTTGAGTGAGTTCCGTTTTAGCATGCAGAACTCGCGAATTGGTTTCCGTGTGGACGCCGACATAAAGGGTGCCCATGTGATGGGCTACATGGAAGCCGACTTCCTTGGGAACAATCCGGGAAACGTGGCGGTGACCAGCAACAGCAACACGCTTCGTTCACGCCTGTACTGGGTGGATGTCCGCAAGGGCCAGTGGGAAGTTCTCGGCGGCCAGACCTGGAGCTTAATCACTCCCAACCGCAGCGGCATCTCACCTTTGCCCGCTGACATCTTCTACTCCCAGAACATAGACGTAAACTACCAGGCCGGTATCACGTGGGGACGAATTCCGGAAGCCCGCTTCGTTTATCATCCCTCGGACAAGTTTGCTTTGGCATTCGCCCTCGAAGGTGCCGAACAATATACGGGTGGGTCGGCTGGCGCTCCGCAGATTACTTGTCCCGGAGCCCTTGGAACTATCTGTACCGCTGAGTTCAACAATGGAGGAACCACACTGGCCTCTACCAGTCGCGCTCCCGACATCATCGTGAAAGCCGCATGGGACCCAATAAAGCGGTTCCACATTGAAGCGGGAGGAGTCGAGAGCCAATTTCACGACTTCAATCCCACGACTGCCGCCAAGTTCAATTCGACGGGCGGAGGCGCTTTCCTTAACCTGAACGGCGAAGTGTTTAAGGGTATGCGGTTGATTGTGAATACTTTCTGGAGCGATGGCGGCGGCCGCTACATCTTCGGGACGGTGCCGGATGCAATCATCCGCGCCAACGGCGCCATTTCGCCAATCCACGTCGGTTCGACCGTTGATGGCTTCGAGTACACACACGGAAATACCTTGCTTTACGCCTATTACGGTGGAATCTTCGCGACTCGAAACCTTGCTTTCGACACGAACGGGACGACCGTCATCGGCTATGGAGTTCCCGGTAATCCTGCTCAGAACCGTTCGATCACGGAATACACCGGGGGCTTCGCTCAGACGTTCGCGAAGAGCCCGAAGTATGGCGCGCTCATCTTTATGGGACAGTATTCCTTCGTAAACCGTGATCCCTGGGGCGTGGTTGCCGGACAGCCGGAGAACGCGCACATGAACATGTTCTTCCTGAACTTGCGCTATCTGCTGCCGGGCTCGGCTCCGACAATCGGCAAGTAAACCAATCCGAGAGAGACTGGCCTGGCCAGTCCCTCCTACAAAAACCGGGCGGGAATTCGGTTCGCAGCAGCGGACAGAATTTCCGCCCCATTCATTTGGTAGCAAAGGCCGCCGCCGCGAACAGCGTGATTGCTGGCGCCAGCATAGACTTCCGACCTCTCTAACAACGGGATAATCCGCTGGCAAATATGACTTGTTTTTATTTGATGGAAAAAAAGAGGCCGGCGCCAGGGGAACGCCGGCCTCGCGGCAGGAAACGACCTGAAGCTTTTGTGTCCTCAGGCGGAGAAGCCAGGGAATAAACGCTCCTCAACGCCACATTCCTATCTGGCCAACTTCAACACCCTATCAACCAATTATGAATTCTGCGTGAGTCCCGGTTGGGACAATTCCTGTGACGCGGCCAGCGCCCGTCCGTGCCGCACGTCCAGCCCGCGCAGCCAGAATATGGTGTCCTCCGCGATATTGGTGGCGTGGTCGGCGATTCGCTCCAAATAGCGGGTGGCCAGCACAAACTGCAGGCCAGAAGCCACGCGCCCCGGCCCTTCGATCATGTTGGCCATGAGCCCCTCAAAGATCTGATCGCGGTAGCGGTCCACGATGTCGTCCGACTCCAGAACTTCTCCGGCCATCACCACATTGCGGAAAATCAGAGCCCCGAAACTCTTGGTCACCATTGCCTTCACCGCCGACGCCATCGGCGCAAGCTCCAACGGAGGTTCCACGGACGGCATCTGCTGCAGCGATATCACGCGCTCGGCGATGTTCACCGCCAGGTCGCCCATGCGTTCGAGATCGTTCGTGATTTTGAGCGTAGCTACTGTAAGTCGGATTTCCTCATCCGGAAGCTGGCCGGTGCGCAGCACGCGGACGGCCTGCTCGTCCATCAGGATCTCCATCTCGTTTACGCGCGGCTCCATCAGGAAAATTTCGCTCGCCAGCTGGCTGGAGGTCGGCTCGTAAACGGCCAGGAGCGCTTTCAACGCCTTGTTCAGGCTCCCTTCCACCGTTCGCGCCATGGAAATTAGGTAATTCATAAGCGCTTCCTGGTAAACCAGCTCCGGCCCTCTTGTCTGACTCGCCATGGGTCACTCCCTCCGGCCCTGCTAGCACCGGAAATGCCAGCCTACGCTCGCAAGATTACGGGTATAT
>Ga0209167_10000158_pt1 | contig 65504 bp, 53 predicted proteins | sample Coa_R1_9_FD_187154 | JGI IMG/M metagenome (GOLD analysis project Ga0209167, IMG submission 187154) | Surface soil microbial communities from Centralia Pennsylvania, which are recovering from an underground coalmine fire - Coalmine... | ecosystem: Environmental > Terrestrial > Soil >... | reverse complement strand
CCTATCCTCATGAACCCCATCAGGTGACGGCCTTGCGCCGATCCCGTACAGAAGCAAGTCCCCGGCGAGTGGATGACGAAAAAAAGGGATTGACTCATCGAGGCCCGTTACAGAAGCCCGCATGAGCGAAAGCGACATGCGGGACCGTTGGCTGATGTAATGACCCCGGATGTCGCGGAGCCTGTCATCGGGCGCGCATTCGCGCGACCCGTTGGCTCATCCGGGCTACGGTTGCTTGAGTTAGGCAGTATCTGCGCCTACCTCGAAATCTTAGTGAAGGAATAGTGCCGCGGCGTCCGCGACTCCGTTCGACCGCACGAATAGAAAACGGGATGCAACGGGTATTTGTGCGTCGGCGCTGCCATCTTGGCGGATGAGAGCCAGTGCGGCTCCGCCGTTGGCTAAAGTTAAAATACCGGGCTCGCCCTTCCACGTCCTGATTGGCTCCATTCCGATGATAAGAAACTCACCGATCGGCTGGTCAAAATATTGAAGCCTCAATTGTGGACCGACCTCCGCCGCCGCCAGTCCAAAACCCAGCCGTTGAGCGCGCGCGTAAATCTCCGCTAGAGACGCGGTATCGGTCTGAAAGCCGAGTTCGGCCACCGACACCGCAATAAGCTCCACGTCGGTTTTCCTGGTGCTAAGGGTAAAGTCCGGTCGAGCGAGAATTTCCTCAGCCGCGTCTCCGATGGCGCAACCTGCTGCATCCAACGCGTTACGTAGCGCTAATGAATTTGCAAACGTCCCAATCGCAATCGTCTTCCACACGGGAACATCGACGGCGGCCCTGACCAGGATTTGCGGCCTACTGGCTGAGGGGGGTTTCTCGAGCCTCAGTTGGTTCTGCAAGACATCTTGCGCCGTGCATTGAGCTCTGGCGTTACTCCCGATTAAGAGGATGAACGCGGTGCAGAGCATCATAACAAAGAGAACGCGACGGTGCCATCCTGTCGAACAATACGGTCTGACGTAGCAATCGACATCCTCGCCAGCAATTCGGCCCACGGGGACCTCTCTTGCGCATGCTATGGCGCGTATTGAATATAATCAGACAATTACTTCAGTATGGTCGGCACTTAATTCAGTTCGCACCTTGGGGCAGTGTGCTAATCGCACATAGCGCGTTTGGCCTCACCGCAATCTAACTTTTCGAACGGTCAGCGCGAGAACAGGGTGCGTTCAGACTCCTGCGTAACGTCACAATGATACGCAGTCGCGGCGTTCCGCTATGTGAACTGGTTCACTTTGCCAAACGTTTTTCTTGCCGGGTGTATCGCGTGTTGGCACGAAATTGGACATGCCCGCCCACGTCGCAGCCGTAACCCGCCATCTTGGCAAAACGTAACGGCGGGTTACGCTAACGCTAATGCGCCCTACCGATTTCCCCGCGCATCCGCCTACAGCTATATCCCCAGATACGCCGTCACCACCGCGGGATTGGCGTGAAGCTCGGCCGCTGTTCCCGCAAGCGTCACGCGGCCGGCTTCAAGGACATAACCGCGCGTCGCGACATCAAGCGCCAGTTCGACATTCTGCTCGACCAAAAGGATCGAAGTGCCGCTTGCGTGAATGGTCTTGAAGGCGTCGTGCATTTCCTCGACCACCTTCGGCGCCAGACCGTGGCTCGGTTCGTCGAGAAGCAAAAGCTTCGGCCGCAGCATCAAAGCGCGGCCGACCGCGACCATCTGCTGTTCGCCGCCCGACAGCGTTCCCGCAAGCTGACTGAACCGCTCGCGCAGGCGCGGGAACAGATTGAACACCTCCTCAATTCGCGCCGGCAAATCATTGGCCGCGCGCGCGGTAAACGCACCGAGCAAGAGGTTCTCTTCAACCGTCATGTCCGGAAAAATCTGACGCCCCTCTGGGACATGGGCGATGCCGAGCGCGGGAATCTGATGCGCCGCCAATGCGGCAAGATCCGCCTCGCCAAATCGTAAGATGCCGCTCGACTTCGGAACCAGCCGCGAGATCGCGCGGAGAATCGTGCTCTTGCCGGCAGTGTTGGCCCCGATGATGCAGACGAATTCGCCCTGCGAAACCGACAACTCGATGCCGTGCAGGACCTCCGCCTCGCCATAACCGGCGCGCAGCTCTTTGATTTCGAGGAGCGGCGAACTCATCGGCGTGCCGCCTCGCGAGAGCGGCCAAGATAGGCTTCGATCACACGCGGATCGGCTGCGACCTGTTCAGGCGAACCGTCCGCCAGCAGCCGGCCGAAATTCAGCACCAGAATGCGATCGCAGACATTCATGATCGCGCGCATGTGGTGCTCGACCACAAGGAGCGTCACCCCATCGTCGCGCAGCGAGCGGATCAATTGCATGATCTCTGCCATCTCGGCGCGATTGAGCGCCGCCATGACTTCATCCAGCAGCAGCACCTTGGGCGCGGTGCAGAGCGCACGCGCAAGCTCGACCCGGGCGCGTTCCGGGAAAGACAGATTGCCGGCCTGCTTGTGCGCCACGCCTCTCAGGCCGACGCGGTCGAGACAATTGAGCGCTTCGTTCCGCGCGGCGTCCACGCCGTGGTGGAGAAGGCCCGCGGTCAGGACGTTATCGAGCACCGAACTCTCGGCGAACAGCGCGACATTCTGGAAGGTCTTGGTCATGCCCAGGTTAGCGACCTTGTGCGGCTTCATGCCGGCGAGGTCCCGCCCGTCCAGCGTCACTGTGCCGCTATCGGGACGAATGAGGCCTACCAGCGTGCTGAACAATGTCGTCTTGCCGGCGCCGTTCGGGCCGATCACGCCGACGATCTCGCCCCTCGCCACGGAAAACGTCACTTCCGAGAGCGCCTGCAAGCCGCCGAACCGGCGCGATACGGCACGCACATCGAGGATCGTCATGGCGGCACCGTGCGCGACAGCCGCGCCCGCAAGGAGATAAACACAGTGATGAAGCCGCGCGGTTGCCACAAGATGACGGCGATCAGGATGATACCGAACACAAGCTGCGACAGGCCGGCCGCGCGTGACGACAAGAGATCATTCATGATCTCCTCGAGCGGAATAATAAAGAATGCGCCGAGAATCGGGCCCGCCGCGGTTCCGACGCCGCCGATGATCGCGATCAGGGCGATGCGGATCGAAATGCCGGCGATGCCAAACACCGTGTCGGGATCGAAGAACACCGCGACCTGGGCATAAAGCGTTCCGAGCATCGCGATCAGCGCGCCTGAAATCACCGCCGCCTGAAGCTTGACCCGCGTGGTGTCGACGCCGATCACTTCGGCCGCTGCCGCGTTCTGCTTGATCGCGAGCAGCCGATATCCCATCGCGCCGCGCCGGATCGCCTCGAAAATCATTGTTACGATCACGAGCGCGAACAGCGCGATATAGGCGTGCGGGCGCAACAGCTTGAACGAATAGGCGGCAAAACTCGGCGGCACAAAGGGCACCGACAGCCCGCCCGGCCCACCCGTCAACGAGGTCCAGACATTGGCGATCACGCGCATCACTTCGCCGAAGGCAAGCGTCGCCAGCGCGAAATAATGACCCTGCAGCCGCATGGTCGGAATCGCGATCACAAAGGCCGCCAATCCGCCGAGCGCACCGCCCGCCAGCATGCCGAGCCACGGGCTGATCCCGAATTTGAGCAGCAACACAGTGGAGGTATAGGCGCCGATGCCGAAGAACGCGGCGTGCCCGAGCGAGATCTGATTGGCGAGGCCGCCCACGATATTCCAGGCCTGCGCCATGGCGGCAAACAACAACGTGATGGTGAGGACGCGGATCCAGTATCCGCGCGGATCGAGCAGCAGCGGCAATAGCGCCGTCACGATGATTACGGCGGCGAGCGCAAGACATCGCTTCATCGGCTTGCTCCGATCAGGCCCTGCGGGCGAACCGCGAGCACCAGGATGAAGACGATGAACAGCACAAGGTTTTGCAACTGAATCGGAAAGAACAGCGATGACAGCGCCTGGATTACGCCAACGGCAAGCCCGCCGACGACGGCGCCGGCCACGCTGCCAAGCCCGCCGAGGACGACGACGGTGAACATCAGCACCACGAACTGGCCGCCGACGCCGGGAAAGACCGTCACATAGGGCAGTATCACCGCGCCGCCGAACGCCGTCAGCCCGACGCCAAGCGCAAACGCTATTTTGTACATCAGATCGGCATCGATGCCCATTAAACGCGCGGCGGAAGGATTCTGTGCAGTAGCGCGCATCGCGCGGCCAAACCAGCTTGAGCGCATGAACCACCACAGCGCGACGCCGCAGGCGAGCGACATCGAAAACGCGATGAGATAGGGAACGCTGATGAAGAGCGGCCCCAGCGACAACGACATGGTCTGATAGGCTGTCGTGACCGAGCGGAACTGGGAGCCGAACAGCAGCAGCGATCCGTTCTCGATCACAATCAGAATGCCGACCGTGAGGAAGATCTGCGCGACCGAGGGCGCCGACAGGACCCGCGCGATCAATTGCCCCTGCACCACCCAGCCTATCGCAAACGCAACCGCGAATGACAGTGGCGCGGCCAGGACAGGATCAAGCCCGAGAAAGGCCCAGGCAAACCACGCCACGAACATTCCGATGGCGAGAAATTCGGCCTGCGCGAAATTCACGATCCCCATCACGCCGTAGACCAGCGTCAGACCGATCGAAATCACCGCATAAACGCCGCCGATCAGAAGCCCGTCGAGAATGGCTTGAAGAAACGACACGTCAATTCACACCTCGCCGCTCAGGTCCGCCAGACCGGCGCGCTCTTGGCAATGTCCTTGGGCCAGACGGTGACGATGTCCTTACCCCGCCACTGCACCATCAATGGCACGGAGAGCACGTTCAATCCGGTCTGGTCGAAAGCAACCGCACCGCCGGTCATGCCGTTGATCCAGCCGCCGGTGAATTTGGCGCCGCGCATTGCCGCGGCAACCGCTTCGGCCTTCGCCGATTTCGCTCGTCTGATCGCCTGCACCAGCACCTCGAGGCAAACAGCGTGCTCGAGCGCTTCATGCACCATGAAATACCCGAAGCGCTTGCGGAAACGTTCCGTCAGCTCCGGCGCGAGGTCGTAGTTCGAGGTGTCGATCGAGAGCACGTTTTCGGCGAACGCGCCGAGCCCCTTCTCGAAATCCGGAATGACGTATCCGGCCGCGCCGCCAATCGCAGGGATCGTCAGCTTCTGCTGGCGCATGGTGCGGATGATCAGGAGACTGTCGTTCAGGTACGAGACCGGGAATACGGCCTGCGCGCCCGATCCGCGCAGCTTGTTGATCAAGGGCGTCGTGTCGGCGATGCCGAGCGGATAGGCGTCGTCCATGACGATCTCGACGTTTGCCGCCTTGGCGCCCGCCCGCAGGCCATTCGCCTGTGCGGTGCCGTAGGCAGTGTCTTCATACATGACGGCGATCTTTTGGATTTTTTCGCCGGCGGCCTGGGCGATGGCGGCGGTATAGTCAAACTGCGCCTTGCCGATCACGGAAGCCTTCGCCACCACCTGAAAAATGTTTTTGTACCCGCGTGCGGTGATCTGGTCGGCAAACGACATCGTCAGAAGCGGAATGTCGCGCCGCTCGGTGACTTCCGAGATCGCAAGGGTTAGCGAAGAGGCGAAGGCGCCGAGCACGGCCGTGATGTCCTGCTGGGTGATGAGCCGTTGCGCCACCGTGCCAGCCGTGGTCGGCGTCGAGGTCGCGTCCGCCACCACCAAATTGATTTTCGCGCCGCCAAGCTCGGCGATGCCGCCGGCCATATTGATTTCGTCGGCGACGAGTTCGATGCCGTTGCGCGAGTTGATGCCGAACTGGGCATTCGGTCCCGACAGCGGCATGATGACACCGACATTGACCGGCGGTGCCTCCGCGCGAGCCGAAGAAATAATGTAAGGCGCGGCAAGAACCGCGGCGGTGCCGGAAAGTATCGCTCGGCGATTGAGATGCGCTACTCCCGAAAAGGCGTTTTTCGACACGATACCCCCCTTAAAAATTTCTTGATCCTTAAAAGCTTGGCCTCACCTTGCCGCACGGCGAACCCGCCGTCTACTGCGACATTGGCCAATGCCGTGCGCGTCTTCAACCCGGCTAGCGCGCGATGCCTTTGATCAAATCGATCTGTCAGCGGGTTCGCTTCACCTCTCCCCGGCGGGGAGAGGTCGATTTGCCAACGGGTCGGCGCAAAGCGTCGCCCGATGATAAACTCCGCAAATCGGGTGAGGGGGCACCGCTCTATCGAGAAACCGTCATCCCTCACCCCAGCCCTCTCCCAATGGGAGAGGGGGCGTACCGCCGCTGCCGTTGCTGCTCAATCCAATCTCATTGTGCTCTTGCTGCCGATGGAAGCAAGAATCTCGACAATGGCCTCACCCGTCGCGGCGGTCCCGAGGTTGCCGCCGACGTCCCTGGTCGCCCGGCCACCTTCAATCGCCACCGCCACCGCATTCTCGACGGCGCGCGCGGCCTCCTCGAATCGCGCCGCGCCGGCGCGTTCGCCATGCCAGGCCAAGAGCAGCGCCATCGACAGGATCAGGGAGAACGGATTGGCGACATCGCGCCCGGCAATATCGGGGGCGGAGCCGTGAGCGGCCTGCGCCATCGCATGATTGGCGCCGACATTGAGCGAGCCGCCAAGGCCGAGGCTGCCGGACAGTTCCGCGGTCAGGTCGGAGAGAATATCGCCGAACATGTTGGTCGAGACGATGACGTCGAAGCGATCCGGCTGGCGCACCACATGCGCCATCATGGCGTCGACGAGGATGTCGTCCACGGCAAGGCCCGGAAGGCTTCGCGCCGTTTCGCGGCAAATATCCAAAAACATGCCGTCGCCGATTTTTAAGACGTTGGCCTTATGAACAATGGTGAGGTGCTTGTTCCGGCGCATCGCGAGCTGGCAAGCCGCTTTCGCAATTCGCTCGCAGCAGTGCCGCGTGATCCGGCGAAGAGATATAACGACATCGGGAGTGACGAGAAGTTCGCTATTGCCCTGCTCCATGTTGCGGTCGGAATAAAATCCTTCCGTGTTCTCCCGCACCACCACAAGATCAAACGCGCCGAAGTGGTTGCGCAAACCTCCGTAGGTCCGCGCCGGCCGCACATTGGCAAACAGGTCCAGATTCTTCCGGAAAAACTTCGACGGATTGATCTCGCCGCTTTGCTCATCCTTGAAATCGAAGGTGGCGGTGGGACCGAGGATCAGGCCGTCCGCCGAGCGCACAATCTCCAAGAGGCCGGGCCGCACCGTGGCGCCGAATTGCTGCAGGCTCGCATGCCCAACCGGGTACTGCTCGATCAAAACGCTGAGCTCGAAACGCTTCGAGGCGGCGCGCAGCACATTTGTCGTCGCGGCTGCGATCTCCGGCCCGATGCCGTCGCCCGGCAGAACGACCATGCGCATGTTGGTTTCCTAGCCCCCTCATTGCGGTCAGCAAATGAATGACCGTCCATATCGCGATATGCCGCCCTTGCGAAGTCGGGACCTGGTCGATCCGCGCCAATAGCGCAAAATAACCGGCTTCCCAAGGGGGTTTTTTGCACGTCACAAACGCGGAATATTGATTTGAACTGTTCCGGGTTCCAGTCCAAATTCCCGCCGAAAATTCAATCGATGGATTGGATAAAATAGGGGATCGCGATGGCAAACCTCACAATCAACGGGAAATCGTTCGACCTCGATGTCGAGCCGGATACGCCGCTGCTTTGGGCTATTCGGGAGAATATCGGCCTGACAGGTACGAAATACGGTTGCGGCATTGCACAATGCGGAGCCTGCACCGTCCATATTGACGGGGTCGCGCAGCGCTCCTGCGGCATCTCCGTCAGCGAGGCTGTCGGCAAACATATCACCACCATTGAGGGGTTGGCCGGCAATGGCGCCCTGCACAAGGTTCAGCAAGCCTGGATTGCCAACGACGTCCCGCAATGCGGCTATTGCCAGAGCGGCATGATCATGGCGGTGGCAGCCCTTCTCAAGGACAAGCCGAAGCCGTCCGACAAGGACATCGATGAAGCCATCACCAATATCTGCCGCTGCGGCACCTTCAAGCAGGTGCGCGAGGCGATCCACGCCGTCGCGAACGCTTGAGGAGGCGATCATGAACCATATGCCCACACTCAACCGTCGCGCCTTTGTCATCGGCAGCGCTGCGATCGGCTCCGGCCTTGCGCTTGGCCTCGATATTCCCTTTGGCGGCCCCACCGTCGTGCGCGCCGCCGACGGCTCGCCTGAAGTGAACGCCTGGGTCGTGATCCGGCCCGACGATACCGTCGTGATCCGCATTGCCCGATCGGAAATGGGCCAGGGGTCGCTGACCGGCCTCGCCCAACTCGTCGCCGAAGAGCTCGAATGCGACTGGTCGAAGGTCACGACAGAATATCCGACGCCGGGACAGAGCGTCGCCCGCAAACGCGCCTGGGGCGACTTCTCCACCGGCGGCAGCCGCGGCATCCGCGCCTCGACCGACTATGTGCGCAAAGGTGGCGCCACCGCGCGCGTCATGCTGATCCAGGCCGCCGCGAACGAATGGAAGGTGCAGCCTTCCGAATGCACCGCCGCCAACAGCGTCATCACCCACACGCCTACGGGGCGGACGACAACCTACGGCAAGGTCGCGGAAGCGGCTGCGAAGATTGCGCCTCCGACCGACGTCAAGTTGAAGGATCCGAAGGACTGGAAACTTATCGGTAAGGGCGTCAAGCGCCTCGATACCGCCGACAAGACCACCGGCAAAATGACTTACGGCATCGACGTCAAGCTGCCGGGAATGCTCAACGCCGCCATCAAGCAATGCCCGGTTTTCGGCGGCAAGGTGAAGAGCTTCGACGAAGCCAAGATCGCCGGCATGAAGGGCGTCAAGAAGGTCGTGAAGGTCGGCGAGTCGGCGGTTGCGGTCGTTGCCGACACCTGGTGGCACGCCAAGACCGCGATCGACGCGATGCCGATCGTTTGGGACGAAGGCGAGAACGTCAAGGTCTCGAGCGCGTCGATCGCAAAATGGCTTGAGGAAGGTTTCGACCCCTCGCAGCCGGCCTATGTCGGCAACGAGAACGGCGATGCCAAAGCCGCGATCGCCGGCGCCGCGAAGAAGGTGGAAGCCTTCTACGACTACCCCTACCAGAACCACGCCACGATGGAGCCGCTGAATGCGACCGCGCTCTACACCGCCGACAAGTGCGAGGTCTGGTGCGGCACGCAAAACGGCGAGGCCGCTTTTGCGGCAACGGTTGAGGTATCCGGTCTGCCGGCCGACAAATGCGATGTTCACAAGCTGATGCTCGGCGGCGGCTTCGGCCGTCGCGGTCAGACCGACTATGTCCGGCAGGCGGTTGCGATCGCCAAGCAAATGCCGGGCACGCCGGTCAAACTGCTGTGGTCGCGCGAAGAAGACATGCAGCACGGCAACTATCACCCGGTCACACGATGCAAGATGACCGGCGCCTTCGATGCCAACAATAATCTGACCGCGCTGCACATGCGGATATCCGGGCAGTCGATCCTGTTCAGCCTGCGCCCGGAGGCGCTGGTCAACGGCAAGGATCCCGTGACGTTCCAGGGCCTCAATGCGACCGGCGATACGGCGATCGGATATTCGGTTCCCAACCTGCTGATCGAACACTCGATGCGCAATCCCCACGTTCCGCCGGGCTTCTGGCGCGGCGTCAATGTCAACCAAAACGCGATTTATCTTGAATGCTTCATGGACGAATTGGCGCATTCGGTCGGCCAGGATCCGCTTGAGTTCCGGCGCAAGCTGATGACCAAGCATCCGAAGCACCTTGCGGTGCTCAACGCCGTGGCCGAAAGAATCGGCTGGGGAACGCCGGCCCCGCAAGGCGTCTATCGCGGCGTCGCGCAATATATGGGGTATGGCAGTTATGTTGCGGGTGCAGCCGAAATCTCGGTCATAGATGGCAACAAGATCAAGATACATCGCTTAATTGGCTCCATCGATCCGGGCTATGCGGTCAATCCGGCGCAGATCGAACGTCAGACTGCCGGATCGTTCGTCTACGGCCTCTCGGGATTGTTCTATGGCGGTTGCACCGTCAAGGATGGCCGCATCGAACAGGCCAATTTCGATACCTACAATTCGATGCGGATAGCGGAGATGCCAAAAGTGGAGTCGATCGTCATGCCGAGCGGCGGTTTCTGGGGCGGCGTCGGCGAACCGACGATCTGCGTCGCAGCCCCCGCCGTGCTGAATGCGTACTTCGCAGCCACGGGCAAGCGAATCCGCTCGGTGCCGCTGAAGGATCAGAACATCGCCTTCGCATGAACCCTCGAAGCGGCGGGCTTAACGGCCGCCGCCCAATTTTCGGACCGTGCTGATGGATGCGCTGCGCCTGATGACGACGCGGAGAAACGTCGTTCGTGGCATCGCGACGACGGCAACCGCCCTTGCTTTCCCCTGCCCGTCTTACGCACAATCCGCGGCGCGCGTCGTCGTGATCGGCGGCGGCTTCGGCGGCGCCGCTTGCGCGCGTGCCTTGCGGCGGATCAATGCCAAACTGCAGGTAACGCTCGTCGAGCCGAACCGGACCTTCACGGCATGTCCATTCAGCAACGAGGTGATCGCGGGTTTGCGGGAGATCGAGGCGCAACAATTCACCTATGACAGGATTGCGGCCGACGGCGTGAACGTCGTGGCGCAGACCGCAGTGAAGATCGATCCGCAAACGCGCACGGTCGGCCTCGCCGACGGCACGCAGCTTGCCTATGAGCGCCTCGTGCTCGCACCCGGCATCGACCTGCGGTTCGACGCGTTGCCCGGTTATGACGAGGCGGCGGCGGCAAAAATGCCCCACGCCTGGAAGGCCGGTGAGCAGACGATCCTGCTGCGCCGCCAACTCGAGGCCATGGACGACGGCGGGACGATCGTGATCGCCGCACCCGCGGCCCCCTATCGCTGCCCGCCGGCGCCTTACGAGCGCGCGAGCCTGATCGCCCACTACCTGAAAGCCAGGAAGCCGCGCTCCAAGGTGCTCATTCTCGATGCCAAGGATGGCTTTTCGCAACAGCGGCTGTTCGAAAAAGCGTGGAAAGAATTCTACCCGGGCATGATCGAGCGGATCTCGCTGTCGCGGGGCGGACGGGTGGTTTCGGTCGAGCCTTCGACCAATACGCTCGTCACGGATTTCGACAATTACGATGCACAAGTCGCAAACGTCATCCCGCCGCAGAAAGCCGGGCATATCGCAAGCCTGGCAGGCGCGGCAGACAACACCGGGTGGTGCCCGATCGAGCCTAAGACCTTTGCCTCGAAGCTCGTGCCGAATATTCACGTCATTGGCGACGCCTGTATCGGCGGCGCCATCCCGAAATCGGCATCGGCCGCGAACGCCGAAGCGAAGGCCTGCGCCGGCGTCGTGGCAAGCCTGATCGCGGGAACGCCTCCTGCGGCGCCGAAGTTGGAAGGCGCCTGTTACAACACCGTCGCCCCCGACTATGCCTTTTCGCTGTCGGGCATCTATCGGCCGCGGGACGACATTTTCGCTGAGGAGGAAGGCAGCGGCTTTACCAGCCCGGTCGATGCGCCGCGCGAGGCGCGCAAGCGTGAATCCGATCAGGCGCAATCCTGGTACAAGGCGATCACGGTGGAAACCTTTGGCTAGGTCAGCAATTGAAATTGCCGGTGCGTGGCTGACAGCGGCGGTGCTCGCGCTGCCCAGTGCCGCCGCCGCGCAGGAGTTGCGGCCTTACACCATCAGCGGCGATGCCATCGCGGAATCGCTGACGGGTAGGCCGGGCGACGCGGCGCGGGGCCGCGCGCTGGTATTGGAGCGGACCAGCACATGCATACTTTGCCACTCAGGCCCGTTCCCGGAGGAAAAGTTCCAGGGCGATCTCGCGCCAAACCTCGCGGGCTCGGGCCGCCGCTGGTCTGAGGGGCAGCTTCGGCTTCGGCTGGTCAATGCCTCGCAGCTCAATCCGGCAACGATCATGCCGTCCTATTATCGCGTGGAGGGACTTGATCGGGTGGGAGCGGCGTGGCGCGGCAAACCGATCCTCAACGCCGAGCAGACCGAGGATATTGTGGCGTATCTTGCAACGCTACGGGAATAGGAAGGCAACCGACTACGATGCGCAAGCGAGAGGGTTCCACACGCCGCCGCTTCCTTGGGCTTGCCGGCAGCACGGCCTTGATCGGGGCTGTCCCCGTCGTGAGCCTGCGACCGGTCGCGGCGACGCCCGACACCATGGCGGCTGCCATCAGGACCGTCGTCGGCACCGCCGCGGTCCAATCCGGCAAGGTCAAGCTCGACATTCCGCCGCTGGTCGAGAACGGCAACACCGTGCCGATGACGGTGAGCGTTGCGAGCCCGATGACGGCGAGCGATTACGTCAAGAGCATCCACGTTTTCAACGAAAAGAACCCGCAACCCAATGTCGGCAATTTCTATCTCGGGCAGCGCGCCGGCCTCGCCCAGATTTCCACCCGCATCCGGCTTGCCGACAGCCAGAAGATCGTCGCCATCGCGCGGCTCTCCGATGGCTCGTTCTGGTCCGCCACAACGGAGGTCGTGGTGACGTTGGCCGCCTGCACCGAGGAGCTGATCTGATGGCGTCTGCACTGATCAACGTCCCCAAAAAAGCCAAGCGCGGCGATGTCATCGAGATCAAGACCTTGATGTCGCATATCATGGAGACGGGCTATCGCCATACCGCTTCGGGCCAGGTGATTCCGCGCGACATCATCACGAGCTTCACCTGCCGTTACAACGGCGAGGAGATTTTCCGCGCCGACCTGTTTCCGGCGATTGCCGCCAATCCGTTCCTCACTTTCTTCACGGTCGCGACCGAGAGCGGGAAATTCGACTTCGAATGGATCGGCGACAACGGTTTTAGTGAAACCGCCTCCGCCACGATCACCGTCGAATGAAATTGCCCGGCACCATCATCGTTGGGGTGTCGCTGATCGCGGCCGGCATCGCCGCCTCTCCCCTCGCCGCCACCGAGATTCCGCCAGGCGAACGCCGGTCCGGCTACGCTTTCATGGCGACCGACACCAAGGCGATGCAGGATGACGATACCGCCAATCCCGGCATGCTGTGGGTGCTCGACGGCGAAGCGTTGTGGAAGAAGAAGGCAGGCACGTCGAACAAGGCCTGCGCCGATTGCCACGATGATGCGCGCACCAGCATGAAGGGCGTGGCGGCGCACTACCCCGCCTTCGACAAGACCCTCGGACGCCCGGTCAATCTGGAACAGCGCATCAATCTGTGCCGCGCGCGGCACCAGGCGGCGTCGCCTTTCACCTATGAAAGCCGTGACCTGCTCGCCTTGACCGCGTTCGTCGCCGAACAGTCCCGCGGCGCGCCCATTGCGCCGGACACCACCCCCGAACTGGCGCCGTTCGTCGCGAAGGGGCGCGACTTCTTCATGCACCGACAAGGACAGCTCAATCTCGGATGCACCAATTGCCATGACGACAATTGGGATAAGCACCTTGCCGGGTCCGCGGTCACGCAGGCGCTCCCGACCGGCTACCCGATCTACCGGCTGGAATGGCAATCACTCGGATCGCTGCAACGCCGCTTGCGCAATTGCATCACGGGGATGCGGGCGCAGAACTTCGATTACGGTGCGCCGGAATTGGTTCAACTCGAGCTTTATTTGATGTCGCGCGCGCGCGGAATGCCGGTGGAGACACCCGCGGTGCGGCCGTGAGCTAACGCGCGATTGGTCTATCAGCGCGTTCGCTTCACCTCTCCCCGGTGGGGAGAGGTCGATTTGCTCCTGGCGACGCGAAGCATCGTCCAGTGCAAATCGGGTGAGGGGGCGGTGGACTATGAGAGACCGCAACCCCTCACCCCGACCCTCTCCCAGCGGGAGAGGGAGCGCACTTCCGTTGCCATCGCGGATCGATCTAATCTCGTCATGCGCTAACGCGGCGTCACCAGCGACAGCAGTTTCGAGACATCCGCAGCCTCGTCGAGCGTCCAAATCGCGTCCATCAGGGGCGCGACGTCGTAGTGCGGATTCCATCCAGCGGCGAGCATCCGCAGCTTGTCTTCGAGATCGTGGTCGGAAAGCGGATTGACGTCGCTGCCGCGCGCCGCTGCTTGCGCCAACGGATAGACCTTGCCGTCGGCGGTTGTGATCTCGACGGCGGCCGCAATCGTCGAGAAGCTTTCGTCGCGCAGCACTTCGACTTTGTCGCGCAGCTTCAGGACATCAGGATCGCCCACGCAGGCGTCGGTAAACTCTTCTAGTCCGGCTTTTCCAAAAACCAGGGCGGCAGCAACGGCGTGCTGCACGCTCACCTGCGCCTCGCGCCCGGTCGAGACATTCGGCCGGTCGGCGCGCACGCTCAAGAGCGGATGGCCGCGCACCACGACGCGCGCGACTTCGGCCGCCGGATGGTCGCGCCGCCAGTCCAGCACGCAATCGAGCACGGGATGGATCACAAAGCCGCACGGATAAGGCTTGTAGGAAGTCGCCATGATTTCCCAATGGTCGCCCCATCCATCGGTGATCCGAGACAGGTCAGGCTTCTCCGCCAGAGCATGATAAAAGCCCTGCACGCCGGCGAGCGGTTCGAGAGGTCCGTCGAATCCTTTTTCCGCAAGCATCGCCGACCAAAGCCCGTTTCGCGCCGCGTTGCCGACGCTCACGCTTTTCGCCGGCGTACCCAAACACTCGCAGAGCCCCGCCGATTGCGTGGCTGCGATGCCAAGCGCAGAGATCATCTGGCGCGCATCGAGCGCGGCCAACTTGCCGCTGCCGGCGGCGGCGCCGAACACGCCGCAGGTGGAAGTGATGTGCCAGCCTCTATTGTAATGGCTCGGCGAAATCGCAAACCCGATGCGAGCCTGCACCTCATTGCCGAGGATGAGCGCCAGCAACAGATCGGGCCCGCTTACTGCCCGCAATTCGGCACAGGCCAAGAGTGCCGCAGCCACCGGCGCGGTCGGGTGAATCACCGTGGCGACATGGGTATCGCAGAAATCATCGACATTGGCGCAAGCCGCATTGAGGAAGGCCGCGCTCAACGCGTCGAGACGCTCGGTGCGGCCGATCACCGTCGCCTGCCGGCCGCCGGAAAACCCGGCGAGCGAGCCGAGCGCGATCTCGATCGGCCGGCTGCGGCAACCGGCAAGCGTGACGGCAAAGAAGTTGATCAGCGAGCGCTTGGCCTGATGCCGCACCTGGGACGGAATGTCGTCCCACCGCGTTGCAATAACATGTTGAGCCAGGCTCTCGGTTACGCCGGGTTTGTGCAAGATATTTCTCTCCAATCGAATTTGCCGCGGAGCATCGCAGGGTGGCTGAAAATCGCAACCGAGCGGGCGGTGGACCGGACAGGAAATTTTGTCCTATGGTTGCGGCAAACAAGCGTTCAAGCGAAATGGCCCGACCAACGCCCTCAACCGGCAAAACCGGGAAACGGGCATTTCCGGGATTAGCCGCTGACCGGACATGGACGCGGACATGCAAAAATCGGCGCGAATGACCCACGCGGCCAATCGATTGAATGTTCAGAAGTCCGCAAAAGAGGTCGCCGCACGACGATGCGAACATCGGAATCGGGACACTGGTGCCGTCGATTTCATGCCCGCGCGTGCGATGCGGCGTAACAATTGACTCAAGGCTATGGAACAAATGGCACGGACGACAGTTGCCGAGCGACGCGTATCTCTCTATTTTTAATCCGAATCATCGACCGGTTTGAAGGAACATTAGGCCATGCGTGCCTTGATCCTCGGATTGTCAGTTCTGGCAATCGTCGCCAGCGCGCACGCTGCTAAAGCCGGTCTGAGCATTACTCCCCGCGAAATATCGGCATCCGTCGATACGGCGACCCTCACCGACGATGCAAATCAGGAAACCGAAGATCAGATCGGCCTCACCAAGGCGAAGTGTCGCGATGTGCAACGTGGGCTGACCAAGCTCGGGTTTGACACCAAGGTCAACGGAAAGTTCGACGAATCGACCCGCGCCGCCATCAAGCGCTGGCAGGAGGAACACGGCTATCCTAAGACCGGCTTCCTCAACACCGCGCAACATAAGGCACTACTGGACGAAAGCGTCACAGCGATGGAGGCCAGCAAATCCGATCATCAGGACCGTCGAGGTGGGGGTCGTGCTCACCGTTCCCGCGGTGTTGGCGGTCCAATTGGTGTGATCGGCGGCGTGGTGGGCGGGCTATTCCGCCGGTAAGCCCCGGAGTCAACGTCAAGGTAGTGCTCGCCGAGCGGCCGGGCCGATGCCCTCAACCGGCAAAACTGGGCAACTGGCATTTCCGGGATTACCCGCTGACCGGACATGACGCAGACATGCAAGAATTGACGTGAATGACCCGAAGCTGACATCGCGTCTCAGCATCAGATAGCTCTGGCATACGGGGGGAATGCCGGTCGAGATAACATCGCCGCGCCAGCGCTTGCGGTCTGTTCCGCAATACCGCAACGTGCGGGCCCGCCCAGCGGGAGGACTCACATGGCCGCCCCGGAAGAGATCAACGCCGACATGCTTGCCTTCTGGAATGGTAAGGGCGGCGACACCTGGGTGGCTCGACAGGAGCACACCGACATCACGCTCACGCCGGTGACAGACGCCTTGCTCGCCTTTGCCGCGCCGCGCGCCGGCGAACGGGTGGTGGATATCGGCTGCGGCTGTGGCGCGCCCACGCTGGAGTTTGCGCGCGCCGTCGGTCCCTCCGGCCGCGTGGTGGGGTTGGACATCTCCGGGCCGATGCTGGCCGAGGGTGAGAGGCGCGCGAGCGCTGCCGGCATCGCCAATGTCGATTGGCGACAGGCCGATCCCGCCACGGCCGCGCTGGACGAATACGATTTGTTGACCTCGGCCTTCGGCGTGATGTTCTTCGGCGATAGGGTGGCGGCGTTCACAAATATGCACCGTGGCGCCGCTACCAAAGCGCGCATGGCGCTCGTGTGCTGGCGCACCCTGGCCGAAAACCCGTGGATGGAGGTGCCGATGACTGCAGCCGCGCAGCACCTGCCGCCGCGGCCGAAGTCGGTCCCGAACGCTCCCGGAATGTTCGCCTTCGCCGATCCAGAACACGTCACTGAGGTTCTCATTGCGGCAGGCTGGGCGCCGCCGCACTTCGAGAAACTCGATATGGACCTCGACATCGCCGCCGGTCGCGGGCTGGAGGAGGCTGTGGTTCAGTCGACCCAAATCGGCGCCGTGAACAGCTGGTTACGTAACCAGCCGGCAGAGGTAGTCTCGGCCGCCGTCGCCTCCCTCCGCGAAGCGCTGGCGCCCTATGCGGACGGTGCGAGCGTGCGCCTGCCCAGTGCGATGTGGTTAATCAGCAGCGCGTCTGCCTGAACGAGCACTGCCCCCTACAGTCTTTTTCCGCGCATGAGTCCGAAAATGGCACGAAACCGACATGACCAGCTCGGTCGGCGAAGTCCGGTTCTGGAGGTACAACGGAAGTTGCGTTTCGGGGCGGCCAAGTCGCCTTTTGACCCAACTCGGACGTGGGTGCGTGCCCGGACTATGCTTCCATGCCGATTTGACCCCTTTCAAACCGAGGCCTTAAGTCGATAGGATGCCGCTTCCTAGACTAGGGGATGACATGAGACGGCGGGATTTTCTCGGGGCTCTCGGTGGAACCGCAGCCATGTGGCCGCTGGCAGCGTGGGCGCAGCAATCGGCAATGCCAGTCATCGGATTCCTGAGCGGACGTTCGTTCGATGATTCGCGAAAAGTTGTTGAGGCGTTCTACAATGGACTTCGGGATGTTGGGTTCGTCGAAGGGCAAAATGTAGCGGTCGATTTCCGCTGGGCCGATAGTCAGTACGCCCGCCTTCCGGAATTTGCAGCCGAGTTTGTACAGCGTCGGGTGACCGTCATTGTCGCTGTCGCCGCCGTCCAGGCAATTCGCGCAGCCAAGACCGCGACTTCGACGATACCGATCGTTTTCGTCACGGCGGATGATCCGGTCAAGCTCGGGTTGGTCGCAAGCCTCAACCGGCCGGGGGGTAACGTAACCGGTGCGTACCTTGAAAACATCGGGTTAGGGCCGAAGCGATTGGCATTGCTGAACGAATTCGTAGCTAAGGGTTCAGTGCTCGCCATGCTTGTGAATCCCACGAATCCGGCCACCGAAGCACAGGCAAAAGACGCGCAGGCTGCCGCGCGCACGCTCGGGCATGACCTTCAAATACTAAGCGCAAGTACCATAAGCGAGATAGACGGAGCATTTGAGCAACTCGCGCGAGGCGGAGCCAACGCATTGTTGGTCGGCTCAGATCCGTTTTTTAATTCTCGGCGCGAGCGGATCGTCGCGCTGTCGGCGCGCAATAATCTCGTAACATGCTATTACGTTCGAGAATTTGCCGAAGCTGGCGGTCTGATGAGCTACGGTCCGAGCATCGCCGAAAGCTATCGCCGAGCCGGCATCTACGCTGGGCGGATTCTCAAGGGAGAGAAGCCCGGCGACCTGCCGGTTTTGATGCCGACAAAATTTGAATTCGTCATCAACGTCAAAACTGCGAAGGCACTCGGGCTCGAAATCCCAGCGACAGTCATGGCGCTCTCAGACGATGTGATCGAATAAGTTTCTCGACTTCCGTTGTTGGCACTTTTCGGACCCCATGCGATGTCTGATTAGAGTCCGGAACGTCTATCAAAGCGGAAATCCGCTAACCGCTCTCGGTTTATGGGTTGCGCGCTGGCCAAGCGCTGGTGGTCCCAATCCCAACATTTGCAAATGTGTCGGTGCAACGGGAAGCGAATGTTTGAATCAGACCACCAGCGCTTCCTGTGGACCATGTAGGAAATTTTGCCCTATGGTTGCGGCAACCAAGCGTTCAAGTGAAATGGCCGGACCGATGCCTCAACCGGCAAAACCGGGCAACTGGCATTTCCGGGATTACCCGCTGACCTGACATGACGCGGACATGCAAGAATTGACGCGAATGACCCAAACTGCGACATCGGCATCCGCCTTTGACTGTGCTAGAGGATGAGCCGATACAGCGCATGCGTCGGGAGGGGCAATGAGGCGCCGGGAGTTCATCACGCTGGTCGGCGGTGCAGTAACCGCATTGCCCTTTGCGGTACGTGCCCAGCAGCCAGCGGTCCCCGTCATAGGATTGATGGGCGTCGACAGCGCGGAATCACAGAGCCGTATGACCGCTGCTTTTGTGCAAAGACTTCGAGAGCTTGGCTGGACGGAGGGTCGCAACGTCATCATCGAATATCGCTGGGCCGCAGGACACACGGAACGCTTCGCCGACATCGCAGCCGAATTTACCCAGCGAAATGTCAGCATTATTCTCACCCACAACACCCCACCAACCCTTGCAGCAAAGCACGCAACGTCGGTAATCCCGATCGTGTTTGCAACGGCGGGTGATCCAGTTGAAACGGGTCTCGTTTCGAGCTTAGCCCGACCGGGCGGCAACATAACTGGGTTGTCGAGTCAGACTTCCGATATTGTCGGCAAGAGACTCGAATTCTTGCGCCAAGCCGTTCCCGGTCTCCGCCGATTGGCGACTATAGCCGACACCGGCAATCCCTGGGCTGCATTCGATATTAGTAAAACCTTAGATGCAGCGCGCGCACTCGGGATTGAGGTAACGAGTTTCGAGATCGGACGGACCGAAGAGATAGATTCAGTATTTGATGCGCTGAAGGGGCGCACGGACGCGTTGTACGTCCTGCATGTGCCACTCCTATTTACCAACCGGATGCGCATCGCTAGTTTGGCGATTGACGCACGCTTACCAACATTGTGCCTCGTTCGAGAATACGTCGAAGCGGGTGGTCTGATGTCCTATGGACCGAACTGGCCGAACATGTGGCGGCGAGCCGCCGATCTAGTGGACAAGATACTGCGCGGAGCCAAGCCCGCGGAGCTTCCGGTCGAGCAGCCAACTGAATTCGATCTGGTTATCAACCTCGCGACAGCCAAGGCCATCGGCGTTGAGGTGCCCTTGCAGTTGCAGCAGCTAGCCAACGACGTGATCGAATAGGCCGCTCCAGTTCCGAAACTGGCACTTTTCGGACCTCATGCGACTTCTGACTTGAGTCCGGAATGTCTATCAAAGGGGAAATCCGCTAACCGCACTCGGTTTATGGATTTGTGCGCTGGCAAAGCGCTTGTGGTCCTTAATTCCAACATTTGCAAATGTGTCTGGTGCAACGGGAAGCGAATGTTTGAATCAGACTACTAGCGCTTCCTGTGGACCGGACAGGAAATTTTGCCCTATGGTTGCGGCAAACACGCGTTCAAGTGAAATGGCCCGACCGATGCCTACCCGTTTGAAGTGTCTTGCGCTTGCCTTTGCACCGCTGGCCTTTGCATTATTCGTCTTGGCAACCGTCGCGCAGGCGGCCGACTACCCGTCGCGTCCGATCCATTTGATTGTGCCGTATGCCGCCGGCGGCGCGGCCGATTCGATTGCCCGCGTTCTCGCCAGGCGAGTCGGCACCGCCGTCGGGCAGTCTGTCGTGGTCGAGAACAGAGGCGGCGGCGGATCGATCGTCGGCACCGAGTTCGTGAACAAATCCGATCCCGACGGCTACACCCTTCTGCTCGGGCAATCCGGGCCGATCTCCATCAACCCCGCGGTCTACAAGAGCCTTCCTTACGATCCGGTGAAGGATTTTGCGCCGATCTCGCTGACGACCACCTATCCCTATGTAATGGTCGTCAATCCCGCGCTCGGGGTGAAAACCGTGAAGGAGTTTGTTGCGCTCGCCAGGAACAGACCCGGCGAATTGAACTACGGCACGGCCGGCGTCGGCGCCGCCAACCATTTGGTCACCGAGCTGTTCGACCGCAAGGCCGGCATCAAGATGACCCACATCCCCTATCGCGGCACCGCGCTTGCCGTGAACGATCTCCTCGCCGGTCAGGTGCAGGTGGTGTTTGCTGATCCGATCTCGGCGCTTCCGCACGTCAATTCGGGAGCGCTGATTGCGCTTGCGGTGACGAGCCAGGACCGTTCGCCGGCGGCGCCCAACGTGCCGACGATGTCGGAGAGCGGCTATCCAGGCTTCGATGCCGTGGGCTGGCACGGCATCCTGGCGCCGGCAAAAACCCCGCCGGCCATTGTCGCCCGGCTCAACAAGGAGATTGGCGACGCGCTGAAGGACCCGGAAACGAGGACGCTACTCGAGAGCGAGGCGATGCAGATCGTCGGCAGCTCGCCGGAGGCTTTCGCCAATTTCATCAAGCAGGATATCGCGGTCTGGAAGGAAGTCGCCGACCAGACCAGGATAGAGGTGAGGTAATTCCTCCACTCCTCTCAAGGCTCGGTCATCAGTACCGCGCAGAGATGCGCGTACTCATTTCGATGCTCCCGCGGCCAATGCGTTTGAAGTCTCCGCTTTCATCGCCTTGAGGACCGCTGCTGTGTCGCTCACCCAGCCGAAGATGCCGCCCTGGGCCTTGATCATCTTCAGGCCCATCTCGTGGAATTCGGGGAAGTAGGATGCGCAGCCATCGGACAGCACGACGCAGCGATAGCCGCGGTCATTGGCTTCGCGCACGGTGGTGTTGACGCAGACCTCGGTGGTGACGCCGCACACCAGCAAATTCTCGATGCCGTATCGCTGCAGGATATCGCCGAGTTCGGTGGCGTAGAACGCGCCTTTTCCGGGCTTGTCGATCACGATCTCGCTATCGAGCGGATACAATTCGGGAATGATGTCGTGACCGGCTTCGCCGCGGATCAGGATCCGCCCCATCGGACCGGGATCGCCGATGCGAAGGCTTGGCGCGCCGCGCTCGACCTTCGCCGGCGGCGCGTCCGACAAATCCGGCAGATGGCCCTCGCGGGTGTGCACGACAAGCATTCTGAGCTCGCGCGCCGCGCTCAATACCGACGCGATCGGCTTTACCGCCGTGGCGAGTCGCGACACGTCATTGCCGAGCGTCTCGCCGAAGCCGCCCGGCTCCATGAAATCGCGCTGCATATCGATGATGACAAGGGCGGTGGCCGACCAATCGAGTTCGATCGGTTCAGGCTCGGCGGCGACGATGCCGCGTGGATGCTGACTTGCGTTCGCCATGATTATGCGTCCCGGAAACTATTGGGTTGAGCAAAGCAAGGCCTGTGCCATTGCATACAACGACCCTCACCGCCCCGCACTTCGGAATCCCGCTTGTTTTCGGCTAGTTGCATCTTGAACGAGCTCCTTCTTGCGGGGCTTTGCCTTCGGGAAGCTGCCCGCGGGAATCCTGTCGCACGAAGTCCATTGCATAAGGCGCCGCTGAGAATCAAACAAACGCTCCGGCGATGTCATGGACAGTATCTACAACCTCAACTAGCATCGCTCCGCCACGGGGGTGGCTGGGGGGCAGCTTTAATTCCATATTGCTGAAAACATATTAGCGCCGGTCGGGACCGGACGGGCAGTGTTGAAGGGCGTTCGCCTCCCATCATTTATGGGAGCTGAACATGAGGAGAGGGTTTGTTGCGTTAAAGAGATCGGCTCGGAATTTTAATCTGTTGCGGCTGTCGGTCGGTCTTGCGGTCGCCAGCCTTTGTTACATTTGGCTTGCACAGGCGGCCGCAGCACAAGCGGTCAATATTCCCGATACCAAGCTAGCGGGGATCAATTGGGGCATCGGACTCGCCGCCGATTTTGATCTCGGCGGTACAAGGGTGAACACTGCTACGGTCGTCAACAACATCGTGCGGGTGACGGATTCTTCCAACAACGTGAACGTCGGCTTCGTCCTTGAAGCACATTATTTCTTCAAGGCGGTGGAGCGTTGCTACAATAGTGGTAAACCCGCCGCTAACAAGGACGCTAAGCCTGACAACTTGGCTGATGCGCTCAGTTGTACGGACTTCGCGACCGGCCCGTTCGTCGCGATCGAGATCGGTGGCGGAACGAATCCTGCAGCCAACGGTGGACTGGTTACGGGTTATGCGCTGGGATGGATGATTGGCTTTCGGCATCCGGACTTTGCGAAGATGATGACACCCAGCTCAACGTGGAATCTTGGAATTGGACTGCGGGTCGATCCCAAGTCGCAGGTCCTGGGCGACGGCATCATCGCCAATCAGCCTTTGCCCATCGGGGAATCTCCAACTCTAGTTCGTCTCAAGACAGAACCCCGTTATGGGCTAATGCTGCTGTCGTCGTTTACTTTCTGACCGGCGGCTGGCGGTGGTGAAGGCAAACTTCACCACCGCTGCTATTTGCCCACCTCACGCGGGCCGGAAATTTTCGATCAGCCGCAGCAGGACGCGGGCGCCGGCATCTGCGTCGGCGACTTCGACATGCTCGTCCGGATGGTGGCTTATGCCGCCGCGGCAGCGCACGAAAATCATGGCGATGTCGGCGATGTCGACCATCGCCATGCCGTCATGGCCGGCGCCGCTTGGCAACTCGTACACCGGGTAGCCTTCCGCTTCGACCGCTTCCGCAACTTGCGCCTTGAGCCAGGGCGCGCAGGGCACGGTGCGGTTTTCATGCGTCACGTCGAGCTGAAGCGCGAGGTTGCGTCGCCTGGCGATGGCTTCGATCTGCCGCACGATGTCGGTCGCCGCGCGCTTGCGGTGAATGTCGGTCGGCGCGCGCAGGTCGATGGTGAAATGCGCCTGCCCCGGGATCACATTGGTGGCCCCGGGCGTGGCGTGGATATATCCGACCGTCCCGACCAACCCGCCCTCGTCGAGGCGACAAAACTCCTCGATCGCCGAAATGCATTCGGCGGCGCCCGCCAGCGCGTCGCGCCGCAACGCCATCGGCACCGTTCCGGCATGGCCGGCCATGCCAGTCAGCCTTGCCGCAAGACGGGTCGCGCCGGCGATCGCGGTGACGACGCCGACCGGCACGTTTCGGGCCTCCAGAACCGGGCCCTGCTCGATGTGCAATTCGACATAGGCCAACAGCTCGCCTCTCCTGCGCGCGGCGGCGTCGATTTGGTCGGGATCGAGACCGAACTGGACCAGCGCCTCGCGCAGCGAAATTCCGGCGTCGTCTTTTGCAGCGAGCACATTTTCGTTGAACGTTCCCGCAACCGCGCGGCTGCCGAGCAGCGTCGAGGCGAAGCGAACACCCTCTTCGTCGGCGAAACCGGTCACCTCGATCGCAAACGGCATGCGCCGGCCGCGCCGGTGCAGATCGGCGACGCAGGCGATCGCCGCGATCAGGCCGAGCGGCCCGTCCCATTTGCCGGCATCGCGCACCGTGTCGTAGTGCGAGCCGAGCATCAGGCACGGCAGGCCAGCCCGCTCGCCTTCGTATCGGCCGCAGACATTTCCGATCGCGTCGAGATGCGCGTGCATTCCGGCTTCCCGCATCCAGGCCATGATCAGATCGGCCGCCGCGCGATGCTCGGCGCTCAGGAAAATGCGCGTGAGATTATCTGAGCTTTCGGAAATCGCTCCCAGTCGGTCGATCCGGCCGACGATCTCGTCGCCGAGGGAAGAAGTTTTTCGCCCGGCGGCTTTCGCATTCATCTCGCTCATGTTTTTCCGACGATGGAGTCGAAGCCGTCACATGCTTTGCGACTGGATGATCCTTCGGACTGGTAGCAGCCTATGCCCGATTGGCCTGCCAGCAAATGATCGGCCGCACCGCGTCGGATTTGAGGGCGAGGGGCCAAGTCGGGGTTAATAATTGCTTAACTCCCTTGCATACAATCCAAAAATGCCGCCTATATTTTAATCAGTAGACTTTCCTGCCCAAGTTCAAACCGACGCGGTCTTGGATATATTTCCCTTACTATTCAATAAGTTATGTGACTACGCCCACCGAAAAATCTCTGGCACGAAGATTGCGACATGACTGCCGGGCTCCGCCGTTTCAGGCGAAGCCGCGTTTTAGCGGCGGTGCATCCGCCAAAGGGAGCAGGCACATGGATTTTGGCAGGATTTCAAGACGTCATCTGTTGCAAGGAAGCGCTGCGCTGACAATCGGCACAGCCTTGGGCGCGCGTACCGCCCTCGCGGCCGACACCACCATCGGCTTCATCTATGTCGGGTCGCGGGATGACTACGGCTATAACCAGGCGCACGCCCAAGGCGCGGCGGCCCTGAAGAAAATGCCCGGCCTCAAGGTAGTCGAGGAAGAAAAGGTGCCGGAAACCGACGCCGTCGAAAAGACGATGGAGTCGATGATCAATCTCGACGGCGCCACGCTGCTGTTTCCGACGTCGTTCGGCTACTACAACCCGCACGTGCTCAAGACGGCCAGCAAGTTTCCGAAGATCCGCTTCGAACACTGCGGCGGCCTGTGGACCGACAAGGACCCCAAGAACGCCGGCAGCTATTTCGGTTACATCGACGAAGCGCAATATGTGTCCGGCATCGTCGCAGGCTACTCGACCAAGAGCGGCAAGCTCGGCTTCGTCGCCGCCAAGCCGATCCCGCAGGTTCTGCGCAACATCAACGCCTTTACGATGGGCGCCAAGCTCGCCAACCCGAAGGCCACCACCCAGGTGATCTTCACCGGCGACTGGTCGATGCCGGTCAAGGAAGCCGAGGCCACCAACAGTCTGATCGATCAGGGTGTCGATGTCCTGACCTGTCACGTCGACGGTCCGAAGACCGTGGTCGAGAACGCGGCGCGGCGCGGGGCGATGGTGTGCGGCTATCACGTCAACCAGTCGCCGCTTGCGCCAAAAGCCTATCTCACCGGCGCGGAATGGAACTGGGAGGCGCTGTATCCAAAATTCGTGAAGATGATGGCCGCCGGCGAGACGATCCCGAATTTCTACCGCGGCGGCCTGAAGGAAGAGATCGTCAAGGTCTCGCCCTATGGCCCGGGGGTCTCCGAACAGGCGCGCAAACACGCCGACGACATCAAGGCCAAGCTCACCGCCGGGACCTACACCATCTTCAAGGGCCCGATCGCGGACAACAAGGGCAAGACCGTGATTGCGGGGGGAACCGAGCGCGGCCAGAAAGATCCCGAGCTTGAAAAGATGGACTATCTGGTGGAGGGCGTCATCGGAGCGACTTCGTGACGTCAGAAGTTGCTGATCCCGCCGAGACAATAGCGATTTCCCCGGCCGCCGATCCGGGGTTTCTCCAGCGCTACGGCGGGACCATCGAATACATCCTCATTCCGGGCGCGGCGCTGGTCGGCGCGCTCGGGGCGTTCGGGATTTTCGTGGCGCTGTTCGGCAAGAACCCGCTCGACCTCTATTTCTATATGTACCGGGGAGCGTTCGGCACCTGGTTCTCCTGGCAGAACACGCTGACGCGCGCCGCGCCGTTGATACTCACGGCGCTTTGCACGGCGCTACCCGCACAGCTTGGCATGGTCATCATTGGCGGCGAAGGCGCGCTTCTCATTGGAGCGCTCGCATCTACCAGTGTGGCGCTGGCGATGCAGTGGGCGCCGCCGCTCGCGGTGCAATTGGCGATGGCAGCCGGGGGCATGATCGCCGGCGGGCTTTGGATCATGCTCTCGGGTGGGCTTCGTCAATATCGCGGCGTCAATGAGACGATCTCGAGCCTGCTGCTCGTTTATATCGCGCTCGCAATCCTCAACCATCTGGTCGAGGGCGCGATGCGCGACCCGACCAGCCTCAACAAACCGTCGACGCGCGAGATCGGCGCGGCCAACATGATGGGATCGATCCCCGGCACGGATGTGCATTGGGGGCTGGTGTTCGGCATCGTCGCCGCCGTTGCGTCCTATGTCCTGATCTATCACACCGTGTTCGGATTCGCCGCGCGGGTAGCGGGCGGCAACATTCGCGCCGCCAAAATTGTCGGCCTCGGCGTCGGCAAGCTGATCATGACCATCTGTTTTCTCGCGGGCGCATCGGCGGGACTTGCGGGAATGGTCGAAGTCGCCGCGGTGCAGGGCCGAACCAATGCCAATCTCGCCGCCGGCTATGGCTTCACCGGTATTCTCGTTGCCTTTCTCGCCCGACAAAATCCGCTTGCCGTTATTCCGGTTGCGATCCTTCTCGGCGGAATAGGCGCAAGCGGCGGGCTATTGCAGCGGCGCCTCGGCCTGCCCGACGCCTCGGTCCACGTGTTGCAGGGAATTATTTTCGTCTTCGTCCTTGCAAGCGATGCGTTTTACGGACGCATCGGCTTTCTGAAGGGCAAACCCTGACATGGCCGACGGAACGATCGGGCTTTGGACGGTGCCGCTGGCGGTGTTGGGCGGCGCGATTCGCGTCTCCACGCCGTTTCTGTTCGTCAGCCTCGGCGAATGCATCACGGAGCGGTCGGGACGCATCAACCTCGGTCTTGAGGGTACGCTGGTGATGGGCGCGATGAGCGCCTACGGCATTTCCTATGTCACGGGATCGCCCTGGCTCGGCGTGCTCGCCGCCGGCGCCACCGGCGCCCTCTTGGGCGCGCTCCACGCCGGAATCTGCTCGCTGCCGCGCGTCAATGACATCGCCGTCGGCATCGCGCTGATGCTGTTCGGGACCGGGCTTGCCTTCTATCTCGGCAAACCCTTGATCGAGCCGACCGCGCCGCGGCTTCCGGCGATCGATTTCGGATGGTGGAGCGATATCGCGCAGGTGCGCGCCGCGCTGCGGATCAACGTGCTGTTTCTGATCGGCATTGCGCTGGCGCCGATCCTGTACTGGGCGTTTCGGACGACACGATGGGGTCTATTGATCCGCACCGCAGGCGAAAGTTCCGACGCGGCGCGCGCCATGGGATATTCGGTTCTTGCAATTCGCCTGAGAGCCACCATGGTCGGCGGCTTCCTTGCCGGAATTGGCGGCTCATTCCTGTCGCTGTTCTATCCCGGAAGCTGGAACGAAGGCCTCTCCAGCGGACAGGGCATTACCGCGGTGGCGCTCGTGATCTTCGCGCGATGGGACCCGATGCTGTGCATGTGGGCTTCGCTCGCCTTCGGCGGCGCGGCCGCACTCGGGCCGGCGCTGCAGTCGGTCGGCGTGACGTCGGGATATCATTTGTTCAACGCGGCGCCCTACATTTTGACACTCGCGATCATGATCATTACCTGTTCGCCGAAACGCACCCTGACCGGGGCTCCGGCCGAGCTTTCCATCACCCGATGAACCACCATGGACGAGGCTGAAGACATGGCCGAGCGCTACCTGAAATCCGAACCTTATGCGTGGCCCTATAATGGCGATCTGCGTCCGGAAAATACCGCGCTCATCGTCATCGACATGCAGACCGACTTCTGCGGCATCGGCGGTTATGTCGACAAGATGGGATACGACCTGTCGCTGACGCGCGCCCCGATCGAGCCGATCAAGCGGCTGCTCGCCGTGATGCGAGCCCAAGGCTACCACATCTTCCACACCCGCGAGGGCCACCGCCCCGACCTCGCTGACCTGCCCGCCAACAAACGATGGCGCTCGCGTCAGATCGGCGCGGGGATCGGCGACCCCGGCCCTTGCGGGCGCGTTCTGGTCCGCGGCGAAGCCGGCTGGGAGATCATTCCGGATCTCGCGCCGCTGCCGGGCGAACCGATCATCGACAAGCCGGGCAAGGGGTCGTTTTGCGCGACCGATCTGGAGTTGATGCTGCGGTTGCGCGGTATCGAGAACCTCGTTCTCACCGGCATCACCACCGATGTCTGCGTGCACACCACCATGCGGGAAGCCAACGACCGCGGCTTCGAGTGCGTCCTGATCGAGGACTGCTGTGCCGCCACCGACAAGGGCAACCACGACCACGCGCTGAAGATGATCAAGATGCAGGGCGGCGTTTTCGGCGCGGTCGCCAGTTCGGCCGCGTTGATCGGAGCCCTGTCGTGATCATCGGCGAGACGCCGTTACCAAGCGGGCCGCTTGGGGTGGACGCGCTGAACATGACCATGCGGTTCGGCGATTTCCTCGCACTGGACAAGGTCGAACTGAAAGTCCGCCCCGGCTCGTTCCATGCCCTGCTCGGCGAAAACGGCGCCGGCAAGAGCACGCTCGTCAAATGCATCATGGGTTATTATCGCCCAACCGAGGGCGACGTGATGGTCGGCGGCCGCGAGCAGGCGATCGCAAACCCCAGGGATGCTCACGCGCTCGGCCTTGGCATGGTTTACCAGCACTTCACGCTTGTGGGCGCGATGACGGTTGCCGAAAACCTGGTGCTGGCGCGCGACGACGTTCCCGCACTTGTAAACTGGAGCAGGGAAAAACAGGAGCTGGAAGCGTTTCTGGCGCGCATGCCGTTCAAGGTGCCGCTCGACGCCAGGGTTTCCGACATCTCGGCGGGCGAGCGGCAAAAATGCGAAATTCTCAAGCAGCTTTACCTGAAGCGGCGCTTTCTCATTCTCGACGAGCCGACCTCGGTGCTGACGCCCGGCGAGGCCGACGAGGTGCTGGGCATGCTGCGCGCCATGGTCGTCAATGACGGCCTGACGATCCTGATGATCACGCATAAATTCCGCGAGGTGATGGCGTTCGCCGACGAGGTCACGATCCTTCGCCGCGGAAAACTCGCGGGCCATGGCAAGGTTGCCGATCTTACCCCCGACGGCATGGCGCGCATGATGATCGGCGCGGAGGAATTGACCCTTCAACCACACCGGGTCGGAGAAATGGGTTCTGTCCGGCTCGAGCTCAAAGCGCTCAACGCGCGCGATGACGCGGGCGCGGCTGCGGTTAGCGATGTCTCGCTCGCGGTGCGGGGCGGAGAAATCGTCGGCATCGCCGGGGTTTCCGGTAACGGCCAGCGGCAGCTCGTCGAGGTGCTTGCCGGCCAGCGCCAGGCCGAAAGCGGCGAAATCCGCGTCGTTGGCGAGCTCTATCAGGCCAGGCGCGAGGAAATGCGCCGGCACAAGATGTCGCTGTTACCGGAAGAACCGCTGAAGAACGCCTGTGTCGGCGGCATGAGCGTCGCCGACAACATCGCCTTCCGCGAATTCGACCGCGCCCCGTTTGCCGCCGGCGGCTGGTGGCTCAACCGCGCCGCCTTCCGGGGCGACGCGGAGAAAAAAATCGCTCTCTACAAGATCAAGACCCGCACGCCCGATACCCCGATCTCGGCGCTCTCCGGCGGCAATGTGCAGCGTACCGTGCTGGCGCGCGAGCTCGGCGGCGAGGTCGAGGTTCTCATTGCCGCCAATCCCTGCTTCGGGCTCGACTTTGCCGCGGTCGCGCAGATTCACGCGGAAATCATGGCCGCCCGGAACCGCGGCGCCGCGGTGTTGCTGGTGAGCGAAGATCTCGACGAACTGCTCGAACTCTCGGATCGGCTGGTGGTGATGTTCCACGGCCAATTCGTCTATGAAGCACGTGCCAGCGAAGCCGACCTCACGGAGATCGGCCGGCACATGGCGGGACACTGATCCGCACCCGAAGCGGGGGCTTCCCGCTGCGCGCGCTAAAGTCCTGGTCCGGGCTATTCGACATGCGGCGCGTTGGCCGCAAGATGTGAGAGATTGGCGTGCCAGTGCTGGGCGATCTGCAGGCGCGTCGGCACCCAGACCCGTTCGTGGCCAGTGATGTAGTCGAGAAACCGCATCAGCGATGCCGCCCGTCCCGGGCGCCCGACGAGCCGGCAGTGCAGGCCGATCGACATCATCTTGGGCGAGGTCTCGCCTTCCGCATAGAGCACGTCGAAACTGTCCTTGAGGTAGGTGAAGAACTGGTCGCCGTTACCGAAGCCCTGCGCATTGACAAAGCGCATGTCGTTGACGTCGAGGCTATAGGGGATGATCAGATGCGGCCCCGCAGGCCCTTTGATCCAGTAGGGCAGATCGTCGGCATAAGAGTCGGAAGAATATAGGAAACCGCCGGCCTCCATCACGAGCCTCACCGTGTTGATCGACGTCCGCCCGGTGTACCAGCCAAGCGGGCGCTGCCCGGTCGCTTCGGTGTGGACACGGATCGCGTCCGCAATCTCTACCCGCTCCTCGGCCTCCGACATATCCTTGTGCTCGACCCACTTCAGGCTGTGGCTGGCAATATCCCAGCCGGCTTCCTTCATCGCAGCCACCACTTGCGGATTTCGCTTCAAGGCGCTCGCGACGCCGAAAACCGTCGTTGGCAATTTGCGTTCGGTGAATATGCGCCATAGCCGCCAGAAGCCCGCGCGCGAGCCGTACTCGAACATAGATTCGATATTGGGGTGACGCTGCCCGGGCCAGGGTTGCGCGCCGAGCACATCGGAGAGGAACGCCTCCGAGGCGCGGTCACCGTGCAGAATGCTGTTTTCGCCGCCTTCCTCGAAATTCACCACGAACTGCACGGCGATGCGCGCATTGCCGGGCCAGTGCGGATGAGGCGGATTGCGGCCGTAACCATGGAGATCCCTGGGATACCCGAGCTCGGCCATCTACACTTCCTCGAAGCGGACTTTCTGCGCGCCGTTCCAGAGCACGGTCTTGCCGAGCGCGGGCAGATTCTGAAGACCCGAGGTCAACGTGATGAAATGATTGCCTGCGAGCTGGCCGACCTTGCTCGCGAAATGCACCCCGCCATAGGCCAGAAGAATCTCGGTTTCGCTGATGCCGCCGGGATAGAGAATGATCTGGCCGGGCGCCGGATAGCTCGTATGGTTCTCGAAGCTCACGCCGAAATCGAGATCGCCGAGCGGCATCCAGACCCCTTCGCCGCTCCAGCGTACATGGATCGCCTGGCTCTCGAACGGCATCGCACGGCGGAAGGCGGCGCAGGTCTTGGGCGCCAATTGTTCTTCGAAACGAGCCTGAAACGTGAAATCGCCGGCGCGGAAAATGAGTTGGCTCATTTCATGGTACCTGTGATTGGTTTGGAAGGATTCGCTCGAACAAACAGGCCGGAAATTCCAGCGACCCGCGGAATTCTAGGCCTTTTGCTGGCGTCAGCAAAGGCTGATTGGCGGTCCCGCTTTGCCGAGGACGGATCGCCGGCCCGCGCCAAATTTCCCGATTTTATCGCTCGATAAACTGAGATAGGGTTTCGCCTTAACAGCGGTCCCTTGCCTGTAGCAAAAGTGAAATGAGGCCATATCGACAGGCCTCGTCTCTACGGGTAGGGTCCGCGGCCTAAAAAATCTGGAGAAAACGCTGTTGTCGGAGAAGTTTACCTGGAAGCGCGACTACTACGCCGGCGGCCTGATGGTTCTGCTCGGCGTGGGAGCCGCGATGACCGGCTCGGGCTATAAGTTCGGCAGCCTCGCCCGCATGGGCCCCGGCTTCATGCCGGTCGTGCTTGGCGTCGTCCTGGCCTTTCTTGGCATTCTGATCGCCGGCACTGCCCTTGGATCATCCGAACCCGACGACAGGAAATTCCTGCCCGACAACCCGCAATGGTTCGGCTGGTTCTGCATCCTCGCCGGTCCCATCCTGTTCATCATCATCGGATACTATGGCGGCATGATCCCGGCGGTGTTCGCCTGTGTCTTTGTCTGCGCGCTGGGCGACAAAACCGCCACCTACAAATCGTCCCTGATCCTGGCGAGCGGCGTCACCGTGTTCGGCGTGATCCTGTTCCATTATCTCCTGAACATTCCCTTTCCGCTGCTGCGCGGGGTGAATCTGTGATCTCAACTGCGCTTACCGATCTCTGGTACGGCTTTGGCGTCGCGCTCGAGCCGCACAATCTGATGTATTGCTTCCTCGGCGTGCTGGTCGGCAACCTGGTCGGCGTGTTGCCGGGCATGGGGCCGGTTGCAACGATTTCAATTCTGTTGCCGCTCACCTTCGGCATGCATCCGGTGCCTGCGATCCTGATGCTGTCCGGCGTCTACTATGGCGCCCAGTATGGCGGCGCCATCTGCTCGATTTTGTTGAATCTGCCTTGCCATCCGCCTCATGCCGTCACTTGTCTCGACGGCTTTCCGCTCACCAAGCAGGGCAAGGGCGGCACGGCGCTCGGCATCACCGTCATCGCCGCCTTTATCGGCGCATCCTTCGGCATCACCGAGATGATTTTCCTCGCGCCGTTCCTGGTCAAGGTGGCGCTGGAATTCGGACCCGCCGAAGTGTGCTCGCTGATGCTGGTGGGATTGCTGGCGGGATCGACGCTCGCCAAGGGCTCCCCGCTCAAGGGCGTCGCGATGACGGTTCTCGGTCTCTTGATCGGCATCGTCGGATCCGACATCGAGACCGGTCAGCCGCGTTTCACCTTCGGTATCACCGAGCTGTTCGACGGCGTCGAAATCATCGCGCTCGCGCTCGGCATGTTCGGCATCGCCGAGTTCATGAACAGCATCAACAATACCGAATCGGTCGACATGAAATACGCCAAGGTCGGAATCTCCGACATGTTCCCGTCGAAGGCCGACCTCAAGAGGGCGTTCTGGCCGATGATCCGCGGCACTTTTCTCGGCAGCCTGTGCGCGCTGATTCCCGGCACCGGTCCGACCATCGCTTCGTTCGTGTCCTACGCCACCGAGAAGAAAATTTCGAAAACACCGGAGCGCTTCGGTCACGGCGCGATCGAGGGCGTTGCGTGCCCGGAAGCCTCGACGCATTCCTCGGTGCAGGGCGATTTCATCCCGACCATGAGCCTCGGCATCCCCGGCGACACTGTGATGGCATTGCTGCTCGGCGCACTGATCATTCATGGCATCGTTCCCGGTCCGCAACTGATCAGCCAGCACGCCGACATCTTCTGGGGCCTGATCGCCAGCTTCTGGATCGGAAATATCCTCCTGGTCGTTCTCAACGTGCCGATGATCGGGCTTTGGGTGAAGCTCTTGAGCATCCCCTATCGTTACCTCTATCCGAGCGCGATGTTCTTTGTCTGTATCGGGGTCTACGCCGCCAGCAACGACATGTTCCAGGTCGGCGAGACGCTGGTGATCGGCGTCGTGGGGTACATCCTGCTGCGGCTCGATTTTCATCCGGCGCCGATCCTGCTCGGCTTCGTGCTGGGCCCGCGCTTTGAGGAAAACTTCCGGCGCAGCCTCCTGATCTCCCGCGGCGACCTGATGACGTTCATCGAGCGTCCGATCAGCGCATTCTTCCTCTTCATCTGCGTCGTGTTGATCGCCGCCCAGATCTACGTCTGGCTGCGCAAGCCGAAGATCGTTCAGGAAGAAAAAGCGATCGAGCAAGAAGTGCCGGCGACGCGGTATTCGGAAGTAGCGGGTTGACGGCTCGCCGGATCGGCCGTTGAACTTCCCGGCATGGCCGGCGATCTAACATCGTTGTCTATTTCTGAGGGCCGCCGCCGGACAGCAATTTGACAAGCCGATAGAGATACTCTCCGCCCTCATAGAACGATTTCACGAGGACCCGCTCGTCCTTTCCATGCGCGCGGACATCGTTGATGTCGCCGGCCAGGCCGGAATGGCCATAGGTCGGAATGCCGGCGTTGCGCAGATAGCTTCCGTCGGTAGCGCCCGAGCTCATGGTCGGAAGCACGACCGCATCAGGCCAGAATTCGTGCGACAATTTCTCGATCGATCCCATGATCTCCTCGTGCAGCGCCGATGGCGCGCTCAGGACCGGCTGACCGAGCTGCGTGACGGCGATCTGGTCATCCGCGAGCACGCGCTCCAGCGTCGCCTTGACCTCCTCGACGGGCTCGCCCGGCATGATCCGGCAATTGACCTTGGCGCTCGCCAGTTGGGGCAAGGCGTTCACTGCGTGCCCGCCCTCGAGCATCGTCGCCACGCAGGTGGTACGCAGTTGCGCGTTATAGACGGGATTGGCGGCGAGCCGCACAAAGGACATCGCGGCCGGATCAGGTTTCTCCGACAGCACCGAGCGCATATCGGCAGCGGTCTGTTCGTCCTCGAACGGCGCGGTGCGCTCGAAATAGGCGCGCGTCGTCTCATTGAGCTTGAACGGAAAGCTGAACTTCGAGAGCCGCACCAATCCCTCCGCAAGATGGTAGATCGCGTTGTCCCTGGTCGGGATCGAGCTGTGGCCACCCTTGTTTCTGACGTCGAGCCGGTAGCTCAGCGAGACCTTTTCGGTGGTCTGCACGCTGTTCCTGATCGCTTTTCCGCCCCTGAGGCCCACGCCGCCGCCCTCGTTCAGCGCAAACTCCGCATCGATCAGGTCGCGATGATTCTTGAGCAACCATTGGATCCCGAGCGCGTCGCGGTCGAGGATTTCCTCATCGGTCTCGAGCGCAACGATGATATCGCGGTCGGGCTTGTAGCCCTCCTGCTTGTAGCGGATGAGGTTGGCGATGAAGGCCGCCGCCATGTATTTGTCGTCGCCGCTGCCGCGCGCATAGAAATAGCCGTCCTTTTCGGTCAGCGCGAACGGATCGACCGACCAATCCTCGCGGTTGGCCGGCACGACGTCGAGATGCGCCAGCAGCAGGATCGGCTTGCGCGCGCCGGTGCCGTGCAGCCGGGCAACCAGATTGCCCTTGCGCGGCGCCGACGAGAACACGTGAATATCGGCCTCCGCAAAACCTGCGGCCCGCAGACGCGCCGCCATCGCCTCCGCAGCGCGCGCGGTGTCGCCGCTTGCCGTCACGGTGTTGATCTCGATCAGCTCCTTGTAGATCTCGAAGGCGAGTTGCTGTTGCGGGCTCATACCTTCCGCGGCCGCAGCGCGCGGCAAAGCCGAAAGGATCGAGAACAGGGCGGCGAGGCAGGCGAACCACAAGCCGTTTCGCGAAAAGAAACCTTCCAACTCCGATGTCCCGAACATCCTGCCCTCCTGCTTTTCTTAGAATTCAGACAGCTAACCAGTCGGCTTGCAAGATGCCGCGCATGGCCGTGCCGCCACTCAGCCATTCCGATTCGGCAATCATTGCCGACCCCCGCCTTCCTCCGCTGCCCTCGCACCTTCAAAACGTTTCAACGGCGAACCGAGCGAACATCTTCGGCGGTCACCGCATCCTCATAACGGTTGCCGAAATGCGTCCGCACGTAGTTGACGACAGCGGCGACCTGCTCATCGTTCATCATCGCCCCGAATGGCGGCATTCCGCGCTGCCCATTGATGACAATCCCGATCGGATATCCGCTGGACCCGAGATTGCCGTTGCCGGCAAGCGATGGATAGGTTCCGGCGCCCGTCGCGCCCTTGCCGTCGGACATGTGGCACCCCTGGCAGACGCTGGTAAACAGCGCTTCACCGCTCTTCTCGACAAATCCGAATCCTTGGCTCAAAGCGGGTTCGGACGCCGAAGGCCCGGTGCCTTGCGCGAATACCGGAAACGCGAACAGCAAGAGCGTCGCCCAACTTGTCGCGACGACGGCGCCGCGCCGGCTCGCCTTTCCTCGCCTCACCGATCCCGGTGTTTCGCTCATTGTTTGACCACGCGATCATGCAGCCGGGCGATGGCGTCCAGCGACGACAGGATCGCTCCCTCCTGCCAGGCGGGAATGTAGGAGGCGTGCTCACCGGCCAGCACGATCCTGCCGTCGATCTGGCAGAGATTGTCGTAATGCTCCACCCTTGCCTGATCGGTCCAACTGCCGGCGCAGCCCAGCGTAAAGGGCACCCGGTGCCAGGCGACCGCAATGCCGTTTTCGTATTCGCTGGCGTATTGCGGGTGAAGGCGGGCGCCGAGTTCGACCGCGCGCGCGACGCGCTCGGCGGGCAGCATCGCCGTGAATTCATAGGCATTGCGGCCGCCGAAAAGATATCCGCCGAGAAGGACGCCTTTGCCGGTGTTGTTGAATCCGGTGTTTGGATAGGCGATTTGGCGGATCGGCAGATCGGTGTAGCTGATGCCGCCATAGATCGCCTCGTCCTCCTCCCAAAAGCGGCGCTTGAACTGCAAGCCGATCTTGACGGAGGGCATATAGGGCACCGCGTCAATGGCTGCCTTCATGCGGCCGCTCACATCGATTGGAATCTGGCTCAGGATCGAGAGCGGAATGGTGCATACGCACCAATCCGCCTTCGCCTGTTGCGGCGTCGCGGGCGACTTGAGATCGGTGTAGGTGACGGTGACGCCGCGGTCGTCTTGCCGGATCCGGGTCACTTTCGCATCGAAGCGAATGAGGTCGCCGACCTCTCTGGCGAATGCCTTGCCGATCGCATCCATGCCGCCAACCGGCTGAAACATCGTGGCCTGAAAGGTATGCAGCGCGAAATTCTGCAAGTAACGCCAGAGCCGCGACTTGAGAATTTCCGACAGTTGGACCGGTTCGCCGGGCACAGGCGCTGCGCCAAGGCCACCGCCGGGCGCCCGGGCATAGCCCCTGAAGTCACCGGAAACGAGATTTGCCTTGTAGGCATAGTTGGCATCGAGCGCGCCCCAACTCTTCAACGCCTGCAGCAGGATTTCGCGATCCTCCTTCGACACCGCTTCGTCGAGTCTGCCCTGCTGGGTCACCTTGGCCAGCAATTCCGAAATCTGCCCCTGGAAATCCGTCTTGATATCGCGAATGCGCTGCGGAACGCCGCCGAATGCGCCGGCCGCGTGCAAGAAGGCGTTGTGGTTGAGCTGGATGAACGGCTCGAGCGCGACGCCGAGGCGCTTGCAGTAATCGAGAAGCGCGCGGTGGTGATAGGGAATCCGCCACGGCCCTGGATTGATGTAGAGCCCCGGTTCGAACTCGCAAGTCTGGCGGAAGCCGCCGAGTTCGGTGTAGGAATCTCCGCCTCGCAGCGTCCAGTTGCGGCCTCCCGGGCGATTGTTGAACTCCAGAATGCGAACCTTGTATCCCGCCTTGCGCAGTTCCAGCGCCGCCGTCATCCCCGCAAGTCCGGCGCCGAGGATCAGAACCGAGGCGCCCTTCGGATCGCCGCCGAGCGCAATCGGCCCCTTGTAGCCGGAGTCGGATGCAAACCCCAGGCTCGTCATCGCATGGTACATCGCCGCACTGCCTGACACTGCGCCGATCAGGAACAGCAAGTCGCGCCGCGTAACGGTTGCTCGTTCGGTTTGCATCATGCTCAATCTGTGATCGGCACCGTATCGGACCTCAGGCGAAACGGAGACACTAATATAGTGTATGTCAAGGGCCGAACTCTTATGGCTTGCCGGCGCGCTTCCTCGATCAATCCATCGAGATTGCTTGTTTTGAACGCGTGCCGGCGTTCCCTGCCGCAGCAGATGAAAACCATGGCGCAGCGATGCCGGAAACCGTACTGACGGAATGGGATAGTCTGATGCTGCGCCGGCTGCATGTGGTAGCCGCCGTCGGGCCACCGTTGTCTTTCAGCATCTTCCGTAGCAGTGGAAGCCGCCGTAGATTCCCGACCGGTCCTGCGATCGTCCGAAGCGCCAGGAGGTCATAAAGCGTCAGGCTGAGATAGGATGTGACCACCAGCATCGCGGCCAGCGCAATGAGACCGGAGCTGGTATGCCGGATCACTTCGATTACCTGATCGTAGTCGATATTCCCGAGCGTATGCGTCAGCACCGATACCGCAACCGCGGCGATGGCAATGCTGACGACGATACCCAGGCCCTTCAGCCTGCCGCGGCTGTCGGGCGGCTTTGGCAGCATAGTTGCCTTCAGATTGTTGATCCGATCGGGCAACGACATCCAGTATCGCGCCATCTGATTCGCCGTGGTCGATGCTGTCCATTGACACGTTGATGTGACAGCCGCGTTACTGAACGTGACGAACGCCCGGCGATTCAAGAAAAGTTGCACGCATGTTCGAATTTCCGACTCATTGCGGTCGCATCGCGTTCACGCTCGCTCTGTAAGAGGTCCGTGCAAGCCGACCTCATTGAGGCACCATGAGCGACGAAATCGACTATGACCTCTCACCCGATCAATGGGAAACCCTCAAGGCGCTTCGCGCGCCGGGCTTACGGCTTTCGGCGTTGAGTCGATTCGTGCTTGAGGATCTCGTCGCGCTTGGCCTTGCGGTGATGAGCGGCGATGCGCCGGTCATCACGCCGATGGGACGCAAGGCCTTGGTAAGGGGCTCGTCCAGACTATGGGATGTCGCGGCCTGAGGCTTGGCTGTTGACGGCATCGACGGTCGCTGCCTCTGTGTCATCGCCGCGACCGGCGAATCAGTAGGTCGTGTCGGCGGGTATTTGATCCCGCGCCGACGGACGTGCCGGAAGTACGCTTCTTCCTCTACGGAACCCAAAATCTGAGCATCCAACCCGTGGATTTGCCCGCCCTGGGGCGCGGCCTTGTGGCAGGCCTCGGATAGGTTCAAAATATGCTGTTTTGGTAGAAATGCGCCTTGAGATCCCGCGGGGGCGTTCCCGCTCCCGAAACACATTTTGCTTGGCAGGCCGTCTCCGTCCGAACCGAAAAGTGCAATCCTTTCCGATTGTTAATACGACAACATCAATCGGAGGCGTTCAAATGCGTTGCCAGTGAACCTCGGAGGCGGTTCAACAGGCAAACCGGGAGAATCGCTGCGATCGCCCACACTACCCATTCGATGGCAGGTTCATGGACCAACCGATAAAAAACCTTAAGCAGGCGCCTTCAATTGGCGCTTCCAAGATTGCAAAACCGCGGACGGGCCGACGGTTTGCCCTGACATCCGTCGTCGTTTTGCTCCTGGTTGCCGGCATCGTCTGGTGGAGCAGGCAAGGCAGCGCGCCACAGCAGACTGGTGGCGGCCGCAATGCTGGGCCGATGTCGATCGTGCCCGAGGTCGTCGGAAAAGGTGACATCGGGGTCAGCATCAACGCGCTGGGTACGGTGGCGTCGCTGGCGACCGTGACCATCAGAACCCAGATCAGCGGTTACTTGCTGAAAGTCGACTTCACGGAGGGCGACGAAGTCAAGAAGGGCGATCTGCTCGCTGAAATCGATCCGCGGCCCTACGAAGCCACGCTGGCGCAGGCCAAGGGACAGCTCGCACGCGACGAAGCGATGCTGAAAGGCGCGCAGGTCGATCTCGCTCGCTACCAGGGTTTGGCGGCGCAGAATGCGGTGCCGCACCAGACGCTGGACACCCAAATCGCCCTCGTGGCGCAGGATCAGGGCACGGTTGAGGCCGACCGGGCCTCGGTCAAATCCGCCGAGGTGAACCTGCAATATTGCCGGATCGTATCGCCGCTCGATGGCCGCGTCGGGCTGCGCTTGGTCGACCAGGGCAATTATGTGACGCCCGGCGACACCAATGGTCTGGTGGTCATCACGCAGTTGCAGCCGATCAGTGTTCTGTTCACGGTGCCTGAGGACAATCTGCAATCGATTGCAAAACGCATCCAGGCGGGCGCGCAATTGCCCGCAACCGCGTATGATCGCAGCAACAGCATCAAGATCGTCGACGGCACGCTGCAAACCTTTGACAGCCAGATCGACCAGACAACCGGAACCATAAAACTGCGGGCGCTATTTTCGAACGAAGATCGAGTCCTTTACCCAAACCAGTTCGTCAACATCCGCCTGCTGCTCGACACGCATAAAGACGTCACGTCGATTTCGACGTCAGGCATCCAGCGCGGTGTGCCGGGCACGTTCGTCTACCTCATCAATGCCGACAACACGGTGTCGGTTCGCCCGGTCAAGCTCGGTGTGACCGACGGCGATCGCGTGGAGGTTCTCTCCGGATTGACGCCGGGCGACCGCGTCGTGATCGACGGCGCCGACAAACTGCGGGACGGCGCGAAGATCAACGTGCGATCGGAGACCAACCCGACCGCTTCACCGAACACCAAGTCGCCGGATCAGGACCAGTCGGGCGGCAAGAAGAGGCGTTCCGACGGCGGACAAAAACAATGAGCCCATCGCAGCCGTTCATTCTCCGGCCGGTCGCAACTACTTTGCTGATGATAGCCATCATGCTGTCGGGCTTGCTGGCGTTCAGGTTCCTGCCGGTCGCGGCCCTGCCGGAGGTCGACTACCCGACGATCCAGGTCCAGACCTTCTACCCTGGCGCCAGCCCCGACGTGATGACGTCGTCCGTGACCGCGCCGCTGGAGGTGCAATTCGGGCAGATGCCCAATCTGAACCAGATGAGCTCGGTAAGCTCGGCGGGCGCCTCCGTCATCACCCTGCAGTTTGGGCTGACGATCTCCCTGGACGTTGCCGAACAAGAGGTGCAGGCCGCGATCAACGCCGCCGGCAACCTCTTGCCGGCTGACCTCCCCGCGCCACCGATTTACGCCAAGGTGAATCCGGCGGACGCCCCAATCCTGACGCTGGGATTGACGTCCAAGACAATGCCGCTGACGCAGGTAGAGGATTTCGTCGACACCCGTCTAGCGCAAAAGATCTCGCAGCTTCCAGGCGTGGGCCTCGTCAGCATCAGCGGCGGCCAACGGCCGGCGGTGAGAATCCGCGCCGATATCCGCAAGCTCGCCGCCTATGGACTCAACATCGACGATCTTCGCACCACGCTGAGCAACGCCAATATCAACACGCCCAAGGGGAATTTCGACGGGGCGATGCGCGCCTACACCATCAACGCCAACGATCAGATCAGGAACGCCAGCGACTACAAGTCATTGATCGTCGCCTACAAGAACGGCAATCCGGTCCGGCTCAGCGACGTTGGCGACGTCATCGATGGCGCCCAGAACGACAAGCTCGGCGCCTGGATGAACGAAACGCCGGCCATCATCCTGAATATCCAGCGGCAACCCGGCGCCAACGTCATCTCGGTGGCCGAAGGAATCAAGGCGCTGTTGCCGCAACTGCAGGCCTCGCTGCCGGCCGCGATCGATCTCAATATCCTGACCGACCGCACCGTCACGATCCGCGCCTCCGTGCAGGATGTGGAATTCGAGTTGACGCTGGCCGTCATCCTGGTGGTGCTGGTGATATTCGTGTTCCTGCGCAACGCGCGGGCGACATTGATCCCGAGCCTGTCAGTCCCGTTGTCGCTGGTTGGCACGCTCGGCGCCATGTATATGTTCGGTTTCAGCCTCAACAACCTTTCTCTGATGGCGCTGACGATTGCGACCGGCTTCGTGGTCGACGACGCCATCGTCGTGATCGAGAATATCTCCCGCTTCCTCGAAGAGGGCGACACGCCCTTGCAAGCCGCACTTCGCGGCTCGGAGCAGATCGGCTTCACCATCATCTCGCTGACGGTGTCCCTGATCGCGGTGCTGATCCCTCTGTTGTTCATGGGAGACGTGGTCGGACGGCTGTTTCGGGAATTCGCCATCACCTTGTCTGTCACAATCCTCATCTCGGCGGTCGTTTCGCTGACGCTGGTGCCGATGGCCTGCGCGAAGCTGCTCAAGCCCGAGACCGAGGTCCATGAAAACGCGTTTCAGCGCTATAGCCGCGAAGCTTTCGACCGGATCATCGAGATTTACGGCCAGATGCTGACCTGGGTGCTCGACCGCCAGACCTTCGTGCTGATGATTGCGCTCGGCACCTTCATCCTGACCGGCGTGCTCTACGTCGTCATTCCCAAGGGTTTCTTTCCGCTTCAGGATACCGGCGTCATTCAGGCAATCTCCGAGGCGCCGCAGTCGGTCTCCTATGCGGCGATGGCGGAACGCCAGCAACTGCTCGCCAGCACAATCCTCAGGGACCCCGACATCGAAAGCCTTTCCTCCTTTATCGGCGTGGACGGAACCAACACCACGCTCAACAGCGGCCGCATCCTGATCAATCTCAAACCGCACGACAGCCGCAAGGACGACATCGCCACGGTCATGCGGCGTATCCAGAAAAGCACGGCTGCGCTGACCGGCATAACTCTCTACATGCAGCCGGTTCAGGATTTGACGATCGAAGGTACGGTCAGCAAGACGCAGTATCAGTTCATCATCCAGGACGCCAACCCCGCCCAGCTTGCGGAATGGACACCCAAACTGGTGGACAAGCTCAGGCAACTTCCGCAGCTCGGCGATGTCGCCAGCGACATCTCCGACAAGGGGCTTTCGGTCTTCGTCGAAATCGATCGCGATCAGGCCGCCCGTTTCGGCATCACGCCGGCGACGATCGACAACGCGCTTTATGACTCCTATGGCCAGCGCATCGTCTCCACCGTCTTCACCAACTCCAACCAGTACCGTGTCATCCTCGAGGCCGATCCGCTGCTGCAGACCTCGCTCAAATCGTTGGCGGACATCTACCTTCCCTCCTCGGTCGGCGCCACGCCCGTGCCGCTGGCGGCGCTCGCCAAGTTCCGCGAGGAAACCGCGCCGCTCTTGGTCTCGCATCTCGGGCAGTTCCCCTCCTCGACGGTATCCTTCAATCTGGCGCCGAACGTTTCTCTCGGCGAGGCAGTAACGGCCATCAAGCGGACGCAGGCCGATCTCGGCGTGCCGCCCAGCGTGATCATCAGCTTCCAGGGCGCCGCGCTGGCGTTTCAGTCGTCGCTTTCGAACCAGCTTTTCCTGATTATGGCGGCGATCGTCACCGTGTATATCGTGCTCGGCGTGCTCTATGAGAGCTTCATCCACCCCGTCACAATCCTCTCGACGCTGCCGTCGGCCGGAATCGGCGCATTGCTGGCGCTGATGGCGGCCGGCGATGACCTCACCATCGTCGCCATCATCGGAATTATCCTCCTGATCGGCATCGTGAAGAAAAACGCGATCATGATGATCGACTTCGCGCTCGACGCCGAACGCAATGAGGGCAAGCCGCCGCGGGAGGCGATCTACCAGGCCTGCCTCCTGCGATTCCGGCCGATCCTGATGACGACGATGGCTGCCGTCCTTGGCGCATTGCCGCTGATGCTCGGAACAGGCGCCGGCTCCGAGCTTCGCCATCCGCTCGGCATTTCCATTGTCGGCGGCCTTCTCCTGAGTCAATTGCTGACCCTGTTTACGACGCCGGTGATCTACCTCTGGTTCGATCGCCTGGCGGCGCGGTTTGCCGGCCCTTCCGGCGAAGCCCCCCAGCCTACGAATTGAACTTGAATCATGGGCCCCTCAACGCCTTTCATTCGCAGGCCGATTGGAACGACGTTGCTGACCTTCGGTCTTGCGGCGGCGGGCGCGGTGGCGTTTTTCAAGCTCCCCGTGTCGCCGCTGCCACAGGTCGATTTTCCGACCATTTCCGTGCAGGCAACCCTGCCGGGCGCGAGCCCCCAGGACGTCGCGACCACGGTCGCGAGCCCGCTCGAGCGTCACCTTGGGCAGATCGCCGACGTCACCGAGATGACCTCGTCGAGCACGGTTGGTGGAACCCGCATCATCCTGCAGTTTGGCCTCAACCGCAACATCGACGGCGCGGCGCGCGACGTGCAGGCCGCCATCAACGCGGCACGCGCCGACCTTCCGACCAGCCTGCGGACCAACCCGACCTACAAAAAGGTCAATCCCGCCGACGCGCCGATCCTGGTTCTGTCCCTGACTTCCGATACGAAGACCCGCGGCGAGCTGTATGACGCGGCGTCAACCGTGCTGGCGCAAAAGCTGTCGCAGGTGGAGGGAATCGGCGAAGTCGCCGTGGTTGGCGGTTCACTGCCCGCAGTACGTGCGGAACTCATTCCGCAGGCGCTTTACAAATATGGCATCGGCCTGGAGGACGTGCGGGCTGCGCTCGCCAGCGCCAATGCGCATAGCCCGAAGGGCGGAATAGACGTCGAGGGCCAACGCTATCAGATTTATGCCAACGACCAGGCCAACAAGGCCGACGACTACAAATCGCTGATCCTCGCCTACCGCAACGGCGCGCCGGTTCACCTCTCCGATGTCGGCGACGTCACCGACTCGGTCGAAAACCTCCGCAATGCAGGTCTCGCCAACGGCAGGCCGGCCATCCTGATCGTCCTCTACAGACAGCCGGGCGCGAACATCATCAGCACGGTTGATCTCGTGAAGGCGCAGCTGCCCCAGCTCAGGGCATCGATCTCGCCAGCCATTGACGTCGCAGTTGCAGTCGACCGCTCTACGACCATCCGCACATCGTTGCGTGACGTCGAACGGACTTTGGTTCTCGCCGTGCTGCTGGTGATCCTTGTGGTTTTCGCCTTCTTGCGAAATCTGCGCGCAACGCTGGTGCCCGTCGTTGCGGTGTCGGTCTCGCTGATCGCAACCTTCGCCGTCATGTATTTGTTCGGCTACAGCCTCGACAATCTTTCGCTGATGGCGCTCACGGTGGCGACCGGGTTCGTCGTCGACGACGCAATCGTGGTTCTCGAGAACATTACCCGCTACATCGAAGACGGCATGACCCCGCTGGAAGCAACACTCAAGGGCTCCGCCGAGGTCGGCTTCACCGTACTGTCGATGAGCATATCGCTGATCGCCGTCTTCATTCCGATCCTGCTGATGGGCGGTATCGTCGGCCGCCTGTTCCGCGAATTCGCGATGGTGATTTCGATATCGATCATGATCTCGCTGGCGATTTCGCTGGCGACCACGCCGATGATGTGCGCGGTGCTGCTGCGCCGCGAGACGGGCGCGGGACATGGATGGCTTTATCGAATTAGCGAACGTTTCTTCGATGCAATGCTCAACGGCTATCGAAAGACTCTGAACGTGGCGCTTCAGCATCCCCTCTCGATGATGTTGATACTTGCCGTGGTGGTGGGTCTCAACGTCTATCTCTACATTATCATCCCGAAAGGCTTCTTCCCGCAGCAGGACACCGGGCGCATCGTTGGCTCGATCCAGGCAGATCAGAGCATTTCGTTTCAGCTGATGCAGCAAAAGCTGACGCAATTCATCACCATCATCAAGAGCGATCCCGCGGTGGACACCGCCGTCGGGTTCACGGGAGGCGGCCAGACCAACTCCGGGTTCATATTCATGTCGCTGAAGCCGCTCGGCGAACGCAACATTACTGCGGACAACGTGATTGGGCGACTGCGCCGCGAGATGGCCGTCGTTCCGGGCGCAACCTTGTATCTGGTACCTGTGCAGGATATTCGCGCCGGCGGCCGCTCGAGCGCCGCCCAATATCAATTTACGTTGCAGGGCCCCACCTTCGAGGAACTCAACGAATGGACACCGAAGATCGCCGCAGCCTTGCAAAACGACCCGAACCTCACGGACGTCAACAGCGACCAGCAGAACAAGGGGCTGGAATCCGATCTTGTCATCGACCGCGATGCGGCGGCCCAGTTGGGGATCACCGTCAGCCAGATCGACAATACGCTTTACGACGCCTTCGGCCAGCGCCAGGTATCGACCATCTATGTTGCCCGCAACCAATATCATGTGATCATGGAGGTCGCGCCGAAATACTGGCAGAACCCGGAAACGCTAAAGGATGTTTGGGTCAGTACATCAGGAGCAGCGGTCGGCGGATCGCAGGCGACGAATGCGGTAGCGGGTACCACCGCTGTCGGAAAAGCTCAGGCCGATTCCGCCAACACCCAGGCGGCCCGAAATCTTGCGACCAACTCGATCGGCGCCACCGGCAAGGCCGTATCCTCTACCGGCTCGGCCGTCAGCACAAAACAGGAGACCATGATTCCCCTGTCGACGGTGGCGCGGTTCGTCCAAGGCGCAACACCGCTTGCGGTCAACCATCAGGGCTTGCTCGTCGCCAACACTATTTCCTTCAACCTGCCGCCGAACGGCTCGCTCGGCGCGGCAACCGCCTCGATCGAGGCCGCGATGAACCGGATCGGCGTGCCCGCCACTATTCGTGGCTCATTCCAGGGGACAGCAAAGATCTTTCTGGATTCGCTCGCCAACCAGCCCTACCTCATTCTCGCTGCTTTGGTCACGATCTACATCGTGCTCGGCGTGCTTTACGAAAGTTATGTCCATCCGCTGACGATCTTGTCTACTTTGCCGTCCGCAGGCGTCGGCGCACTACTCGCACTGATGGCGTTCAGGACCGAGTTCAGCATCATGGCCCTCATTGGCGTCATTCTGCTGATCGGCATTGTGAAGAAGAACGCGATCATGATGATCGATTTTGCGCTCGATGCGGAACGCAAGCGGGAGCTCAGTTCGCTTGACGCTATCCACGAGGCTTGCATGCTCCGCTTCAGGCCGATCATGATGACGACCATGGCGGCTATGCTCGGCGCCCTGCCCCTTGCCATCGGTATTGGCGATGGCGGCGAACTTCGCAAGCCGATTGGCATCGCAATTGTCGGGGGACTGATCCTGAGTCAGGTGCTGACACTCTATTCAACGCCGGTGATCTACCTTTATATGGACCGGTTCCGGCTCTGGAGCCAACGCCTCAGGGGCGGCGGTACGACTCCGCTGGCGTCTGATCCTACGCTGCAGCCGGGCGAGTAGATGTTGGTACCCCGATGACCGGTAAAGTTTCCCAAGGGATGCTGCGCAGCTTCGGATTCAAGGTGCTGTCCTTCCTGCAAGCCGGGACGGCGCGCGGGGCGCTCTCGGCTCTGTTGCTCGGACCGGCGCTGTCCGGCTGCATCATTGGAACCGAACGGCCCGATCTCAACCTTGATGTGCCGGCGACGTATCGCGAAGGCGGCCGCCGGGCGCCCGACGCCCACCTGCCCGCCCTCGATTGGTGGCGCGGCTTCCGATCCGGCGAATTGACCACGCTGATGGACGCGGCGCAGATCTACAACCTCGACATCGCGGTAGCCATTGCCCAGATCGTGCAGGCTGATGCCCAGGTGGGGGTGGCGGGCGCCCCCCTGTTACCGTCGGCGACGGGGACCGCAACGGCCGAACAAATACAATCCGCCGCCGGCACGGCCGTCAGCGGAGGCACCGTCTTTTCGCGGAGGTCCCCGCAGTACAGTCTCGGCCTTAGCGCGAGCTACATGCTCGATTTCTGGGGCAAGAACCGCGCGACGCTGTATGCGGCCGAGGAAAACGCGACCGCTTCCCGCTACAATCGCGAGGTCGTGACGCTCTCCGCGATCGTGACCGTTGCCAACACCTATTTCCAGATCCTTGCCGCTCAGGATGAGTTGCGCGTCGCACGCCGGAATCTCGCGGCGGCCGAGCGCATTTTGGTGCTGATCAAGCAACAATTTGCCGGCGGCACCGCATCGCAGCTCGATGTGTCGCAGCAGGAGACGCAAGTCGCAACCGAGCGCGCCGCAATTCCTCCGCTTGAAGTCACGTTGAGACAGAGTATGGCCGCGCTTGCGGTGCTGGTCGGGCGAGCGCCGGCGAATTTCACGGTGAGGGGCGGATCGATGACGCAAATCGCTATCCCGCGCGTGACGCCGGGCATGCCCTCGGAACTGCTCAACCAGAGGCCGGATATCCGTCAGGCCGAAGCGCAGCTTGCCGCTTCCAATTTCAGCGTCGAGTCGGCGCGGGCCGCGTTCTTCCCGCAGATCCAGTTGACCGCTCAAACGGGCGTGCAAAGCGCGGCGCTTGCCTCGTTGTTCGGACCGGGGGCCTGGTTCTACACCTTGTCCGCGGGGCTGACGCAGCCGATCTTCGACGGCTTCCTGCTGGAGAGCCAATTGAAGCAGGCAAAGGGCGTGCAGCTCCAAAACTTGCAGGCCTATCGCAAGGCGGTGCTGTCGGCCTTCTCCGACGTCGAAAAGGCTCTCGTCGCGCTCTCGCAAGCGACCTTGCAGGAGCGCCTGCAGGTGGAGGCCGTCGCCAGCGCCCGCAAGGCTTTCGAGGTATCCGAAACCCAGTTGCGCGCCGGCACGGTCAACCTCATCACCGTCCTGCAGACCCAGCAAACGCTGCTCACCAACGAAAACAATCTGGCGCTCGCACGTCTGACCAAGCTGTTGGCGGCAAGCAGCCTGTTCCAGGCGCTCGGCGGCGGATGGACCCCGACCGGGGAGCTGTCCTCGCTGCAACCGCAGGATGGAGCCACACAGCCGCGGTCGGCGAATTAGGCTGCGATTTCCCAAGGAAAACATGGCCTTATTCGTCGTTGTATTCGGTCGCGATATCGCTATACTTCATAATTCGGCTGCGGCCGCTTAGTTAATTGCATTGGTGGTGACGAGGCCCGTCTGCTCAGGCGGGCCGTCGCCGTTTAGGGATCCATGACTTACTCTATGGTTTTGGGATACAGGCGATGACTCGTTCAAACCGGGTTGACCATATCCGGATCACCTCGCATCCGGCGCCCGGCGGCAAGCTCAACTTCCCGATCCATTGGGGTGCTGCGAGCGCGCGTGAGCGCGGACCGATCATCGGCACGGTATCGCGGCCACAGGATCGCAACGTCATCGGCACCCATGGCGGTTCCTATTCGGTGTACCGCGCGCTCGCGGTATCCTCCGGCGCACTCGATCCGATCCGGCGTCCCGATCTCACCAACACCCACCCCGCCGAAACGATCGGGCCGTTTCCGCAATGGACCGATCCGCAACGGATCGTTTCGCTCGATCCATGGGGACATCTCGCCGCCGAAAATTTCGCAGCCGAGATCGCCGAAGGCTTCGATATTCGCCCGAGCATCGCGATTACCCGCGCCCGCCTCGATTTGCCCGAGTTGAAGGCCGCGATCGAAGCCGGGCGGCTCAAGCACGATGGCGAGGTCGTCCACAAGAGCGGTAGCGTCTCGGTGGTCAAGATCGCGATCGACCCGGTATGGTATCTGCCCGGCCTCGCGCAACGCTTCGCGACCACGGAAAACAATCTGCGCCGGCAATTGTTCGAACAGACCGCCGGCATGTTCCCCGAACTGGTGACGCGGCCCGACCTTCAGGTCTTCCTGCCGCCGATCGGGGGCACCACCGCCTATCTGTTTGGCGACGTCACCAAGCTGCCGGACCACCGCACCAGCATCACCTGCCGCGTGCATGACGAATGCAACGGCTCGGACGTATTCGGCTCGGACATCTGCACCTGCCGCCCCTATTTGCTACACGGGATCGAGGAATGCGCGCGCGCCGGGCAGACCGGCGGTCTCGGCATCATCATCTACAATCGCAAGGAGGGCCGCGCGCTCGGCGAGGTCACGAAATTCCTGGTCTACAACGCGCGCAAGCGGCAGGAGGGCGGCGATGCCGCGGCCCAATATTTCGAGCGCACCGAATGTGTGGCCGGCGTGCAGGATGCCCGATTCCAGCAATTGATGCCGGACGTGATCCACTGGCTCGGCCTCAAACGCATCGACCGCTTCGTCTCGATGAGCGACATGAAGCACGACGCGCTGACCAGCCAAGGCATCGAGATCGTCGAGCGGATACCGATCCCCGACGACCTCGTTCCCACCGACGCGCATGTGGAGATCGCCGCGAAGAAGGCCGCCGGCTATTATAGCCCCGAACCGCCGCAGCCGCAGGATTTGACCAATTCGGTCGGCCGCCCGCTTGAAAAATATTGAAGCGAGCGCGGCTGTGTCGCTGGCAACCCCCGAGACATCCGCTGCATTGTCATTACTGAATGCCAAGGCGGTGCGCGAACGCGCGCATCGCATCCTGGCAATCGGCCTTGACGACAGGCTGCCAAACTTCCGCGTGCAACTCGACAAGATGGACGGGGTGCTCGACCTGGTGCTGGAAACGACGCGCAAAGCCTATCCCACTTTCGAAGTACCATTCCATTCGCGCTGGCGGCATTTCGTTCACAACCATGACGATCGCTGGGCCGATATCGCCGCTGCAACCAAATGGCCCGATCGCGCGGTCAGGGCGCGGGCGGAATTCGACCTCGCCATCGTCAGCGTCTTCCTCGACGCGGGCGCCGGTCCGGCATGGCGATACCATGACCCCAAGTCGGGCACGGCGATCGGTCGTTCGGAGGGGTTGGGATTGGCGAGCCTTGCGATGTTCGAGGGCGGCACTTTCTCGGCCGAACCGCGCGAGCCCTTGCGCGCCGATGCCGATGCGCTGACAAATCTTTCCGTCGCCGATCTGGAGCGCGGCCTGCAGGTCTCGGCCGACAATCCCCTGATCGGCCTTGAAGGCCGCGTCGATCTGTTGCGGCGCCTCGGGACGCTGGTGGCAAGCAAGGCGGACGTATTCGGCCGTCATGACAAGTCACGCCCCGGCGGATTGTTCGATCGACTGGCGATGCTCGCAAACAGCACGCAGCTACCTGCCCCAACAATTCTCTCCGAGCTGCTGCAACAGCTCGGGCCAATCTGGCCATCGCGCCTCACCCTCGGCGGTATTGCGCTGGGCGATTGCTGGAGGCATCCCGCGCTTGCGACCAACGATGCGACCAGCGGATTGATGCCGCTGCACAAGCTGTCGCAATGGCTCGCCTACTCCCTGATCGAGCCGTTGCAAACCGCAGGCATCCGCGTCAACGATATCGACGGACTTACCGGCCTTGCGGAATACCGCAATGGAGGGCTGTTTGTCGATTCCGGCGTGCTCACGTTCCGCAACGAGGAGGATGCTGACCGCGAGCATGAGGTGGCGTCGCCCCTGGTCGTCGAGTGGCGCGCGCTGACGGTGGCGCTGCTTGACCGCATCGCCGATGGCATGCGGCAGCGGCTTGGCCTTGACGCCACATCGCTGCCGCTGGCGAAAGTCCTTCAGGGGGGAACCTGGGCCGCGGGCCGGCGGCTGGCGCGCGAACGCCGCGCGGATGCTTCGCCTCCCGTGAAGGTCATCAGCGACGGAACGGTTTTTTGAGGTCATGGGATAGCAAAATGGATGGGGTCACGATCGTTAGCCACCCGCTGGTGCAGCACAAGTTGACGCTGCTGCGGAAGAAAGACGTTTCGACCAAATCGTTTCGCGAGCTCCTCAAGGAGATCGGGATGCTCTTGTGTTACGAGATCACCCGCGATCTGCCGCTCGCCGACGTCGATATCGAAACGCCGCTGGCGCACATGAAATCGCCGCAGATCTCAGGCAAGAAACTGGTGCTCGCGCCGGTCTTGCGCGCCGGGGTCACCTTTGCCGAAGGCATGCTTGATCTGGTGCCGAACGCGCGCGTCGCCCATATCGGGCTTTACCGCGAACCGGAAACCTTCGTGGCCGTGGAATATTTCTTCAAGGCGCCGAGCGATCTGCACGAGCGGCGGGTCATCGTCATCTCGCCGGTGCTGGCTACCGCAAACACTGCGGTCGCAGCCGTGGACCGGCTGAAGGAACGCGGCGCCACCGACATCCGGCTGGTATGCCTGATCGGCGCGCCGGAAGGTATCGAGCGGATGCGCGGCATTCACCCGGATGTACCGATCTGGCTCGCCGCGGTCGACGACGGATTGGACGAGCACGGCTTTATTCTGCCGGGGCTAGGCGACGCCGGCGACCGCGCCTACGGCACGAAGTAAACCGACATTCCTCAGGTGCCGACGCGCAGCGGTGCGAACTGTTTCCTGAGCAAGGCCACGACGGACAGCGCGGTGATGCGCCCGGTCTTCGGATTCTCCGACGGAATATTTTCGATCGACATCGAAAACCGGGCGGAATCGGATTCCACTTCCACGCGGTGCACATTGCGCGTCAGCGAAGGATCGGCCCAGATTTCCAACCTCGTCCGGTCTGGACCAATTCCGGCAAGCGACAGCGCCACCGCCACATTCAGATTGGCGGGGAAGCCCTTGGCCGCCTCCCGCGCCGTGCCGTCGAAGATTTTCAAGGGTTCGGTGATTTTTTCGATATCGATGTTATTCTCGACAAGATAGGGCGCACCCGCAAGACCCTGAACGGGCTTGCGGGTCACCATCCGCACCGAACGAATTTCCCCAACCGCCGCCGCGGTCACCGCGTCAAGACCGATCAACGCGCCGGTCGGCACGATGATTTGCCCGCCATGCTGTTTTGCAAGCTCGATCAGGTCCTCGTTTTCGAGAAGGGCGCCGGCGCTGAGCACGATCGCGGTTTTCCCTGTGGACACGAAGGGCGCGACGATCGACCTCACGAGCTTTGCCGGCGCGCACTCGATCACGATATCGGCGACTTCGCAGAGCCCTTCGATCGGCAGGAGGGCGGGCTTGGTCTTCAGATTGCCGAGCCAGTTGTGATGCTTCGCTGGGTTCTGCGCCGACACCGCGGCAAGAACGAGCCCGTCTATCCCGGCATCGAGCGCCTCGGCGGCCTTCTTTCCGATCGGCCCCAACCCCGCTATAGCTACCCGAAGCGTGGCTCCCGAGTTTCTTGTCAAATTTGCCATTCGCCGGCTTCTCATTTTTGCAATGACCCGGGTGTCATCATAACGGCCTCGGCATTCGGCGAAAGCCCCCTCGCCCGGAACGCTCCCCGCCCCGATTGTGACCGGCGAGCGCCTGAAATATGGACTTTTGATCGCGGCAAAAATCGGGTTTGCTTCCACCCGGAGTTTCGAGCAACGGCAAGGGTTCCCTGCAAGGAGAAGCACATGAACGGACTTGGCGGACTCAACAAATCGCCCGAAGGCGTCGTGATCGGGCTCGTACAGCTACAATTGCCCGTGGTCGCAACCAAGGCCGACCTCGCGCGCCAGACCGACCGCATCGTCACCATGGTCGGCAAGGCGCGCCGCAATCTCGGCACCATGGATCTCGTTGTCTTCCCGGAATACTCGCTCCACGGCCTGTCGATGGACACCAATCCCGCGATCATGTGCCGGCTCGACGGTCCGGAAGTCGCCGCCTTCAAGAAGGCCTGCATCGACAACAAGATCTGGGGCTGCTTTTCGATCATGGAATTCAACCCCGACGGCAATCCCTTTAATTCGGGACTGATCATCGACGATCACGGCGAGATCAAGCTCTACTATCGGAAATTCCATCCGTGGATTCCGGTCGAGCCGTGGGAGCCCGGCGACATCGGCATTCCCGTGATCGAAGGCCCCAAGGGCGCCAAGATCGCGCTGATCATCTGCCATGACGGCATGTTCCCCGAGATGGCGCGGGAGTGCGCGTATAAGGGCGCGGAAATCATGATCCGCACCGCCGGCTACACCGCGCCGATCCGCGAAAGCTGGCGCTTCACCAACCAGGCCAATGCATTCCAGAACCTGATGGTGACGGCGAACGTCTGCATGTGCGGCTCCGATGGTTCGTTCGATTCGATGGGCGAAGGCATGATCGTGAATTTCGACGGCAGCATCATCGCCCACGGCACAACGGGACGGGCTGACGAGATCATCACCGCGGAGGTGCGTCCCGATCTGGTGCGCGAGGCGCGGATTCACTGGGGCGTCGAGAACAACATCTATCAGCTCTGGCACCGCGGTTACGTCGCGGTGAAGGGCGGCGCGATGGATTGCCCCTACACCTTCATGCAGGACATGGTCGCCGGCACATTCCGCCTTCCGTGGGAGGACCAGGTCAAGATCACCGACGGCACACCTTGCGGTTTTGCAGCGCCGACGCGGATGTTTGGCAAGACCGCTAAAGCCGCCGAGTGAATGTGGCGACGTGCATAGTTTAACTTTTCAAACAGCCAAGTCTTCCGTAGTCATCGCCCGGCCTGACCGGGCGACCCAGTATTCCAGAGACGCCCGAGTTCATCCGAGACGCCTCTGGAATACTGGATGCCCCGCTTGAAGCGGGGCATGACAGAGTAGGATGCGAGTCCGCATTCCCGCGGCGCTGATACGCCAGGGACTGGACAGCCCAAATCACGTTGAAATACTTCGTGAAATCGCGTTTTTGGCGCACGCGACTTTGCGAGATTTTTGCACCTCCGCGAGCACGCCGTGGTCAAAATCCAACTGATTTGCGCCAACTCGGCAAATCACTTGATGGCGCTGTTACAACGGCGGGCTTTGACGGGCAGTGGTGGAAAGGCTGCGGAATAATCGTTGCTAGGTGCGGGCGCGTACTCATAAATCAAGATTGATTGACGTGGCCTTACTCCGTCCGCTTCGCCCCGATAGCGACCAAATTCCGCATCGCGCTCCGAAGCGACGCGATGTGACCGGACTCATGCCGCAGCAAAGAGTATGTCTATTCGATCAACTGGTCGGCACGGCCGCTCAGTGCAAGCGGCACGCTGATGCCAAGCGCTTTTGCAGTCTTGAGGTTGATGATCAGCTCGACTTTGCTTATCTGCTGAACCGGCAGATCGGCGGGCTTGTCGCCATGCAGAACCCGGCCGGTGTAGCCGCCGGCTAGTCTGTATGCGTCTGTAACGTCCGCTCCGTAGCTCAGCAGACCTCCGGCTACGGCGAACTCGCGCCAGTTGCCGATCGCGGGCACTGAATGTTGGAGCGTCCATGCAGCGAACTGTTCGATCCGGCTAAGGAAGAATGCACCGCCGGTGATCACGAGTCCGCCCGCCCGCAACTGGATCAGCTTTGCGAAGGCTACATCGAGGTCACGTTCGGTGCTGACATCGAGAGCCTGAAGATCCAGTCCAAGCGAGTGAGCCGCTGTTTGCAGCTCCCTCGTGACGGACTCCGTGAGAGTGGGATCGGCCGGATCGACCAGCAGCGCCATGACACCAGCCGTGGGGACCAGCTCATGCAGCAATTCCAGCCGCTTCTGCGCTACCTCCACATTTCTTTGGGTGATCCCCGTGACGTTGCCGCCTGGACGGTTAAGACTCGAAACGAGGCCAAGCCGGACCGGGTCGCCACCCATTTCGAAGACGATCGGAATGGTCGCGGTCGCCGCCTTCGCCACAAGCGCCGCCGGAACAGTGGTCGCGGCAATCACAGAGACCTGACGGCGAACGAGATCGGCGGCCATATCCGGAAGCCGTTCAGAGTGTCCCTCAGCCCAGCGAAATTCTATTGCTACGTTTTGGCCTTCAACGTAGCCGGCTTCTTTCAAACCCTGGCGGAACGCGGCCACCATGCGCGCGTAGCCGTCAGGCGAAGCAGCGTTGAGAAACCCGATCACGGGCATCGCTCGTTGTTGCGCACGCGCGCCGAGGGGCCATGCAGCCGCCGCAGTGCTAACCAGTGTGATGAATTCGCGGCGTTGCATGTGCCCCCTCGAATAGCAAGATCGTAGAGTGACCCAACTTACCACTTTGCGTTCGGGCGGCGAACGATAAATGGAGCCAGATGATCGGGGGAATGTCCGCTGAGGTCATTGGACTAAACCGCTCGCGCGACGTGCAAGGGTGGAGACGGTGGTCCTTTCCAACGCTTCCCTAAGCCCCCATCTGGCGCATGCTCGGCATGGCGCTGCGTCGCGAGAACTGGCGTTACGTGCCGAGGATTTATTATGAGCAAGAGCTTGCCGGAAGCGACATCCGTGCGCCCTAATGCGTGAACTTTGGAATTTGGGCGGCGAAGCCGTCGAAGCACCCCAGTCGGTCGTTGATGTCGACGAGGTGGCGGCAATCCCGGATGCCCTTGACGGGCGGCGGATTCCGGTTGGGTTCCGGCCTGACGGCAGCGTCGTAGCAATCCAGCCGGGCTTGGGGATCATCTAAGATCTTGAGACATTTCTGGGCCTTTTCGGCGATCGAGACGCCTTTCGACGCCGCCTCCTCGTCTGGCGCGGCTCTCGGCTTCTTTGGCGCGGCCGGCTTTTCCGCTGCTGCCGGCGGCGGCGTTTGGGCCAAAGCCGCCGGGACCAAAGCCACGACGGCAAAGGCGGCCACCAACGACAGCACTGCGATCGGCAGCTTGATCCTCATGTCAGATTCCCTTCGCCTTTGAACCCAGCCTACAAGGCGGCGAAAAATTTGAACCTCTGGCGGAAGCGGTGTCCACAAGAATGACGCGGGTTTAGACCGGTAGAGCAAGGTAAGGCAGAGTCGACAAGGGGGCGCGGCCCCCGGGTAGCGACCGGATAGCGGACGTCACGGTTCGGCACCTTCGTGCCACGAACGGACTTTCGCCGTTCCACGCTGGCAAAGCAGGCTCCTGCGCCGCAGCAGGGCTCAAACTGTCTTGCTGACCCCCCAGAAGAAGGGCAACGGGCCCTGGGTCACGCCGGTGAGGTCCTTGGTCCAGGCAAAGTGGCGAAGGTACCAGCCGAGTGGAGCGCACACCACCTCGTTTAGAGCCACCTCGTTCAGCCGCCGAGCGGCCGACCTTTCGTCCTCAAGCGTGTTTGCATCGAACCAGGCAGCAATCTCCGCTTCAACCGCGGAACTCTTTGCCCAGCCATTGACCACTACGGTGCCATTCGCCTGGATAAACGGACTGGTCGGAAAGACCCAATCAACGCCGTATACGTTGGTGTGATACATGTGCCAGCCGCCCTTGGCGGGCGGGTTCTTCTGGGCGCGGCGCGCCACCACGGTGCCCCAATCGACAGCAGCAAAATCGACGTTCACGTCGAGCCGCTTTAACAGATCTGCGGTCACGTCACCCCACGCCTTGTGGTTCGGGAGGTCCTGCGCTGCCATGCAAACGATTGGCTCGCCGGCATAGCCGCTTTCGCTGAGCAGCCGCTTGGCGGCGTCCAGCTTGCGCGGTCCCTTGAGCATTTCGCCACCTTGCTCGGTATGGAACGGGGAACCGGGCGTGAAATATCCAAGCTGTGGTTTCCACATCTTTGTATCGTCGCCGACGAAGGCGTGCATGTATTCGTCTTGGCTCAAGGCGGCGAGGATCGCCCGCCGTGCCTGCGGATCATTGAAAGGTGGAAAGAGATGGTTGATCGCCAGAATGCCGATGTTCCCGAACCGATCCTGGATATCGACCACGACATTGCGATTCTTGCGCAGCATCGGCACCAGATCGGGGACCGGATTCTCCCACCAGTCAATTTCGCGGGTCTGCAGGGCGGAGGCAACGATCGCCGGATCGGGCATGGTGATCCACTCGATGCGGTCCGCGATGATGCGCTTTCCGCCGGCCATCCAAGACGCTTCTTCCGGGCGTGGCACATAATCGGCAAACCTTTCGAACGCCGACCGCCCTCCCGGAACCCAGTCGCTGCGCACGAAGCGCATAGGACCACTACCGATGTATTCGCTGATCTGCTTGAATGGATCGGTCGCGGCGATCCGAGCCGGCATGACGAAGCAGCACGGCGTCGCGATCTTGCCGAGAGCGAGGAGCATCTTCGGATAGGGCTTCTTGAGCACCCAGCGGAACGTGCGATCGTCAATAGCGACAAGCTTTTGCTCGATCGCCTTGATCATCTGTCCGAGCGTATCGCGCGCGGCCCAGCGATTAATGCTCGCGACCGCGTCCCTGGCCAGCACTAGCTCGCCGTCGTGGAATTTGAGACCAGGCCGCAGGCGGAACGTCCAGGTGAGGCCGTCGCTCGAGACTTCCTCGGCCTCGACCATCTGGCGCTGGACCTCAAGTTTGGCGTCCATGCCGTAGAGCGTGTCCCACACCAGCATGCCTGCGTTGCGGGCAATATAGGCCGGGGTCCAGATCGGATCGAAGTTGGCGAGGTCCGCGTGCGGCACGAAACGCACCGTCCGCGCCGCGGCGCGTTGCGATATTGCCGGGGCGGCTAGTCCACCTGCCGCGGCCATGGTACCCGCGCCGGCGAAAGACTTCAGGAATGCTCGCCGATCCATTTCGTGCCCCTCAGATCAGACGCGAAAAAGCATATCCGCGCCTATTCTAGACCGCCGTGCGAGTTAAATCCACGGGACACCGGAAAAGATTGTCGGCTTGCGAGACATTTCCGACCGGATATGCGCGTCAATGTCGCAGTTGGTTATTCGCGACCTGGTCGAACCAACAAACAAGTCGGCCACGTCCGCGATGCCGCCGAAGGCGGAAGTAAATTCAGAGCATTAGCAGCTCCGCGGCGAGCAACTTGCAGCAATCCGAATTTGCCTGCGTGCTAGGGCGGGTGCGTACTCATAATCGAGATTGATTGAAGTGGCCTTACTCTGTCCGCTTCGCTCCGATAGCGACCAAATTCCGCATCGCGCCGAAACGACGCGATGTGCCGACGCGGAAGTCGCCGTCTCGCTCGATTTCCGGGTAGAGCAGGCCAACAAAAGAAGTCGTTGCAATCGCCTCCCCCGCACGGCCCGGCTATCAGCTAGAAACGAAAGGAGGCCTCTAAAGAAATATAATTTTATTGTTATTAGTAACAGACACCGAAACTCATTTTATTGCATGAGAGCGGAAATTCGTTAGTTGTCTTCCGGCCTGCCTTAGTCAGATCGCTTTGCGAAGATGACCCGCGGACGTTAGATGGCTTTGGCCTAGGTCGCTTCGAATGAGGCGCCTCCCGTGGCCTATCCTCCTCCGAGCCCCCCGATATGGATTTGTCCTGCTTTCCAATTGTGCCGCCAGTGCTACCGGCTTGGGCTAGCGCTGAGGATACATTTGCGAATGCCAATAGCGATAGAGCCAGGAAAGCAATTCCAATCGACGCGCGCCGTCTCATGCTACCCCCAGACTTCGTGGCGGCATCGTACAGGTCAAATAGGTGTACTGGAAGGCTTGGTAGATGTCTCTCGGGTCATTCGCGACCTGGTCTAGCCAACAAACAAGTCGGCCATGTCCGCGATGCCGCCGAAAGCGGAAGTAAACTCAGAGCATTAGTAGCTCCACTGGCCGGCCACGCCCCGTGGTTCGAGACGCGCGGCGTTGCTGCGCTCCTCACCATGAGGGGTCTAAGACCTCATCCTGAGGAGCTTACCAACGGGTCCGCGCAAAGCGCGGCCCGATGATAAACTCCGCAAGCGTCTCGAAAGATGAAGTCGTCGAACTTTAACTGCCGGGCCGATGAAGCTGCGCACGCGGCCGCGTGAAGGACGCCCGCCCACGCTTGATGCCCCAGAGCGGTTGCGCCAGCGTGGCAATCGCTTCCGTCGGGTTGCCTGCATCCAGGCACACCAGATCGGCCGGACCTCCGACATTGATGCCGTAATCGTCGAGGCGCATCAGCCGCGCGGCGGAGCCGGTGATCATGTCGAGGCAGCCGGCGAGGTCGGCCGGCCGCGAGACGTGGCAGACATTGGCGTAAAGATTGGCCATCCGGATCAACGAGCCATCGCCATAGGGCGTGAATGGATTCAAGACATTGTTGGTCGAGATCGAACAGGTCACGCCGGCCCGCCGCAGCGGTTCTGCCGGCACGACGCCGCGCGGCACGGCATGATCGTGGTTGCGTCCCATCAGGTGCAAATCGGTCGACGGCAGAATCGTCACGGCGACGCCGGCATTGGCCAATTTTTTCGCGATCTCGCCGAAACGGTCCGGCGGCAACAGCGACATCTGGGTGACGTGGCCGACCGCCACCCGGCCGCCCCAGCCAAACTCCTCGGTCTTGCGGCAGACATATTCGACCTGCATGCCCTGCGTGGTCTCGGCGAGGTCGAGGTGCATGTCGATCTCGGCGTCGAAATCGCGCGCGATCGAAAAGATTCGATCAATTTGCATGCGCGGGTCGGTGTCGAAATACGGCGCCGCGCCGATCGTTCGCGCGCCGCGGCGCAAACCCTCGATCAGGAGTTCCTCCGTGCCGGGATAATTGGTGAGCCCCTCCTGCGGGAATACGCATATTTCGACATCGATGGCCCAGGCATAGTCGCGCGCGAGCTGCTCGACCGCCTCAAACCCGGTCATTCCGATGCCCGGATCAAGCTCGACGTGGGTGCGCATGCGCATCGTGCCTTGCGCGATGCAGCGTTCCAGCGTCCGCCTGCCGCGCGCATAAACGTCTTCCGCGGTGAAGCCGCGCTTGGCGGCCGCGGTTTCGCGAACGGCCTCCGCAACGGTGCCCTCTTCGATCCGGCAGCGATCGAGGATGCAGGTCTTGTCGAGATGGATATGCGTCTCGATCAGGCCTGATACCACCAGGCAGTCGTCGGCCTTCAGTTCCGGCCCTTCTGCGGCAAGCGCGGGCGCGATGGCCGCGATCGCTTGGCCCTGGACGGCGATATCGGCGTTGACGAGTTCGCCGTCCCGCAAGATGCGCGCATCGCGAATGATCAGATCCATCAGTTCACCACGAGAGAAGCGGCGCCAAGATACGCATCGTCAAGCATCGCGCCATGCAACTCCGCCGCTCTGCCCTCGGCTACCACACGGCCGCCGCCGAGCACATAGCCACGGTCGGCAATCGCCAACGCATAGTCGGCCATCTGATCCACGATCAGCAGGGTCATGCCTTCATCGCGCAGGCGCGTAAATTGTTCGAACAGTTCGGCCACTACGTTGGGTGCGAGACCAAGCGAGGGTTCGTCGAGCAGCAGGACTTCGGGACGGGCGAGTAACCCCCGGGCGACCGCGAGCATCTGCTGTTCGCCGCCCGAGAGCAAGGCGGCCGCGACGTGCAGGCGCGGACGCAGCTTCGGGAAGCGCTCGAGCATGGTTTCGATCTCTGCAGGGTCGAAATCGCCGCGCCGCGTCGCGCCGAGGCGAAGATTTTCGGCGACCGTCAATTGTGGAAACACCTGTCGTCCCTCGGGCACAAGCGTGAGGCCGGCGCGTGCGACCAGATGGGCCGGCAACGAAGCGAGTTCCGTGCCGCCGAGATGGATGCTCCCTTTCACCGGGCGGATCAGCCCGCTCAAGGCTTTCATCAAGGTGGATTTTCCCGCGCCGTTCGGACCGAACATGGCGATGACCTCGCCACGACCCACTTTCACACTGACCTGATCGAGCACCGCGAGCGCTCCATAACCGGCGCTGAGGTGAGCTGCTTGCAGCAATGGCGCGCCAGCGGTCCGCGGCAGCGCCGATGCCGCTGGCATCTTGCCGCCGAGATAGGCCGCCTTGACGGCCGGATCGGTGCGCACGACGGCGGGCCTTCCAGCCGCAATGCGACGTCCCGCATCGAGCACGATGATTTCGTCGGAAACCGACATCACCAGCGACATGTCATGCTCAACCAGCACCACGGCGAGGCCCGCGCGCGCCAGACCTTGCAGAAGGCGGCCCAGCTTGAGCGTGTCGGCTTCGTTCAATCCAGCCGCTGGCTCATCCAGCAGAAGCACCGCGGGCGCGGTGGCGAGCGCGCGGGCGATCTCGACCAGCCGGCGATCGACATGCGGCAGTGCGGCGGCCAGTCTTGTTTCCGATCCGGAATAGCCGACGAGCGCAAGTAGCGCACGCGCCAGATCCGCCGGCGCCTCGCCGCGCCACGCGCCGCGCAAAAGACCAAGACGGACATTGTCGAGCACGCTCAACCCGCCGAAGGGTTGCGCGGTCTGGAACGTACGGGCAAGGCCGGCGCGCGCGACTGCGTGTGCCGGCTGGCCCGTGATCTCGCGGCTCCCGACTCGGACGGTCCCGGAATCCGGGCGCTGGAATCCGCTGATGAGATTGAGCAGTGTGGTTTTCCCGGCGCCGTTGGGACCGATCACGCTGGTGATGCGGCCCGGCGGCGCGGCCATGTCGACGCTAGCTACCGCAATGACGCCGCCGAACGCGACGCGCACGCCTTCGGCGACAAGATTTCCGCGTGAGCCGGCGACGTGCGCCAAAGCGAGATCGATATCCGCCTTCGGCTCCGTCTCGGGTCGCTCTGCCGTCAAAAGACGCGCCACCGCGCCCGCGATCCCGTCCGGCGCCGCCCAAAGCACAATCAGCAAGCCGGCGCCGAAAACCAGCAGGCGATATTCCGCAAGGCCCGCGAGCAGTTCCGGCAACAACACCACAACCACCGATCCGATCAGCGGCCCGAGGGTGCGGCCGGCGCCACCGACGACCACGACCAGCAGGAACAGGATCGACTGCGAGAACGGAAATGAGCTGGGCGCGATGAACCCCGTCAGCGCCGCCTGCAAGCCGCCCGCAACGCCCGCCGCCACGGCGGCCAGCACGAAAGCCGCCGTGCGCACCGGCACCGCGCTTATCCCAATGCCGCGCGCCGCCGCGGCCGCCGAGGCAAGAGCCTGCATCGCCAGGCCCAGCGGGCTTCGCGCGAAATAGTGAAACAGGACGAGCGCCGCCGCGCATAGACCGCAGGCCAATAGCGCCGTGCCGCCGGTGTCAAACGGCGCCGGAATTCCGGTGAGGCCACTGGAACCGCCGGTGAGATCGCGCCACTCGATCGAGACGGACTCGACGATAAAGCCGAAGGCAATGGTCACCATCGCCAGATAAGGACCCGTGACCCGAAGCGCAGGAATCGAGAGAACAGCCGAAATCGCCGCGACCAAAAGGATGGCGAGCGGCAGCGCTTCCCAGAAGTTCAACCCGGCCTTGGACGTGAGGATGCCGACCCCATAGGCGCCAAGCGCCAGGAAGCCGCCCTGGCCGAGCGACACCTCGCCGGCAAGACCTAGCAGCACATTGAGCCCGATACCCGCAAGCGCCGTGGTCGCCAGCGTTCCGAGCAAATACGCGTAATAGCCGGGCGCGAAGAGACAGATGGCGATCGCGGCCGAGCCGACAATCGCCGCCGATATCACGGCGAGAATGGCTCTCATACCCGCACCCGGGTTCGGCCGCCAAACAGTCCGGACGGCGCGAGCGCAAGGGCTGCGATGACGGCGGAAAATGTGACGATCTGGGTGCTGCTCGAACCCAACCATGTCGTGGCGCAGGCTTCCACCAGACCATAGGCGAGGCCCGCGATCACCACGCCCCAGGGATTGGTAAGGCCCCCGAGGATCGCTACCGCGAATGCCTTGATGCCGAACAACGTACCCATGTCATAGGCGACGTTGTAGAGCGGCGCGATCAAGATGCCGCCGATCCCGGCAAGCAGTGCGGCAGCGGCGTAGGTGAGCGCGATGAGCGAAGTCACGTCGATGCTCATGAGCCGCGCGGCATCCGGATTCTCGACCGCCGCCCGCAGTTTCAGTCCGAGCCCGGTCCGGTGCATCGCCAGATGCACCACGAATGCGAGCCCCAGCCCGACTGCCGGAACAACGATCTGCAACGGAAAGATGCCGACATTGCCGATGACCCAGGGATCATCAGCCAGGGACGAGGGAAGCGCGCGCGGCTCCTTGCCGAATAGCACCATCGCCACATTGTCGAGCACGATGCCGAGCGCAACGGTTGCCATCAGCCACGAATTCGTGCCGCGCGCGACGAACGGACGGACCGCGATGCGTTCGACGATCAGGCCCCAGACCGCGCAAGCCAGCAGCGCCACAGGCACCGCCACCAGCATCGGCCAGCGCAGCCCGACCGCAAGCGTATGGCAAATCACCGCCCCCAACATCACCGATGAGCCTTGCGCGAAGTTCACGGTGCCGGAGACGGCAAAGGTTAGCGTAAAGCCGAGCGCAATGAGGCCGTAGATGCTGCCGAGGCTGAGCCCCGAGACGAGAGCTGTGGCAAGCATCACCTAACCCGTTACGGGCTCGATCTGATCCCCGTTGTAACGCACCATGACGTAGTCGTTTTCGTTCAAGGCGTCATGGTTCTCGTCGGTGAAGGGCCTCGCGTAATTCTTGATCAGCCCCTGGTAGTTCTCGATGCCCAGGAATCCTTCGCGCAGTTTGGGACCTTCGGTCGAACCGGCCTTGGCGATCGCGAGCGCCGTCAATTGCATCGCATCGTAGGCGTTGGCAACCCCGACCGGCGGCGTGACGTCGCCCGGTCCCTTGATGTCCGGATATTTCGTCATCAGCGCCGCGAGCACGCGCTTGCCGACATCGTTTTGCGGCCCGAAGAAGCTGTAGGTCTGGATAAAATGCACCTTCCCCGCCCACGATCCGGCAAGCTCGGGGAAGCGTCCGCCCGAGATGCCCCAATGCGAAACGATCGGCACCGTCCAGGCCGAGCGCTGTAACGACTTGATCACCTGCGCCCCCGGCGCAGCGTTACCGACCAGGATGACCGTGTCCGCGCCGGCTTCGCGCAGGCGCTGGAGCTGCGGCGTCATGTCGGCGTCCTTGTCGTCAAACTTTTCCGCACCCGCAAGCTCGATGCCCGCGGCTTTGGCGGCCGCCGTGAGGCCGGCCAGATTGGATTCGCCCCAGCCATTATTGACCAGCATCAGCCCCGGTTTCTTCGCACCGAATTTCGTCGTCGCGTATTTCATCAAGGCGCGGTCGACCAGGACGTCCACCGCCGAGACGCGGAAGATGTAGTTCGGGTTGGCGCCGTTGCGCGTAATATTGGTCGCCGCGGCCCACACCCCCATGAAGGGCACCTTCGCCGAATTGGCGAGCGGCACGATGGCGAGCGAGACCGGACTATCGATCCCGCCATAGAGAATGGCGACGCCTTCCTTGTCGATCAGTTCCCGCGCGGCGGTCTGACCCTTGACGGGATTGGATTCGTCGTCGCGGCGAACAAGCTCAAGCTTCCTTCCGCCGAGCACGCCGCCTTTCGCATTGATCTCGTCGATCGCAATGGTAAGCCCGCGGGTGATCCCCTCGCCCGATTTGGCGGATGGTCCGGAAAGCGCCGCCACCAGGCCGATCTTGACGGGGTCGGCCGCCATCGCAGGCCTGCCAACGAGGCTTCCCACCGCGATCCCGGCGGGAAGAACAAGAGCTTGGCGACGCGTCAGATTTGTCGGCATTTGAGCAAACTCCCCTTGAAATGTCGTTTCGCAGGACTTTTCCGCTGGCTGAGGCCAGCCCCAGTCCGTTTAACTTTAAGCAAACGGTATGCCACAACCACAGGAATCACAACGGTAGTCTGAACCGCGACCGGCTTCCTGCCCGCTTTCGTTTTCAACGGCCCCTTGAACGGGGCCCGTCGAAGATTGCGAAGAGGACTTCGCATCGCGGCCCGAACGCGAGGCCTGCGCCGGCCATATTGCCGTCCCTGAGGCAAATTGCACAGATTGTAGCCGCAACGATGCGCGGGGTGCGCGTGGGGAATTTTTCGTTCACAATAGGGGTTCTTAGACAAAGGTCGGGCTTGTCGAAATGCCGTGACAGCCGCTCTTCCCCTTAGCCGCGCAAAATGCACAACCCAACAGGGAAACCGATGTCTCGCATATCCTTGAAATCCTCGATCATAGGCATGACGGCGATCTGTCTGTCTGTAGTCCTCACACATGAATCGAGAGCGGATGCCGCGAGCTGCCCCTCCCCGATCCCGCTCGGCCTGACGACCGCGCTCACCGGCAATCTGGCGCTGCTTGGCACGCAGGCCCGCAACGGTGTCGAATTCGCGGTCGATGAGATCAACGCCAACGGCGGCATCGACGGCAAGAAGCTGGCGCTGGCGACGGAAGATACCGGCGCGTCGAGCACGGACGCGCTCAACGCCATGAACCGCATTCTCGAGGGCAAGCCGCTTATTATCTTCGGCTCGATGATCAGCCCGCATGTGTTCGCCCAAACGGAAGCCGTCACCAAATCGGAAACGCCCTTCCTGGTCGGCGCGACCAACGGAAAGGTGACCGCTCAAGGCAGCAAATGGCTGTTCCGCACCCACGTCCATGACGGACAGCTCGCCGATCTCATCCCGGAATATCTGGTGAAGTCGC
>Ga0209167_10000154_pt1 | contig 66611 bp, 63 predicted proteins | sample Coa_R1_9_FD_187154 | JGI IMG/M metagenome (GOLD analysis project Ga0209167, IMG submission 187154) | Surface soil microbial communities from Centralia Pennsylvania, which are recovering from an underground coalmine fire - Coalmine... | ecosystem: Environmental > Terrestrial > Soil >... | reverse complement strand
CAGATCGCCGGCGGTGAAATCCCCTGAGGTCGACGTCGCAACCGTCAGCCCATAGGGGTTCAGCTGTCCGAACTTCGGGTCGATCGTCGAGCCGATGACGACCTGTTTTTTGAGGAGCTTTAAGATCGAGGTGTCGTCCTCTCGGACGGGATGACCGGCCGGCGCCGAGACCGAGTTCATGGAGGCGCCCGGCAGAAGGTTGGAACGGCCGACGCAGCCGGCCAGGACCAATAAGCCAATTATCGCAGTCGCAATTGCAGTTCGTTTCATCTCTCTACGCTAGGCGAGGGATGTGAAAAAATTCTGAAAACTCCGCCGCAACCGCTCTGCAACGTTGCGGCGCGACGATGGCCTGATGCAGAAGGATGCACTGGCCACGGCCCGCCGCCTCTTCGAACGCGATCGCCGGCGTTCCACGGAACCGCACGTGCTGGAGACCCTGCTTCGCTTCGGTCACGGCGCCCTGTCCTATGCGCTGCGCAGCCGCATCCGCATCCTGCTCTTGCGGGCGGGCGAGCTCTACCGGGAGGCTTCGCCGGCTCTTGCCCGTCTGGGAATCGACGTTGATGCCTGGCCCGCTCCTCCGGCGGGGCTTTTCGTCGTTGAAGAACGCGCGCTTTTTCTGCGGTCGCGCAGCCCGATGACGGTGGCGCACGAGTTCGGTCACGCGCTGGACTGCGCGCTGGGCGGCGGCGTCTATCGCAGCAGCATCGATCCCCAAGTTCGCGCGCTCTTTGCCGCCGCGCAAACGTTCGTGACGCCCTACGCCGCTACCGGCGTCGACGAATACTTCGCCGAGTCGTTGCGAGCGTACGTCGAGGCCAACGACTGCGCCTCGCCGTGGCCACGCGCTACGCGGGCACGCCTGCGTCACGGCGACCCCGGAATGCACGACTACGTCGAGACGCTCTTCGAGCGCGACTTCGGCGAGCGGCTCGATTTAGGAAAAGTCGTCTCTATTTGACCGACTGTACTTGGGCGAGGCTCACGCCGCCGGCGTGGTTCGTCCACGAGCTGCGAATGTAGCTGATGACCGCGGCGATCCGATCGTCGGAGATCTGCCCCTTCCAGCTGGGCATGATGCCGCTATAGGCGGCATTGTTTACCATTACTCGGCCTTCGAGGCCGTTCTTTACGATCGCAATCACCGCGATCGGATTGCCGGTAACGACGGCGTTGCCGGCCAGCGGCGGAAAGGCTCCGGAAACGCCTTGACCGTTGGTCTGGTGGCAGCTGGAGCAGTCGGTCAGATAGACGGTCGCGCCGTCGCTGGCCGAGGCCGGATTCTTCATCGCGGCCGACGCCGAAGCCGCCGCGCTCGTGGCGTTGGAACTCTTGGCACATCCCGCCAACGCCAGCAAAAGCGCGAGCGTGATAACGATTCTCATGCGACTCTCCGAGGACGAGCGCTCATCGCCCAGACGAGCGCCACGAGCAAGAAATTGGCCACCAGCGAACTTCCGCCGTACGAGATAAAGGGCAGCGTAATGCCGGTCAGCGGCAGCAGGCCGATCACTCCGGCCACGATGATCACGACTTGAAATCCGAGCGTTGCGCCGAGCCCCGCGGCGAGCAGCTTCGTATACAGATCCGGCTGTTCGAGCCCGGTGGCGAGAATGCGACGCACGAGATCGAGAAAGATCGCCAAGACGACGACCGCGCCGATCAGTCCGAACTCCTCGGCGAGGGCGGCATAGACGTAGTCGGTCGCCACGTCCGGAATGAACTGCGGGTGGCCCAGGCGATACCCGGTTCCCGCCAAACCGCCCGCCGCCAGCGAATAGTAGGATTGCGAAGACTGGAAGCCGGCGCCGAGCGGATCCGCGAAGGGATGGAACCAGACCGCGATGCGCGTCTGCACGTACGGATAATGGTGCACGGCCCAGAATGCGCCGGCGGCAAATAAGAGTGCGCCGAATACCACGATGTCGATCCGGCGCGTCGCCACGAAGAGCAGCGTGGCAAACGTTGCCAGCAGCAGGGTCGCCATGCCGAGATCGCGCTGCACGACCAAGATGGCCATCGAGGCGCCCCAGCCGATAAAGAGCGGCCCCAGATATTTCAGGTTGGCGCGCAACGACCACGGCCGCGCCGCGGCGATAACGTCGGCCATCTCGGCCAGATAAGCCGCCAAGAAGAGCACGATGCAGAGCTTGATCAGCTCGATCGGCTCGTACTGGACCGGCCCGACCTTGATCCACAGGCGAGCACCGTTGATCTCGACGCCGAAGAGAATCAGCAGTGCGAAGAGCGCAAGCGACGCCACGACCCAGAGGTATTTGAAGGCCGCGAAACGGCGAAACTGCGTGAAGACGGGCCCCGCGACCAGGGCCAATCCCAGCGAGAGCAGCAGCCAAAGTTGCTGCCGGTGCGCGAGATCCGGCTTGAGCCGCGCGACCATCGCGAGGCCGAACGCCGCCAGAACGACCGCGAGTGCGGGAATGACGTCGTCGCGAACGCTCGTCGCCGGCTGCCACAGCACCCACGCCATCGCAAGTACGGCCAGCGCAACGAGCATCCATGGCGGACCGATCGCTCCGGCCGGCGCAAAAGAGAGTATCAGCGCGGCAACGGCCAGCGCGACGCTCATCGGCAGCACACGCCGAACGAGTAGCGCGGTCAGTGCGCGAGCACCGCGGCCGCAAGAAACCCGATGGCCGCCGCGACGCCGGTCACCACGCGCGCGATTCTCGGGTTCCGAAAGGGCGCGCCGCTCGCCGGAAAGATTGCTCCGGCGTCGTCTTCAAACCGCGCGACGAGAATCTGTTCGCCCAGCTCGCTGGCCTCCAGTCGCTCCAACAGGGTTTGCCGCTCGCTCGCTCCGGCGATGCGCCGCCCGAGAAGGACGATCGCGTCGCCGGGAATCAGTCGCACGTTCGAGATGCCGACGTCGAGCACCGGGGCGGCGGCAAACGCGCGCGCCAGTACGGGGACCGGGCGCTCCTCCATCACGTCGTCATTGCAAAGCGGCACGATCGCGCCGGCACGCGCCAGATACGCCGCCGTCGCTCCAGCATGGATCACATACGCAAAGCCTTGCACCACGATCACCGCCGTCAACGATGCGGCCGCGGTCACGTAATCGTCGTGGTTGGCCGTGTTCGCGTAGAGCGCGCCGTTCACTCGCGTCAAAACGGCCAGCATGGCGGTTGCGGCCGCCTGCGGCCGGTCGATGGCGCGCCGGAAGAGCGGGCTGCGCATTCGGCCTTGACACTCGGCGCGAAGCCGCGCGAGCAACGCGGACTCCACCGGAAGGCCGCCCATCTGCCCAAAGCCTCGCGCAACCGCCAGCAGCCACGTGCCGGGGCCCAACTGTAAACTCAAGCACGACGTGCGGTCGCCGCGGATTGCAAGCGTCATCCCGCACGCACCGACGACACGACCAGCCGCGTCGTTCCTACGTCGATTTCATCGCCTTCGCGAACTTCGATGGTTTCGGTGACGCGGCGCCCGTTGAGAAACGTGCCGTTGCGACTGCGCAGGTCTTCGACGTAGACGACGCCGCCGTGGCTCGACAAGCGCGCGTGCTGCCGGCTGACCTCGGGATCGCGCAACGCGATGCCGGCCTCCTTCGAGCGGCCAATATCCAGAGGCGGCCGCACGCGCTGCGAACGCCGTCCACTTCGTTCGACGATCTCGAGGTCGACCTGCATCGGCGTCAAGCTGCCGATCTCGGCTGCGGCGCGCACGCGCGGATGCGCTGCCAGCAGCGCCACTGCGGCCAGGGCCGCGGTGATCTCCAGCGATCCCACGCGCATTTGCGTCGTGAAGCCGGCAACGGCAGCCAGAGCGATCATGCCGATTCAAATCTCATTCGCGTGTTTCCAAAGAGCAGCTCATCTCCATCGCGCAGCGCTTCGACGCTCACCCGCCGGCCGTTGACGAACGTGCCGTTCGTCGAACCTAAATCCCGGACGACGGGCTGCGCGCCGTCAATCTCAACGATCGCGTGGGCGCGTGAAACGCTGGGATCGACCAGGGCGATCTCGCTCTCCTCGCCTCGCCCCACGCGGGTCGCTCCCTCGATAAAATATACCCTATCCGGGGGCACGCCCTTGACCATCCGCAAAGAAAACTGCGTGTCGCGCGAGCCGGCCTCTTCGACCTCGATCGCAACGGCACCCAATGGCACGCTCGCGCGAGGCGCCATCACAACCCGTGCCTCGCCGCCGGTGAACGTGACGCCGACTTTCGCGGCCAGGTCGTGCAACAGTTCGGCCCAAGCTCGCTGGAGATACTCCGCGTGCTCGGCGAGGCGTTCAAAGTCTTCGGGGCTCACATAGACGGCATAGGCCGCCGGAGCGTCGAGCCGGCCTTCGTCGGCGCGGGTCTGTGCCTCCATCGTCGAGACGAGTTTCCGCGCGATCTGCGCGGGCTCGACGTCGCTGGGAAACGTCTTGGCAAAAGCTCGCTCGATGAACTGCGCGCACGCCTGTTCGATCTTCTCCAAGAAGCTCACTGCCGGGGCACCAATCGGGCGATGTAGAATCCGTCGCGCCCGTCGATCCCCGGCGGCACGAGCACGTCGCCGGCATCGGTCAGCAGCGGCTCGTAAGCCGCCGGCACCGGGCCGCGTTCGAAGTTCTCTCGCGCCAAGAACCACTCCATCACTTCCGTCGTTTCGCGCGGGTCCGTCGAGCAAACCGCGTAGACCAGCGTCCCGGACGGATCGACATGACGAGCCGCTTGCTCGAGAAGCGCTCGCTGTGTGATGGCGAGCCGTTCGCCGTCGGTACTCTGCTTCTTCCAGCGCGCCTCGGGTTGGCGCCCGACGATGCCGGTTCCCGAGCATGGGGCGTCGAGCAGCACGCGATCGAAATGCTGCTCCCTCGGAAGCAGCGCTTGCGTCGCGTCACCCGTGACGATGCCGGCGACGACGTCCGCTCGTTCCAAACGCTGCGCCAGAGTAGCGGCCTTGCGCGGATCGCCCTCGACGCAGAGCAGCGTCCCATCGCCGGCGAGCCGCGCTCCAATTTGCAGCGCCTTGTTTCCACGCCCGCTGCAAACGTCCAGGATGCTCTCGCCGGGCTGCGGAGCGAGAACGTCGGCAACCATCGCGGAGCTCTCCGACTGCGGCCACCAGCGGCCATCACCGGCCGCCTCGGAGATCTGCCCGCGCTCCACCAGCAGCGACTCCGCCACCAAGGGTGACCGGCGCGTCTCTACTCCCGCCGCCGCAAGCTGCGCGGCCGCGTCGTCCATCGTAGCGCGGAGCACGTTGACGACGAGCGCCGGGCCGGCCGGCGCGTTGACGGCCCGGCAGATCTCTTCGAGCCGCCCGCTAAAGACTTCCCGCCACTGACGCACGAGCCAGGTGGGAAGCGAGTAGCGCGTTGCGAGATACTCGTCCTCGTCGACGAAAAGCTCCCGCCCGGGCACCGGCGGCCGCTCGCGAAGAAAGCGCCGCAGCACCGCATTGACTAAGTTTCCCACCCCGCGATGGCCGAAGCGTTTGGCAAGGTTGACGAACTCGAATAACGTTGCATGTTCGTCGGCGCGCGTATAGACCAACTCGTACACTGCCAGTCTTAGAATCTCCGCAATCGCCGCCGGCAGTTCGGACAACGGCCTCGTCAGCAGCGGGTTTATATACCAGTCGAGCGTGCGGCGCATCTTGATCGCGCCGTAAGCGAGCTCGGCGGCAAATGCAACGTCGCGGCTACTCAAGCCGGCGCGACGCACGCGATAATCGAAGGCCGCGTGCGCCCCGCGTGCACTCTCCCCGCTGGTAGGAAAAACGTCGCCGACAACCCGCAGCGCCAGTTCTCGCGCAGTCATCCCACCGAGCGCCGGTACTCGGCGCCGCTCATCTTTCCGCGATTTGGCGCAATCAACTCGTCGATGACCAGTTCTCCGGAGTCGCCGACGTGCGCGCGCAGAATCTTGACGATCTCGCCGTTGATTTCGGCGCGCGCGGCGGGTTGCGGCGCGTAGGCGCGAACGGCGCGCACGATCCGTTCGGGCGCCCAACTCAAATCGATTCGCAAGTCCTCTTTGACCATGGGGCGCGTCAGAGTCGGCTCGCCGCTTTGCGGATGGGCGGCGAGTTCACCGCGTTGCGCTGAGTCGATGCACTGGGCCAGCAGCTGCGCGCCCAGCGCAGCCAAGCGATCGTGAAGCTCGCCATAACTCTCGTCCGGATCTACGGCGATGCGTTGCTGCACGACGATCTCACCCGTATCCAAGCCGGCGTCCATCAGCATGATCGAAACGCCGGTCTCCGCTTCGCCTTGCAGGATCGCGGTCTGAATCGGGGTTGCCCCCCGGTACTTCGGAAGCAGCGACGGATGAACGTTGAGCGCCCCGAGCCGAGGAAGCGCGAGCAGCTCTCGCGGCAGAATGCGCCCGTACGACGCGAGCGCGAAAAGATCGAAGCCTTCGCCAGCCATTTCACGCGCGAAGCTGCGAAGCTGCAACGGTTCGTAGACGGGCAAACCAAGCTCGAGCGCCACCTTTTTCACGGGACTGCTCTGCAGGCGATGCCCTCGCCCGGCGGGGCGATCCGGTTGCGTGACCGCGCCCGCGCACTGGGTACGCTCCGCCACGACGCGAAGGCTCGGCACGGCAAAGGCGCTCGTGCCAAAGAAGAGCGTTTTCACGCCTCCGCCGTCTCTTTTTCCTCTTCGCTTACGGCGGCCCGCAAATTCTTTGCCCGGTCGATGTAGAGCGCGCCGTTCAAATGGTCGATCTCGTGCTGCAGGCACTGGGCGAGCAGGCCTTCACCTTCGATCCTTATCTTCGCTCCGTGGCGATCCAAGCCGGTGACGACGGCGCGCTTGAAGCGCGCGATCTCGCCGACGATGCCGGGCACCGAAAGACAGCCCTCGCGAAGCTCGATCTCTTCAGTGAGCTCTTCGATCTTCGGGTTGATGACCACCGCCGGCTCGTGTTCGTCGTCGTGGACGTCCATGACGAATATCCGCTTCGAAACGTTGATCTGCGGCGCTGCCAGGCCGACGCCCGGCGCCGCGTACATCGTTTCGAACATGTCGTCGATCAGCTGCTGAAAAAGCGGCTCCCGAATCTCCTTGGGATTAACGCGCTTGGCCACCCGCCGAAGCGTCGGGTGGCCGTCGGTCAAGATCTCGCGGATATACGGCATAGCGGGCGGCTATTCGCGCTTCGCGCCGCCCACTACTGTTACTTTGTGGTTCGAAAGGAGCTCACCAGGAAGTGTGGGACGCAGTTACGTCCACCATCGTTCCAGAAGAGGCTGACATACTGATTCGGCCCGATGATGTAGCCCGTTCCCGACGGACCCGCGATCGCCGATTCGTAGTACACCGGATTGGAGTATTTCGGCGTCGCATGCGGTTTGGGGATCTGCGATTCATTGATACCCGTAAAGGGCCCGGTAAACGTCGAGGCTCCGTCCGACTGCGATAGCAGGAAGTCGAACTCGTTGCTTGGCGGCAACTGACCCTTTGTAGAGATGTAAATATTCCCCAGCGCCTTGGGAGCGTTCTTCGAGTTGGGTATCGGGTAGAGCACTAAGAGTTGGTTCGAACTCGGAGGACCGCCGCAGTTTCCCGTCGGCCCAGAGCTGGGGCCGGGACCCGGGAGGCCGTTGTTCGCACCGTTGCACGCCGCTAAGACGGCCGCAACGGAAAGCAGAGAGATGAAGAGTGCGCCTTTGGGTTTTCTCATGGTAGAAGAATCCTCGTTCAGCGGTAGCCTGACCTGTGAGCCCTAATGGGAATTCCCTTAGAGAATGTACCCGGAAAGGTCGGCGTTGGCTACCACGCCGGCCAGCCGCTTCCGTACGTAATCGCCATCGACCACGATAGTGCCGCCGCTCTCGGGGGCCTCGAAGCTGACGTCTTCGAGCATCCGCTCGAGCACGGTATGGAGGCGACGAGCGCCGATGTTTTCGGTCTGCTCGTTCACCGTCATGGCGAAGTTAGCGAGCTGTTCGACGGCGTCGTCGCGGAAGTCGAGCGTGACGCCGTCGGTGGCAAGCAGCGCTTTGTACTGCTCGACCAAAGCGTTCTTGGGCTGGGTCAAGATCGTCTTGAAATCCTCGGCCGTCAGCGAATCGAGCTCGACCCGAATCGGCAAGCGGCCCTGCAGCTCGGGAATCAGATCCGACGGCTTGCTCATGTGGAACGCGCCCGCGGCAATAAACAAGACGTGATCGGTCTTGATCGGGCCGTGTTTGGTGTTGACCGTAGAGCCTTCGACGATCGGCAGGATGTCGCGCTGCACGCCCTCGCGCGAGACGTCGGGACCGCCGCGCTGCTGCGAACCCGCGACTTTGTCGATCTCGTCGATGAAAATAATGCCGTCCTCGGCGGCGCGGCGGAGCGCCTCTCGCTTGACTGCATCCATGTCGATGAGTTTCGCGGCCTCTTCCTGCTCGAAGATGCGCAGCGCTTCAGCGACCGTGACGCGCTTCTTCGTCCGGCGTTTGGGCAGAATGCCGCCGAGCATCTCACCGAGGTCGCCGCTCTGATCCATGCCGCCGCCGATGACGCCGATCGGCAACGACGCAGTTTCCTCGACCTCGATCTCGATCAGCCGCACGTTGTAGAACCCGCGCTCGATCTCGCCGCGCGTTTGGTCGCGTACCCGCTGTGCATCGGGGGAGACGCTGACCGGTGCCGTGTGCTGCTGTGCGGAGACGTTGCCTCCAAAAATCGAGCCAAGTGCCGCGCCGAGCGGATTTCCCGGCGATCCCGACCCGGGCGGACGCGTCTCGGGATGAAGCACGTCGATGACGCGCTCGACCGCGTGGCTGGCCGCAAGGTCGCGCACTTCCTCGCGCCGCTCGTCCATAACCGTTCGAATCGCGTCTTCCACGAGATCGCGCACCATCGATTCCACGTCGCGGCCGACGTAGCCAACCTCGGTATATTTCGTCGCTTCGACCTTGATGAAGGGCGCACCGACCAGCGCCGCCAGACGCCGAGCGATCTCGGTCTTGCCGACCCCGGTTGGACCGATCATCAGAATGTTCTTCGGCGTGATCTCGTCGCGCAAATCTTCGCGGGCGCGGGCGCGGCGGTAACGGTTGCGCAGCGCAATCGCGACCGCGCGCTTCGCCTTGGCTTGGCCGACGATGTGCTTGTCGAGTTCCTCGACGATTTGCCGCGGCGTCAATGTTGCCGGATCGAGCGTAGTTGCCAACATCTGCGTCATGGAAGGGTTTCCACGACGATGTCGGTGTTCGTGTAGATGCAAATCTCGGCGGCAATCTCGAGCCCTTTGCGCGCGATCTCGTCCGCCGAAAGCGAGGTGTTGCGCAACAGCGCGGAGGCTGCTGCCTGCGCGTAGGGGCCGCCGCTGCCAATCGCCGCAACGCCTTGATCGGGTTCGATGACGTCGCCGGTACCGGAGAGCATGAAAAGGTGCTCGGGGTTTCCGACGATCATCAGCGCCTCCAAGCGCCGTAACGCGCGATCCTGACGCCAATCCTTGGCCAACTCGACCGCCGCGCGCGTCAGGTCTTTGAACTCCGCGAACTTGCCTTCGAACTTTTCGAGCAGGGTAATGCCGTCGGCGGCCGAGCCGGCGAAACCGGCCAAGACCTTGCCGCCGGAAATCTTGCGCACCTTGCGCGCCCCATGCTTGACGATGGTCTTATCGAGGGTCACCTGGCCGTCCCCGGCGATCGCCAACTTTCCGTCCCGGCGGACGGCCAAAATCGTAGTCGAGCGAACCTGCATGCCTCCGTCTCTACCCGACCGGCGCCATAACGGTTTCAGAGGCGAACCGCTCGATCGCGGCAAGCGCGCGCTCGGCCATCATCCGCCGCCGCTCTTTTTTCCCAAGCTTCGTCCCCTTGTCGTCCTGAGCTAGTCGAAGGTCGAAGGAGCCCCACGTCACGTTCGACGGCTGAAAATCCACGGTGTCACGATTCTGCAGATGCGCGAGCACGGCGCCGAACGCCGTTTCGCGCGGAAAGTCGACCGCCCGCAGGCCCAGGATTTCGCGGGCGGCGTGGATGCCCGTCATCGCGCCGCACGCTGCCGCTTCCACGTAGCCTTCCGCGCCCGTAATCTGTCCCGCGAAGTAAAGGCAGCGCGTGCCGCGCAGCCGCAAACGCTCGTCGAGCAGGCGCGGAGAATCGATGAAGGTGTTGCGGTGCATTACGCCGAGCCTCAGCCACTCGGCGTGCTGCAGACCGGGAAGCTTCCCAAAAACCTCTTTCTGAGCCGGCCACGCCAGTCGCGTCTGGAAGCCGACGAGGTTGTAGGCGCTGGCCTCGGCGTTCTCTTTACGCAGCTGCACGACGGCGAACGGAGTCTGGCCGGTGCGCGGATCGCGCAAGCCGACCGGTTTGAGCGGGCCGAAACGCAAGACATCGTCGCCTCGGTCAGCCATCTCCTCGATCGGCAGGCAGCCCTCGAAATATCGCGTCTCTTCAAAGTCTTTCGCCGGATGGCGCTCGAGCGTGCGCAGGCCGGCGAGCAGCTCGGCGTACTGCGCGCGATCGAGCGGAATGTTCAGATAGTCATCGCCGGCGCCTTTATCGTAACGCGACTTTCGGTACATGAACGATTCGTCGATCGAGTCGGCTGCGACGATCGGGGAAGCCGCATCGTAATAATGAAGCCTCGACCCCACGAGTGCGTCGAGCATCGCCAGAAACTCGTCGCTGGGCAGCGGTCCGCAGGCGACGATTACGGGCCGATCGACGCGGATATCGCGAACCTCTTCTCGGTGCAGCGCGATCCGCGGCTCTCTCGCAATGCGCGATTCGACCAGCGCGGCGAAGCCCGCGCGATCGACGGCAAGCGCTCCGCCCGCCGGGACGGCGCTCTCCCGCGCCGAGGTGACGATCAGCGATCCTAGACGCGCAAGCTCTTCTTTGAGCAAGCCGACGGCGTTTTCGAGCGCCGAGCCGCGAAACGAGTTGCTGCAAACCAGCTCCGCCAGCGCGCCCGACGTATGCGCCGGACCGCTGCGATTCGGACGCATCTCGTACAGGTCCACCTCGGCGCCGCAGCGCGCAGCCTGCCACGCCGCTTCGCAGCCCGCCAGACCACCGCCGATAATGGTCAATCGTTCCATTTTTCCTTGACCGGCGAGTTAGGCTTCGACGGGTTCTTTCTCGTCGGGTGACTCCGCCTCCACGAGGTGCGTGCGGTCGGCGGCACACTCCAAGCGTACCGTCCCTCCGCGGCGCGTCTTGCTGACGACATACGAGCCGCAGACCGGGCAGCGCTGCGCGACGACGGGATCCCACGAGATGAAATCGCAGTTCGGATAGTTGGCGCAGCCATAGAACGTGCGGCCCTTTTTCGAGCGACGCTCGACGATCGCGCCGGCGCACTTGGGGCACGGGACGCCCGTCTCCTTGACGATTGGCTTTGCAGTCTTACATTCGGGATATCCGGTACACGAGATAAAACGCCCGAATCGCCCGGTTTTTATCACCATCGGGCGGCCGCACTTGGGGCAGATTTCGTCCGTCGGCTCGTCACGCAGCTCCAAGCGGGGCAGCCTCTTTTCGGCTTCCTCGAGCTCAGTCGAGAATGGACCGTAAAAGCGGCGCAATAGGGTGACCCAGTCCTCGTGGCCCTCCGCTACCTTGTCGAGGTCGCCTTCCATCTGCGCCGTGAAAGCGAGATTGAGGATCTTTGGAAAATGCTCGACGAGCAGGTCGTTCACCGCCGTGCCGATCTCGGTCGGCACGAAACGCCGCTCTTGCTGCGTAACGTAGCCCCGGGCCTGAATCGTCTCTACGATCGTCGAGTAGGTCGACGGGCGCCCGATACCGTTCTCTTCGAGCGCCTTGACTAGCGCGGCTTCGGTGTAACGCGGCGGCGGTTCGGTAAAATGCTGCTTGGGCTCTAGTTTGCGGCAGTCGAGGTCTTCCTTCTCTTGCAGTTCCGGTAGCCGGACGCGGCCCTTTGCAGCGCCCTCCTCGTCTTTGCCCTCGTCGTAGACGCGGGTGAAGCCGGGAAAACGCATCACCGTGCCGGTCGCGCGGAACCCGTATTCGCCGGCTGTCACGTCGACGACGGTCTGATCGAAGAGCGCCTGCGACATCTGCGAGGCGACGAAACGTTCCCAGATCAGCGTGTATAGCCGAAGCTCCTCTCGTTTGAGGTGGCGGGCGAGGCTCTCCGGCGTATGCAAAACCGAGGTCGGCCGAATCGCTTCGTGCGCGTCCTGCGCGCCTTCGCGAACCGCGTGACGGCGCCCGCTATGGAACGCCTCGCCGTACTCGGCAACGATGAACTCGCGGGCTGCGTCGCGCGCCTGATCGCTGATTCGCGTCGAGTCGGTGCGCATGTAGGTAATCAACCCCACGGTGCCCTCACTCGCCCCGAGGTCGACGCCCTCGTAGAGCGCCTGGGCGACTTGCATCGCGCGGCGGACGCGCATTTTTAGCTTGCGCGAGGCCTCTTGCTGAAGCGTCGAGGTGGTGAACGGTGCGGGCGCGTTACGCCGAACTTCGCGCTTTTTGATCGAGCCGACGCGGTACGCGGCGCCTTCGAGGGCCCGCAGCGCCGCATCCGTTTCGGCCTGCGTACGCAGCTCGAGCTTCTTGCCGCCGTGCGCGACGAGCTCGGCGGCAAACTGGACGTCGGAACCGGTTACCGTCGCGGCTCGGGTCTGCGCCAAGAATGCCGTAACGCTCCAGTATTCCTTAGGAATGAAGGCCGCAATCTCGCGCTCCCGGGTGACGATCAGCCTGACCGCCACGGACTGCACGCGCCCCGCGGAGAGCCCGCCGCGCACTTTTGCCCAGAGCAACGGCGAGATTTTATATCCGACGAGCCGGTCGAGAATTCGCCGGGCCTGCTGAGCGTTGACGCGGTCCATGTCGATATGATGGGGGTCTTTGAGCGCCGCCAGCGCCGCCGCTTTCGTGATCTCGTGAAGCTCGATTCGCTTGGGATCGGGGAGTTTGAGCAGCTCGGCCAGATGCCACGCGATCGCCTCACCCTCGCGATCCGGATCGGTAGCGAGGTACACGTCCGTCGCGCTTTTCACGGCGGTCCGCAACTCCTTGATCACGTCGCCTTTGCCTTTGATGGTCAAGTACCGCGGCGAGAAATCGTTCTCGACGTCGACCCCCAGCGTGCTTTTCGGAAGGTCGCGCACGTGCCCCACCGACGCCTTCACCGCGTATCGCGCGGGAAGAAACTTCTTGATGGTCCTCGCTTTCGTCGGCGATTCGACGATGATGAGGGGCTTTTTCACGGGCCTTAGTATACAGCCGGGGTCAAGGCCCGGCAAATTTCACAGTTTATTCCGAGCGGAATCGGTAGTTTATCCCGAGCACTTCGACGGAGGACGAGCGTGTGAATTTGCATGATTCGGCAAAATCCTCTATGATTGCGTGCAAAAGCGCCACGAGCGCTGTCCACTAACGCTTATCGTCCCCGGGGACGAGGAGGAATGAATGGACTCGGATTCCACGATGAACGGCGGTCCGGCAATGCCGGAAGCGAAACCGCGCCGTAAGGCACGTCGCCGCAAAGCCGTTGCAGCCGTTGCCGTGAAGAAGGCCGCTAATGGCCGGAAGAAGGCAACGAACGGACGCAAGAAAGGGGCTCGCAAAGCCGCTCGCAAGGTCCGTAAGACCACTCGTAAGGTAGCGCGTAAGGTTCGTAAGGTCGTACGCAAGGCCGGCCGCAAGGCTAAAAAAGCCGTCCGCAAGGGCGCGCGCAAAGCCCGTAAAGCCGTTCGCAAGGGCGCGCGCAAAGCCCGCAAGACCACCCGCCGCAAAACGGGTGTCGCGAAAGCCGGCGTTCGTAAAGCCGTCCGGCGTAAACGCAAGGGCGGCCGTAAGAAGAAAGCCTAGCGCGTAGCGGAAGAAAGAACGACGGGCGATCGCAAATGCGACCGCCCGTTTTTCATTTGCCGCCGGCCGGCGAGCCTCAAATCAGGTCGGGCGCTTTGCCGTCGTGTTCCTCGACCCAATGACACGCGGCGAAATGCCCAGGTGCGTATTCGCGCAGCGGCGGCACCTCGGTTTTGCAGCGATCGAACGCCAGCGGGCAGCGAGTATGAAAGCGGCACCCCGGCGGAGGATTGACCGGCGACGGGATGTCGCCCGTCAGAACGATGCGCTTTCGCCGTTTCTCCACGACCGGGTCGGGAATCGGAATGGCTGAGAGCAACGCCTGCGTGTATGGATGGAGCGGGTTCTCGTAAAGGTCGTCGCGGTACGCGAGTTCGACGAGCTTGCCGACGTACATGACCGCAACCCGAGTCGAGATATGGCGCACGACCGAGAGGTCGTGAGCGATGAAAAGGTACGTCAGCTTGAACTTGGCCTGCAGGTCTTCTAGCAGGTTGATGACCTGTGCCTGAATGGAGACGTCCAAGGCCGAGACGGGCTCGTCGCAGACGATGAAGCGGGGCTGGACCGCGAGTGCGCGAGCAATCCCGACGCGTTGGCGCTGACCTCCGGAAAACTCGTGCGGATACCGGTTCGCGTGATAGGGCTGCAGGCCGACGAGGCTTAGCAGCTCCCGAACGCGGTCGTCGACGTCCTTTCCGCTTGCGAGCTTGTGAATGCGGATCGGCTCCGCGATGATATCTCCGATCGACATGCGCGGATTCAACGAAGCGAAGGGATCCTGGAAGATGATCTGCACCGCGCGGCGCAGACGGCGGATTTCGCCCCGGTTCATCGTCAGGATGTTCCGTTCTTCGAAGTCGATCTCGCCTTTGGTCGCCGGCAGCAGGCGCAGTAAGAGACGGCCGACCGTCGTCTTGCCGGAACCCGACTCGCCGACGAGCCCCAGCGTTTCGCCCTCTTGGATCGTAAAGCTGACGCCGTCGACGGCGCGGACGTCGGCGACGTGGCGCGAGGTCAGTCCGGCGTAGATCGGAAAGTATTTGTAGAGCTCCTTCGCCTCGATCAAAGCGCCGTCGGTCATCAGCTGCCGGCCGGTATCGTCGGAAGCTCGCGCATCGCTTCGGGGCGCTGATCGCGCGCGCGCTCGTCGTAGAGGTAGCAGCGGGCCACGTGGCCGGCGCCGAAATCGTAGAGCGGAACGGGCTGATCGCAGATCGGCATGCGGTAGGCGCAACGCGGCGCAAACGCGCACCCCGGCGGGAGATGCAGCAAATTCGGCGGCTGGCCCGCAATCGGCTCGAGGCGCTTGCGTTCGCTGCGATCGAGGCGCGGCAGTGAGGCCAAAAGCCCTTGCGTGTACGGCATGCGCGGCTCGGCAAAGATCTGCTCGGCAGTTCCGTACTCCACCATGTTGCCGCCGTACATGACCAGGACGTTCTTGCAGAACTCCGCCACGACTCCTAAGTCGTGCGTGATCAGAATGATCGCGGCTCCCGTCTCGTGCTGGAGTTCGGCCATCAGCTCCAAGACTTGGGCTTGAATCGTTACGTCGAGCGCGGTGGTCGGTTCGTCGGCAATCAGGAGCTCCGGATTACACGAAAGCGCCATCGCGATCATCACGCGCTGGCGCATGCCACCCGAGAACTGATGCGGATAGTCGCGCAGCCGCTTTTCGGGTTGCGGGATACGAACCTTGCTCAGCATCTCGACGACGCGATCGCGCGCTTCACGCGGCCCCAGCCCCAGATGCAGGCGCACGGCTTCGGAGATCTGCTCGCCGATGTTCAGCACCGGATTGAGCGACGTCATCGGATCCTGAAAGATCATTGCGATCCGATGGCCGCGAATCTTACGCATCTCGGCTTCGCTCTTGGCCGGCAAGCTTTCACCACGCAACGCGATGCGATCGGCGGTGACGGTTGCGTTGCGCGCCAAGAGCCGCATGATGGAGAGGGCCGTTACCGATTTCCCCGAGCCGGACTCGCCCACGATGCCCAGCGTTTCACCGATATCCAGCGAGAACGAGAGGCCGTTGACCGCCGTTACCGGCCCGTCTTCGGTGCGAAAGGTCGTCCGAAGGTTCTTGACCTCTAGCAGCTCCACGGGCCCCTAGATACCCGTGAGCGAAAGCACGAAGGCCGACACGACGAAGACGACGGCGACAAAGCCGGTGAGTCGCTTGAGCTGCTCTTCGGCGCCCAGCCGGCCGTGATAGGAGCTCTCGACTCGGCCCCCGATGGTGCCGGTCAGCCCCTCCTGTTTGGTCGTTTGGATCGCGAGCAAGAAAATCAGCGCGATGGCGGCCAGCACGAAAATGCCCGCGATGCCGTGCGTTAGCCAGCCGGCATGCAGTGCGATCGCCGTCTTTGGCTCCACCTGCGGCACGACGGGTGCGTTGGGGGGTGGTACGGCTCCGGCGGGTAGCGTTGCGGCGGCCGATGGCAAAACCTTGGCGGTTGCCGCGGCCAGGACGAACAAGGGATTCAAGTGGCTCTTCTCTTCCTTAAATAGGCAATGGCGGCATCTTCTCTACGACCGCAGGCCTCAAGCTGCCTGCACGAGGCCTTCGGCACGAAGTAATCGCCCGCGGCCGGCCGAAGAGCCGAGAGTGGCCGAACTAGAGGGGCTGACCGAAGCGGTCTCCACGATCGTTCCGCTCAAGAACCGGCGGGTTTGGCGCGACCTGGCGCGCATCCTATCGACCATTTTCAATCCGTTCCTCACCGCGCTCGCGCTGTTCTTGATCTTGGCGCACATCGGCGCCAAGGATACGGTTGATTTTTGGCGCCTGCTCTTTATCTCGACATTTTTCACGTCGCTGGGCCCGATGCTCTACGTCTTCTGGCTCTACGCGAACGACTACATCTCGGACCTCGACATGTCCGTGCGCGCCGAGCGCGAGATGATTCTGACCGCGTTTGTCGTCTTCGATCTCTTCGGGGCCGGCGCGCTGTGGCTCGCCCACGCCCCGCGCCTGATGATCGCCGCCATGCTCGGTTATTTCGTTTCGACGCTGATCGTGCAGTACATCACGCGTTATTGGAAGATCAGCACGCACGCGCTGGGGATCACCGCACCCCTCACGGCATTGACGTTGATCTACGGCCGCCAGCCGTTACCGTTCATGGTGCTGATCCCAATGGTCTGTTGGGCGCGAGTCTATCTCAAATCGCACACCATAATGCAGGTCCTCGCCGGCGCCGCGCTGGCCGTTGCGACGACGGCCTTCTTCTTCTCGCTCTTCCACGTGGGCTTACTCTCAGCGCACTAGGTCGCGAAGGGCGAAGACGGGAAACGGGTGGGTCTCCATGAGACCCTGAACGGGTGGGTCTCCATGAGACCCTGAACGGGTGCAACCTTGCGTTCGGCGCGGCTAAGTTTCCGGGATCGGCCATCGCATTCGATGGCAACGGTAACCTCTACTCTTGCAGCGAGACGAGATACGTTTACGTGTATCCGCCAGGTTTCGAGCGCGTGTCGTATTCGATCAACGTCTCCGATGCCGAGGTTTTCGGCGGCATCACCGTGACCGCGGACGGAACGCTCTACGTCCCGAGCTATACGGGCCTGCTCTTCGAGGTCGCGCCCAAAGCGACGGCCCCGACGAACTCCTTCAGCGTGGTTAGTGGGGCCTGCGACGTTGCGGTAGGCATGATCTAGGAAAGCCGGCTCGCGCGCGCCGTCGGCGCGGCCGATGGTTTTGCGCCGGTATCTGCCGAATGGAGCCGGCGACGGCATGATGACGTTGTTCGCTCGAGTACCGCTTGGAGTAGCCTTAGCGCTTTCTGTCACCGCGTGCAACGGCGGGAGGGCGACGCCCGCGATCTCCAGCACACCCGCGGCCTGCTCCGACCTGGGCCAATACGTTTCGGTTGGCGGCACGGCCGGCTTTAATACGCTCGCCCGGCGCGACTTCACGACGGCGCTCATCGCAACCGGGCACGTAAGGTTGTACGAGCACGGGACCGCGATCGCGGCTGCGATTGCCGACAGCCCGTCCTCAAATCCCTATGCGATCCTCAACGCGATCGAGCGCGTCTTTGCCGGAAGCGGCCCCGGCGAGGCCGAGCTAGGTTTGCTCGGCTCGAGCTATTTTACGCTTCCCGCCAACCAGTATTCTCAGTACTATCAGTATCAATACGTCAAGAGCGGGCTCAACCCCAATGCCGCCAACGTGAACGTTCCGTACAAACCGGCTTCGAAGATACGATTTGATCGGCGCAACGTGCGCGCCTGGAAGCGGTGGGTTAGAGCCGCTAGATCCGTCGGCATCGCCTCGATGGCTCCGATCGTCGCGCCGAATCTTGCGTGGAAGGCGCACAGCCCGATCTTCCCGCCCACGCGAGCCGAGTATTACGATATCAACAGTGCGTTCTACGAACTCTCTCGGTTTGAAGCGCTGTACGGCGGCGCGATCGCGTTCGATTCTCCGCCGGGCTTTTTTCTGACCGGCGGGAGCGGGCCCGGATACCAGAAGTTCATCATGCAAGCCATCCGTTGGGGCAATGCGCATGGCCTGCGAACCACGATGCTGGTCTCGCCGTACCCCCGCGCACACTTCACGGCGGACACGCAGAACTTCGTCAGCGTCCTGCTGGCGCACGATGCGGTTCCTACCGAGTGGGCCGTTGACGACTATGAGAATACCGATCCGAACGATGCAGCCGCGATGGGGCCCGATTCGCGCGCCAACACGACCACACAAGTCGGGCTTTGGCTCGCAACGCAGGCGCCCGTCTACGTAGACATACGTGAAAAGGGCAACGCCGTGCGCGGAATCGTGTGTCGCCCGAAATGACTTCGGCCGGCGGTGCGACTCAGAAGTTGATGAGACTCGCCGACCCGCACGACGTTGGCTGCAACGTCGCGACCGCGCCGCCGGTCAATGGCAAACTCTGGTCGTAGGAAGGCGTCGAAGAAAGTATCTGCTTGGAGCGATCGTCGACGAGGGAACCGATCGTGATGTTTGCCGGCAGTGACGTACCGCTCGGCAGAGTCGACGGAACGCCGAAGAGGTTGTCGGCGAAGCAGCCGTTTTGGCCCCAGGCCGACTGATTCCACAGGTATTGGGGGCTATATTGCCATGCGTGCCAACGATACGGCAAAAGCATCGGCTGCGTCTCGGATTCGACCGGCTTCGGACGCGCGTCGACGTGGAACGGGACCTTGAAATCTTGGCCCGCGGAGCGGCTCGCTGAAATGCGCGGTGGCGGCGGCGCCATGGGACCGCCCCGAACGACCGCCGTCGGCGCTGCCAGTGCTGCGGCCGGCTGCAGAAGCACCAGGGCGATCGCACCCGCCCCGACCAACCTTCGATTCATACCAGCGACGTTCTCGGACGCCTAAGACGTCCCCTAGGAGCCTGGTAGCCGATAGGGCGGGCGCGGCGACCCTGGAAGTAGCGAATATAATGGAGAAGCACGCCTCACTCTCGTTCTTGATTTCGGCAACCTTGCTTAGCGCGTGCGGCGCCCCTAGCAGCGCCGGCATGCCCGCCTCGATCGCTCGAAGCGGCGCAATGCAAACAGCGCGATCGACGTACAAGATATTCGTCGCAAATATCGGCGACGGAACGATAACGGCGTACAAACCCGATGGAACGCCAACCGCTCCGACCATCAATGCCGGCAACTATCTCTACTCGCTGGCGATCGCTCCAGACGGCAAGATCTACGCGGTCACCTTCGATCCGCTCAACGGCCCGAACACAAACGCCACGATCGCGTCGTACAAGCCCGACGGCAGCGAGACGACGCCGACGATTACCGTCCAGGAGCGTGGCTACCGCGTGCCCGTCGGCGTCGCCGTCGATCGCAGCGGTAAGATTTACTTACTGAACGCTGCGCCCGACGGTAAACGCGGGACCGTGACGACCTACACGGCCGCTGGAAAGCGCACGACGCCGACCTTCCGTACCGGCGCCGACCCCAGCGCCATCGCCATCGACGCCGGCGGCAAGATCTTCGTTACGAATGATACCGGGGCGGACGGTAAGAGTTCGGTGACGACCTATCTGCCCGACGGCTCGCGGAGCACTCCGACGATCACGCGGGGCCTCCACCGGCCGGCCGCGATCGCCATCGGCGCAAACGGCACGATCTACGTCGCCAACACGAACAACCGCGGCCGCGACGGCACCGGAGCCGGCTTTCTCACCAGCTATTCGTCCGACGGTACCGGGCCGCTTCAGACGATCGAGGACCGCGAGTCTCCCGGCGGAATCGCCGAAGCGAACGGCAACCTCTATCTTGCGAGCAGCTCCGCCTATCGGAGTACGTTGAAGACCTACAGGCTCGACGGCCGTCGCGTCGATCCGACGATCACAACCGGTCTCAACGAGCCTTCCGGCATCGCGATCCACTAACGCCACTCATTCGTCAAGATGATCGATCCCTTTGTCGTGCCCAAGGACCCGCGCGCGCTCCAAATTTTCGAGCCGTCCGTCGCGACGCAGTGACGCAATCGTGGCCGGTGCGTATGCATGAGGCTCTACCGCGTCTTTCCCTACGATGCGGCTGCCCTTGCGTCGCAACCGGGAGGTGCGCTCTACGATCCGCCCGGCACCGCAGGCCGGATTGCAAATCCCGATCTCTACCGCGAGCTATATTTAAGCAGTAGCGCCACGGGCGCACTCGGTGAAGCCTTCGGCCGCTTCGACACGTGGCCGCGAGCAATGCTGGCGCAACGCGACCGGTATCGCGTGGCAGTCGCGTTATGACTCGCGGTGGCAAAGCCTCGATTTTTCGTTGTGTGTGCCTCCGCCGCGGCGTCCTTGCCGCGGCGACCGGCTTCCTCGGCCGGGTCTAGCTCACTCTTGCGCGCCAACTGCGCGCGCCCCCGAATCACCAGCGCTGCGTTGACGTCGGCATGGTTACGATAACCACATCGGACACAACAAAAGCGCCTTCCACGGCGGCTCTCGCGCGCAATGTGCCCGCAATGCGAGCACTCCCGCGACGAGAAACGACAATCTACCTCGACCACCGTGCGCGCAGCCTCTTCCGCTTTCGCCACGATCATCTGCCGAAGCAGACCAAATCCACTGTCAAGCACCACCCGGTTCAAACCCGCCTTGGCGCGCACGTTGCGCCCCGGGCATTGAACGCTCCCTTTGGCGCTGCGGGTCATCGCGCGCAGAGACAGTTTCTCGAGCGCAATCACATCGGCTCCGTCGACCAGCCGACGGGCGACCTTACGAGCATAGTCGCGCCGCGCATTGGCTTCCCGCTCTCTCGCGCGTGCGAGGCGTTCACGTGCTTTGACCCGGCGATGCTCTCGGCCGTTGATGACTCGCCTCGCGCGATCGCGCACCGTCATCGCCTCAAGCTCTCGCTGGAGCCGCGCCGTCGCGGCCCTGCGCTGTTCGCCCACTGCCGGATTGGCAATCAACCGGCCATCGGACAGTGCCGCCAGGACGTGTACGCCCCGATCCACGCCGATCATCTCGTTGCTTGCCGGCAACGGCCGTACCGCGCGTTCACACTCAAAGCACGAGTACCAGCGGTTGTTCTTGCGCACCACCCAGGCACGGCCGTAGGCCGCCGGGACCTTTCGCCCTTTGCGCAACTTGACGGCACCGACGTCAGGGATGCTCACGCGCTGCTGCACTCCGTCCAAGCGTAGAGCCCGATCGCCGTGGGGGAACTCCAGTTGCTGCCAGCGCTGCCAGCTCTTAAATCGAGGATACCCTGGTGCCTCGCCACGTTTGCAGTGCCGGAAGAAGGCGCTCATCGCCAGGTCCAGGCGATGCAGCACCGCGTCTTCTGCTTCGCGGTAGACCGCTCGCAGGCGCCGGTCTTCGGCTCGCAGTGCCGTGATTTCCGTGTACTGCATCTTCGCCGTTACCGTGACCTTGCGCAGGCGATAGGCGTCACGGCGTTGCTGCAGCAGCGCGTTATATAGCTCGCGTGTCACGTCGAGCATAACCGCCAGTGCGGCGGCTTGGCGCGTCGTTGGGTAGAGGCGAATCCGCTCGATGCGTTTCACAACGGCGAGCATAACCCGGCCGAAGGCCACCTGCCTGGCACACACCGCTTGTCAAGTAGTCGTCGTTCGTGATGATCGCTGCGCCGCTTGCGCTTCGCACGGCACTCCGGTTCGCAGTCATTGGATCGTCGGACCTGGCGACGGCGTCGTTCACATCGTGTTCACTACCATGGAACCGCAAGCAACTGCGGCTCCAGGGTTCCCGATGTTTTGTCCGTGGATCACGCGGCAGTTCAAGAGGCCGCCGCACTGCTGCCTCGCCGCCTGGAAGCTCGGCCGGATTAGGGCCGGCGGTCCTTCGCAATCGCTGCGTAGCGGAACTGTCCGGGCATCCAGGAGCAGATGCTCCCGTCGTTCATGACAAACGACTCGCACCCGTCGACCTCGGAGTTGAAGTCTTCGTTGAGCTTCTTGGTAGCCGGCCAGTTGACCGCCAGCTCTTGGCGTGCGGCACCCCGCGCCTTCGTATTTGAGAACTGCGGCGATTTTACGAGGGTATTGAGTGCGCCGGCGAGTCTTCGAGCATCATCCATTGGCGTGGGCGTTATCCTTAGGGTGACTTCGGACCCGCCGGTGGCGTCGGCCGATCGAAAGGCCACTGCCACGGCGGCGTCGCCGCGGGCTGCGGCGGAGGCGTCACGAGCGTCCCCGATCCTACCGGTCCGTCGCCGTCATTCCAGATGCTGCCGTCGTCAAAGCGAACCATCTGCACGCTGCAAACGATTTTGGACGAAGCCGGTAGCGCGCCGACCGCCCTCGGCGCCGCAGGGGCGGCGGTGGAATGACTAATCGCTATGCCCGGCGCGAACCGTCCGACGCGATCGTCGGTTACGCTACCTTCCGTTCGCCCGATCGCATCGACGATTCTGAAGGCAAAGCGAACCTCGGTCGCCGTGCGCTGGCTGACGTTCGTGAAGTCGAGGTAATCTGAGAACGTAGACCCAGCCGCCACCTTCTGCTGCGTCACGGCGCATTGGTCGATCGTTATCGGAGCGACGCTGTCGGGAATGGTCGTTTGAATGGCAACTGATGCGCCCGCCAACAACGGGATCGCAGCGATGCAGAGCCACAGTCTGTTCGGCGACAAGGGTGAGGAAATTTCCACGACGCAAGGCTCGACTCATCTATGCGACCCGCTAGCCGCGCGTTTACCCTACAAACCCGCGGTCGTCTTTTCCGATAAACCGCCTTAAGGCGTTCAGGCATTGGCTTGCGTGAGCCGAGACCGACTCGATCTCGGAAATCTCCGCACCGTGCGCGATAGTGTTCCCCTGCGCGATCGCGGCCTCGCGCGTAGCCGCTTCAACCGTCGAGCAGATCGACACCGGGCGTGTGCCTCCGTAGACCAGTCGTTCGCGCTCTCCTTCCGCCCAGCGCTCAACGTCGCGCATCAAGGCTTCCAGCTCTTCGGGCGTCATGGATTGCATGATAGCGGCCCGGCCTGAGAATGCCCTAAAAATCTCCCGGTTCCGGCTCAGCTTTTGCAGCCGTCGCCAACGCGCCGGTCGGCTTTGACCGCCGCGTATGCGCCATGGGGCGCGATCGTCAAATTGTTTGCGAACGCATCGCCGTAAGGCGAGGTTGGGAGCGCCGCTCGCATCGAACGCGGAGTGCTCGTCACGCCCCAGCCCCAACCCGCAGCGACGCCGCACTGGCAATGGCCCTTCGATCCACCGACGCCACCGTAGCGGTGCGCGTCTTCAAGAGGGGACGGTGCCGCTTGGGCCCAAATGTTCTCCGATGACGAGCCTGCGCGGTGTTACCGGTCTGGCCGTGGTAATTATCGCGGCGATAACAACCGCTTGCGCGGCACACTCGGGAGGCGCCCTAATTCCACCGAACGGCTTCGAACCGGTTCCGGTTCAAGGGCCGGACGGGGCGCGGGCGCAAACGCCAAATCAGTCGCTGTTCGCGCCGAACCAAACGTACTGCGGATTTGACTGCTATATTCAGGACATCGATCAGTTCACGATAGCGCACGGCAAGCCGGCGTTGACGCGAGGCATCGGCAATGCATACGAAGCCGTCAACTCGCAGAATTATATCGTGGCGCCGGCGGGGGGCGTCTACGACTGGGCTTACGGCAACTCGAGCATCCCCGCGTGCAACGGCACCAACGGACAGGGCTATTGCGTCGCTTATTTCGCGCCGCGAAGTACCACCCCGAAGGTCGTAGCCCCGGTCAACTGCACGGGGTACGGTACTGGCGGCCAGACGCCGGGCCGCCGGAACTTTTTCGCCTTAACCCCCGACCAGCACGACGTCTTCGTTCCCGGCAGCGGTGTCACCGGCGGATGCGTCAGCGGCGCGCCGGAAACGGTCAACGAATACGCAATTGCAACCTCGAAACTCATTAGAACCTACGTGCAGCCTACCAAGATCAAGATCGGGCCGGAGGCCGCCGTCTCGATCGCCGTTGACGGGGATGACCATCTCTGGATCGCTTGGAACACATCAGGCCTGGAGGGCAAGGGGCAGACCAAGTTGGCCGAATACACGCTGACGAGCACAAAGGCCATCCGAATGTTGACCATCACCGGATCGTGGTGGATCTCGCTTCAAGTCGACGCTGCGGGCGATCTTTGGGCCCTCGAAGACGGCGGTGGACAAGTCCCGTCGACGGCTGCATACTTCAATCCCTATGCGAAATGCATGATCGACCGAAGCTATCACAAAGGTGACGTCCAGCGCTCGAAGGTCGTGCGTCGCTTTCACCACGGGCACGAGAGCGATTATTACGGCTCAATCAATGGTAACGGCGGGGACGGCGAGGATAGCAACGCCGACTTCGCAATTGCTTCGAACTACGTCTACATGAGCGCTCTTTACGGTGGAAGTACGAAAGGAACGGGATTCGACGTATGGACAAAGACCTCGGATACTGGGTATACGTGCGCGAATCCGACCGCCCCGTTTCTCCCCGATAACGGCGGAGGATTCGTCGCGACTGCGCTGGATGCGAGCAGCAACCTGTGGGTCGGTCTACCGCAGTCTCGCACCGGAACGCTTTACGAGCTGACATCCGGCACGAGTCTGCTCGCTAGCGTAACGAGTGTGAGGGCAAGCTTCCCCGGCGACTATACTTCAGGCCCTATGTATATACCGCAGCCCCTTGCGAATCAGACGAAGGTGCTGCTGAGCTTCGAGGGCGGCGCGCAAGGCAGTACGCCCAACACGACGCTGGTCGCCGACTCGAGCGGAAACCTCTTCGGCACGACGCGAACGGGCGGCACGTTCGGCCACGGAACCGTTTTTGAGCTTGCCCGCAGCGGAAAAATCTATAAGGAAACGGTGTTGCATTCCTTCGGCGGTTCCGACGGCCAGGACCCGGAAGGAGCCCTGCTCCTTACTTCGAGCGGCGAGCTTTACGGGACGACCGCGCAGGGCGGCGGCAGTTGCCAATGCGGCGTCCTCTTCTCGCTGACGCCTCAATCGGGCGGTGGCTACTCGTATAAGCGGCTGCACGCGTTTGCCGGCAATAGTGATGGCGCCAATCCGATGGCAGGGCTCGCCGTCGATGACGCTACCGGAACGCTATACGGAACGACCGAATATGGCGGCGGTGGCCATTGTAGCGGCTCGGTCGGGTGTGGGACGATCTTTGAATACGTTGCGGGGAAGCACTCCTACGCGCAGCTCACGACGTTCTCCGCTGGCTCGGGCGACTTTCCCGTCGCGCCGCTAACGGTCACCAGCTGCACGAGTTGCAGCCTGCCCGAACTCACGGGCGTTGCCTCTCACGGGGGCGCGAATACCGAGTGTACCGACGGCTGTGGAACGATCTTCCACACCGTGCTGTACAATAGTCAACCCGTCGTCGTTCCGATCTATTCTTTCGGCAGTCATAAAGGCGACGGTACGAATCCGGAGGGTCCGCTGACGGCGGTATCGAGCTCTTCGACGGCGTTCGTCGGCACGACGAGCTCAGGGGGAAACCCGAAGTGTGATTGCGGCACGGTGTACTATGCGTCGGTTTCGTCCTCCGGTGCCTGGTCTGAGAAGGTTCTCCACGCGTTCACCGGATCGAGTGCGGACGGCCAAACGCCGGTGGGCGGCCTCGTCGCCGATTCCACCGGGGCGCTTCTCGGCGCGACGAATGCGGGCGGGGTACATGGTGCGGGTACCGCCTTCGAGGTGACCTATTCCGGTGCTGGGAGGAAGGCGCGCGAGAGCACAATTTACGATTACGATCCGTCGACCGGCGAAGCGCCCTTGGCGGGGTTCGCCCTCGGCAGTGCACACAACCAAAAGGAGGGGCTTTACGGCACCGCTAGCTCAGATGGAAAGCATGACGGCGGTACCGTGCTAGTCATTCTTCACGAGGTAGGATCTGGTCGTTAGGGAGGCGGTGCGCCTCAGCCAGAGCGCGCTCGTCGTTCCAATGCTTCCCCTCTTCGCACAGCTTAGCGACCTCGACGGCGCCGAACTCCGCGTGCAGCGCACGGAGGGCCGCGTCGTATTCTTGCTGCTCGGTATGGCCGCCGCGAAACTGTAGCGCAGCCAGCCGTCCTTCGGCGTAGCCGAATAGGCGTGCGGCGCGTTGGCGGTCTTGCCCATCCCGCAGCGCGCCAACGGCTGCCAGATGCTGGAACGCGATCGCGGCGAAGACGTCGGCTCCGATGCCGTGCGCCATCGTAAGCGCCTCGAGCCCGGAGGCCGTTGCTTCGTCGAACCATCCGGACGCAATTTCATACGCGCAGATGTTGAGCAAGTCGTTGACGATGTGCAGCCGGTTATTGGTTTCGCGATCGAAAGCCAGCGCTTTCTTTGCAAGGTCGAGTGCCGTACCCGGATCGCCCGCCAGAAACTCGGCCTCGGCAAGATTGCGCAGCACGCCGATCGTGCTATCCTCCGCGCCGGTGCCCTGGTAGAGCTGCAGCGCCTCGTCATAATAGGAACGCGCGCCCGCCACGTCACCGCCAATGTTCCGGGCATCGCCGATGTCGTGCAATATTCCCGCGGTCGCTCGATCCTCGTTTCGCTCGCGATACGTTTTGAGCGCCGCCTGCAACGAAACCTCACCCTCGCGAGCGCTGCCGAGTCGCGTGAGCGCATATCCGGCGTACCGTTGCGCCTTCGCCACGGAGAGCTCGTCGTGCAGTTCGGAAAAGGCGGCTTCGGCCCGTTTCGCCGCGGCCAGCGCCGAGTCAAAGCGGTAGCCCAACGTCCAAACCTGCGCTTCAAAGAGATCGATACGGGCGACGACCACTAGGGGCGTCTCCTCGCCGATCGCTTCCCGCGCCATCGCCAGAAATCGCCGTCGCTCGATCAGCGTCAAAAATGGGACGAGTTGCAAGGCGGTAAGCAGGCGCTGTCCCAACAGAACATCTTCGCCGCTACCCAGCGACCACTCGAGCGCCGCGCGCCAATTCTCGACTTCCGGACGAACTTGACGGCGCCAGACTCTCTCGGACGTCGTCGAGCACGCGTTGTCTAGATCCTCGGCCAGCGTCAGGAACGCCAGGGCATGCGCGCGAGCCGCCGCGGCCCGCTCGCCCTGCTCGATCAGCTTGTCGGCGGCGAACTCGCGCGTAGACTCGAGCAAACGATAGCGCTTTCCGTCGTCGGTATCGACCTGGACCAGGGACTTGTCGACGAGCGAAGCGAGCCGTGCAACCGCGGTCTCCTCGTCGACGCCCTCGTGCGCGGCAAATCGCACGACGCCGTCGAGCGTGGCGCCGGCGGCGAAGACCGAGAGCCGCCGAAAGAACGCCTTCTCCGGATCGGAGAGCAGGTCGTAGCTCCACTCGATCGTCGCGCGCATGGTCTGCTGGCGCGGCAGCGCCGCGCGATTACCGCTCGTCAGAATGGCCAGCGCGCGATCGAGCTGCCTCGCGAGATCCTCGATAGTCAGGGCCTTCGTTCGTGCCGCCGCCAGTTCGATCGCCAGCGGTACTCCGTCGAGCCTTCGCGTGATTTCGGCCACGACCGGAGCATCGGTCGCGCCCAGCTCGAAACGGCGATCGGCCGCGCGAGCACGCTCGACAAAAAGAACGACTGCGCCGTAGGCAAGGACGCTCTCGCGCGCTAGCTCCGTTGACGGCGGCACCGGCAGCGCCGGCATCGGATAGACTTCCTCGCCGCCGATTCCCAACGGCTCCCGGCTCGTCGCGAGCAGTCGAACGGAGGGACAGCTTCGGAGTACCGCGTCGGCGAGCGCAGCTACGCCCTCGATGAGATGCTCGCAGTTATCGAGCACGAGCAAGGCCTGTCTCGATCTGAGCTCGCGCACGAGGTTTGTGGCAACGTCAACGCCGGAGCCGAGCATGAGCTCCTGCGCCTCGGCCACGGCCGCAGCGACACGCTCCGCGCTCGAGACCGGAGCCAGGTCGACGAACCAAACGCCGTCGCGATAATCGTCGGCCAGACCGGCGGCCGCGTGGAGCGCCGCTCGCGTCTTTCCGACTCCTCCTGCCCCCGTGAGCGTAACGAGGCGGTACGCGCTCAGCAACTCGCGTATCTCGGCGATCTCGACGTCGCGGCCGACGAACGAGGAAAGCTGCAGGGGCAGATTATTGCGCCGAAACTCCAGCGAGCGCACCGGCGGGAACTGTGACGGCAGATCCGGCGAGCATAACTGATACACGCGCTCCGAGCGCGTCAAATCTTTGAGGCGATGTTCGCCGAGGTCGAGCAGGCTCGTCTGTGACGGAAGTGCCCCCTCCGCCAGGTCGGCCGTTACGCTCGACAGCAGCACTTGACCGCCGTGCCCGATCGCAAGGAGTCTTGCGACCCGGTTGACGGGCGGCCCGAAATAGTCACCGCTGCGCTCGTCGGTTGTCCCGCTGTGGAGCGCCATGCGGACGGCGAGGCCGTCGACGGCGCGGAAGTCCTCGGCGGCGAGTCGCTGTTGCGCGTCGTAAGCCGCACCCACCGCGTCCTCGGCACGCGCAAAGGCCGCGCAAAATGCGTCGCCGACGGTCTTGAAGACGTGCCCGGCGCGCGAAGCGATCGCCTCGCGCATGATCGCATCGTGCCGGCGCAAGGCTTGCCGCATCGCCTGACGATCGCGATCCCAGCGCACCGTGCTTCCTTCAATGTCGGTAAAGAGGAACGTTATCGTTCCCGTCGGTGCCACCATCGGGCCTAGAGTTTTCTGTTAAATGCGCCGTCTCCCATCACGCCGGCCGCTTGGCGCGCATTCCTTCCCGCTAAATCGCTTCAACGCGTCCACGCATTGGCTTGCGTGAGCTGAGACGGAATCGGATCTCGGAAATCTCTGCTGAGCGCCTCGCCGCGTCGCTTAGGGCAGGATCGGCGCGGTTTTGCAGCTGTCGCCCACCCGCCGGCACGAAACGATGCGTGTCGGTTCGTCGCCGGTGCGCAGCGGGGAACTCGGAAGCCGGCGCAAGGCACCCGTTTCCCGGTCGATGGCAAATCCAGAGACGCTGTTGGACCTGTAGTCCGTCGCATACAGAAATGCGCCGTCGGGTGTAATCGTCATTTCGGTTACGCCCGGCGCACCCTTGTAGGGCGAGGTTGGAAGCGGGAGTAACGTTTCGTTCCGCTGGTCGATTCGATAGCCTAGAATCGCCGCTTTCGCTATTCGAGTGGGATCGCTGTTAACGTAGAGAAAGCGCCCACGCGGATCCGTCACCATTGCGTACGGCTCGTTGCCGGCCTTGATCGGCGGCGCCGACGACGGCGTCAGGACTCCGGTGCGTGAGTCAACGCCGTAGATCGTAATCGTCCCCTTGGAGCGAGTTGTCAGGTACGCCCACTGGCCGCGCGGATCGATAAGAAGGGTGTGGTTGACGCCTCCGCCGCGCGCAAGTGCGGGAAGAAGGCGTTTGAGCGCTCCTCCGCTCGTATCGTAGGTTTCAACGTCCCGGCCCGTCACGATATAAGCCACGTCTCGCTGCGGATTGACGGCCAGCCCAAACGGAAAGCGAGCCATTGCAAACGGCGACCACGCCAGCGGTCGCAAGCCACCGGTCCCGCTATCAATCGCGTACCCCGTGAGGTTCTTCAGGCCGAGGTTTGCCGCGAGGGCGTAGTGACCGCTGCGGTCGATGGCGACGGTCGTTTCGCCGCCTGGGACAGCAAACGGTGAGCCTGGGATCTCGTCTAGCGTTCCGCTGCGCGCGTCGATCGCGTAAACGAATATGCCTGGGTATTGCGAACCTACGTAGAGATGGCGCCCCGCCGGATCGATCGTGAGGCTCAGCGCAAGGTTTCCCCCGTCAAACGGCGCGCCGCGTACCGGCCGCAGTTTGCCGTTCCGGTCCGCCCAGTATCCCCACAGGCCATGTTCCGTGCCGACGGCAGTGTAGACAAAGTTGACCGCACCGTTTTCCGGCGGGAGCGGTGGAGTGGGTGTGGGCGGCGGTGGCGCAGGGGTCGGACAGCGAACGAACGGGGTAGGCGACGGCGCGCTTGCGAGAGGTCTGAACGGCCACGGCGTAGCGTCGCGCGATGTCGCCGCCGGCACGAAGTTGACGATGCCTTGCGGTTGGCCGGTGCGTGCGTCGCGCGCCAAGACCCAAACGCTCGAATCCGGTCCGAACTTCAAGTCGTCTCGCCCTTCGTGCTGAGGGGGCGTCATCACCTGAATTCGATCGTTGTCGTCGACCCGTATGAGGCTCTCGCCGGTAATCCAGACCGCTCCGTCCGGGGCCATGGTTAGCGACATTGCCGGCCACTGCAGCAGCGAGTCTTGCATCGCGGGCTTAATGACACGCAGCTGCATCTCGCGCAGCGTGCCGTCCCGGTGCACGTGGATTAATTGCGACGGCGTTGACGCCCAGAGCGATCCGTCACGGCCAACCGCCTGAATCGGCGAGTTCTCCGGCTGAATTGGTCCGTGGACGAGGCGCGCCCGAATCGTCGGCTTCGAGTCGAGCTCGTAGAGGCCGTCAAAGTTGCTTACATAGACGTGACCGTTCGGGGAGCGAAAAAAGCTGAAGACGTCTTTCGGAGACTCGAGCGGCGTCAGCGTTCGCGTTCGCGGAGAGTAAGCCGACAGCGACTGATTTGAAGAGCCTCCCATGAGCCATACCACGCCGTGCGCGTCCTGGGCCACCGAGTCGAATGTAAGCGGCAACCGAAACGCTAGCGAGCCGTCGGCGCGCACGGCGGCGCTGCCATTAGACCGATAGTAAAAAAGCCCCTCGTGGCGAACCTGCGCGAGCGCGGAAACCTTCAAAAGAAGCTCGTCGTCAAACGATTTCGCTAAGGCAAAACCGAAATGCGCGGACCCGCAGCGCGCGTTCGAGGGCCAAAGCACTCGCACGTGCCCGTCGACGATGCGGTAAAGGCCGTAGCCCTCGGTTTGAACGATTAGGGAACCGTCCTCGAGAACGCCGATGTCCACCGGCGTCGCCGCGCCGAAAGCGCTCCTCGGAACAACCGCTTTGACTCGAATGCCGGCGTGCGTAAATGGTGCGCCGGACGGCGATGGACTCGGTCCCGTCGCAGCTCCGGCGACGAGGGCCGCTGCAAACAGCACCGCCAGCCGAATTGTCACCCTGGGGCGCAAATCTTTCACTTAAACGGGCGCTGATAGAATCCGCGCGACGTTTCTAAGGAACGTTGTTTCGTCGCCGCTCGTCGTGTACTCCGTGGATCCACTGCCATTCGCGCGGCTGCCGAGAAGCTCCGCGGTTCGTTCGGCATGCATGATCGCCGGATCGATCAACCTGATGCCGTCGCCAAGGACGGCCCGGAAGTGCGACTCCAGCACGGGATAGTGCGTGCAGCCAAAGACTAAAACGTCGAGATCGAGCGGCAGGTGTCCGCAGACCTCCGCGACCGCGGCGCGCGGCCGTTCGCCTTCGGTTTCGCCCGCTTCGACGAGGGGAACGAGCGCCGGCGCGGGGACTTCGACGACGTCGATGCCGCCGACGCGCGCACGAATCGTCCTTCCGTAGGAACCGGCACCGACGGTAGCCGCGGTCGCGACGACGCCGACGCGCTTAAATCCGCCACGCTCGACCGCGATTGCCGCCGACTCGATCAAGTCGAGCACTGCGGCGCGCGTTTCGGGCCAGCCGTAACGCTCGGCCACGGCGCACGACGTGTTGCAGCCCATCACGATTGCATCGACGCCGCGTGCATCGAGCCGAGCCAAGTTTGCCTGCAACAGCTTCAGCAGCTCCGCGTGCGTTCGGTCGCCGTACGGCACGTTGGCCTGGTCGGCGAAAAAGACGATGTCGGCCGACGGCATCCGTTCGCGGACGCGCGCCAGCACCGTCAGGCCGCCCAGTCCCGAGTCGAAGAGACCGATCACTTACTGTGCCGGTTGATCTGGAACCGGATACTCTTGGGCGTACTCGCCGATGCCGTCGGCGATCTCTTGCGCGACCTTTTGCCGCCAAGCGGAGGAGGTGAGCAGGGCGTAATCGCCAGGATTGGTCAGGAATGCCGTCTCGATCAGCACCGCGGGCATCCGCGCGTGCAGCGTCACATACAGATGGCTCTTGACGATTCCGTCATCTTTCGTTCCGTCCGCTGCGAGATGCGCTTCCACGATGCGCGCGAAGGCCGCGTCGTCGGGCTTGGAGATGTAGCAGGTCGTACCGTACGGCCCGGAGTTGATGAACGCGTTGGCGTGAATGCTGACGAACAGTCGCGCGCCGGCCTTGTTGGCGATGTCGTCCCTCGCCTGAAGCTCGTCGCGCGGGGTGTCGTTGGGCGCGTACACGTCCACGTCGCTCTCGCGCGTCATCTTCACTTCCCAGCCGCGACCGATCAAGATCGTGCGCAGCCGCTTTGCCATATCGAGCGTCAACTGCGCCTCGGAGACTCCCCCGTGCATCGTGCCGACGTCGCTGCCGCCGTGCCCCGGATCGATGACGATCAGGCGCGGGTTGGTCGCAGCGTAGCCGGCGCGCGGGCCGAACTTCCAGGTGGCATCGCCGGCACTGCCGGTCCCGGGCTCGGACTGCTCGAGCGGCGCCGCGGCGACACTCGCGCCCCCAATGCTTCCGCTTCCGGCGTGCGGTTCGCCGGCGACGTCTTGCGTACCGATCGCCAAGTCGAGGCCGTCAGCCGAGGACGTGAACGCGATCGGCTTGGGTCCACTCAGCGAGAGTGCAATACGCACCGTCGTCGGGTCTACTTGGCGGACGCGTAGCGAAAGCAGCGGCGCAGGAGCGGTTTGATCGGTCGGCGGCCCCTGCAGCTGCGCGTTCGCAATATCTACCCAGAAGCGATTATCCGGTTCGCGCAGGCGGTGCCACTCGTACGCTGCGCTGCCGGCGATTGCAATCGCAACCAAAACGCCGTCGGCGGCCGGCTCGACGGTGACGCCCGTCACAATCGCCGGACCGCTTGCCGAAGCATTCACCGCGCCGCTTGCGGACGCAGTATCGGGTGGAGGCTCCGGCGTTGGCGAGGCTTCTTGCGTGGCCGCTTGCTGCGAGTTCACTGCCGCCGCGCCGTCGAACGCCAGCAGAACGTCGCGGCCGTCGATATTTTGCGGCGCTTCGGCGATCGTCCCCGATTGCAGTTGCACGGTGACTAACGTGATCGGGTCGCGAACGCTTCCCACGTTGGTAATCGTTATGCTTCCGATGCCGCCGGCGCCGACTTGGCGGGTACCGCTTAGCGTCGTGCCGACGCCGTCGAAGGCGTAGGTAATCGATGTCGGGCTCTCTTGCGCGATCCGCGCGTGCAGCATCGCGCCGCCATGCGCGAAGAGCGTCACTCGAGAGGCCTCTTGGCGAACGTCGAGCGCGGCAAGCTGAGGCTGCAGTACTGCAACCCCGTTCTCTTCGTGCAGCGCAAGGTCGAGGGCGCGCAGCACTTCGCGCAACGGCAGATAGGCTTCGTCGCCCACGAGGAAGGGCGCGAAACTCGCCTGCAGCGCGATTGGGCCGGCATCGTACCGGCGATCGCCGATCGCGAAACTAACGACGGTTGGAACGGAGGTCGTGATCAGAACGTAACGCTCGCCGGGCTTCCACGTCAGGAAGGCTCCGGTATCGCTCAGCAACGCCGCAAAACCGGGATCGTTCACGCCGATTGCCGGGGCTCCCGCTCGTGAGGAGAGTTGCGTGAAGCGAATCGTTTGCCCCTGATAGGTCGCCGTCAGCGGCGCATCGGCCAGCGCCGGAACTGCGATCGCCAGTGCAGCCAGCATCGGCGAAAGCAGGGACGCGAGCTTACCAGTCCGAGCGATGAAGCGGTTGGTCCAGTTCAAAATTTCCTCCCGGCAGCGTCTCGAGCCGGTTTCCTTCAACGAGTATCTGCACCGCATCGATACCTTCGATCCCGGTCAACGAATAGATGAGCGCTTTGAACTCACCATTCTCGCCGAACGTCCCGCCGGCTTGCAGTTCGATATCCTTCGAGAGATCGAGCGTCGCCGTCGAACCGTTAACGCTCGCGTCGAGAACTCGAGTGCCCGGCGGAAAGCGAATCGCTTGCACGTCGTGCGGCGGCCCGGCTATGGCTTGGACCGCCGCGTAGAGTACGACGTTGTGGAGGCGTTCCGCCGCGCTTTCGTCGGGTTGGCGCGGGCGCATCGAAACCCGCATCGAGGCCAACGTCTTCCCGTCGAGCTTCGTATAGTAGATTGGGATGGTTGCGCCGGCGCCCGTCGCGCGATGGGAGAAATAGTACCACGTGCCGGCGGCGACGATTACTAGGAGCACGACGAGGATGGGCAGGCGCGGCGATCTCACGTCGAATCGTATCCTTCGCGAAGGTTGCTGCAAATACTTCCGTCGAACGCTGGCGCGCAATGAGCGGCCGGCTGCGGTGAAGTGGCTAAAGGGGACCGTTGCAAAGGAACGGCGGGCACTAGAGCGCGCGCGGCGGCGATTCATCGCAAAACCCACCGAGAAGCGACTGCACGCCGTGCGTACGGCCGGACGGCGCTTTGGCTCGCTGCTCGAGGACGTCGCCGAGCTCGCGCCCTGCGCCAAGCTGCTGCGACGCGTCAAGCGCGCGGCCGAGCAGACCGATGCGGCGCGCGATGCAACCATCATCTTGCGGCTTCTCGAAAACAGTACGGACCCCGGCGAACGGCACCTCGCCGAACCGCTCCTGGCCGAGCTGAGCGCCCGCGCAAAAGAGGCGACGCGCCAAGCTCACAAACGGCTGCAACGTGCGCGCTTTATCGGATAACGCGTAAACGTGAAACCCGAGCCGGTTCATCTGCGCGGTGTCACCGACGCCATCGAACTGGCCCGCCGCGTCCTACGTACCCGCGTGGGCGAGGTTCGCCGGCTTGCCGGCGGCTTACAGCAGCGGGATCAACAGGGGCTGCACAATTTCCGCATCGCCTGCAAGCGCCTTCGCTACGCGCTGGAGCGTTTTGCGGATATCGAACCATCGCTTGAAACCGTCGCGAAACCCCTTGCGCTGCTGCAGGACGCGCTGGGCGAGGCCCACGATCGCGACGTGCTGCTCTCGGTTCTTCCCGCGGCTATGGCGGGGACGGAACACCGTCTTACCGGCGAGCGCGAGGCGTGGGTCGATCGGGCCGTCGCGCTGTGGACGCAAGGGCAAAAGCTGCTGCTCGATTGCCCTCTCACCGCTTTCGAGGCTGCTTCTAATCATTCCTAACGAGAGCTTCCCCCTCAAGAATGCTAAAAAGAAAGCATGAAACTCCAAAACGTCATTCTCGCCTGCGCTATGGGCGCAGGATCCTTACTCGCAGCGGCGGCACCGGCCTCGGCGGCTCACGTCTCCGCTGGAACCGCGCGACCGGCAGCGACGGGGCGGGTGATTTCGGGCCAAGGTTATCACGGAACCGGATATCGGGGCACCGGCTATCGCTACGGCACCGGTTATCGCTACGGCACCGGTTATCGCTACGGCTACGGCTACCCGTATCGGTACGGTTATCGTTACGGCTACGGCTACCCTTATCGCTACGGCTACGGCTACCCCTACGGCGTAGGTGTCGGCATAGGTGTCGGCTACGGCGTTGGCGTCGGCGTCGGCTATGTTGGCGGAGGTTACGGGTACGGGTACGCGCCTTATCCGGCCGGATATTGGCGTCGCGCATATTGGGCTCGTCGTCCTTATTGGCGTCCTTATCGCCGCGCGTATTGGGGACGGCGCGTCATTCGCTAACGCATCAACGTCACTCTCATCGTTTTTGAATAAGGCTCTAATCGTTCTTAGTTAGAGCCGCACCCTTGATGATGGTACAGGTAACACATGATGATGAAACTTCATAACGTCCTACTCGCCTGCGCTCTCGGCGCGGGAATCTTCGGGGCGGCGCTGCCGGCCTCGGCTCAAGTCTACGGTGGCGTCTACATTCAAACTGCGCCTCCGTCGCCCATCGTCGAAACCGTGCCGGTTGCGCCCGGACCGGGGTATTTCTGGGTTGGCGGTTACTGGCGTTGGAACGGCTACCGCTACGCCTGGGTTCACGGTAACTACCAGTATCGGCCGTACGCCGGCGCGGCGTGGCACGCCGGGCACTGGGTAAACGGCCGCCGTGGCTGGTACTGGCGCGCCGGTCATTGGGGACCCGCATACTAGGCTAAGCTCGCTCAAACTTCACTAAAGCTCCCGCAAACATCGCCCACCGGTGACGCACCGGTGGGCGAGCTCCTTTGCGGCGTTGAACGTCGCGGGCCCATGCAGCTTCGGCGCTCGATGGGCCCGATCGACGCGGTTCTCTTTTTCGTCGTTGCGGGTTCGAACTTACAGTGGGTCGCAACCGCGGCAGCCGCGGGACCGAGTTCGCTCACGGTTTGGCTCATCGGCTGCCTGGCGATGTTCGTGCCCCTTTCAATCGCGGTCGTCTTCCTTTCGTCGCACTATCCCGACGAAGGCGGTCTCTATGTCTGGAGTAAGCGCGCGTTTGGGCCGTTGGCCGGCTTTATCACCGGCTGGACGTATTGGGCGAGCAATCTTCCCTATTTTCCCGCGCTGCTCTACTTTGCGGCCGGCAACGCGCTCTTCATCGCAGGCTCTCGCGGCCGGGCACTCTCGGCGTCGCCGCTCTATTTCGTCGCGGTAGCCCTCGGTGGGTTAGCGCTAGCCACAATTCTGAACGTCTACGGTTTGCGAATAGGAAAGTGGCTCACGAACGCGGGCGCCGCGGCTCGCTGGACCGCAACGCTGTTGCTGATAACGCTTGGCGCCCTCGCCTGGTGGAGATTTGGATCGGCCACGCACTTCAGCGCCGCCGCGCTGCGCCCCGGCGTGCAGATCAAGGATCTCATCTTTTGGTCGGTGATCGCCTTTGCGTGGACCGGCCCCGAAGCGATCTCGTTCATGGGCGGCGAAATCGCGCGTCCTCGCCGGACGATACCGATCGCGCTGGCCGTTGCGGCGCCGGCGATCGCCATTATCTACGTTGCCGGAACCTTCAGCCTGCTGGTCGCCGCCGTGCCCCACGACATCAATCCCTCGTCGGGTGTGATGGACGGCATCTCACGCCTTGCGGCGCACTTCGGCTGGAGCGCGTTGACGCCGTTTGCAGCGCTGCTCGTCGCATTGAGCTGTGTCGGGAGCGCCGGAGCGTGGCTGGGCGCCGTCGCGCGAATTCCGTTCGTCGCCGGCATCGATCGGTATCTTCCCGACGCCTTCGGCCGCCTGCATCCGCGTTGGGGCTCGCCGGTCGCGGCATTGGTAACGCAGGCCGCGATCGCCGCGCTCTTCATCTTCTTGGGCCAGGGCGGCACGAGCGTGAACGGCGCGTACGACGTACTCGTCAGCTCGACGGTCATCATCACGCTGCTGCCGTTTCTCTTCTTATTCGCGTCGGCGCTGAAGCTTCGCGGCGCGATCGGAACGCCAAGCCAGATTCGGATCCCGGGCGGTGCCGCAACGGTCTGCGTCGCCGCGCTGATCGGGCTCGCAACGACGTTGGTCGCGATCGTTTTTGCAGGGTTTCCGGCCGCGGACGACCCGAACAAGACGCTCGCGGTCGTAAAGGTCGTCGGCTTGACCGTGCTGGTGCTCGGCGCGGGTTTTGCGATTTACGCGAGAGGACGCCGCAAAGCTCTGGAATAGTTTGCCTACAGCTCGACCTCGTCAAGGGTTCCGTCGCTGTATAATTCATAACGTTTGCCGCCGGCAGAAGCGAGGAGCGGAAACTCGCCTTCCTGGAGCAGCCCGCTCATCGCCGGGTCTTGCACCTCAACGATGACGCTCTTCAATGCCTTGTCCTCCTTGCGCAGCCATTACCGAGCGGCATCGGCAGGCCTTCGAAGTTAAACGCACCTTAATCAAGTGTCCGTAGAATGAATCGCTAAGCTTTGCAACATTTTCTTGCCGACCTCACCCCCGCTGCGGCCGCGCTTCTCATCGGAGCGCTCGTCTTAGCATTTGGGTTTGAGGCCATCAACGGGTTTCACGACACGGCCAACGCCGTCGCGACGGTCATCTACACCAACACGCTCAAACCGTGGCACGCCGTCATCTGGTCGGGCATCTGGAACTTTGCCGGCGTGGCAGTATCGAGCGGTGCCGTCGCATTCAGCATCGTCGCGTTGCTCCCGGTCGAGCTCGTTATCCACGCGGGGTCGGCCGCGGGATTCGCAATGGTCTTCGCGCTGTTGTTCTCCGCGCTCGTCTGGAACTTCGCCACCTGGTACGCCGGGATTCCGGCGTCGAGCTCGCACACGCTCATCGGATCGATCGTCGGCGTCGGCCTCATGAACGCGGTTCTCACGAAGCATCCGTTTGGCGACGGCGTCAACTGGGGCAAGCTGCACGATACCTTCATGGCGCTCTTTCTCTCGCCGGTTATCGGCTTCGTGTGTGCGGCCCTGCTGCTGCTCTTGATGAAGGCGATCGTCCGCGAAAAACAACTCTACGCCGCGCCCGAGGGCACGAAGCCGCCGGTTTGGTGGATCAGGCTCCTGCTGGTGATCACCTGTACCGGCGTCAGCTTCGCGCACGGATCGAACGACGGCCAAAAAGGCATGGGGTTGATCATGCTCATTCTGATCGGCATCCTGCCGGGCGTATACGCGATCAACCCCACGGTGACGGCGGCCGGCGTCGCAACGTTGCTCTCGGAGAGCAAGTCCGTCCAGCCGATTCTCGATGCGAAAGCCGGTCCGGGGGCGCAGGTGACCGGACAGGATGCCGAATCGGCGCTTTCCGATTTCTTGAAATATGGTGCGAAGGCGGCTCCGGTTACGTTCGTCGCCCTCGCGTTCGAGAATCGAGCGATCGCGCAGATCGTCGGCACGGCGCCGACCTTCGATAAACTCACCGACGATCAACGCAAAGACCTGCGGACCAAAAGCTACCTCGTTGGAGAGTCGATCGGCAAACTGACGAAGCCCAACAAGACGTTTACGGCTCCCGGCGAAGCCAAAGAGTTGGGCGACTACAAGAAAGCGCTCGACGGAATGACCAAGTTCATTCCCATCTGGGTGAAGTTTATGGTCGCACTCTGTTTAGGCCTCGGAACGATGATCGGGTGGAAGCGCATCGTGGTCACGATCGGGGAGAGAATTGGAAAGTCGCACCTGACGTACGCACAGGGCGCCTCCGCGGAGCTGGTAACCATGGCGACGATTCAGGGCGCCGACATGCTCGGACTGCCGGTGAGCACGACGCACATCCTTTCCTCGGGCGTGGCCGGCACGATGGCGGCAAACGGTTCGGGACTGCAGATGCGAACGCTGCGCAATATCGTCCTCGCGTGGGTGCTGACGGTCCCGGTCACGGTCTTCCTGGGGGCGCTGATCTTCGGCGCCGGCTTCCTCATCGTTCTCCGTTTCTTCGGAGCGTGAGGCCAGGCCGTCGGGCGGGTTGGCGAGCCGGGCGGACGTTCCTGTACGCCGCGTGGGCTACGATGGTCACCGATCACCCACGCCGTCAAGGAGCCGCCAGATGTCCGCGTTCACCCTATTTCCGCGTTACGTGCGATTCCCGCGCTACATGCGCCCGCCGCAGCGCAGCGTCGAAGACGCCTCGATCGACTATCTTCCCGGGAACTACGCCGCGGTCGAAGCCGCCGTCGACGCGAAGTTGCTCCGGGGGGCGGAGCAGGTCGTCCTGGATCTCGACACCCTCGTCGTCCTCGATACCGAGGCGCTGCGGGGTTTGATCGCACTGCTGCGCCGGGCGCGCCTCAAGGGCGGCCAGATCGCGCTTCGATCGAGCCGCGACGAGATTCTCCGGACGCTTTCGGTCACGGGGCTCGACCGCGTCTTCGCCGTCATTGCGTAGGCTATCGCGGCGGATCGGGCCAGACGTTCGCTTCGGCCGCTCGCGTTAAATCGACGTGCCAGGGAATCGCCAAGAAACTCTCGCGATCTTCGGGCTCGAGTTCGTCGGCCGCGGCTCGCATTAGGCTCCTCGCCCGTTTTAACGCGCGTGCCGCCTCGGCCGAATCTCCGGTAGCGCGGAAGATCTGCGCCGCCGCCCAGTAGCAGTGCGTCGGCCAATCCGTTGCGCGCATGATCGAATCGTCGTCCGCGAGCAGTCGCTGCACCGCGTCGCGCGCGGCCGAAAGATTTCCGAGCGCGGCATGCCAGAGGGCAAGGTTGGCAAGCGTCGTGCTCGACCAGACCAGCGATTCCGACTGCGACCGCAGATCGAAGGATGCCTCGGTGAGCTCGATCGCTCGCGCGTAGTTGCCGGCCACTGCCTCGGCGAACGCGAGGTTCTCCAAAACCGATGCTTCGATCAATCCGAAGCCGAGCTGGCGCGCGAGCTTGAGCGCCAAATCGGCCGCTTCACGCGCGCCGTCGACCTGCCGGGTATACGCGCGCATGAAGACCAGGTTGGAGAGCCCGCCGACTCGCCCTCGCCCATCGCTCGCGCGCTCGAAAAGCTCGACGGCCCGCTCGGTGAAGGAGCGTGCCCGTTCAAAGAAACCGAGCCGCATCTCGAGTAAGGCTTGATTGAGGAGCTGTCCCGCGCTCCCGGCAAGGTATCCGCTCTCGGCGTAGATGCGGCCGGCGGCCGCGTAATGCCGTCGCGCCTGCGCGTACCCGGTACCCTCGGCGTCGAGCGTGACGCCCAGCCGTCCGTGAGCTTGGGCCTCGGCGAGCCGGTCGCCCAGCTTTATTGCCACCTCCAAGCAGCGCGCGCTCAGCGCATGACAGCGCTGGATATCGCGCCGCTGATACGCGACGGTAAATCCGCTGCTCAGCGCGAGCTGTTCCAGCACTGGGTCGGCCGCTCGTGCCGCCGCCTGCGCGGCCTCGTCGAATAGTGCCTCGGCTGCGGAGAGGTGCCCCTGGTGCGCCTCTACTTGCGCCAAAACGCACAAGGCGCGCGTCGCGCCGGCTTCGTCTTCGGCCGCCCGGCTATAGGTCAGCGCGGCGTTGGCCGAGTCGAAGGCTTCCGCCAAGCGGCCCAAGGCGAAGGCCATCTCTGCCTCGGCGAGGTGCAATGCCGCGCTGCCCGTTGCGTCGTTATCGGAAACGCACGCGCGCAAAGCGGCAGCGGCTTGTTCCAACATAACGCGATCGCCCGCAGTCGTCGCGAACTCCATCCGATGCAGCAGCGTCGCCCGGCGAAGTTCCGGATCGCCGAGTTCCGAGTCGACGCGTTCCAACGCGAGCAGCGCGGCATCCCGCGACTCGAGGTCGCCGCTTCGAGACTCGATCGTCACCCTTTCCAGCAGAAGATCCGCTCGCATGCGCGGCGTGGCATCGAGCGCGAGGGCGCGTTCGCTTTGTGCTCGCGCCTCGTGAAGCGCTCCAATCGAAATCGATCGGCGAATGGCCTCTAAATAGCAACGCGCCGCATTGGGGACGTCGCCCGCAAACTCGTAGTGGCCCGCAAGTGAGGCCGACAGCTCCGAAAAGCGCTCGGGATAGAGTTTTTCGAGCACGCGCGCGACGCGACGGCGCCGGACGGCGGCCTGTTTCAAAGGCACCGCCGCAGCGATCGCATCCTGAACGAGATGGTGCGTGAAAGCGTACTCCAGAAACCCGCGCCCGCTGGCTTCGCGAATGATGCGGCGATCGAGCAGCTCGTCGAGCGAGTCCGTGAGCGCGGCTTCATCCCACGCGCTGACCTCGCGCACGGCGTCGCGTGAGAAGCGATCGCCGATGCATGCGGCGATCTCGGCAGCGGTACGCGCGGGTTCCGAGAGCCGCTCCACGCTGCGCGCGACCACCGCTTGGAGCGACGCCGGCTCCGTGCCTGCCTCGCCGTTGCGCACGTCGACGACGAGCTGTGTTAGGAAGAGCGGATTGCCTCCCGATGCAGCGACCAGCGATTCGGCGGGACGATCGCGGACATCGGGCACCGCGACCCGCAGCTCTTCAGCGTCGCTGACCGAGAGGCGGCTCAGCCACATGCTCTGCGCGCCGCCCGTTGCACGAGCCTCGCGGCGCAGACGGTGAAACGCGTGGAGCCGCTGCGACTCCTCGTCGCGATACGTTACGACGATCATTACCGGCACGCCGCTAATGCGCCGCAGTAAGAACTGCAATAACTCGATCGAGGCCGGTTGTGCCCAGTGCAAGTCTTCCAGAATCAACAGCAGCGGGCGGGGTTTGGCCAGGTCCGCGATGCATCGAAAGAGCGACTCGAGAAGACGGACGCGCTCGCTCTCGGCATCCAGCCGCGCGATGGCGGGAAGTGTGACGCGTGCGGAGATTTCGGGCAAGAGCGTCGCGACGCAGGCGAGCGCCATGCTCGGGCGCAGCGAAGCGACGAGCGGAAGGGCCGAGCGCAGCGCATCGACGACGCTTTCGTAAGGCACCGCTTCGGGCGAGCTGGTGGTGCCGACGAGCACGCGCCCGCCGCGATCTTCGACGGCGTGCGCGAACTCCAAAGCGAGTCGAGATTTTCCGATGCCCGGCTCGCCGCCGACGAACGCACAAGCTCCGCGGCCACGCCCTACGCGATTCCATGTTTCCAGCAAGCGTTCCATCTCGTCGCGCCGGCCGACGAACGGTAACACCGCCGATTCGCCCGCAGCCGCCAAGCGTTCTTCGGCAACGTCTTCGCCGGCGACGGCTTGGCCGTGCGAAATTCGCTCGCCAAGAGCCACGGTTTCGGCCATCGGTTCGGCATCCATCTCCACGCGTAAGCGTTTCGCGAACGTCGCATACTCGCGCAGCGCACCCGCTCGGTCGCCGCCCTCGTAGCGCATCGCGATGATGCGGCGCACCATGTCTTCGCGCCAGGGATCGATCGCCAGCACTTTACGCGCGGTTTCGATTGCGAGCGCGAGGTTGGCGTTTCGTCGCGCCTCCGAAGCGTGTTCGGTAAGGCAGCGCAGATACGTGTCGCGGTAGCGTTCGCGAATGACGTCGAGCCATTCGTCGTACAGCTCGGGCAACAAGTCGCCGCGATAAAGCTCGATCGCCTCGCCGAGACGGCTGCGATCCGCCGCCGCTGCCACAAAAGCGTCGATATCGAGCCAGACGTCGGCGTCGGGATTCCACGCCACCTTGTCGGTCTCGATCGAGACGTAGCGCTCCGACGGCTGGGGCAAGATTTTCGGAAGCTCGCTGAGCGTCGCGCGCAGTTTTGCCCGCGCCGCTCCCTCTTCGTCGTCGGGATAAAGGAGAAAGGCGAGATATTCCCGCGACACCGGCGTCGCGCGATGAAGCAAGAGATAGGTAAGGACCTGCAGCGATTTCCGCGGCGTGGCCAGGATAAAGCGGTCGCCGTCAAGCGCGACCTCCAGATGGCCGAACAGCCGGAACTCGAGACGCCCGCGCTCTTTGGCGGGCGGTGCACGGAGTTCGCTCACCTTGGCGACAGGTTTGCCCTCCCGACTTTGCCTTCTCGAACCCAGCGGCCGCCTCCCCGGCCTAGCGTACGTTTCCGTACGCCGGTGCCGGTACCATGGGTCCTAGTCGCTTACCCCTTTCTTTCTTCGAGGAGCATTCATGTCCAAGCCCACCCTCTGCTTCCCGGCCCTGGCGATCGTCGCCGGTCTCGCCGGCTGCGCCGGCCAGACCGCCGCAGGCCCGTTCGTCCCGGGCGCCGCCGCCCGGTCGCATTCCCAGGCCGTTCCGCTGCACGACGGGTTCCGAATGTTCGCCGCAAATCGCGACGGCGGGAGCGTCGTCTCGTTCGAGTCGACGGCAAACGGTGACGTCTCACCCATCGCAAGCATCGCCGGGTCGAAGACGACGCTGATCGACCCCGACGCGCTGACCGTGGATGCCTCTGGGAACATCTACGCCGCAAACGACGGCGGAACTCAAGTCGCGGTCTTCGGACCTCATGCAAACGGCAACGTCAAACCTGCGAGAATCATCGGCGGCTCCAACTCGAACCTCGGTCCCACCGAGGGTCTCCTGGTCGATCGCTCCGGCGACCTCTGGGCGAGCAGTTACGGCCTTGATGACGTCACCGAGTATGCACCCGGCGCCTCCGGGAACGTGTCGCCGATCGACACGATCGCAGGCACCAACACAATGCTCAGCGAGCCCGTAGGAATGGCCATTAACGCTAAGGGGCAGCTCTTCGTGGCGAACGTATCCTCCGGAACGATCGTCGTTTTCGCTAAGGGCGCCAGCGGCAACGCCACACCCCTTGGCGTAATCGGCGGAAGCAGCTCCGGCCTCTCCAAACCGTTCGCCCTGGCATTCGATGCTCGTGGCCGCCTTCTGGTCGCCGACGAGTCCGCAGGCCTCCTCGTCTTCGCCAAGGGGGCCATGGGCAACGTCGCGCCCCTGCAGTGGATCACGTCGGTCAGCTATCCCGCGGGTGTCATGGGGGATTCCTCGGGCCACATCTACGCCGCTGAGTTCAGCAACGACACCATCAAGGAGTTCGCTCGCAGCGCCAATGGCAACGCGACCCCGCTGCGCACGATCGAAGGGCCGTACACCACGCTCGATGGACCCAACTTCCTAGCCCACTGACCGACGTCACCAACGAGGAGAAAAGAATGCGTCTGAATGCCGGGGTGCCGCTCGCCGTTTCGCTCGCGATGATCGGCGCCTTGGTTGGCTGCAACGGACTGCGGCAGAGTGCCGCGAGCGGTTTTCATAGCGGCTTTCGTTCGTCGTTCAAAACGAACTTCATCAAGTCGTGTACGGCGCAACCCGGCGCTACGGAGACGCTCTGCGGCTGCGTCGAAGCGGCACTGGAACGCGGGCATACCGACGACCAACTGATAAAGATGACGTCTGGCGGCCCCGAGACCAGCAAAGAGCTCGTCGACGACGCCCGCGCTTGCGCCGCGACGACGGCGAAGCCCGCCCTCGATCCGGCACACATCGACGCCTACGTCACGCCCTATTACTCTTCACAAGGTCCCGCGATCCGCGTCGGCCCGTTCAGTTCGGGGTTGGCATCGAGGAACCCCAAGCGTTTTCTCGCGACGATCGGAGCGATGAAAAAGCAGTGGCAGCGCCTCAGTTTTCCGGAACTCTACGTCGGGGCGATTCGGCTTTACGACCTGGGCTATCGGAATGATGCGGTGTACTGGTTCTACACGGCCCAGTATCGCGCGCGTCTCGTTAGCGTACTCCTCGACCCGGCCAAGATCGGCCAAATGGGCGACCCGGGCTTCGAGCTGCAAGCGGCAGGCAATGCCTTTATGCAAACCGTCGGCACGTGGATCAACGGATACGCTTTCGGCAACCCGAATCGTCTGATCGCAACCGTTCGCAGAGTGCAACGCGAGGGGCGGCGGATCGGCGATTTGCGCGCGATCTATCCCGACGTCGCGTTTGTTAGCCCCGGTCGCTGGCCGCCGGCGAATCGCCGGCTCGCCGACGGGATGGATTCGCTCGTTACTTATCTGGAGCAGCAAAAGAACGTCATCGCTCGGCAGCGCGCCGCCAACGGCACGGACGCGAAGTTCTCCCATCTGACGAGCAAGTGAAACGCATCGCGCCCGCCGTCGCCCTCGTCCTGGCAGCGGCAATAGGCTGTTCGCACGGTTCCTCAATCTCGTCGGCGAACTCCCCGTTCACGCAAAGCGCGCCGTCGGCCGCACCCGTCTATCCCGGTGCAAAGGCGGCCTCCGGAAGCGCTTACTCGACGAGCGACTCGTTCGACACGGTCTACGCCTTTTACGACAAGAGCCTGCCGCCGGGATCGGAGCGCTCTCACATCATGGCCCCCCAGGAAACGGCCGTCTTTCTCGTCGGAAGCGGTAACGATCAGCTCAGCATCACCGTCGCGAAGTCACCGGTCTGTTGCGGGACGCTCATCGTGATAGCCCGCGCCAGGGCGTGAGTAGTCTCGGACGCGTGATCTTGAAAGCAGTGAGATCGCACCCTTCGACTTCGCCGTCGCTGAGGATGCGCCCAATCAGGCTCGCGAACTTGAACGCGTGTCCGTCGCCTACGGCAACGCTGACGTTAGCGTGCCCGGGCAGCGCGCCGATCGCGAAGTCACGATCCGGCGTGCGCGCGTAGAGGCACGTCTTCACCAGCTCCAGCGGACCCAGCGCCGCCGGCAGGTATCGCTCGAGAAACCCTTTGACGCGCGTGGTAATTTCCGCATCCTCGTCGAACCCGCGCGTTTGCGCGTCGACCCTTTCGCCGGCGGAGTCCTGCGTGATTTTCACACTTTTCGTTTCGCCGAATATCGGAAACCCGTAGAACGAGGGCTCGTCCATCCAGATCCAGATCGGAAACTCGCCAAGCGTAAACGCGGCCGGATCGCGCGGAACGAAATAGATCACTTGCTCCTTGGTTACTTCGATGGGTAAACTCCGGCCAAAGTGGGCGAGTGCGCCGTTGGTCCAGGCGCCGGCGGTGACGATCAGTTTGCCGGCGCGGTAACGGCGACCGCCGGCTTCAACGTCGATCTCTCCCGCGGCCGCGCGCAGCGCCGTGACGGGCGTACGATCGCGCAGCGTCGCGCCGAATCCAACCGCCACACGCCGAAGCGCGTCGGTCGCGCGCTCCGCCGCAACGATGCCCGCGTCGGCTTGAAAGAGTCCGCGAACTTCTTCGCCGACGTGCCAGCACGGCCAGCGCTTACGGATCTCGCCGGCGTCGAGCTCCTCGAACGCCACGCCGCAGGCGCGCATCGAGTTGAAGTGCTCCGACATTCTGACCGGACTCCCGCGCGGACCGATATCGAGGCCGCCGGTCTTAAAGATCAGCCGTTCGCCGGCGTCGCTCTCCAAGGACGCCCACGCGCGATAGGCCTCCTTGGCCATCCGCACGTACGCCGGCGTGAAGTACGATAAGCGAATGATGCGCGAGCGGTCGTGGGAGCTGCCGCGCGCGTGCCCCAGCTCGAACTGCTCGAGCCCCAATACCCGCGCGCCGCGTTTGGCGGACCAGTACGCCGCGCCGCTGCCGAGGGCGCCGAGCCCCAGAACGATGACGTCGTACTCGCGCGGGTGTGGTTGCTCCATTCGCTGGCCGTTCAATGAGCAACAGCGGATTCCGTCACCGCGCTGAGAAAGTGCCCAAAGCGTCATGGAAACCTTTGCAAGGCCGAACGTTTACCCCGGCGCCAGGACGTTGCCCGCCGTGTGGTACACCTCGCCCGACGTCTTTGCCGAAGAGCAAGAGCGCATCTTCTATTGCGAGTGGCTCTGCAGCGGTCGCGAAGAAGCGCTGGCCCGGCCCGGCGATTTCTTTACCACGGAGCGCGCCGGAGAGAGCCTGATCGTCACGCGCGACGCCGACGCTAGGATTCGCGCCTTCTACAACGTCTGCCGCCACCGCGGCACGCGTCTCTGCAGCGAAGCTTCCGGACACTTTGCCGGCTCGATCCAGTGCCCGTACCACGCCTGGACGTACGGCCTCGACGGCGAGTTGAAGATCGCGCGCAACATGTTGGAAGTCCCCGGCTTCGACGCAATGGAGTATCCACTCAAAGAAGCCGCGGTCGCGTTGTGGGAAGGCTTCATTTTCATAAACCTGAAGTCGCCCTTTCCGTTCGAGCGAATCTTTGCGCCGCTCTTAGGGCGGTTCTCGCGTTGGAACGTGGCGAATCTCAAGACGGCGCGAAGCATCACCTATGAGGTCGCCTGCAACTGGAAGCTCGTTTTTCTCAACTACTCGGAATGCTATCACTGCCCGCTCGTCCACCCGCAACTCGAAAAGCTGTCGCCCTCGGAGAGCGGGCGTAACGACCTTTCGGAGGGGCCCTTCTTGGGCGGCTACTCCGAGATGCGCGAGCCCGGCACAAGCCTCGCGATGAGCGGGCGGAGCTTGCGCAAGCCGTTGGGAAGCGTCGCCGGCGACGATCTCCATCGGGCCTATTACTACACGATCTTTCCATCGCTGCTGTTGAGTCTGCATCCGGATTATGTGATGGCGCACTACTGCAGGCCGCTGGCCGCCAATCGCACGGAAATCGTCTGCGCTTGGCTTTTCGATCCGAACGCGACGGCAGAGCCGGATTTCGACCCCGGTGACGTGGCGGAGTTCTGGGATCTGACGAACCGGCAAGATTGGCGCATCAACGAGCTGACGCAGTTGGGCTTGAACTCCCGCGCTTATTCGCCCGGCCCGTACGCGAACGCCGAAGGCTTGCTGAGCGCCTTCGACCGGCATTACCTTCCAATCATGGGAGCCTAGGAGTTTGTCGGAGTACGACGCGATCGTTATCGGCGGCGGCCACAACGGTCTCGTGACCGCCTGTTATCTCGCTCGGGCGAAGTGGCGCGTTCTCGTGCTCGAGCGGCGTTACGTGGTCGGCGGAGCCTGCGTCACCGAAGAAACCTTTCCCGGCTTCAAAGTCTCGACGGCGGCGTACGTCAACAGCCTCTTCCGCCCTGAAATCATTGCGGATTTGCATCTGAACGAGCACGGCTTCGAAGCGATCGAGCGCAATCCGGCGTCGTTTTCGCCTTTCTTGGACGGACGTTATCTGATGCTGGGAACCGGCACCGCGCGCGACGTCGAGGAAATCGCGAAGTTCAGCCCGCGCGACGCACAAAGTTATCCGCGCTACGAGGCGATGCTCGAACGGGTGGCGTCGGTCGTCGAGCCGACGCTCACGCAGATTCCGCCCAACGTCCTTCGCCCGAACATCGGGCAACTGCTCGAAGCCGGCAAGATGGGTCGCGCGCTGCAACGCCTGGGACCCGGAATGAGCGAAGCGATTGAAGTCCTCACCGGAGCGGCGACTCCAATACTCGACCGCTGGTTTGAGTCGCCGGAACTCAAAGGGACGATCGCAACCGACGCCATCATCGGCGCGTTTATGGCGCCCTCGATGCCCGGCACCGCGTACGTGCTCTTTCATCACGTCATGGGCGAAACCAACGGCAAGCGAGGAGTTTGGAGTTACGTGCGCGGCGGGATGGGCGGCCTGACGCAGGCGCTCGCAAGCTCCGCACGGGCGCTCGGCGTGGAGATCAAGACCGAGGCCGAGGTTGCGCGCATTCTGACGCGCGACGGGCGCGTCACCGGCGTCGCGCTCGCAAACGGCGACGAGTTTCGCGCCAAACGCGTCGCAAGCGGCGTGGATTGCCACGTTACCTTCGAGCGGCTGCTGGAGCCGGCCGAGCTGCCACACGATTTTCGCGACGCCGTCGCACGGATTTCGTATAGCAGCGCGTCGTGCAAGATCAACGTCGCGCTCGAGCGGCTGCCGAGTTTTACGGCATTACCAGGCCACGAGCCGGGCCCTCAACACTTCGGCACCGTGCATCTCTGTCCGGATCAAAACTTCATCGAGCGCGCCTACGACGACGCGAAGTACGGCGGATTTTCGCGCGAGCCCGTCGTTGAGTGCACGATGCCGTCCGCGCTCGACCGCAGCGTCGCGCCCCCGGGCAAGCACCTGATGTCGATGTTCACCCAGTACGCGCCGTATCGTCTCGCGCAAGGCCCGTGGACCGACGCGCTGCGCAATGAGTACGCGGATCGCTGCTTCGACGTCGTCGAACGGTATGCGCCGGGATTCAAGGACTCGGTGATCGACCGCCAGATACTCACGCCCGTCGATCTCGAGGCGATGTTTGGGCTCACGGGCGGCAGCATCTTTCAAGGCGCGATGCCGCTGCATCAGCTCTTCGCGTTTCGCCCCGTGCCCGGCTTTGCCGATTACACGACGCCGATTCGCGGGCTCTATCTCTGCGGCGCGGCCGCGCACCCCGGCGGCGGTGTGATGGGCGCGGCCGGTTGGAACGCCGCGCGCGTCATGCTAAAAGGGAAGGTCTAACGTGCGCGCGCCGTCGCGCTATCGTTCTTGCGTGAAGTCGCTGGGGATGCTGAAGACCGGGTCGTTTGCGTCTAGCGGGTGAACGTGGCCGCGCTCGGTAACAAAAGCTGCACCCTGGCCGTTCTTGGCAGAAAACATGACGGCCTCGTACATCGAGAAGTGAAGGACCGGCAACGCCGGCCCGCTTTGCGTGAGGCTAAACCGTTTGTCGATGCCCGCGGCAGTAAGCTCGCCCATCAGCTTTGAGGCGGCGGCCATCATCGCTATGCCTTGCCCGGGCGACATCGGCTCGCCCGACCACCTGCCGGCACCGGAGCACTGCGGAAACGGGCGCGTAAAGGGGGTGTAGTACCCAACTAAGTTCGCGTCTTGTGTGTGCGATTCGCCGGTCGGTTTCGTTTCGGTGAAGGTCATTTGGGAGCGATACCCGTTGGTCTGCTCACCTCCTACCGCTCGCGCGCCCAGCGCGGTATTGGCGATCGTGATTGCGACCTTCGTGCCGTCGTCCTTCGGCACCGATCCACCGCTGCCGTTTGCCCCCGAAGAAGCGGCCGCTGGTTGGTCCATCGAGACGACTCGATAAGTCTTGTTACGCAGATTGAGCGTCGTAATCGTGCGGGCGACGCAGTCGGTAACGATTGCGGTTTGCATTGTGACCATGTCGGTGCGCTCTTTCGAGCCGGCCACGTAGTGCTTCTGCGCCATCCCAGTCTGCATCATCTGCGCCGCGCTCTGGGCGTTTGAAATGCTCTGCTGGAGGTGGCCGAAGAGTCCGCCCCCTCCCGCAGCCGGCGGCTGCGCCGAGGCTGCAGCGGAGTAATCGTCGTCGAACGAGCCCGGCTGGAGCGCGGACGGGTCCGTACCCATCGCCAGCTTCGATACCGAATCCCAGGCTAAGCCGCTCGGTGCAGCCGCCACGAAGGGCGACGACGCGAGGAAGAGCGCGATCGCGACGACCGTGCTGGTAAGAGCGAGACCTGGTTTCATTGGATTCTCCCTATCCGGCGAAGAGTTCTCAAACGTTCTCTTCAACGCCGAAGCTCAATACCCGGCGGCAGACCCAGCCGGCGTGCGCCGGTCGCTGCCGCCCTCGAGCAAGCCGGTACGCGGGTTGAGGACGATTACCTGAGCCGAGCCCCATTTTGCAACTTCGTGCAGCGTATATCCCATTTGCGCCAACGCGCGCGCCGTCTCGATATTGAAAGCTCCGGGCTCATAATCCAGCTGGTCGGGAAGCCATTGCATGTGCGTTCGCGGCGCGTCGACCGCAGTCTGCGCGCTCATGCCGTAGATCAGTACGTTGAGCAGCGTTTCCAGGGTCGTCGTAATGATTCGGGGGCCACCAGGGCTGCCGGTTACCATCTTCAGGCGACCGCCCTGCGTCACGATCGTCGGCGTCATCGACGAGAGCGGCCGCTTTCCCGGCGCAATCGCATTGCGCTCGCCCTGCACGAGGCCGTACATATTCGCCACGCCGGGCTTGACCGTAAAGTCATCCATCTCGTCGTTCAAGAGAAAGCCCGTGTCGCCCGCGACGACGCCGGCGCCGAATGAGTCGTTTAGCGTGTAGGTAACGGCGACCGCGTTTCCCCAACGATCGACGACCGAGTAATGCGTCGTCTCCTCTCCTTCATTTGTCGCCGGACCAAGCCCGGGGCGCACTTCACTCGAAGGCGTCGCGCGGTCCGGCAAGATCTCCGACCGCAATTTGGCGGCATACGACGGCGCAAGCAGTTGCACGACCGGGTTGGGCACAAAATCCGGGTCACCGAGGTAAGCGTTGCGATCCGCAAAGGCGCGCCGCTCGGCTTCGGTCGCACAATGCAGGAAGCGCAGGTCGTGCCAGCCCCAGGCCGGCAATGGATACGGCGCCAGAATGTTGAGGATCTCGCAGAGCGTCACCCCGCCCGAGCTGGGTGGCGGTGCCGCGATGAGGTCGTAGCCATCGAACGTGCAGTGAATCGGCCGCGGCTCCTCGACGCGATACTCCGAAAAATCATGCAGGGTAAGAATGCCGCCGTTCGCGTTGCTAGCCCGGACGATCGCGCTCGCGATCGGTCCGCGGTAGAACGCAGCGGAGCCGCCTTTCGCAACGAGCCCAAGCGTGCGAGCGAGCTGCGGGTTGAACTCGCGCGCAAGCGCGATCGCCGGCGCCATCAAACGTTGGCGCGACATCGTCCCGAACTCGCGCCGCGCCGCCTCCATTCCGGCCACCGTTCCCGGTACGCCGACGGCCAGCCAACCCTTGCGGAGGGCTTGCGTACGGACATTGCCGTAGCGGTCGAGAAACATCGTGGGCGTAGCGCGCAGCGGCGCCGTCTCGCGAAAGTCCACAAAACGCTCGCGGCCGTCGTGCAGACGAATCAACATGAAACCGCCGCCGCCGATGTTTCCGCAGCACGGGTCGACTACGGCCAGCGCGTACGCGACGGCAACCGCGGCGTCCACGGCGTTGCCGCCCGCGCGCAAGATGCTTACGCCGGCCTGCGTGGCGTCGTGGTGCGCCGTCGCGACCATCGCGTGGCGCCCCGTCGCGCCGGTCAGCAGCGCCGTGAGAAAGGCGCCGCATAAACTCAACCGGCGCGAATGTGCGTGATCCAGTGCCAAAGTCCGAACACCTTGAGTATCCAAACTACCATGACGACAACGACGACGGCATTCAACAGCGACTTGATCGGGCCGGCCATCGGGATGTAGTTGTTGACCAGCCAGAGCAGCACCCCAACGACGATCAGTACGAGGACGATTTCAATCAAAGGCATGCTGCAGAGTACCCAAAAAAGCCGGTTCCGCAACCCGCCGAACCTGGTTCATGAAGCCTCTCCCCGCGCTCTGCTCCCAAGCGTAGCAAGTGCCAGCGCGGCGACCGCCGCCAGCGCAACGATGTTTGAGATGACCGTGAAACGGTCGTTGAGCGTCATCGAAGCCGCCGTCATTGCGGTGGTTCCACTGCCGATGAGTCGTTCCATGATCGCGCCCGCGAGCATCGCGCCGGCGGCAAATAGGGCGACGAACGCCCAGGTGATTCGCTCGGGAAACGATTTGCGGTAGATTGCGATCAGCGGCAGAATCAGCAGATCGCCGTAGATGAACGTCGTGTTGGCGCCCAGCGGAATGCCGGCGTTGGCGAGATACCGCGCTACCGGCACGTTGCCCATCGAACAGACGAACGTCGCGACCGCGATCAGCAGCCCAACGATCAGCAGCAGCACGTAGCCGATGAAGGGCACGGAGCCGACGGCGCGCAGCGCCGCGGCGAGCGCGCCGGCCGGAACGAGCGCGGCGGCAAAGCCCGCGATCAAATAGCCGACGATCAACTCGGTGCGCAGCATTCGCACGTCGGCCAGTGCCGTCGAAGCAACGGCGCTCCACCCTCGGTTTTGCCGCGCCCCTCCATGGTGATGTTCGCAACCCCCGCTTTCTTCAGCGTCAACGCCGGCAACGTACTCACGCTGGAGCCGCGCGAGCCGCTGATTGCCGAAGAACAGCGAGAGGCCGAGGGTTACGACGGCGATGATGATGACGCCGCCGAAGAACTCCGCGAAGGCGAAGCGCCACCCCAGCAGCGACCAAAAGAGAATCAGAATCGCAAGATTCATGTTGGTTGACGAGATGAGGAATGCGCAGACCGCTCGGATGTCGGCGCCGCCGCGATAGAAGCCGCGTGCCGCCGCGGCGGCCCCGTACGAACAGGATGAGGAAATCACGCCGAAGCCCGCGCCGTACAGCAGGCCTTTGAGCCCTGGGCCTAGGTACCGCTCCATCGTCACCGGCGTCAACCTCACTTGCACGATCGCGGAGACGAGAAAACCGAAGATCAGGCCAAACAGGCTGTCCCAGAAAAACATCGCCGCTTGGAGAATGCCCGCTGCGAGCGCGTGCGCCAGGCTAACCGCCAACGGGAACCGGTGCGTGTCCGAAGAGCGGGGGAATAAAATGGCCGACCAGATACGAGAGCGCAAAGACCGCGCAGCCGTACATCGCCACCTCGACGCCCTTGCCGACCGGGCTTCGCTCGCTGAGCGTTCCGGCGAAATAGCCGACCGCAAAGAGGCCGACGAGGGCAAAGACCAGCGACGTCAGGGTGGACCCGAAGACCGACAGCGGCAACATGAAGGCCAAAATCGGAAGCAGCGAGCCGACGGCAAAAGAAACGGCCATTGCGACGGGACCGCGCAATAGGTTGGTGTCGTCGGCCACCCGCGGGTCGATGCCGAACTCGTCGCGCACCATCTCGTAGAGGTAGATTTCGGGATGTTGCGTCAATCGTTTGACGATCATCTCCGCTTCTTGCGCGCTGAAGCCTTTGAGCTTATAGTAGGCGACCTGTTCGGTGAACTCGCCCTGCGGATCGGCGTCCATCTCGCGCCTTTCCATGTCGATGGTGGCCCGCACGACCTCGCGCTCGGCCTTTCGTCCGAGATACTCCCCGACGCCCATTGAGAGCGCGCCCGCAAACAGGGCGAGGAACCCGCTGATGAAGACGGCGCTGCGGAGGCCCTCGGCGACGCCGACGCCGGTAATGATGCCCAGCGTCGTAAGGATGCCGTCCTGCATTCCAAAAACGATTTCGCGAATGCTGCGGCGTTTCTCGAGCGTCCGGCGCTGCAACGTGTCGGGAATTCGCGGCTCGGCCGTCATAAGCAGACCTTGACGGCTTCCTCGCCGAAGTCCTCGCCATGGCCAGACTACTCTCGACATTGGCCGCCGTCGCCGGCCTTCTTACCGCGACGCTTCTGCCAGCCGGCGCGACGAGCTGGCCGGTCTTCGGATTCGACCCGGCTCGCAGCGGGTTCAACACCGCCGAACACACGTTGACCGTGGGTAACGTCCACCGCTTGCGCGAGCGGTGGCAAATCTCGCTGGGCGCCGTCGCGGATTCCACGCCGATTCTCCTCGACAAGGTCCCCCTCGGGCGCGCAGAGGTGCCGATGCTCTTTCAAACTACGACGAACGGCGTAACGCTCGGCATCGATGCGACGTCCGGCAAGATCGTGTGGCGTTTTACGACGCACGGCTCGACCATCACCGATTCGACGCCGGCCGCGGATCCGTCGGGCACCAGCATCTACGTCCCCGGCATCGACGGTAAGGTGCACAAGGTTTCCGCCGCCAAGGGACGCGAGGAGCACTCACCCGGATTTCCGGCGCGGATCACGCGTTTGCCCTTGACCGAGAAGGACGCATCGCCGCTCAACGTCGCCAACGGCTATCTCTACGCGGTAACGTCGGGCTATTACGGCGACGCACCGCCCTACGACGGCCACGTCGTCGCCGTTAACCTAAGCAGCGGCAAGACCACGGTTTTTAACTCGCTCTGCAGCACCTATCGGAAGCTGATCAGAGCGACGACATGCTCGCAGCAGCGCTCCGGTATCTGGGGACGCGGCGGCGCCGTCGTCGATCCGGATTCCTCGATGAGCGGCCGAATCTACGCCGCCACTGGAAACGGCCAGTTCGATGCCGGCTCGGGCGGGGATAACTACGGCGACTCGCTCTTGTCGCTGAGCGAAGACCTCTCGAGCCTGCTCGGCAGCTACACGCCAACCGATTATCAGCAACTCGAAAACGGCGATACCGACCTGGGAAGCTCGTCGCCGGGAATATTGCCCGATCAAGGCACGAGCCAGACTCCATACATGATCGTCGAGGGTGGTAAAGACGCGATCCTCAAGCTGCTCAACCGCGCGGCACTGCCCGGCCTCGGCGGCGAGTTGCAGACGGTCGATCTGCCCGGCGGCCTCTTCTCCGCCCCGGCCATCTGGACGCAGGGATCGGGCACCGCGTGGGTCTTCCTAGGGTTCAGCAGTGAGGTCGTGGCGTATCAGCTGCAGACAAACTCGTCGGGTATCAGCCAGCTCGCGAGCGTTTGGAGCGCGAGCCCCGGCAATAGCCGGGGCGAGGGCTCGTCGCCGGTCGTTGCCAACGGGATCGTCTTCGTTGCCTTCGACGACGCGCTGGTAGCGCTCGACGCGGTCAATGGAAAAGAGCTGTGGAGCAGTGCCTCAAAGGGCGCTCGCGTCAATATCGGATCGATTCACTGGCAGAGCCCGATCGTGGTCAACGGTTGGGTCTACTGCTCCGATGAAAACGGCAACCTCACCGCGTACTCGCTGAAATAGCGTCGAGCGCGCGTCGCTGCTCCGCCGCAAGCGGTTGTTGCGGCGGCATCGCGCGTTCCCAGTCCGGGTCGGCGTGCGACCGCGCCGTGAGGTAGCGCACCGCGCCGACAAGCGGTACGCCGTCGAGTGATGCGCGGAGTCGCCTCAGCTCGCGGGCCTGCGCCTCGTCTCCCTTCTCGAAGACGCTCTTGGCTAACTGGGGCCAGAGCGCGACGCTGCCCGAGATACATCCCGCGGCGCCGCGCCTTTTTGCCTCCGCCAGATCGCTCTCCGAGCCGGGAAAGATCGAAACTCCGGGCCGGCGCGCAACGATCTCGGCCTGCAGCCTTGCATCGTTGGAGCTATCCTTCATTCCGAAGATGCGGTCGCCGGCCGCCGTAATCAGCCGATCCGCCAAACCGGGATGCAGCGTGATTCCGGTCATCCGCGGAAAGTTGTAGAGAAGCAGGCTCTTCGGCGGCGGCTTCACCGCGGCAATCAGAGCTTCGAAGAAGGCCGCGATCCCGTCGTCGGGTGCGTCGCGGTAGAAGAACGGCGGCATGATCAAGGCGGCTGCAAAGCCGCAATCGAGCGCGGCGCCCGTCAGCGCAACGGCGTCCTCGAGCGATGCGGCGCCCGTCCCGGCCATCAATCGTTGCATCGGCAGGCCGCTCGATGCCAGGGCCCGCATGTATCGCTCGCGCTGGCCGGCGCCAAACGACATCGCCTCACCCGTCGTCCCAAGGACGTTGATTCCGTCGCAGCCGTTTTCGAGCAGCTCGCGGTAGTACGGAATCGCCTTGGCGGCGTCGGGTTGAAGATCGGCGGTGACGGGCGTGAGCGCCGCCGCCCAGATTCCGCGGATAGCGCTCATCGCGGCGCGAAGACGTTCTTGAGAAAGAACGCGACATTCGCGGGGCGTTCGGCCAGCCGCCGCATCAAGTACGGAAACCAAAACGAGCCGTACGGGATCGAAAGGCGCACGCGGTAGCCGCGCTCGACCAGTCCGCGCGCAAGCGGTTCGGCGATGCCGTAGAGCGTTTGAAACTCGAAGCGCCCGCGTTTGGGCAGGCCGCGGGCCGCGGCGAACTCCTCGACGCGAGCGACGATCGACGCATCGTGCGTCGCAACCGCAGTGTAACCGTTGTGCGAAAGCGCAAGCTCGACCAGCTTGACGTAGTTTTGGTCGACGTCGCGCTTTTGGGAAAAGGCGAGCGACGGTGGTTCGAGATAGGCGCCCTTGACGATGCGGACGTTCGGCGCGGATGGCAGCATCGCGCGCAGATCCGACTCGCTGCGATAGAGATACGACTGCAGCACGAAGCCGGCGCAGCCGTAGCGTTCCTGCAGAGCGCGGTAGATTCGCAGCGTTGCATCCACGTACACTGATTGCTCCATATCGAGCCGCAAGGTATTGTTCGTCGCGCGCGCCTCGGCCGCAATACGCGAGGCATTTTCGAACGCAAGCTCGGGGCTGATATCCAGCCCGACGTGCGTGAGTTTGAAGGCCACGTTGGCATCGATCTTTTCCTGCGCAAATGCCTGCAAGAGCAGGCAGTACTCGTCGGTTACGCCCAGTGCCTCGCCGGCATCGCGGATGCTCTCGCCGAGCAGGGTCGCCGCGACCGAGAAGCCGCGCTGGTTCGCCTCACGCGCAACCGGCAAGAAGTCCGCGATGTTCTCGCCCGCGACGAAACGGCGCGCACCCAATCGCATGCCGTAGCGGGTAACGCCGCGGCGCACGATCGAATTGTCGGCGGCCGCCAAAATTGCCGTTCGCAACGGACGATCGAGAAGTTCGCTCACCTCGGGGCCTTCGACTCCGCTCAGGATGACACCAGCTAGCTCAGGATGACACCAGTTAGGTGGAGAAGGGCGCTTGGTGAGAGTGCCATGGGTTCTCGTCGTGGCGATCCTAGGGTCCGCGATGTCCTTTATCGACAGCACCGCGGTCAACGTCTCGCTGCCCGTGCTTCAGCACGAGCTTCATGCCGGAGCCGGTCAAACGCAGTGGGTAATCGAAGGCTATGCGCTCTTCCTCTCGGCGCTGATTCTGCTTGGCGGCGCGCTGGGCGACATCTACGGACGGCGCCGAGTCTTCGCGTACGGCGTCGTGGTCTTCGCGGCCGCTTCCATCGCGTGCGCGCTCGCCGGCAGCATCGTTGTGCTTATTACGGCGCGCTGCGTCCAAGGCATCGGCGGCGCCCTTTTGACGCCCGGAAGCCTCTCGTTGATCAGCGCAGCCTACTCGGGCGAACGGCGTGGAAGGGCCATCGGTCTCTGGTCGGGATTCTCGGCGCTGACGTCGGCCTGCGGGCCAATCATCGGCGGCTGGCTCACCCAAGAGTTCTCCTGGCGCTACGTCTTCGTCATAAACGTTCCCCTTGCGATCCTCGTGCTGATGACGCTGCACTTCGTTCCCGAGAGCCGTGACGACTCGGCCGAGCGGCGGGTCGACGTGGTCGGAGCCGTGCTGGCAACGGCCGGACTCGGTTTGCTGGTCTACGGGCTCATCGCTATGAATGCCGGACGCATCGCTCCCATTGCGCTCGGCACTACGCTCGGCGGAATGGCGGTGCTCTGCGCCTTCGTGCTTTTCGAGCGGCGGACGCCCGACCCGATGGTGCGCTGCGATCTCTTCGCTTCGCGCGATTTCAGCGCGGCCAATATTTATACGTTCCTTCTCTACACCGCGATCGGAGGCAGCCTGTACTTCGTGCCCTTCGTGCTCATCAACGTCCATCAATACACGCCGACCGAGGCCGGCGCCGCGCTATTGCCGTTCATCTTCATCATGGTCGCGGCGTCGCGCTGGTCGGGGGGCTTAGTCGCGCGGATCGGCGCGCGAAAGCCGTTGATTCTCGGGGCGATTCTCGCGGGCTTCGGATTCCTGGCATTTGCCTTGCCCGGGAGCGATGGATCCTATTGGGCGACCTTCTTTCCGGCCGCGACGATCTTGGGATGCGGGGGCGCGCTCTTCGTGGCCCCACTGACGACGACGGTGATGAACTCCGTCCCGGTCGAACACTCGGGCGTCGCCTCGGGCGTCAATAACGCGGTCGCGCGAACCGCGGGGTTGATCGGCGTCGCCGCCCTCGGGGTCATCGTTACGACGTCGGCTTCGTACGCCGGCGGATTTCGCAGCGCCATGATCGCGTCGGCGCTACTCGCCTTCGCCGCGAGTCTCTTCGCCGCCAGGGGCTTCACCCGTTTCGAACCGGCCGCGGCCGGCGCGCCCGAATCCACCATCCGGGATAATCGCGCTTAAAGGAATTCTTAGCCTCCGTTAACGAGCCAGGCCGAGGACGTCGCCGAACACTTCGAACGGAAGTAATTTTTCGCTACCTTGCCATTGGAGCACACGAATGAATCTTCAACGTTTTTCGGCGGCCCTAACGGCGAGCGCGCTCGTCGTTTCGGTAATGTCGGGGTGCAATAACGCTTCGTCTCTGATGCCGGCGACCGGCTACGGCACGATCGAGACGACGCGGCTGACTCCGGAAGAGCACGGCGTGCTGATGAGAAGGCTGCACGATAAGATCAAGCACGTTTTCGTTATTTTTCAAGAGAACCACTCGTTCGATAACTATTTCGGCACGTACGCCGGCGCCGAGAACCTCAGAACGCAGTTGGCGAGAAAGCACGGCTACATGCAATACGACCGCGTCGCCAACAGAGAGCAAACGGTCTTTAAGATTACCGACCCCGACGTGCTGGGCCCCGACCAAGACCGCTACATCCTCGAAAAGAAGTTTGACGGCGGCAACATGGACCACTTCCTCTCCGGGGAAGAGGTCGACAACATCAAAAACTATGGGCTCAAGCCCGCCGCTGCGCGCCAGTATGGCCTCACGACGATGGCGATCTACGATTGCGACACGATCCCATATCTCTGGATGTATGCCCACAACTTCACGCTCTTCGACTACTACTTCCAGTCCGAAACCGGACCGTCGTCTCCCGGAAACGTCGCGATGTTCGCCGGGCAAGCCGGCATCTCAGAAGAGCACCGGTTTCCGAAGCTAGCCTCGACGCAGAGCGAAGGCCCCGGAGTTCCGATCAACGGGGACCTCGATCCGTTCGCGGGACCGTACACCGGTAAAGACACTACCGTCCAAATCCCGCAGAGCTATGCCTCGCTCGGGATGACGCTCGGCGGAGCCTCCGAGGCCCAGTCGGCCGAAGCGCACCCCGGCAAGGTGATGAAAGATCTCACGACGATTGCGGCGTTGAAACAGCCCTCCATCCCGTGGATGTGGGCACAAGAGGGCTTCGTCAGGACCCGCGGCGACACGGCCGACGCCGGCTACGTCGCGCACCACAACGCTCCGCAGTATTTCGACTATATCCGCAACAATAAGGTCTACTGGTCGCAGGTCAACACGACGCAAGCCTTGATGAAGCAGATCACCGGCGGGACGCTGCCGGATAGCGGCGTCTTCTTCGTCAAAGGCTCCAAGGCCAACCACTTCGGCTGGAAGCCCGCCGATAAGAACCCGTTGGTCCAGGCCGACTACCTAGGCGACGACGACCATCCGGGCCCGGGAAACTCCGACGTCCAGGTCTCTGAAGCGTTCGTTGCAACCTGGGTCAATGCGATCGCTTCGAGCAAGTATTGGAAAGACTCGGCGATCTTGATCACCTGGGATGACGGCGGCGGATTCTACGATCACGTCGCGCCGACGGCCTTCGAAGAGTGCAACGACGGCTTTCCCTGCGGGGACGGGCAGCGGGTTCCGTTCATCGTCATCTCGCCGTACTCGCTCTCCGGCTCGGTCGTGCACGACTACAGCGACACAGTTTCAGTCTCGAAGTTCGTAGAGAATGTCTTTGGCGCTCCAACGATGGCCTCACTTCCCGACGAAGCTGTGGTCGAACCGTACGGTCCGCGCGACTATCGCAGCAAGGACCTCTCCGATCTCGCCGGCGCCTTCGATCTTGCGAAACTCAACGGAAACGCCCGGATCAACCCGCCTTCACTGGCGGAAATTCCCGGAACCGTCGTCGACCACTTCCCCTCGACGATGAACTGCAAGACGCTGCACCTGCGGCCGCTGAATATTCCGACGCAGCCGCCCTACTACCATCCCCACGAGCTCCTCAAGGGGAGCCTGCGGGTCGAGAGCCAGCACTCGCAGAGCGACTAGCCTTCCTCTGCAAAGCGCCGAATCGCGGCGAGATCGTCGAGCGCAGCCGCCAGGCTGCGTCCGGCGATCTCGTCGGCGAGGAAACGCATCGGCGTAGCGCGCGCGAGCCTCGAGCCATACCTCTTTGCGACGGCGATCGCGAGCGGAATCACCGCGAGGCCGAAGATCGCGTTGGCTGCGAGCCATGCGGGACTCGCGGCAGCGTAGAGATCGACCCCGAAGAGACCGCGCGACGCCACGATCAGCAGCGGCACCCACATCAGCGGAGCAAAGAGCAGCGTCCACATCGTCGCGCGAATACGCGCGAGCCGAAAGCGCTGCAGGCGGCTTTGAATGGCGACGACGGGTTCGTCGTAATCCAGGCTGCGCACTTCGAAGAGATGACGCGCTCCGGCGACGAGCAACGCAATAGCGTAGAGATCCAGCAGAGCCGCGGGAACGATGAACCTCGGCTCACCTGCGTGATCGGCTGCGAACCAGCCCAGCAGAACGATACCGATCAGGTTGACGACCAGATCGAAGGTGATCCTACGGGCGAGCTGGTTGAGCGACGTATCGGCCTTACGAAGATTCCATTGCGCGAAGAGCAGCGTATTGAGGCGGGTACTCGCCTCGAGCTTCCGGTTGCTCTGGTTCCACTGGGATTTGAGTTCCTCGAGTTCCATGGCGTTCTCCCTTCGTTAAACGTCATTGCGCGCGGCGACGTCGCGCTTGAGGCGCTGCTTGATTCGGCCGATCTTCGTGGCAACGTTGGTCTCCGATATGCCGAGAATCGCGGCGATTTCGGCGTACGAGTTGTCGTCGAGATAGAGCAGCATCAGAGCTCGGTTCAGCTCGTCGAGCTCTTCGATAAACTCACGCACGAGCGCGAGCGCATCGTCGCCTTGCGTTTCGGGCGGTGATGGCAGCAACTCGAGGATTGCCGGTTCGGCGGCCTCGACGTTCATGGCCTTGCGCACCTCGCTGCGATGAAATGAGATGGCGACGTTGACGGCGATCCGGTACATCCAGGTCGAGAAAGCGGCACGTTCGTCGAAGCGGCCGTAGGCGCGCCAGAGCTGGGCGACGATCTCCGCGATTAGGTCCTCGCGTCCGGCAGCATCGCGGCAGTACGCGCCGGCGACCTTGACGAGAATTCCGCGGTGCCGGTCGAGGCGATCGACGAAAGCGGCCTGCACGTCGTTCGTTCTCATTTCACCCGAGTTAGTCGCTCGGATCGCCTACAAAATCACACCTAGGCTCGGTAAGGCCTCTTCCAGATCGCCGATGAGATCGCTCGTGGACTCGAGGCCAATGCTCAAGCGCACGATCCGGTGGTCGTACGCCGGTCGCCCCGAAGCTTGGCCGATCGTGTACGCGACCGCGAGACTGGTCGTTCCGCCCCAGCTGTAGCCGATCTTGAAGAGCTGCAGCGCGTCGACGAAGGCCCCCACCGCTTCACGCGTCGGTCCCGGTTTGAACACGATGGAAAAGACCCCGGACGAGCCGAGAAAATCGCGCGTGTAGAAGTCGTGGCCCGGGCAAGATGGGAGCGCGGGGTGGAGGACGCGCTCCACTTCGCGGCGGTCGGCGAGCCAGTTCGCAATCGCCAGCGCGGAGCGTTCGATGGCGTCGAGGCGCACGGCAAGCGTTTGCAGGCCGCGCAGCGCGAGGCTGCAGTCGTCGGGCGAGACGGCGGCGCCGATCACCTGCCGTGCCTCGCCGAGTTTCCGATAGAGCGCTCGATCTCGAACCGTCACCGAGCCGAGCAGCACGTCGCTATGGCCGCCGATGTATTTGGTGATTGCCTGCATCGAGAGGTCGACGCCGTGCGCGAATGCGTCGAGCAGCACCCCCGCCGACCACGTATTGTCGAGCGCGACCAGTACGTCGCGCCTATGCGCCGCCTCGACAATGGCCGGAAGGTCCTGTACCTCCATCGTGACCGATCCCGGGCTTTCGGTCCAAATCAGACGCGTGTTATCGTTGAACAGCTTCGCGATCTCGCCACCGATCGTCGGCTCGTAGAAGGTAGCGGTTACGCCGAAGCGCGCGAGCAGCGACATCGTGAGCGCTCTGTTTGGCCGATAGACGCTTTGAGGCACCAAAATATGGTCGCCGGCTTTCAACAACGCGAAGTCGATGAGCGAGATCGCGGACTGTCCACCCGGCGTTAGGATCGTGTGGCGCCCCGATTCGAGTTCGCAGATGCGCGCGGCAAGCTCGAGAGACGTCGGCGTTCCGTAGAGACCGTAGGTGTAACCAGCGCGTTCTTGGTCCCAGTCGTCGGTCACGCCGGCGGAGTTGGGGAAGAGCGTCGTCGAGCCGCGGTAGACCGGCGTTGCGAGCGAGCGATACCCTTGCGGAATCCGTGCTTGGGAGTGCAACAGCCTCGTTTGCCAGGTGCCCATGTGCGGCGCTTTCAATCGGACGACCTACAAGCCTCTTGGGCGGCGTTGTTAATAGCCGTATACAGGTTATCGCACTTCTAATCTTCCGCACGGTTTTGATAACGCTTTAACGCCGGGTTCTAGGCGTATAGTGGTCTTCCGCGCCGGATATTTTATCCGTGGCGCTTGCCGTCGTTACCTAATGGAGGATTCCCCCGTGAACCGCCCGCCTACGCTTGGATTGCCGTTGCCATCACTTACGATCTTGGGGCTCATGGCCCTAGCCCTCGGGTTTGTCGCTTGTAATGGATCGGCGCCGCTATCGCCCGCAGGCTCGTTGACCGCGACGACGCGAGCGGGCGCTGTCCCCGCGACGAAGCCTAGCCCTACTCCGTATGTGTTCACGTTCGTGACCGTCGACAAACCCGGGACGGACGTTAACCGCGTCACCGGCATCAATGACCCCCAACAGATCGCGGGCACTCACGGCAGCGGGTCGGCGAGCGACCCCGCGGTCGGCTATAAAATCGGACCACCGTATACGGACTCGTGGTTACGTATCGAATACCCGGGAGCGGTCAATACGTACGCGATGGCGTTGTCGAACAATTTCCTTTGCGTGGGATACTTCCTTGCCAAATCGGTAGGTAACCATACGCTCGGCTTCGTCAACGATCATGGACTCTACACGTCCTACAAAAGCCCTAGAACTCCAACCGGGCCCAACACGGTCAACGAACTGCTCGGCGTCAACGATTACGAGACCGCCGTTGGTTTCTATACCGATACTTCCAATCAGAACCACGCGTACGAGCTTTACATCACGGAGGGAAAATTCGCCGGTCTCAACCCGACTGGCTTTTCCAACACCGAAGCAGTGGGCATCAGCGACCGGGGCAGCGTCGCCGGCTTCGGAGAGCACTCCGACGGAACGACCCACGGGTGGATGTATGTCAACGGGGCGTACACGGACGTGTCGTACCCCAACGCGGCAAGCACCGAGGCTCTAGCGATTAACTACCAAAACCAAGTTGTCGGCGAGTATACGAACAGCGACGGCTCGACGCATGGCTTCATCGCTTCGAACCTCAACGGCCCTTCGCCGCTTTGGCAATCGATCGACGAGCCCAATGCCGCGGGAACGACGGTCGTCAACTCTGTCCAGGATCATCACGTGATCGCAGGTTGGTACGTCGATTCGGCTGGAGCTACCCATGGTTTCGTGGCAACGCTTTGTGTCAGTTCGTGCGGGTCATTAAGACGTACCATACAAAGTATCTGAGTGACCGTTAGTATCTAAGCGCTCTGGGCATCCGAGAGGCTTGCACGCCTCTTGGATGCTTGAGGCGGTTGGGCGCAGAACTACCGGCGGATGGAAAACTCACGCCGAGGTCGCCGAAGCGAGGCCGAAGACCGGCCTCGTCTTAAAATTTCAATCCCGGCCATCTTTGGCCTATTTCTGCAGATCGGAGCAACGAGCTTCGGCGGTGGCGTCGTGGCCTATCTGCGAAACGGGCTGGTCAAGAAAAAGAAGTGGCTGGACGATACCGAGTTTCTCGAGCTGATGTCGCTGAGCAACACGCTGCCCGGTTTAAACGCAACGAACATGTCGATTCTCGCGGGCCAACGCTTGCGCGGATGGGTCGGCGCCGTCGCGGCGATGCTCGGAATGTGTTTGCCGTCTCTGGTTCTGATGACTGCTGCGGGCATCGCGTATGGCGAGGGAGGGGACCGGCCGTTGGTCACGGCGGCGCTCCGCGGCGTCGCGGCGGCGGCGACGGGTTTGATCGCGGCAACCTGGTTCCAGATCGGAAAGAAGTCGGTGAAAGGCTTCTACGACGGATTCTTTATCCTGGCGGCGATCCTGGGCATCAACTACTTCAAGCTTTCGGTGCCGGTCGTGCTGCTCTCGGTGGGCGCGCTGTCGATCTTTGCCTTCCGGCCGCACAAACCCGGAGAACATGCCAAGGAGGACCACGCGTGGATCAGATCCCTGCAATAGCCCGCGTCTTTGCGTATCTGTCATTGCTCACCATCGGCGGCGGCATGGCGGCCTTTCCGGAGATGAAAACACTGGTCATCGACGTCCATCACTGGCTGACCTATCCGCAGTTGATTCACATCTACAGCGTCGGCCAAATGTCGCCCGGCCCGAACATGATGATGGTCGCGACGATCGGCGAACGGGTCGCCGGGATCCCCGGCGCGCTGATCGCCGCGATCGCGTTCTTTGTTCCGACCGGCATTCTGACGTTGGTCGTCGGGGGCGCCTGGAAGCGGCTCGAGAACTGGCCGTGGCGCGCGTCGATTCAAAAAGGCCTCGGACCCGTGGCCATTGGTCTCGCCGTCGCCGGCCTTATAACGTTTGGCAAAACCGCGGTCACTAACTGGGTAACTTTGGGCGTCGGGCTCCTCGTATTCGCCGCCTCGATGCGCACGCGCCTCAACCCCGCGCTGTTGATTCTCGGAGGAGCGGTCGTCGGCGTTTTCGCCCTACGCTAAACGAGTGCCGTTTTGGGATAGAGCCCAAAGCCCGTACGCTGCTATAATCTTAAAGGCATCTTGCTAAACTGGAGCACTTTATGAAACTGCCCCCACGCGGCACCCGACGGGCTTTGGCCGCGGCGCTGCTCACGCTCGTCACCTCGTTTGTCCTCGGCCTGGCACCGGCTGCTGCCACGGGCACCGCCACGGTTCGCCAGAGCGACGGACACGTCGACGTCTACCAAAACGTCCAGCTCAAGGTCATTCACAATGCCCTGTTCGTGACGACGGCCGATGGGGAAGGAACGCTCGTCATTTACCGCGCCGCTTGCTCGTACCAGGGCGATCTTATGGTCTGCTTTGTGACCAGCGCAACGCTCGTGCAAGCCGGCAAAACCAGTCCACTCGATTTCAAGCGAGGTACGGCCTATGTGAACGAGACCGACGTGCCGCAGCCGCTCGCTCTCTCTACAACAAAAGTGCCACCGCATAGCATCGTGCTCACATTCACGACGGTGCGCGGGACGTACGTCGGCATAACCGGCCGGTTCGACCAGGTGGTGAAGTAATGAAATACCTATGTGCACTTGCGGCGATCCTTATCGCACTTACACCGGCGGTTTCGTCGGCTCAACGCGGCGGTCGCGGCGGCGGAGGCGGCGCTCGCGCCGGAGGCGGCGCGCGGCCGTCGGGTGGCGGCGGCTTCAATCTCTCGCGGGATACCGGTCGCGCGCCCGTGACGCGCCCGTCGCAGCCGGGATCGGGCAACCGTGGCAACGGCAATATCGGCAACGGCAACGGCAACCGTGGCAACGGCAATATC